>Ga0136621_1000350_pt1 | contig 17833 bp, 23 predicted proteins | sample AntDryUQ445A2306_FD_104673 | JGI IMG/M metagenome (GOLD analysis project Ga0136621, IMG submission 104673) | Polar desert sand microbial communities from Dry Valleys, Antarctica - metaG UQ445A (23.06) | ecosystem: Environmental > Terrestrial > Soil > Desert | place: Antarctica: Dry Valley...
AGCGCCCGTGATCCAGCAGGAATCCAGGCTTCGGGTGGCGGACAACACGGGCGCGCGCGAGATCCTGTGCATCCGCGTGCTCGGGGGCTCTCACCGTCGCTACGCGCGGGTGGGAGACATCATCATTGCTACCGTGAAGTCGGCCACGCCGCAGGGCGCGGTCAAGAAAGGCGAGGTCGTGAGGGCAGTCGTTGTGCGGACGAAGAAGCCCTACGGCCGCGACGACGGCACGCTCATCGGTTTCGACGAGAACGCCGCCGTCCTCATCGACCCCCAGTCCAACCCGCGCGGGACGCGCATCTTCGGCCCTGTCGCGCGTGAGCTCCGTGAGAAGAACTTCATGAAGATCGTCAGTCTGGCCCCGGAGGTTTTGTAGGTGTCTCTGAAGATGAAAGTGAAGAAGGGCGACATGGTCCAGATCATCACCGGCAAGGACCGCGGCAAGCGCGGTCGCGTGCTCGAGGCTCGCCCGTCGGAGAAGAGGGTCATCGTCGAGAACCTGAACGTCTCCAAGCGGCACACGAAGCCGCGTCCGATCAGGGACTCCTCCCGGATGGGCGGGGCGCAGATCCTGCCCGGCGGCATCATGGACAAACCGGCGCCCGTGCCGGTTTCGAACGTCATGGTCGTTTGCCCCGTGTGTGGGCTTCCGACGCGTGTCGGAATCGTCGAAAAGGAAGCAAAGGGCGGAACCGTTCGCGTACGGGTGTGCAAGCGCGAAGGCTGCAGACAGGAGATCGACAAGTGAGCTCTGCGGCCGTCGCCAGCAAAGCACCTACCCCCGAGGCCTATGTGCCGCGTCTGAAGGAGCGGTACGAGACGGAGATTCGCCCGCGGCTCCAGAAGGAGCTCGAGCTCCCGTCGATCATGCAGGCCCCGCGAGTCACGAAGGTGACACTGAACATGGGGGTCGGCGAGGCGAAGACCGACGCCAAGGCGCTCGACGCCGCCATCGACGAGCTCTCCGTCATCTCAGGGCAGCATGCGCAGGTGCGGCGCGCGACGAAGTCGATCGCCAGCTTCAAGCTTCGCGAGGGAATGCCCGTCGGCGCGCGGGTGACGCTGCGCGGCGCCCGCATGTACGAGTTCCTCGATCGGCTCGCCTCGATCGCGTTGCCGCGCATCAGGGACTTCCGAGGGCTCGATCCGGGCTCGTTCGACGGCCGCGGCAACTACTCGATCGGGATCCGGGAGCAGATCATCTTCCCCGAGATCGACTACGACAAGGTCCCGTCGGTGCGCGGGCTCGACATTGCGATCACCACCTCGGCGACGACGGACGAGCACGGGCGCGCGCTGCTCGGCGCTCTCGGCCTGCCGTTCGCCGGCGAGAGAAGGGAAAGGGAGTAGTCACCACATGGCCAAGAAGTCGCTCGTCGTCAAGCAGCAACGGGGGTCGAAGCACAAGGTGCGCGCGTACTCGCGCTGCAACAAGTGCGGTCGCCCGCGTGCCGTGTACCGCAAGTTCGGGCTCTGCCGAATCTGCCTGCGGGAGCTCGCCCACCAGGGCGCGATCCCCGGCATGACAAAGTCGAGCTGGTAGGAGGAAACGTGCTCACCGATCCGATCGCCGACATGCTCACCCGCATCCGCAATGCGAATCGCGCGTTGCACGAGTCTGCATCCATGCCGACCTCCCGCATGAAGGAGGAGATCGCGCGGATCCTGAAGGACGAGGGCTACATCGCGGACTTCCGGGTAATCGAGACGAAAGACGAGAAGGACCAGCCGCTGCCGTACCGGACGCTCGTGGTCGAGCTCAAGTTCGCGCGGGACCGGCGCCGCGTCATCACCGATCTCAAGCGGGTCTCCAAACCCGGCCGGCGCGTCTACGCGGGCAAGGACCGCCTGCCGCGCGTGCTCGGCGGGCTCGGCACCGCGATCATGTCCACCTCGACCGGGGTGATCACCCACCGCCAGGCCGCCGAGCGCGGCGTCGGCGGCGAAGTGATCGCATTCATTTGGTGATCGAAGATCACCAAATGAATGGAAAGGCAGCGATGAAATTCCTTGCTCTTCGTATCGGAATTTCAACGGAGTTGAAATTCTGATGTCGCGAATCGGCCGAAAACCCATCGAGCTGCCAGCCGGAGTGCTGGTTGCACTCTCGCCCGGGCGCGTTCAGGTCAACGGCCCGCTCGGCGAGCTGAGCCAGGTCGTGCCCGCGCGCATGCAGATCGAGAAGACGGAGGCCGAGATCGTCGTCACCCGCCCCACCAACCGGGGAGAGGATCGCGCGCTGCACGGTCTCACCCGCACGCTCGTCGCCAACATGGTCGAGGGCGTCACCAAGGGCTACGAGAAGCACCTCGAGATCCAGGGTGTCGGGTACCGCGCGCAGCTCAAAGGGGCCGAGCTCGAGCTCGCGGTCGGCTTCTCGCACCCTGTGACGATCAAACCGCGCGACGGAATCAGCTTCGAGGTTCCGATCCCGACCCAGATCGTGGTCAGGGGCATCGACAAGCAGGCGGTCGGCCAGACCGCTGCCGAGATCCGCAAGGTCCGCCCGCCCGAGCCGTACAAGGGCAAGGGCATCCGCTACCAAGGCGAGCTGGTGCGCAGGAAGGTCGGGAAGCGAGCATGAGCACCGTTCGCTTGCAGCTCACGGTCGCGGGGGAAACCATGTTTCCCTACGCTTTTTCGCGACGGGAGTTCGCGCGAGCGAGTTCCCGTCTTGCGAGAATCATGCGCGCCCCCTTCTTCCTGAGAACGTGGGGAACCTCCCGGTTCCCCACACCCCTCCACACTCATGAGCCGGGGACCGACTCATGAGTGTCATGACCAAGCGCCAGGCGCGCATGCGCCGCCACCGCCGCATCCGCGGCAAGATCGCGGGGACCGCCGAGCGACCGCGGCTCGCCGTGTTCCGCTCCAATCGTGGGATCTTTGCGCAGCTCGTCGACGACGAGAGCGGACGCACGCTTGCCGCGGCAAGCTGGTCTGCAGTCGCATCCTCCGGTTCGAAGACCGACCAGGCGACCGCTGTCGGCAAGGCACTCGCCCAGGCGGCGAAGAAGGCCAAGATCGAGCGCTGCGTGTTCGATCGCGGCGGCTATCTCTACCACGGACGCGTCAAGGCGCTCGCCGAGGGCGCACGCGAGGAAGGACTCGTATTTTGAGCACCAGGGAAGTCGCTGACTCCCGCGAGCTGAAGGAGCGGGTGATCGAGATCAACCGCGTCGCCAAGGTCGTGAAGGGCGGCAGGCGATTTTCGTTCACCGCGCTCGTCGTCATCGGCGACGAGACCGACCGGGTCGGCCTCGGCTACGGGAAGGCGCGGGAAGTTCCGCTCGCCATCTCCAAGGCCGTCGAAGACGCCAAGAAAAACCTGTTCACCGTGCCCAAGCACGGGCAGACGATCACGCACGAGATCGTCGGCCAGTTCGACGCCGCGCGGGTCGTGCTGCGTCCTGCGAGCGAGGGAACGGGCGTCATCGCCGGCGGCGGCGTTCGCGCCGTGCTCGAGCTAGCGGGTATCCGCGATGTGCTCGCGAAGAGCCTCGGCACCACCACGCCGATCAACATGACTCGGGCGACGGTGGAGGGCCTGCGGCGGCTCGTGCGGCCGGAGGACGTCGCACAGCTCCGCGGCAAGACGATCGCCGACGTGATCCCGATCCCCCGGCCCGCGACGCGTGCGCGAGCAGAGGAAGCGCTCGCGCTGGAACGCGCTGCGATGGCGCCGCCGGCGGACGAAGCCCCGGTTGCAGCGGCCGTCACCGAGGAAACGGCTTGAGCATCGTTCGCCTTCGGCAAACGATCAGGGGGGAAACCATGTTTCCCCCCTGTGCCCCCTTCTTCCTGAGAGCGTGGAGAACCTCCCGGTTCCCCACACCCCTCCACGCTCATAGGCCAAGGATCGACCTATGAACTCGGTGAAGATCACGCAGGTGCGCAGCACGATCGGCCAGACGGATCGGCACATCGGTACCCTGCGCGCACTTGGGCTCGGAAAGATCGGCCGCACCGCCGAGCACAAGGATTCTCCGGAGCTGCAGGGCCAGCTCCGGCAGGTCAACCATCTCGTTCGCGTCGAAAGCGCGTAGGTCATGGCTTCCGAAGAGCTCAATCTCTCCAACCTCGAGCCCGCGCAGCCGCGCAAGGCGCGCAAACGGATCGGTCGCGGTCTCGGCTCCGGCAAGGGCCGGTACTCGGGTCGCGGTATCAAGGGCCAGAAGTCTCGTGCGGGCTCTCACAAGATGCCCGCCGGGTTCGAGGGCGGCCAGATGCCGATCGACATGCGACTCGGCAAGCTCCGCGGGAACACCTCCGCGGATGCGATGCCGATCGGGCCGTTCCGCACATATACCCAGCCCGTCAACGTCGGCGATCTCGAGCGTCGCTTCGATGCGGGGGCAGAGGTGACGCCCGAGACGCTCAAGTCCACCGGGCTAGTGCGCAAGCTCTCGATCGACGTGAAGGTGCTCGGCGAGGGGGAGCTGACGAAGAAGCTGGCGGTCTCTGCCCACGGATTCTCGAAATCAGCCGTCGAGAAGATCGAGGCGGCCGGGGGATCGGTCACCTGGCTTCGCGGCGAGCCGGTCAAGAAGAAGAAGAAACGGCACAAGACGAGCGCGCCGAAGGCCGAAGCGCCGGAGACGGAGACGGAGTCCGAAACGGAGGCTGAGGCCGAGGCCGCGCCCGAGACCGACGCAGAGCCCACCGAGGACGCCGAGTAGGTGCCTCCTCAGGGGATGTCATCCGTGTCCCTGCCGGCTGCAAAGCAGCGCCGTGCGGCGTCCTCAGTCGCGCCCATATCTACTGATATGGGCGCTCCCTGCGTCCTTGCCTGGCTTGCTTTTCGCGCGGCAGGAACACGGCAACATCCCCTGAGGAGGCACTGATGTTCTCCTGGCTCGCGAACGCCTGGCGCGTGCCGGAGCTCCGGCGCCGCGTGCTCTTCACGGCGATGATCCTCGCCGCGTATCGGCTGGGCTCCTGGATTCCCGCCCCCGGCGTCAACTCGGAGACGATCGAGAACTACTTCCAAGGCCGTGGGGACACCATCCTCGGCCTGCTCAACCTCTTCTCGGGCGGCGCGCTGTCGCAGTTCTCGCTGTTCGCGCTCGGAATCATGCCGTACGTCACGGCGTCGATCATCCTCCAGCTCCTGACCGTCGTCATCCCACGCCTCGGTGAGCTCCAGAAGGAGGGCGAGGCCGGGTACGCGAAGATCACGCAGTACACGCGGTATCTGACGGTCGTCCTCGCCGCTCTGCAAGCCACGGGATACGCGTTCCTCTTCCGTGACCAGGGCGCGCTCCAGGCGGGCGCGGGCGAGTTGGTGCTGATCGTCGTCACGCTGACCGCCGGAACCACGCTCCTGATGTGGATGGGCGAGCTGATCACCAAGCGGGGAATCGGTAACGGCATCTCGATCCTGATCTTCGCGTCGATTCTCGTCGGGGCACCGATCGGGATCGCGGCGTGGTGGAACGGCGGCCCCATGGAGAAGCTCTTCTATCCGCTGATCGCGATCGCGATCGTGGCCGCGGTCGTCTTCGTGCAGGAGGGTCAGCGGCGAATTCCGATCCAGTACGCGAAGCGGATGGTGGGGCGGCGCATGACTGCCGGCGGGTCGACCTACCTGCCCCTGCGCGTCAACATGGCAGGCGTCATCCCGATCATCTTCGCCGCGGCGATCCTCGCCTTCCCGCCCACCATGGCGCAGTACTTCCCGACGACGCAGAAGTTCGTCAACGAGTACTTCCAGCCGGGCGACTGGATCTATCTGGTGATCGAGGGAATGATGATCGTGCTCTTCACCTACTTCTACACGGCGGTGCAGTTCAACCCAGTCGACCAGGCTGACAACCTCCGTCGGCACGGGGGCTACATCCCCGGCATCCGCCCCGGTCCTCCAACCGCCCAGTACTTGGACCGCGTGCTGTCGCGCCTGACGTTGCCGGGGTCGCTCTTCCTGGCGCTCGTCGCGGTGCTTCCGAGCCTGTTCATCGCCTACGGCGGCTTCTCCCAAGCGAGCGCAGGGGCGCTCGGCGGGACGTCGGTGCTCATCGCGGTCGGCGTCGCCCTCGACACGATGCGCCAGATGGAATCGCAGATGATGATGCGCTCGTACGAGGGCTTCCTGAAATAACGGGCCCGTGCGCATTCTGATCTTGGGTCCGCAGGGCAGCGGGAAGGGAACGCAGGCGAAACGGATCGCGGCGGTCTACGACGTTCCGCATGTCGCCACGGGCGACATACTCCGCGGGGCGATCGCCGAGGGCTCGGAGCTCGGCCGGCGCGTGGAGCCGATCCTCGAGCGCGGCGACCTCGTGCCCGACGATCTCATGGTCGATCTCATCCGTGAGCGGCTTGCCGATGAGCATGGCTTCGTGCTCGACGGGTTTCCGCGAACGGTTCCCCAGGCCGAGGCTCTGGATGCGATGCTTGAGGAGATCGGGAAACCGCTCGACGTCGTCCTCCTGCTTGAGGTATCCGACGACATCGCTCTCGAGCGCCTGCTCGAGCGTCGCGCGGAAGAGGGTCGGCGGGACGACGCGCCGGACGTCATCCGGAACCGCCTTCGCCTCTACCACGGCCTGACCGAGCCGGTCGTCGCGCGCTACCACCCGATGCTGCACGCGGTGGATGGGGAGCTGACCGTGGGCGAGGTCTTCGCCGCGGTCGAGGAAGCGCTCGGACAGGTCGCCGTGGTCAGGCTTCAGCCTGAACCCGGCTCCTCGCTGGACTCTGACCCCGAGAGGGTGACGAGATAGTGCCTCTTCAGCTAATGCCTTCTCTTCGTTCGGCAGGCACGAGGCGACATCACCTGAAGAGGCAGCGATGATCATCCGCAAGAGCGCGAGGGAGATCGAGAGGATCGCCGCCGCCGGATCTCTCGTGGCAGAGTCGATCGCCTACGTCGGCGCGCTGATCGCGCCCGGCGTGACAACGGGCGAGCTCGATGCCGCCGCGAACAGATTCATCCGAGAGCAGGGGGGCGTGCCGACGTCCGAGGGCTACAAGGGGTACCCGAAGGCGATCTGCATCTCACCCAACGACGTCGTCGTCCATGGGATCCCGGGGCCGTACGAGGTTGCGGAGGGCGACCTCGTCACGATCGACGTCGGTGTCACGCTCGCCGGCTATATCGCTGACAGCGCCTACACCTTCGCCGTCGGCGAGATCGACGCCGACGCGCAACGCCTGCTCGACGTCGCCCAGGACGCGCTCGCTGCGGGAATCGCCGAGGCCCGCCATGAGAACCGGGTTGGTGACATCGGCCACGCGGTGCAAACGATCGTCGAGGATGCAGGGTTCTCGGTCGTGCGCGCTTGCGTCGGTCACGGAGTGGGGCGCTACTACCACGAGGATCCGCACATCCCCAACTTCGGCGATCCCGGGCGTGGGCCGAGGCTTTCCGACGGGATGACCATCGCCATCGAGCCGATGATCACCGCCGGAGGACCGGACATCTCGATCGCAGACGACGGCTGGACGATCTCGTCGGCGGACGGCTCGCTCGCTGCCCATTTCGAGCACACGGTCGCGATCACCGCTGACGGGCCGCGCATTCTCACCGCTCGCGTGGGCGTGGCGAGAGGCGTCGAGGCTTGATGTCACCGAATCCAGCGGCCGCGAAGCGGACGCCTTTTGGGGATCTCGCGGACCGGATTCCGCGCGAGCGGAATCCGGCCTTGCGCAAAAAAGGGCTGTGCTACGATGATCGACCGCGGCGCGGGGCTGTATTCCTGTGCCGGGCTGGTGTTCGGCTCGGGCCTGGCACCGACTCAGACTTCTGCATTACCGACAGCGCGAATCTCTGGCCAGGTGAGGTATCGATGAAAGTCCGTCCGTCCGTCAAACCGATGTGTGAACGCTGTCGCGTGATCAAGCGACACGGTCGCACGATCGTCATCTGCTCGAATCCCCGGCACAAGCAAAGGCAGGGCTAGCCGACACATGGCACGTATCGCAGGCGTCAACCTCCCCACCCAGAAGCGGCTCGAGATCGGGCTGACATACATCTACGGCATCGGGCAGTCGACCGCCCAGAAGATCTGCAAGACGCTCGAGCTCGATCCCTCGGAGAAGGTGCGAGACCTGACCGACGAAGAGGTGACGAAGCTCCGAACGTACATCGACTCCGATCTCGAGGTCGAGGGTGATCTTCGCCGCAACCGCGCTGGCGCGATCAAGCGGCTGACGGAGATCGGCAGCTACCGCGGTGTCCGACACCGCCGCGGTCTCCCGGTGCGCGGCCAGCGGACGAAGACCAATGCCCGCACGCGCAAGGGTCCGACGAAAGCCGTCGGCCGCAGCAAGAGGTCCAAGTGATGGCAGTCGCTGCTCGCGTTTCGCGGTGTGAAACCACGATCCGGTCGCGAGGCGACTGATGGCCCCTCCCCGCAGGTCCGCGGCTCGGGGTCGCACACGGCGCCGGGTCAAGAAGAACATCGCCATCGGCCAGGCGCACATCAAGACGTCGTTCAACAACACGATCGTCACCCTCACCGACCGCGAGGGCAACGTGATCGTCTGGGAGTCCGCCGGGTCAGCAGGTTTCAAGGGGTCGCGTAAGTCCACCCCATTTGCGGCCCAGGTGACTGCGGACAACGTCGCCCGCAAGGGCATGGAGCACGGTCTCCAGAAGGTGGAGGTCTTCGTGAAGGGCCCCGGCTCCGGCCGCGAGACCGCCATCCGCTCGCTGCAGGCCGCGGGTCTCGAGATCCTCGGCGTCAAGGACGTGACTCCGCAGGCTCATAACGGCGTTCGCCAGCGCAAGCGGAGGAGGGTTTAGTGGTCGCTCCGGGAAGTACGGCACCGCTTGGCCGGCTGCAAACGCTTCGCATCGCGTCGTCCTCAGTCGCCCCGACATTCACCAATGTCGGGGCTCCCTGCGTCCTAGCGCTGCTCGGTTTTCGCTCGGCCAAGCAGCACCGGACTTCCCGGAGAGACCACTAGTGGCTCGCGATCTCGGGCCTAAGTGCCGCCTCTGCCGCCGCGAGGGGCTCAAGCTCTTCCTGAAGGGCGAGCGCTGCCTGACCGAGAAGTGCGCGATCGAGCGGCGCAGCTATCCGCCGGGCGAGCACGGACGTGGCCGCATCAAGCAGAGCGAGTACCTGCTCCAGCTGCGCGAGAAGCAGAAAGCGCGGCGCTACTACGGTCTGCTCGAGAAGCAGTTCCGCCTCACGTACGAGCGGGCGAGCCGCGGTCAGGGCGCCCCGGGCGAGAACCTCCTGCGCATGCTGGAGACGCGCCTCGACAACGTCGTCTACCGTCTCGGCTTCGCCGGATCACGGGCGCAGTCGCGCCAGCTCGTCCGTCACGGTCACTTCCAGGTCAACGGCCGCCGCGTCAACATTCCGAGCTACGGCGTGAAGGCGAACGACGTCATCGCGCTCAGGCCGGGCAGCCCGGTCGAGCAGCTGGTCCGCGAGGCGACAGACCTGACCGCGTCGGTCGCCCCTTGGCTCCAGGCCGACCACGACGGGCTGACGGGCCAAGTTCTGCGATTCCCGGAGCGGGACGAGATCGACGTGCCCGTCCAGGAATCGCTCATCGTCGAGCTCTATTCCAAATAACGCTTAGGGGCGAGGCATGCCTCGCCCTGTCTGACACAGAACCAGAAAGGATCGTCTTGGCCACGAGAACCAGCTTGATGGACTTCCAGATCCCGCGGATCGCCCATGAGGAAGCGGACGACCACCGGGGCGTCTTCCAAATCGAGCCGCTCGACCGCGGCTTCGGTAACACCTTCGGAAACTCGCTCCGTCGCGTGCTCCTCTCCTCTCTCGAAGGCGCAGCCGTCACCGCCGTGAAGATCGAGGGCGTCGCCCACGAGTTCACGACACTCCCGGGAGTCCGCGAGGACGTCACCGACATCATTCTCAACCTGAAGAACCTGATCGTGCTCCTGCACGGCGCATCGCCCGAGATCGAGGTGTATATCGCCAAGAAAGGCGCCGGCGTCGTGACGGCAGCCGACATCGAGGCGCCCGCCGACCTCGAGATCCTGAACCCGGAGCTCGAGATCGCCCATGTCTCCGACAAGGGCAAGCTCGAGATGACGCTTACCATCGGCCGCGGGCGCGGTTACGTCCCCGCCGAGCTGAACCGAGGGCCCGAGATCACGATCGGCGTGATTCCGATCGACTCGATCTTCTCCCCGGTGCGTCGCGTCGCATACGAGGTCGAGGCGGCGCGCGTCGGTCAGCGCACCGACTACGACAAGCTCGTCCTCGACGTCACCACCGACGGCTCGCTCGACCCGCGCGACGCAATCGGGCAGGCCGCCGAGATTCTCATTCGGCAGCTCCAGATCTTCACGGACCTCGATCTCGCGAGCCTGGGAGAGGTCTCCATGGATACGACGGCGGAAGCTCCCATCACGCACGGGATGGAGAACTTCCCGATCGAGGAGCTCGAGCTGGGGGTCCGCTCGTACAACTGCCTGAAGCGGGTCGGCATCGAGACGATCGGCGACCTCACCTCCAAATCCGAGAACGAGCTCGTCGCGATCCCGAACTTCGGCCGGAAGTCGATCGAGGAAGTGCGCTCTGCGCTCGCCGCGCACGGCCTGATGCTCAAGGGCGAGGACACCATCGGGTGAGACACCAGCGGTCAGGGAAGAAGCTCGGGCGGTCTCCCGCCCATCGTAAGGCGCTCTATTCGAACCTCGTGGGCGCCCTGATCGCGCACGGCCGCATCCAGACGACCGAAGCCAAGGCGAAGGCGGTCAAGCCCTTCGCCGAGAAGTTGATCACGCTCGGGAAGCGCGGCGATCTGCATGCCCGCCGGCAGGCGCTCGCCGTGCTTCATTCCAACGACGTCGTACATCGGCTGTTCGCGGTCATCGCGCCGCGCTTCTCCGAACGACCGGGCGGCTACACACGCATCGTCAAGCTCGGCCCGCGGCAGGGCGACGCCGCGGAGATGGTCTATCTCGAGCTAGTCGACTACGAGCCCGCCCGCTCGCCGCTCGCCCCTCCTCGCGCCCGCCGCGAGGAGGAGGCTCCCGCCGAGGCGTAAGTCTCAACCGGGGTCTGGCTGAAGCCAGACCCCGGACATCGGACCGGCGGCGGTTTTGGGTCAGGCCCTTCAGCCTGACCGCGGTTCGGGGCGTACCCTCAAGTGGTGCTCGTCCTCATCGCGCTGTCTCTCGCGATCTTCGTCCTCCCCTCGCCGTGGGGCCTGGCCGCCGTGGTCGTGGCGGCGGTCCTCGACATCGCGGAGACCGGCCTCTTCATCTGGTGGTCGAAGCGTCGTAAAGCGACCGTGGGAGTCGACGCGCTCGTCGGCAAGGTGGGAGTCGCCTCCTCGGGTCTCTGGCCTCGAGGCCAGGTCAAGATCCGGGGGGAGCTCTGGCAGGCAAGCTGTGCCGGAGGCTGTAACGCCGGCACGCAAGTCGTCGTTCGCGCTGTCGAGGGGCTCGTGCTCGTTGTCGACCCCGCGTGACTACTCTGCGCGCGATGAAGGTGGCAAGCCTCGCTCTCGCACTGGTGCTTGTGCCCCTTGCGGCCGCTGCGTCGAGCGCCTGGGAGACCCGGGCTCCGCTGCCGCTTCCCCGCACCGAGGTCGTCGCCGCGACGGTCGGCAGCGAGATCGTGGTGCTCGGAGGGCTGACGCTCGAGAGGAGCGCATCGAGGCGGGTGGACGCCTACTCGCCGGCTCGGAACAGCTGGCGTCGGCTTCCAGACCTCCCGATAGGAGTCCACCACTCGATGGCGGTCGGCGCGGGAGGGAAGCTCCATGTGCTCGGCGGCTACACGGTCGCAGGGATGCCGCTTCGCGCCGCGTTTGTCCTCGAACGCAAAAAGTGGCGGGCTCTTTCCCGGATGCCGTTCCCGCGTGCAGCGGCCGGTGTAGGCGTAGCGGGAGGGAAGATCATCGTCGCCGGAGGGGTCACCGCAGCCGGAAGGCTCGCTCGCAACGCTCTCTCGTTCGATCTTCGGACGAAGCGCTGGTCGATTGTGGTCGGGCCGACCGCTCGTGAGCACCTGGGAGTCACGTCGCTCGCTGGAACGGTGTACGCGATCGGCGGGCGGACGTCGGGTCTCGATACGAACCTCCTGCACTTCGAGTCGTACCGGCCGGGCGCGAAGCGCTGGACCCGGCTCTCGCCTGTACCCGATTCGCGCGGTGGCACGGGCGCTGCCGCTCTCCTCGGGCACGTCGTATCGGCGGGCGGCGAGGAGCCGGCAGGAACGATCGCGGAGGTTCTCGCCTACCGCGTCGCCGAGCGGCGCTGGGTGCGCCTCGATGACCTCGCGACGCCGCGTCACGGCATCGGCATGGCCGCGCTCGGCGGCCGCGTCTTCGTCATCGGCGGTGGACCGGAGCCGGGTTTGACGGTCAGCTCAGCGAACGAGGCTCTGAGGATCGAGCCCTAGGGACGATTGAAAACAGTGGCGAAACGGGATAGATGTCTTTGCTCGCCTGAGCGACGAACGTCTTTCCGCTTCCAGGCGGCCGGACACGAGGATGATCGGCGTGGCACGCTCCGCACATCGGACCTTAACGCGAGCGCCATGATGTCACGTCGTGATCCTCAAGCTCACGCTCGAATACGACGGCACGGCTTTTTGCGGCTGGGCGCGTCAGCCCAGCAAGCGCACGGTCGAGGGGGTGCTGCGCGACGCGCTCGACGCAGCGTATCCCGGGTGGGAGGGCCTCGCCGTCGCCGGTCGCACGGACGCTGGAGTCCATGCGCGAGGCCAGGTCGCGAGTGTCGGGGTTCGAACAGGGGCGCCGATCGACCGCGCTGCGGAGGCGCTGACGTCAGCGTTGCCCGGCGACGTCGCCGTCGTGGCCGCCGAGCAGGCGCCGGATGGATTCCATGCGCGCTTCTCCGCACTCTCCCGCTCGTACCGCTACCGGGTATTCACCCGCCGAGCCCCTGCGCCGCTCGACGCGCAGCGGGCGCTTCACTGGCCGCGCCCGATCGACGTAGAAGCGCTCATCGCGGCAGCCGCGCTGCTTCCGGGAAAGCACGACTTTCGAGCCTTCACACCGAAGGAGAACGAGCACGAGAGCGTTGTCCGGAACATCATCGAGGCCAACTGGGAGCGCGACGGCGATCGTCTTGACTTCACGATCACCGCGAACAGCTTTCTCCGGCACATGGTGCGGACGCTCGTGGGCACGATGCTCGAGGCCGGCCCGGACGCTCCTGAGCTGATGGACAAGCTCCTCGCGGGTAGGCCGCGCGATGAGGCGGGGCTGACGGCGCCGCCCTGGGGGCTCTACCTGGAGCGAGTCGGCTATTGACGTGGGGTCAGGCTTCAGCCTGGTCCCGTCCTTGGGTGCCGCGTCGCACGCCTCAGCTCAAGAATCTCACACCAAGGTCAGGTTGAAGGCTGACCCCTGAAGCACGCGGCTACGATCGCCGGGTGCGCTTCCGCATCGTTCTCTTCGACCTCGACGGGACGCTGATCGACTCCGGGCCGATCATCCTCGCCTCCATGCAGCACGCCGTGCGCACCGTGCTCGATCGCGACATCGGGTACGAGGAGCTTGCCGCGACGGTGGGCGGCCAGGGTCTGGTCGCGCAGATGGAGGCGCTCGGGCCGGGCCGCGTCGACGAGCTCGTCGACGTGTACCGGGCGCACAACGATCCGCTCCACGAGACGCTCGAGGCCTTCGACGGGATGATGGACGTGCTGCCGAAGCTCCGCTCCGAGGGGAGGCGGCTCGGGATCGTGACCGCCAAGCGGCATCGAACCGTCGGCCTCGCGTTCGCGCGCTTTCCCTGGCTTTCCGAGCAGTTCGAGGTCGTCGTCGGCCATGACGACACCGAGCGACACAAGCCGGATCCCGAGCCGGTGCTCGCCGCCCTCGAGCGGCTGGGCGCCGAGCCCGCGGACGCGGCCTATGTCGGGGATTCGCCGTTCGACATCCAAGCCGGAAAGAGCGCGGGCGCGTTCGCCGTAGCGGTCGGCTGGGGCGGGATCCATTCGAACGAGACGCTGCTGGCCCAAGAGCCGGATGCGTTCGTGCGCTCGCCGGAGGAGCTCCTCGATGTCCTCTAAGACGAAGACGAAGCGGTCCTCTCCCGCTGCCCGCGCCGAGGAGCTCCGGCGGCTGGTCGAGCACCACCTCTACCGCTACCACGTTCTCGACGATCCGGAGCTCTCCGATCCGGCATACGACGTCCTGTACGACGAGCTTCAGGCGCTCGAGGACGAGCATCCGGAGCTCGTCACGCCCGACTCCCCGACGCAGCGCGTCGGTGCTCCGCCCGCGGATGGGTTTCGCAAGGTCGAGCACCTGTCTCCCATGGGCTCGCTGGAGAAGGTCACATCCGCGGAGGCGCTCTCGAAGTGGGCGGACGACGTGCGCAAGCGGCTGGGAACCGACGAAGCCGTCGCATACGTGCTCGAGCCGAAGATCGACGGCTCGGCGGTCTCGCTCGTCTACGAGAACGGCGTCTACGTGCGTGGCGCGACACGGGGAGATGGGTTGCGCGGCGAGGACGTGACCGGAAACCTGCGCACCTTGCGGTCGGTGCCGCTCCGCCTCCACGAGCCGGCTCCGTCCGGCACCCTCGAGGTGCGCGGCGAGATCTACTTTCCGCTCGCGGGATTCGCGCGCTTCACCGACGCTCAGCTCGCAGCCGGCAAGAAACCTGCGCCGAACGCTCGGAACGCGGCAGCGGGCTCACTCCGCCAGCTCAACCCCGCGATGACGGCAGAGCGACCGCTCTCGATCTACGTTTTTGGCGTCGGCGTGCGCGGCGATTCAGCGCCCCAGACGCAGTGGGAGACGCTTGTCTGGCTGCGCGAGCTCGGCTTCCGCACGAACCCCGATGCTGAGAGGGTGGAGTCGATCGGGGAGGTGGCGGAGGCCTGCGCGGCTTGGGAGGGCAGGCGCAGCGAGCTGGGGTACGAGATCGACGGAATCGTGATCAAGGTCGACTCCTTCGCCCAGCAGGAGACACTCGGTTCACTTCACGGGAGGCCGCGCTTCGCCCGCGCCTTCAAGTGGGCGCCGACTGCGGCTGTCACTCGACTGCTCGCGATCCACGTGCGCGTCGGGCGGACCGGCGTGCTCAATCCGCTGGCCGAGCTCGAGCCCGTCCAGGTGGGCGGCGTGACGGTCTCCAGCGCGACGCTGCACAACGAGGACGACGTCAGGCGCAAGGACATCCGGGTCGGCGATCTTGTCGTCGTCCAGCGTGCCGGCGATGTCATTCCCCAGGTGGTCGGGCCGGCGAGCGAGCACGAGTCCGGGACGAAGCCCTGGCGGATGCCGAAGCGCTGCCCCCTCTGCCGTACTGAGATCGTCAAGCCCGAGGGCGAGGTCATGCACCGCTGCCCGAATCGGGCCTGTCCGTCGCGTGGCCTGGAGACGCTCTACCACTGGGCGGGCTCAGCTATGGACATCGAGAGCGTCGGCGGCAACACGATCAAGAAGCTGTGGGACGAGGGGCTCGTCCGCTCGCTGCCGGACCTCTACCGGCTGACCACGGAGCAGCTGGAAACGCTCGAGGGGTACGCCGAGATCTCCGCTGCACGCGCCGTCGCGTCGATCACGCGGTCGAAGGAGCAGCCGTTCTCGCGCGTCCTCTTCGGCTTGAACATCCCCAAGGTCGGCTGGGTGATCGCCCGGAACCTTGCGCGGCATTTCGGCTCGGTGGATGCGCTTGTCACCGCCACCCAGTCCGAGCTCGAGGAGGTCGAGGGAGTCGGGCCGGACCGGGCGGTCCTTATCGCCGAGTGGTTCTCGGACGCGGAGAACCGGGCGCTCATCGCCGAGCTCCGCGAGCTCGGCATCCAGGTAGAAGGTGAGAAGGACGAACGTCCGGCGGAGGGCCCGCTCACTGGGCACCAGTACGTGATCACCGGCACCCTCGAGGGGTTCAAGCGCGAGGAGGTGAAGGCGGCACTCGAAGCTCTCGGCGCCAAGGTCTCGGAGTCCGTGTCGGGCAAGACGACCGGAGTCGTCGTCGGCGCGAGCCCGGGCACGAAGGCGCAGAAAGCGGAGACGCTTGGGGTCCCCGTTCTCTCCGAGGACGACCTCGGCGCGTTGCTAGGAGCGCGCTAGCACCGTCACGAAGCGATCCTGCGCCTGCCGCGCCGACCAGTACGGCACCGGCGATCCGTTCTGGATGATCGCGAACACGTAGCGGCGGCGGACGAATCCCGCAAGCGCGGAGGAGATGCTCGTCGTCCCGGTCTTGGCGATGACGCGTCCCCTCGTCGATCGGCGGACGAGCCGGCGCTTCAGGGTCCCGGACACGCCGGCGACGGCGAGCGACGTGACGAATGCATCGCGGATCGCCGGATCGGCCGCGCCCTTCCGCAGGATCGCCACGAGCGCCTCGGTCGTCAGCCGGTCTTCTCGCGACAGGCCCGAGCCGTCCGCGATGCGGACTCCGGCTATCGGCACTCCGGCCGCGCGGAGCTCGGCGAGCACGACTTCCGCTCCCGCCGACGTCGAGCCGCGACGCGCGACGCCGGCGCCGAGCTCCTTCAACAGCATCTCGGAGATGAAGTTGTCGCTCTCCCGGTTCATCGTCCGGACGATCTCAACGAGCGGATCGGACAGATCGAGAGCGAGCGGCAGCACGTCCACAGGGGTATTGCCGGTGCGTGGCGCCCGCGTGACAGAGACACCGCGGCGGGCGAGTGCTGCGGTAAAGGCTCCGGCGGCAGCCGAGGCAGAGCTGTTCGCGCCCGAGGTCTGGATGTTGTCGACCGAGAGAGCGGAGATCGGCGCGGACTCGTCCCCGACGAACCATGGCTTCCAGCCCGGAGCCCCACGGAGTGAATCGAAGTGCCGCTCGTCACCGAGCACGCGACCGGTCACGCGCCGGATGCCCCAGGCTGCGACGTCGCGGGCAAGCGCATCGAGATCGGCCGCCGCGAGCGTGGGATCGCCCCAGCCGACGAGGAAGAGGTCGCCGCGCCAGACGTGGTCGGTGAGCTCGCCGCGTCCGGCGACCTCGGTCCGGAAGCGGTAGCCGGGGCCGAGGAGCCGGAGCGCGGCGAAGGAGACAGCCAGTTTTTCGGCTGAGGCCGGCGCGAGTGCGCTTCCGGCGTTTCTGCTGAAAACGACCTCACCTGTCTCGAGGTCGACGGCGAGTGCGGCGGTGCGGCTTGCGGCGACACCGGGAGCCGCCAGCGCGCGGCCGAGCGCGAGGGAGAGATCGGGAGACGCCGCCTGAGTCGGAGCCGTGGTGGTGACGGCCGCCAACGATCCGCTTGCGGAGAGGGCGGCGATGAGCGCGGCGATACGCGGACGTATCATCTGAGACCTTGTAGCGGACAATGCCGACGGCGAGCAGGATGATTCGACCGAAACGGCGAGGGGTAGGAGGATGTTCATGAGCGATCGCGCGGCCAGCGACAGTCACCGAGCCCACGACGACGACTCAGGGTCCTACGATCCTGATCATCCGCGGGAGCCCGGCGCAGCGCTGACCCTTCAGGAGGAGGAGCGGGCCCAAACCGGGCATGGGACGCAGAGTCTCAACGCCCTTGCGATTTCGGCGACCACGCACTGCTTGACGGGCTGCGTGATCGGCGAGGTGGCCGGAATGGCGATCGGTACCGCGTTCGGCTGGGGCAACCTGGCGACGATTGCAACCGCCGTAGGGCTCGCGTACCTCTTCGGCTTCGCCCTGACGTCGCTCCCTCTCTTCCGCGCCGGGCTCACCTTCAGCGCGATCGTGCCGATCGCACTCGCCGCAGACACGGTTTCGATCACGATCATGGAGGTGATCGACAACGCTTTCGTGTTGCTCGTCCCGGGAGCGATGGAGGCCGGTCTCGGCGACATGCTCCTGTGGGCAGCTATCGCCGGTGGGTTCGTGATCGCCTATCCGTTCGCGTTCCTTGCGAATCGGTACATGATCGCGCGTGGCAAGGGCCACGCTGTCGTTCAC
>Ga0136621_1000351_pt1 | contig 17822 bp, 17 predicted proteins | sample AntDryUQ445A2306_FD_104673 | JGI IMG/M metagenome (GOLD analysis project Ga0136621, IMG submission 104673) | Polar desert sand microbial communities from Dry Valleys, Antarctica - metaG UQ445A (23.06) | ecosystem: Environmental > Terrestrial > Soil > Desert | place: Antarctica: Dry Valley...
ATCTTCGTCACGCACGACCAGGCCGAGGCGATGACGCTCGCCGACCGCATTGCCGTGCTCGACCAAGGTCGGCTGCAGCAGCTTGGCACCCCGGACGACGTCTACCGGCATCCCGCGAACCTCTTCGTCGCGCAGTTCATCGGCAGCCCGCCGATGAACATCCTCGCGGCGCACCGGCACGACGGCGAGCTTGTCGTCGAGGAGGCCTGGCGGATACCGGCACCCGCGGTCCGCGACCACCACGGCGGGACCGCGCTCACGGTCGGCCTGCGGCCGGAGGCCATCACCATCGAGCAGGACGGCGGCGGTCCCGGCGAGGTGCTCGTCTCCGAGCCGCTCGGCAGCGAGGTCATCGTGAACGTGAAGGTCGGCTCGGCGCTCGTGAAGGTGCGCACCGCACCCGATGTGCGTCCCGGACCGGGCACGCGCGTGCGGCTCGCCGCCCAGCCCGGCGAGGTCCGGCTCTTCGATCCCTCAAGCGGCACGGCGCTCGACTGACGGCACGCCGCGGCCTACGGGATCGTGGAGAACCCCGCGGTCCGGAAGTCCCTGTCGAACGCGAAGGCACGAGCGATGTCCTGCTCCCGCATGACCTGGAAGCTGACCAGGTCGACGAGAGACACGTCGGTCGGCAGCACGTCGAGCAGCGTCGCCAGCGCGAGGTCGTGCAGTCGTTCGTCCACCCACACCATCCCGAGGAGTGGCGCGAGGTCCCTTGCGAACGCGCGTACTGCCTCCCTCCCAAGGCGGCGCTGCGTGAGCGCGATGGTCTCGACGGCGACGTAGCTGTGGGTCACGAGATCCTCTCGCGATGCCAGCGCGCGGAAAGCCTTGGCCGCCGCAGTGTGGCTGGTGTCGTCGGCGTCGAGGAGCGCATACAGGGCGGATGTGTCCACGAATACGCTCACGAGCGGAACGCGTCCTCCAGCGCGCGGTCGTGCTGCCGTGACGTGGTCCTCGTCCCGGATCGGAACCGGCCGACTACGCTCAGAGCCTGCGCCACGCGTCGGGCGGGCGCACGGCCCGGCGATCCCAACGACCGATCGACCGCGTGGCGGACTACGGCCGCATCGGACATATGCCTGCGCCGCGCCTCGCGGCGTATGGCGGCTGCCTGCCGTTCGGTGAACTGGATCTGCTTCCGTTGCATGCCATCATGATGGCATGACGGCGCATCACTCGTCGCGGCGTCCGTGAGCGCGGAGCTCGGGCCGGCCGATGTCACCCTGCGCGGGCGCTTCGAGCGTGAGCACGAGCGCCGCTACACGCATGTCCCGTTCGAGGTGCCGCCCGGCGTCCGCCAGATCCACCTGCGCTACGCGTACTCCGACGCGATCGGACATGACCCGTCGCTCGTCGGCGGCAACACCGTGGACCTCGGCCTCTTCGACCAGCGAGGCACGGCGCCGGGCAGCCCCGGCTTCCGCGGCTGGAGCGGGAGCGACAAGACCGAGATCACGGTCGACGAGGCGTGGGCGACGCCGCCGTACCGCGGGGGCCCGCTCGGCGCGGGCACCTGGCACGCGCTGCTCGGCCCGTACAAGGTCGGCCCGCGCGGCTGCGACTGGACGGTCGAGCTCTGGTTCCACGCCGGCGTGGTCAGCCCCGAACGGCGGCCCACGTCCGCGAGCCGCCCGCCACCGGCCTTCCGCTCCACGGCGCGCGACGGCTGGCTCCGCGGCGACCTCCACTGCCACAGCATCTACTCCGACGGCGACTCGGAGCCGCCAGAGATGCTTGGTGCGGCGATGCAGGCGGGGCTCGAGTTCCTCGGCGTCACCGACCACAACACCGTCGCACACCATGCCGCGTACGGGTCTGGCGGCGCCCCTCTGCCGGTGGTGCTGCCGGGGATCGAGGTCACGACATACGGAGGGCATTGGAACGCGCACGGGACGGAGCGGTGGCACGAGTTCCGCGAGCCCGACGCCGATTCGGTCGGCCGCGCGATGCGCGCCGCGATGGACGAGGGCGCCTTCGTGACGGTGAACCACCCGAAGCCCCTCGGCCCCGAGTGGCGCTACGGCGAGCTGCCGTGTCACGCCATCGAGGTCTGGAACGGGCCCTGGCTGCACCTCAACGCGGTCTCGCTCGCCTGGTGGGACGACCGCCTCCGCCGGGGCGAGCGCCTTGTCGCCGTCGGCGGCAGCGACACCCACCACCTGCGGCGCACCGATCCCACTCCGCGCCACGCGCAGGCGCCGGGCAGGCCGACGACGTGGCTGCGCGCCGCGCGCGATGCGGCGTCGGTCCTCGGCGCGCTGCGTGGCGGCTCCGCGTTCGTCTCGGCATCTCCGCGCGGGCCGCAGCTCTACCTGGACCCGGAGGCTGGACGCCCCGGACGGGTGCGCGTGGAGGTGCGCGGCGCAGCGGGTGCGGCGTTGCTCCTCCTGTCTGACGAGGGCTGCACCGCCGCCGCGCCCATCGTCGCTGACGAATGGGATGCGGCCTTCGACGTGCCGGCCCGCGCGCGCTACCTGCGAGCCGAAGTCGTGGATGGCGCCGGCTCCGTGCTCGCGCTCGCGAACCCGGTCTGGGCGGAGGCGGTCTGAGGCCGTCGCGGATACCAAGAGAGATCCGACGGCGGCGGTCGCCTCAGGGGAGCGCGAGGACGAGCTCACGCGGCGTGTTCGTGGTCACGACGTCCACCCCGGCGTCGACCGCGCGAGCGAGGCGCTCGCGCCAGCGCGGCGTGCCTGCGTCGAGCGTCCAGACATCCACAAGCGCGCCACGCGCGTGCAGCACTCCGACGGCGTCATCCAGCCCGTCGCGAAGCATGCGCTCGAAGAACGCCAGACGAAGGTGCAGCTCGCGCACGCCCGGCACCATGCGGACGACCTCCTCGAGGCGCTCGCGCAGGTAGGCCGCGGCCGGCATCGCGCGGCGTCGCGAGAGCGGGTGCGCGTCGAGGTACCCGTATGCGCCCCGCGGCGGCGACAGCGACTCGCGATCGCGCGTCCAGTCAAGGTGGAGCTGAGGGTCGAAACCGACGGCGATCCCGGGGTCCGCGCGCAGGAGGCGCCGCAGGTTCCAGTCGGCCGGGCTCGTCACGACGACCCGGTCACCGACAGGATCCACAAGCCGCGCGAGCCGCGCCGCGGCGGCGGGGGGCCAGGGCGGCAGGTCCTTCGCGTCAAGCTCGAGCAGCGTCGGACCGGGCGCCTCGCGGACGACCGCGAGCACCTCCCGCAGCGGCAGGAGGCGCCCGCCGCGGCGCGGGCGGTCGTGCGCGACGACGAACTCATCGTCGAGCAGGTGGACGTCGATCTCGACGCGCGCCGCGCCCTCGCGGTAGCACTCGCGGATCGCGGCGAGGGAGTTCTCGGGATGCCTTCCGCTCCACGCGGCGCGGTGCGCCGTGATCTCCGGGCTCAGGCCAGCCGCTCTCCGCCGGCCGGGTCGAAGAGGTGCAGCTGATCGACGGCGGCGCGCAGGCCGACGCTCGCGCCGAGCGGCGCGGAGAATCCTGGCGGCGCGATCGCGCGCAGGCGCCGCTCCCCGATCTGCACGTCCACGATCTGCTCGCGGCCCATCGGCTCGATGACGTAGATCTCGCCGTTCGCGTGTCCGGCGCCCGGAGCGACGATCGCGAGGTGCTCCGGCCGGATGCCCACGGTCGCCTGGCGCTGGCCATCGCCGCGCGGGGCACGCGCCGGGGGCAGCTCGATCTCGATGCCCTGCGCCGTCGCCAGGACCGATCCGTTCCGGCGGCCGAGCTCCGCGGCGAAGAAGTTCATCGGCGGCGAGCCGATGAACTCCGCGACGAACTGATTGACGGGACGCTCGTACAGCTCCTTCGGCGTCGCGTAGGCCTGCAGCCTGGCGTCGCTCATGAGCGCGACCCGGTCGGCCATCGTGAGCGCCTCCAGCTGGTCGTGCGTCACGAAGATCGCCGTGATCCCGACCTCCTTCTGCAGGCGCTTGATCTCACCGCGCATCTCGTGTCGGAGCCTCGCGTCGAGGTTGCTCAGGGGCTCGTCCAGCAGCAGGATGTCCGGCCGCTTCACGAGCGCGCGGGCGAGGGCGACGCGCTGCTGCTGACCCCCCGAGAGCTGCGCGGGCTTGCGCGCGAGCAGCCCGTCGACGTGGACGAGCGCGGCGGCCTCGCGCACGCGTCGCGTGATCTCGTCCCCGGCAACCCCGCGGCGCATCGCGAGCGGGAAGCCGATGTTCTGCGCCACCGTCATGTGCGGGTAGAGCGCGTAGCTCTGGAAGACCATGCCGATGCCGCGATCCTTCGGCATGAGGTGCTCCACGCGGTGGTCGCCGAAGACGATCGCGCCGCCCGTCGGGCGGTATATCCCGGCGATCATCAGCAGCGTGGTCGTCTTCCCGCAGCCGGAGGGGCCGAGCAGCCCCACGAACTCGCCGCTCTTGATCTCGAGGTCGAGCGCGTCGACGGCCGTGACGGCGCCGAAGCGCTTCGTGAGCTGCTGCAGGACGACGCGCACCGGCTAGCCCTTCACTCCGCCCGCGTAGACGCGCATGAGCTGATCCTGCGCGACCACGAAGAGGACGAGGACCGGCGCGACGTAGTAGAGGCCGACAGCGGTGAGCAGCCCGTAGTCCACGAAGCGGCCCTCGCCGAGGATGGCGCGCACGAACGTCGAGAGCGTCTGCTGCGAGCCGCTCGGCATGAACACGAAGGGCAGGATGAACTCGTTCCAGCCTTGCACGAACGTGAGGATGCCGAGCGCGAGGAGACCCGGCTTCACGAGCGGCATGACGATGCGCCACCAGGTGCGCAGGCGGCTCGCGCCGTCGACGAGAGCGGCCATCTCGAGCTCCCAGGGCACCGTGTCGAAGAACCCCTTCATGATCCACACGCCGAAGGGCAGCTCGAAGGCCGCCTTCACGAGGATCACGCCGAGGAGCCGATCGTACAGACCGAGCTGCCTCAGCACGATGAATGTGGCGATGAGCAGCGTGACGCTCGGGAAGCTGTGCAGCAGCAGGACGCCGCCGAGGAACATCCGCCGGCCCGGAAAGGGCAGACGCGACAGCGCGTAACCCGCCATCGAGGAGATGAGCACGACGACGACCGACGTGCTGATCGCGAAGAGGAACGTGTTGATGGTGAGCGGAATGATCGCGGGCTTGTTGCGGAGCTGGTCGACGCTGCCGGGGTCCCAGAGGAAGCGCCAGTTCTCGAGGGTGAAGGGGCCCACCGGGCGAAAGCCCTCGATGCGGGGAAAGAATGAGCTGTAGGTGAGCCACACGTACAGGACCAGGATGGGCAGCGTCGCGAGGACCAGGACGGCGTACGGGATCAGCGTCTGTGGCCGGAACGGTGCGCGCGGTGCGGGGAGCGTCGTCCCGGTCACGTGATCTCGACCCGGGGGTCGCTCACGAGCTCGTCGAAGCGGAAGAGGCGCAACATCGTGAAGCTCACGACGAGCCCGATGACCACGAGCCCCGCGGCCATCGCGGCACCGAGACCGAACTCGAGGTTGCCGTAGTAGTTCGAAAGCGCGGTGTGGAAGGCCCACAGGCTCCACACCTCGGTGGTGTACAGCCCCGGTCCCCCGTTCGTCGTGAGCAGGATGTACTCGTAGGACGCCATGAGGCTCATCGTCTGGTACACGAGGACGAAGAGGACCGGCCAGCGGATCAGCGGCAGCGTGATCCGCCGCACGATCTGCCAGGCGGAGGCGCCGTCGACCCGCGCCGCGCGGAACAGGTCCTCGGGAATGCTGTTGATCGCGCTCGTGAAGACGAGCATCCCAAGGCTCGCTCCGACGAACCCGTTGACCAGGATGACGATGACCCAGGGATCGGTGTTGAGCCAGTCGCGCGGCGCCACGCCGACCGGCGACAGGACGTCGTTCATGATGCCGAAGGGCGGCGCGGCGGCCGCCCAGACCCACATGATCGCGTACACGGCCGACGGCGAGATGCGCGGCAGCAGCCAGAGCGCGCGGAAGAAGCCGCCCGCCTTCGCCTCGACGTGGGTCGAGAGCAGCGCGATGCCGAGTCCGACGACGACATTGAACGCCAGCGTGACCAGGACGTAGAAGATCGTGTTGCGGATGATGAGCATCGTGAAGCTGCCGCGGGCGATCTGGTCGTAGTTGTCGAGCCCGATCCACTTCCAGTTCGACAGGCCGGTCGCCGTCGCGGCGTCGGTCAGGCTCAGGCCGAGCGTGATCACGACCGGCACGAAGAAGAACAGGATCACGAGCAGGGCGGCCGGACCCATGAACAGCAGCGCGGTGGAGTTCACACGCCACCACGCCGCCGCGACGTTCTCGCGAGGCGCCGGGATCGCCGGCGCGCGCGCCTCCGTCCCGGCTCCTACGACGTAGCCATAAGGCGAAGGAGCAGGACGGTCACGGCGACGCGAAGCGGCGCTGTGACCACCTACTTCGTGATCAGCTCGTCACGCAGCTGATTCTTGAGCTCGGCCACCGCCTGGTCCGTCGCGGCCTTCGGCGTGAGCTGGCCGGTCGCGACGCCCGAGAGGAAGCGGAACAGCACCTCGTCGTAGGCGCCGTACTTCGGGTGGTTCGGGATGAAGGTCGTGAAGTCGCTCATGTAGCCGGTCGCGAGCAGGAACTTGTCCTTCTTGTACGTGGGGTCGTCCTGCTGTGTCTTGAGGATCGCGAGATGGGCGCTCTCGACGGAGTGCCGCGAGTTCAGCTCCGGGGTCGTGGCGTGAGCGATGAGGCGAAGCGCGAGCTCGGGGGTCTTGCCGTTCGACGTGACCATGTAGGCGAGGGGGTGCGAGAGCGTCGTCGGCTTGGCTCCCTTCTGCGCGGCCGGGATGAGGGTGAAGCCGACCTTGTCCCAGAGGTCGTTCTCCGGGACCTTGTACGTGGTGGACCATTCCTTCCAGGTCCAGGTGCCGGCGTTGTAGAAGAGCACCTTCCCGGCGGTCACGGTCTCGTGCCAGATCTTGAAGTCGGAGCCGATGTGGGTCGGGCTCGTGACCTTCGTCTGGACGGCGGTGGCGTAGACGCCGTAGTGCTTCTCGAGCGCAGCGGGGACCACGACGAGCTTGCCGCTCGCCTTGTCCTGCATCTCGCCGCCGTTCTGGTAATAGAACATGTAGTGATCGTGGCCCTTGGTCGGCCGCGGGTACCAGCCCTTCCCCGCCTCGACGACCCCCTTGTCGACGGCCTCCTTGGCGGTGGCAAGGAGGTCGGACATGGCGAAGTCGCCCTTCTTCACGGCCTCCGGCAGGCCGTCGATCCTGTCCTTCGACCAGCCCATCTTGGCGAGCAGGTCCTTGCGGTAGTACATGGGCCGCGCCTCGGTGTCCTGCGGGACGGCGTAGGTCTTGCCCCGGAGCTTCATCGCGTCCCAGAGCGTCGGGATGACATCCTTGAACTTGGCCTCGTGCTTCTTCAGCAGGTCATCGAGGGCGATGACGTACCCGGGCCCGACCCAGGGCGCGAAGTTCTCGTGGCCGGCGAGCACGATGTCGGGCCCCTGCTTCGCCTCGGCGGCGAGCTGGAACTTCTGCAGATAATCGCCCCACTGGCCGCCGCTCTCGAAGGTCGCGTCGAGCTCGATCGTCGTCTTCGGATTCTCCTTCTCGAGCTCCTGGTTCAGCGTCGCGACCGCCGAGACGAGGTTGTCCTTGCGGTAGAAGGACGGCGCGTCCGGGCCGATCGTCCAGGCCACGAGCTTCACCACACCCCCGGGCGACGTCCCGCCGCCTTGCTGCTGACCGCCCGGCGCCGTGCTACACGCCGCGACCGCGACCAGCGCTCCGGTCGATGCAAGGAACCGTCGCCGCGAGATCCGCAACGCTTCTCTTCCTAGTCGGGGACCACCGCCGTTGTCCATCGCGACTCCTCCACCCGCGGACTTTGCGCGGGCAGTGTAGGCCTGCTCTGCAACACTCCGGGGCGCGGCTGACGAAGGGATGGTGAACATGGCGTGAGCCCACGCAGCGGGCCACGGACCGTCGGACACCGCGGCGCGAGCGCCCTCGCGCCGGAGAACACGCTTCTGGCCGTCGAACGGGCGATCGAGCATGGCCTCGACCTCGTGGAGGTGGACGTGCACCTGAGCCGCGACGGCGAGCTCGTGGTCGTCCACGACGGGGAGGTCCGCGTGAACGGCGTGACCTCCCCGGTGGCGAGCCTGGTCGCGGCCGAGCTCGCGCGGCTCCCGCTCGGCCTGGGCCAGGGCGTGCCACGCCTGGGGGAGGTGCTCGCGCTCGCACGCGGACGGATCGGCGTGTACGTCGAGCTCAAGGGCCCACGCACCGGCGCGGCGCTCGGAAGGCTCATGGCTTCGGGCGGCGCCGTCGGCGTCGAGGTGATCTCCGGCTCCTTCGAGCCGTCGCTCGTCGACGAGCTTCGAGCTGCCGCCCCGGCCGTGCCGCGCAGCGTCCTGTTCCGGCCGACGGAGACCGCGGCGATGCTCGCGACCTGCGCCGCGGTCGGCGCCACCTACGCGCATCCCTGCTTCCGCCCGCTCACGCCGGCGATCGTCGATGCGCTCCACGCGGCCGGCCTTCTCGTGATGGCGCCGCACACCAACGACCCGGAGGAAGCACGTGCCTTCGCCGGCCTCGGGATCGACGTGCTCGCCAGCGACGACCCCCGCGTCCTCCGCCCGCCGTAGCGGCGACAGCGATGAGCCCCCCGTGCCTTCAGGCGCGCCAGTCGGTCGTGCCGCGATCGTGTGCGCGCGCGCGCCGATCGCGATCCCAGCGCTCCTCGAGGCGTGCGCGCCAGGCCTGGGCTGCGGTCCGCAGCTCCGCGGCGACGCCGGCGTGACGCGCCCGCAGGTTCTGCGTCTCCCCCGGGTCGTTCGCGAGGTTCGCCAGGAAGACCTCGTCCTGGGGCGGCTCACCTTCGACGAGCTGGCCCTGGAGGACGAGCTTCCAGGCTCCCCGGCGGATGGCAGTCTGGCGGCCCATCTCCCAGCAGGCGAAGCGGTCCCGTCTGGACGGCGAGTCACGGTAAATTAGGCTGCGGGGTCCAATAGGCCTCCATGGCGGCCGAAATCCGATTGAACCCGATCCAGGGTACGGATCGTCCCCAGCGCAAGCAATTTAACAAGTCCTGACCCTAGGCTTAGCGGCGCGGAACCACATTCTCGCCAGTCCGTTCGGTCCTGTGTTCGCGCTTCACGGAAATCGGGGCGGAAGGCGCGCCCCTCAAATTCGATCTGGAGATCATGATGGCAAGACTGGACAAATCGGTCGCGATCGTCACCGGTGCAAGTTCGGGTATCGGCAAGGCGACCGCACAGCTGTTCGCGCGGGAAGGCGCGGCGGTCGTCGTCGTCCATCACGACGACCCCGACGAAGCGAAAAAGGTGCTTGATGCGATTGGGGAGGCGGGCGGCCGCGCGATCATGGTCGCCGCCGATGTTCGCGACGAAGGCGACGTCGATATGGTATTCGAGCAAGCGCACAAGGCCTTCGGCGTGCCGACGATCCTGGTGAACTCAGCCGGGGTGGATGCGGCGGGCATTTCGGTCGCCGACATGGAGCTCGACCATTTCGAGATGGTGCTCAGGACGAACCTTGTCGGCCCGTTCCTGTTTTGCCGGGCATTCGTGCGCGGTTGCAAGGCGGCGAAGGCGCGCGGCAAGATTATCAACGTCACCTCGGTCCACGAGGACATCCCGCGCGCGGGCGCGGCGGACTATTGTGCGTCGAAAGGAGGCCTTAGAAATCTCACCCGCTGCCTCGCGTTAGAACTCGCCGAGCAGGGCATCAATGTGAACAATCTGGCCCCCGGAATGGTGCTGACGCCGATGAATCAGGAAGCGATCGACGACCCCAAGGTGCGCGAGGAACAGACCGCGAGCATTCCGATGAAGCGTGCGGCCGAGCCCGAGGAAGTCGCCGAACTCGCGCTCTACCTTGCGTCGAAAGCGGCGGACTATGCGACTGGCGCCACCTTCACGCTTGATGGCGGGTTGCAGTTTTATCTGGGGCAAGGTGCCTGATGTCAGCTTGGGAAGTCGTCGAGATCGCGCCGATCACGATGCACCGGACCAACCGGCTCGCCAATATGTACGTGATGAGCCCGTTTGTCTGGCGCGATGGCGATCGCTTCCACCTCTTGGTGCGCGCGGTTCCGCGCCGCGACGACGAGCCGCGGCTCAAGATGGCGGAGATTTGGCACGGCATTTCGGATGATGGACTCCATTTCGCGATGGAGAGTGCACCGACGCTTTTCCCCGGCCCGGATCTGGTCGATCTCGACGGATGCGAGGACCCGACCGTCCACATTGACGGTGCGACGCTTCGCGTGTGGTACACCGGCTATAACGAGCAGCAGAAGACCGGTCGGCTGATGCTGGCGCGGGGCCCTGCGGTCGCCAAGCTCGCCAAGGCGGGGGTCGCGATCGATTCGTCCCCTGACTTTACCAATCCCAAGGAGGCGACGGTGGTCGCAGTCGGCTCGGGCGGCTGGCGGATGTATTTCGAATATGCGGCAAATGGCGCGTCGCTGATCGGGCAAGTCTCAGCCGACGATCTGGACGGCCCGTGGGCCAATGTTGCCCAATCTCCGATCACGCCGCGTCCCGGCAAGTGGGATTGCTGGCATTTGAGCGCGGGGCCGATCATCGGCGAAGGTGCGGCGCGACCGACCATGTTCTACAATGGCGCGACTCAGGACGCGGCGTGGCGGATCGGCTGGGCGACGTTCGACGAAAGCCTGACCGAGCTCGCCGAGCGCTGCGAGGAGCCGCTGGTCTGTCCCCAGGAGCCGCCATCCGCAGGTTCGACGGACATCGCCTTCGCCGCTTCGGCGGTCGAGCGCGACGGCACGGTTCTGCTCTACTATTCGCAGTCCGACCAGGATCTGCGTTGCGCGACGATCAGGCGCGGCTGATGTCGATCGCGCAATTTCGGGGACATCCGCGCCGCTCACGTAGAGGAAGAAGGGCCGGTCCCGGCCGGCGGCGCGGCGCACGTACTCCACGGCGCGCTCCGTGACCAGCTCCGTGAAGTAGCGGCCGTTGGCCCAGACCTCGCGACCGTCCTGCCACAGGTCGTGGATCCCCTCCGTGCCGACCTCCATGTCGAGTAGAAGATGTGCGAGTAGTAGTCGATGCATCTGGCCATGAAGCCGAACGACTCCTCAAAGCCATGCTCGTGCGGCCGCGACCCCAGAGCGTGGCCGAGGTGCCACTTCCCGAACATCGCGGTCCGGTAGCCGAGCGTCCGCAGCGCGGTCGCGATCGTCGGGACTTCCCGGGGCAGCCCTGTCGCGGTGCGGTGGCCGCGCAGGATCGAGCGGACACCCGCGTTCCCGGGATACCGGCCGGTCAGCAGGCTCGCGCGCGAGGGGGAGCACACCGGCGAGTTCGAGTACCAGTCGAGGAGGAGCGCCCCGGAGGCCGCGAGGGCGTCGAGGTGCGGGGTCTCGAGATCGGTCGCCCCCATGCAGCCGAGGTCGCAGTACGCCTGATCGTCGGTCAGGAAGACGACAAAGTTGGGCCGGGGCATCACAGGGACTCTGCGGACGATCGCGAGCGGGCGCAAGCGCGCCGAGCGAAGGCGCGAGATGGCGGTCCTGCGCGAGCCTACGTAGTGTCGTCTGGTGACGCGAAGGATCGGTCACCGCGGCGCCCGCGGTCACGTCGCGGAGAACACGCTCGCGTCGTTCGAGCGCGCGATCGAGCTCGGCTGCGACGAGATCGAGACGGACGTCTGGCTGATCGATCGCGGCCTCATCGTGAGCCACGATCCGCCCGAACGGTCGGCGACACTCACGCTCGCTGAAGCGCTCGATGCCTGCGCGGGACGAGTGGCCCTCAACGTCGAGGTGAAGGCCATGCGCGACGAGGCCATCGCGTACAGCGCAGGCGCACGGGTCGCGTCCACGATCGCCGAACGCCGCGCGGACGCGTACGTGTCGTCGTTCTGGTGGCCCGCGCTCGAGGGCGCGCGCGAGCACGCCGCCGTCGTGAGGCGGGCCTACATCTACGCCTCGTACGCGGAGGTCGAGGTGCTCGTCGCCCGGGCGCGCGCCGCCGGTCTCTGGGCTCTCCATCCGAACCAGACGTACGTGACGCAGGACCTCGTCGCGAGGGCGCACGCGGCGGGCCTCCAGGTCAATGCCTGGACCGCGAACGAGCCCGCCGACATCGCGGCGTTGATCGCGGCGGGGGTGGACGGGATCTGCTCCGACTTCCCGGAGCGCGTGCCCAAGGGCTGAGCGTCACGGCAAGGATCGGCGTCGGCATCGCGAGCGGCTCAGGCCTCCCCCGCGACGATCTTCGCGTAGAGCGCGAGGTACGCGTCGACCATCCGCTCGCGCGAGAAGCGCTCGGCGGCCCGCCGCCGGACCGCTGCCCGATCGAGCGCGGTGGCGTTGGGAATCGCCGCGACGGCTTCGGCGGCGTCCTTCACGAGGTAGCCGGTGACCCCGTCGTCGACGACCTCCGGCAGGGATCCGCGCGCCGTTCCGATGACCGGCGTGCCGGTGGCCATCGCCTCGATCATCGAGAGGCCGAACGGCTCGTCGAAGTTCACCAGCTGGAGGAGCGCGACCGCTCCGCCGAGCAGCCGCGCGCCATCGGCCGGTCCGACCGATCCGACGAAGCGGACGCGGTCGCCGTCAAGGTGCGGCTCGATGTCACGCGCGAAGTACGCCTCGTCATGCACGATGCCGGCGATGACGAGCGGCAGCCCGGCGCGCCGCGCGACGTCGATCGCCTCGGCAGCGCCCTTGTCCGGATGGATCCGTCCGAAGAACAGGAGATAGCCACCGTCGCCCCTCCCGAGCGGATATTCATCGAACGGGATGCCGTGATGGATCGTGGCCGCATAGGAAAGCTGCGGCACCCGGTCGGCGTCGCTGATCGCGACGAAACGCACGCGATCGGCGTAGCGCTCGTAGGCCGGAAGTATCCGCGGCGACGAGAACCCGTGGATCGTCGTCACGATCGGGACATCGACGAGGCCCGAGTAGGTCAGGGGCATGAAGTCGTAGTGGTTATGCAGGATGTCCGCGTGCTTCGCGTGCTCGAAGGCGTGTCCGATATGGATCGCCTCCCAGACCGCGGCGTCGAGCGACGGATCCTCCGACAAGGGTCGCGGGCAGACCGCCTCGAGGTGCGCCGACGTCACGGAGTCGGCTGTCGCGAACAGCGTCACGTCGACGCCGCGCTCCACGAGCCCTTCGGTCAGGCGCGAGACCACGAGCTCCCAGGGCCCGTAGTGCCGCGGCGGGACGCGCCAGGAGATCGGGGCGAGCATCGCGACCTTGAGCCCCTTCACCGGCATCACCTGCCGTCGACGCTGCCGGCGGCCGCATGCTCCATCCAGATCGAGAAGCCGAGGCGTCCCGCGTACTGCGGCCGGAAGCGCTCCGCGTTGTACTGCCGCGCGACGTCGATCTTGCGCACCCCGAGCTGCGGATCGGGGAGCGCCGCGTGCGTATACCTGCCGTCGTGGATCGCGACCATGCGGCCGGCGATCCCTTGCGTGATGAGGTCGACGGCGATGTTCGCGAACGTCGTGCCGACCATCTGGTCGAACGCGTCCGGATCGCCGCTGCGGAGGTCGTAGGTGAGGTGGCTCACGAGCAGGTCCTCACCGGTCCGCTGCCGTATCTCGTCGGCGAGGGCCTCACCAACGTCGGCCTTGCGGCGGTGGCCGAAGGCATCGGGCTCCCCCACGTCGGGCAGCTCGCCGCCGGTCCACCGCGCGCCCTCGGCGACGATCACGAAGGAGTACCGGCTCGGGTTCAGCCGCTTGTCCTCGACGAGCAGCGCGGTGAGCCGCTCGAGGTCGAACGGGGCCTCGGGGATGAGGCAGCGCGCCGACGTGACATACGCGGTATGCAGCGCGCTGAACCCCGAGTCGCGCCCGAAGATGCGGAAGATGCCGATGCGCTCATGCGACCCGAGCGTCGTGCGCTGGCGGTCGATGAGCCCCTTCGCCCGCGTGATGGCCGTCGAGAAGCCGACGCAGTATTCCGTCCCCTGAACGTCGTTGTCCATCGTCTTCGGGATCCCGATCAGGCGGACACCCTTGTCGACGAGGACCCGCGCGAAACCGAGCGTGTCGTCACCGCCGATGACGACGAGGTGCTCGAGGCCGAGCGCCTCGATATTGCCGAGGACGACCTCGGTGAGGTCATAGGTGCCGTCCGCGCTCCCCAGGTGCGCGATCCTTTCCCGCGGCAGGTGGGCTGGGAGTCGGGCGGGGCTCATGCGGCGCGGGTTCGTGCGGGAGGTGTGCAGCACGGTCCCGCCGGTGCGGTCGATCGATCGGGTGCCCAGCCGGTCGAGCCTGCGCACGTACTCGGTGTCGAGCTCGGGACCTGGACGCACGTGCGTGAGCCCCTCCCACCCGCGCCGGATCCCGTAGACCTCGCCGCCGAGCTCGGTGTACCGGTACACGACGCTCTTGATCACCGAGTTCAGCCCGGGAACATCACCGCCGCCGGTGAGCACGCCGATCCTCACCTGGCCCAGCCCTTCGCCCGCTCGACGGCGCGCTGCCACCCGGCATAGAGCGACTCCCGCTCGTCGGCGCTCATCCGCGGCTCGTAGCGCTCCGCCACAGCGCGCTTCGCGCGCAGCTCGCCGATGTCCCGCCAGATCCCCGTGGCCAGCCCGGCGAGGTACGCGGCGCCGAGCGCCGTCGTCTCGCGGACGGCGGCGACCTCGACCGGCACGCCGAGCAGGTCAGCCTGGAACTGCATGAGGAAGCGGTTCGCGGTGCCGCCGCCGTCCACCTTCAGCACGGCGACGGGCTGCCCCGCCGCCGCCATCGCGTCCACGAGGTCGCGCGTCTGGTACGCGATGCTCTCGAGCGTCGCGCGCGCGAGGTGCGCCCGGCCGGTCGCGCGCGTGATGCCGAGCAGCGCGCCGCGCGCGTACATGTCCCAGTGAGGCGCGCCGAGGCCGGCGAAGGCCGGCACGAGGTAGACGCCGTCATTTCCGTGAAGTGACGACGCGAGCGCCTCGGTCTCGGCGGCCTCGCGGATGATGCCGAGCCCGTCGCGCAGCCACTGCACGGCGGCGCCGGTGACGAAGGCGCTCCCTTCGAGGGCGTACGCGAGCTCGTGCGGCGTCGCGATGCCGATCGTCGTGAGCAGACCCTCGGCGCGAACGAGGGCAGGACCGGTGTTCGCGAGGAGGAAGCAGCCCGTTCCGTACGTGTTCTTGGCCTCCCCGGGCTCGGTGCAGGTCTGCCCGAAAAGGGCGGCCTGCTGGTCACCCGCGACGCCCGCGATCGGGATGGGGACGCCGAAGACGCTCGTGCCGGCGTACGTCTCGCTCGACGATCTGACCTCGGGCAGCATCGCGCGGGGGACATCGAGCGCGCCGAGGAGCTCATCGTCCCACGAGCCGTTGCGGATGTCGTACAGGAGCGTGCGCGACGCGTTCGTCCGGTCCGTGAGGTGCGCGGTGCCGCCGGAGAGCTTCCAGATCAGCCACGAGTCGATCGTGCCGAATGCGAGCTCCCCCGCGGCCGCTCGCTCCCGTGCGGCGGGGATGCGGTCGAGGAGCCAGCGGATCTTCGTCCCCGAGAAGTACGCGTCGATGACGAGCCCCGTTCGCTCGCGAACGAGCGGATCGAGTCCCTCGCGCTTCAGACGCTCGCATACGCCCGCGCTCGCGCGGCTCTGCCAGACGACCGCCGGCGCGATGGGGCGCGAGGTCGCGCGGTCCCAGACGACCGTGGTCTCGCGCTGGTTCGTGATGCCGATCGCCGCGACGTCGCTCGCCGCGACGCCGGCCTTCGTGAGGGCCTCGCGGCCGACCGCGACGGTCGTCTCGTAGATCTCCATGGGGTCGTGCTCGACATGCCCGGGCTCCGGGTAGTGCTGCGCGATCTCGCGATCCGCGCTCGCGAGCGCGCGCCCCTCCACGTCGAACACGAGCGCCGCAGAACCGGTGGTGCCCTGATCGAGCGCGAGGACCGCGCGCGCGCTCACGTCGCGCTGAACGCGCGCATGGGAGCGAGCTCGGCGCGGTACGCCGACTGCTGCCGGTCCCGCTCCGCGTCGCTCCAGCCGTGCGCCTGTCCCACGAGCTGTGCGGCGTGCTCGAGACAGTGCAGCGCCTGGCAGGCGGCGAGCCCGAGCGTGGTGCGCCGGAGGAGCGCGTCGCCGAGCGTCACGGCCCACTCAGCCTGGACCGCGTGCCGGAGCTGCGCCGCGATGTCGGGCGCGTGCTCGCACACGGTCGCCGCAAGCGAGCGGTCCGCGTCCACAAGGTCGAGGACCGCGCCCGCGCAGGCCCCGTAGAGCCGCGCGAGGTGCTCGCCGCCGGCCCTCGCGACCCCGAGCGACTCCGCGCGCGAGACGATCCCCGGGACATCCGCGCCCGCGCCGGGCAGCGGTGCGTCGGCGGTCGTGCCGCGCACGCGGGTGCCGAGCGTCCGGGTCACATGGTCCGCGAGCTCCTCGGCGATGAGCCGGTACCCGGTGATCTTTCCGCCGACGACCGAGACGACCCCAGCGATCCCGTCGCGACGCAGGTGGTCGTAGAGGCCGTGCTTGCGTGAGACGTCACCCTCCTTCACGCCCTCTTCGCGGACCAGCGCGCGCACTCCGGCGTACGTGTAGTTCACGCGGTCGAAGGCGGCCGTCGGGAACGCGCGGCGTGCCTCGGCAAGCAAGTACCCCACGTCGCTCTCGCTGGCCGCCGCCTCCGCGGGGTCCCCGGCGTAATCGGTATCGGTCGTCCCGATGAGCGTCTGACCCGCCCACGGGATGACGAAGAAGAGCCGCCCATCGGACCGTGCGTAGAGGACGTGCGCCTGCGCCGTGGCCGGCGGGGTCACCACGTGGGTGCCCTTGGTCAGCCGCAGGAGCGGGGTGCCTCCCGGACGCAGCCCCGCGCCGGTGCGGTCGAGCCAGGGGCCAGTCGCGTTCACCACGATGCGCGCGCGCACCTCGTGCTCCGACCCGTCCAGATCGTCGCGAACGACCGCCCCGATCACGCGATCGCGCTCGCGCAGAAAGCGAAGTGCCGGCGCGTGGGTCAGGACCACCGCGCCGTCGGCCGCGGCCGCGAGCGCGTTCTCCAACACGAGCCGCTCGACGAACGAGACCTGCGCGTCGAAGAAGCGCCAGGCTCCCCGGAGCCCCTCGCGGCGGATGCTCGGCTCGATCTCCGCGACCTCCGATGCCGACAGCCAGCGCCGCTTCGGGAGCGACTTGTCGAATGAGAGGGCGTCGTAGAGGCGCATCCCGACGCGGAGCTTCTGGCGAAAGATGAAGCCCTCTTCGTAGAGGGGGATGAGGAACGCCAGCGGGCGCACCAGGTGCGGTGCCGACCGGAGCAGGATCTCGCGTTCGCGCATGTCGGCGCGGACCAGCGCGAAGTCGAACATCTCGAGGTACCGCAACCCGCCGTGGATCAGACGCGTCGGCCGCGAGCTGGTGCCGGAAGCGAGATCGGAACGCTCGACGAGGGCGACCGAGCAGCCTCGACCGGCCAGGTCTCGCGCGATGCCGGCGCCGATGATGCCGCCGCCTACGACGAGCGCGTCGTGCACGCGCTCGCGTAGGCGGCGGACCGTCTCGGCGCGGGTTCCTACTTGCCCGAGCTCTTGTTGTATTTCTCGAGTGCGGCGTTCAGCTCCGTAGCCGCGGCGTCGAGCGCGTCCTTCGAGGAGGACCTGCCGAGCAGAACTTCCTCGATAGCCTTCTGGATGCGTCGTCGCCCCTCCGGGAATACACCGAGCACGGCGCCGGCCGTGCCAGTGTTCTGCGGCGCGGTCCGGATCTGGTCGACGGCCGTGAGGAACTGCGGGTACTTGCTCGCCCACTCCTTGCTCTCCGCCTCGTCGTAGGCCTTCTTCACGACGGGGTAGTAGCCGGTACCCGCCTGCCAGATGGCCTGGACCTTCGGCGAGGTCCAGTACTTCACGAACTCCC
>Ga0136621_1000352_pt1 | contig 17810 bp, 16 predicted proteins | sample AntDryUQ445A2306_FD_104673 | JGI IMG/M metagenome (GOLD analysis project Ga0136621, IMG submission 104673) | Polar desert sand microbial communities from Dry Valleys, Antarctica - metaG UQ445A (23.06) | ecosystem: Environmental > Terrestrial > Soil > Desert | place: Antarctica: Dry Valley...
GCCCATGCTCTCGCGGTGGTCTCGGACGACGACGTCACGGCTATCATCGAGGCGCTGTTCGACATCCGGACCGAGCTCCGACGGATCGTGGTGCTGCTCAAGGAGGACGATGGCGAGCAAGGAGACGAAGAAGCGGATTCGTGAAGAGATCGAGGCGGACCGGGCGCGCTACGACGAGGTGACTAAGCGGCTCAAGGAAAGGATCGAACGCGGGCGGGCGAAGGCTCAGGACGCGCGCCGAGAGCGCTCGTAGAGGGCGATCGCGCCGGCGACGGCGACGTTGAGCGACTCGGCCGGCCCGGGAAGCGGGATGGTCGCGACCTCGTGGCTCCGGGCGACGACCTCCTCCGGCAGGCCCTCCCGCTCCGCCCCGAGCACGAATGTCGTAGGCCCCGACAGATCGAGCTCCTGCAGCGGTATGCCCCCATGGGCGACGAGCGCGATCCGGCGGCCGGGAATGCCGTCGAAGGGGAGGAGCGGCACGCGGAAGATCGCCCCTGCCGAAGCGCGGAGAGCCTTCGGGCCGAGCGGATCGGCGCACCCAGCGGAAAGCGCGACCGCCGACTCGAAGGCGTCGGCGATGCGGAGCAGCGCCCCGACGTTGCCTGGATCGCCCACCCGCCACAGCGCCAGCGTCACTTCCCGCGCCGCCTGCGGCAGATCGGCGGTCTTGAAGACGCCGATCGCGCGCGCAGGGTGCGGCAATGTCGAGATCTCCGCGAGTAGCTCAGGCGACACGGTCTCGCCGGCCACGAGTAACTCGACCGGCTCGAGCCCCGCTGCACGCGCGGCGCCGATCAGATCTTCCCCCTCGACCGCGAAGAGCCCTAACTCGTCCCGCTTTCGTTTTTGCCCGAGCAGCTTGCGGACGAGCTTCAGCTTCGGGTTCGCTGCAGCCGTGATCACAGCCACTCGATCCAGGCACCGTGAAAGTCGGCATGGGCGAGCAGGCGTGGCTCGCCGCCGGGCCACATGCGCAGCCACAGACCCCAGTGCTCGTGGACATCCGGTGCCGGACGATCCGTCCAGACGAAGGCCAGCCGGCCGTCTCGCCCAGCCGCGTCGAGCGTCTCCCGGACGCTCGCCCAGCGCTCGTCGCCGAGGTACCCGAGGACCGCGGTCTCAAACACCACCGTCATGGCGTCCGGAGCGCGTCCGGCGAGCAGCTGCGGTAGCAGCTCGGCCACGTCGCCGCGAACCAACTTGGGCGGCTCGCGCCGGCCCGCCTCCAGCGCCTGGTCCAACCGTTCCATTCTTCCGGCCTGACCAGGCCAGATGAAGGAGCGGAGGCGAAGCGCCCCCTCCTCGGCCGTCACATCGACGGGATCGAGATCGATGCCGACACGCCGGCGCACGTGCGGCGCGAGCGACAGCAACTCGTCCGGCACAGGTGCACGCTCCTCGCCGTCGAGCTGCAGGAGCCCGTCCTCAGGACCCCAAGCGCCTGCCTCGTACGTGTACCGGAAGCGATCCCAGAGGAGGTTGAAGCCCGCACTCGCTCCGAGCTCCACCAGATCGAAGACCTCCTCGCCGGATTCGCGCGCGACCTCGAGGAAGCAGGGCAGGAGCAACCACGAGCGCCTCACCTCGTTGGTCTGCACGGGCCGGCGCGCGAGCTGCGGCAGCTCGGGGTGCTCGAGTGCGGCGTCCACGTCGTCCCAGCTCGTGCGCCCTGTCAGCACGAGCGCATGCAACCCGCCCAGCAGCCGCAACGCCGGCTTCTGCGACAGGTCGCCCACGAGCTCCCGCACGCGCGGATCGGCGGCGAGCCGCCGGCAGAGGTCCGCGTACAGGGGCGAACCCTGGCGCGCGCACTGCCCCGCCTGATGGCGAAAGACCTCGGCCTGGCGCGTTTCGGTCAGGCTGCCTGAGAGGACTCGTGTGCCGCCTTCGCCTGCTCGGCGATCGCCGTGAAGGCGGCCGGATCGGCAACAGCGAGATCCGCGAGCACCTTGCGGTCGAGCTCGATCCCCGCTTTGTGCAGGCCCGAGATGAACTGGTTGTAGGACATCCCGTTCATGCGCGCGGCCGCGTTGATGCGGACGATCCAGAGCTGGCGGAACGTCCGCTTCTTGTTCTTGCGGTCCCGGTAGGCGTACACGAGCGAGTGCTCGACCTGCTCCTTGGCGTACTTGTAGCTCGTCTTCTTGAGCCCCCAGTACCCCTTCGCCTGGCCGAGCACCTTGCGGCGCTTCTTGCGCGCGTGGACTGATCGCTTGACGCGTGGCATGACTCTCCTACCCCAGTCCCAGGAGCTTCTTGATCCGCGGCACGTCAGCCTTGGCGAGCGGCTGATCCTTATCGAACCTTCGCTTCCGCTTCTGCGACTTGTGCTGCAGGTTGTGGCTCTTCATGGCCTGCCGGCGGAGGAGCTTGCCGCTCGCCGTCACCTTGAATCGCTTCTTCGCTCCGCTCGATGTCTTCACCTTGGGCATCTGTCTTCACTCCTGCATTCTTTGTGGGGCCGAGCAGCATCACCATGTTGCGACCGTCGAGGAGCGGCGGCGACTCGATCGTGGCCACTTCCTTGATTTCCTCAGCTAGCCGGAGCAGCAGGTCGCGTCCCCGTTCCGGGTGCAGGTTCTCCCGCCCCCGGAACATGATCGTGACCTTCACCTTCGCACGCTGGTTCAGGAAGCGCACGACGTGGCCCTTCTTCGTCTCGTAATCGTGGATGCCGATCTTCGGCCTGAACTTGATCTCCTTGATGTTGATCTGCTGCTGGTGGCGCCGCGCGAGCTTTGCCTTCTGCTCCTGCTCGTAGCGGTACTTGCCGTAGTCCATGACCCGAGCGACGGGCGGATCCGCCTGCGCGGCCACCTCGACGAGATCGAGGCCCTTCGCGTAGGCGTACTCGCGTGCCTCGTCGGTCGTCTTGATGCCGATCTGGCTTCCGTCCTCATCTACGAGCCGCACGCGCGGGACGCGAATCGCGTCGTTGATCCGATCCTGCGGCTGTGGGCGCGTCCGGTCCTCCGGGCGCCGTCTTGGTCTCAAAGGGCTGTCACCAAGCTGTCTCGATCCTCTCTCTTGAACGACGAAACCGCTGCAAGCAGCGGCCACGATTCCTTCTCAACCGACTCGGTTGAACCTCCGATGAGCTCTCGCTCCGGAGGTGAGGGGCGTGGTCCGCTCCTGCTTTCAGGATCGGATCGTAGCAATCTCGTGGGAGAATGCCTGCAGCAGCTCGGTGAGGGTGCGCGTCGACTGCCCGCCGCCCCGCTCCCGAACCGCGAGCGAGCCCTCTGACTCCCGGTCTCCGTAGACGATCACGTACGGGATCTTCTCCAGCTCGGCCTCGCGGATGCGCCTGCCAAGCGTTTCGTCGCGCTCGTCGACGTCGGCGCGAAAGCCATCCGCCTGGATCCGCTGCCTCAGCTCCTGCACGGCTTCGCGGTGGCCTTCGCCGACGGGAAGCAGGCGTACCTGGACCGGCGCGAGCCAGAACGGGAACGCACCGCCGAAGTTCTCGATCACGATCGCGAGGAAGCGTTCATACGAGCCGTAGAGCGCCCGATGGATGACCACCGGCGTGTGCTCCGTGTTGTCGGCGCCCATGTACGTGAGGCCGAAGCGGGCCGGCATCTGATAGTCGATCTGGATCGTCCCCATCTGCCAGCTCCGGCCGAGCGAGTCGTCCATGAAGAGGTCGATCTTGGGCCCGTAGAACGCACCCTCGCCCGCTGCGATCGTGAACGGGATCTCGTGCCGCTCGAGTGCGACCTGGAGTGCCGCCTCCGCGCGATCCCATGTCTCCTCCTCCCCCAGCTTGTTCTCCGGCCGGGTGGCGAGCTCAGCGCGGGCAGACATGCCGACGAGCCCGTAGAGGTATCGCGCGTAGTCGATCATGGCGTCGATCTCCGCCTGGATCTGCTCCTCGGCGCAGAAGACGTGGGCGTCGTCCTGGACGAAGAGCCGCGCGCGCAGGAGGCCATGGAGCGTCCCTGCGAGCTCGTTCCGATGCAGCGAGGCGGCCTCGGCAAAACGGAGGGGCAAATCGCGGTAGCTCCGGAGCTGGCTGCCGAAGAGCAGCATGTGCCCCGGGCAGTTCATGGCCTTGACGCCCATTCTCTGGCCGTTGGCTTCGAGCATGAACATCAGGTCCTCGTACTTCGGGATGTGTCCAGACGTCAGGAAGGTGTGCTCGTCATAGATGAGCGGAGTGCGAACGTCGCGATATCCACGCCGCTCGTTCTCGCGCCGGCGGATCCGTTCGAGCTGATCCCAAAGGACGGTTCCGTTGGGATGCCAGAAGGGCGCTCCCGGAGCGCGCTCCGAGAAATGGAAGAGGTCGAGTTGCGGGCCGAGCTTGCGGTGGTCGCGCGCCCGCGCCTGCTCGAGCCGCTCGAGGTGCGCATCGAGATCGGCCTGCGAGTAGAAGGCAGTGCCGTAGATGCGAGTCAGTTGCTTGTTGTGCTCGTCGCCACGCCAGTACGCGCCGGCGAGCGAGGTTAGCTTGACTGCCTTGATCGGCTTCGAGTCCTGCAGGTGCGGTCCGCGACAGAGGTCGGTGAAGTCTCCTTGTGTGTAGAGCGAGATCGGCCCTTCGGCGGTCTCGACGAGCTCCACCTTGTAGGGCTCGTTCTCCTCCAGGAAGCGCTGCCGTGCGTCGGCGGCCGAGATCTCCTCGCGCTCCCACGAGCGCCCCTCGTCGAGTGCGCGACCGATCTCGGCCTCGATTCGCTCGAGATCCTCTTCTCGGATCGGCTCGGGGAAATCGAAGTCGTAGTAGAAGCCGAGCTCGATCGGCGGGCCGATTGCGATCTTCACCCCGGGATAGAGGCGGCGAACCGCTTCGGCGAGCAAATGTGCCGTCGAGTGCCGCAGGACGAAGAGCGCGTCGGAATCGTCTTTGTCGCGGGTCGTCAGGATCTGGATCGGCTGGCCGTCCTGGAGCGGCAGGCGGAGGTCCTGGACGGCGCCGTTCGAGCGCACGAGTACCGCCTGCTCGGCGAGCTTCGGCCCGATCGCGCGCGCCGCGTCGAGGCCGGTGGCGCCATCCGGAAGTTCGAGTTCGGTGGAGTCGGGAAGAACAACTTTCATGAGCGATCAGGATACTGAGCAGGTGCAACAGGGTCAGCCGAGGAAGGACGACCGCAACGAGGAGCTGCCGGGTTCTCCGGTCCCCGATCCCGAGGAGGAGCGGGGGGACGCGGAGGACGTGCCTGGGGCAGACTAGGTTCTCGGCTGGGCCCCGTTTAGACTCGGCGCAATGCTGAGGAAGAACGCGAAGATCGAGCTGTTGCGGCGTGTCCCGTTGTTCTCAGCCTGCTCGAAGCGGGAGCTCGCCGAGATCGCCACGCTCGCCGACGAACTCCGCTTCGACGCGGGTCGAACCCTGATCCAGGAGGGGGCACGAGGACGCGAGTTCATAGTCGTCATCGACGGCAGCGTCGAGGTGCGCAAGAAGGGTCGAAAGCTGCCTAAGCGCGGTGACCATTCGTTCTTCGGCGAGCTGGCGCTCCTCACCGACGCACCGCGCAGCGCCACCGTCACGACGGCCTCCCCCGTGCGTGCACTCGTGATCGTGGATCACTCCTTCCGGAGACTCCTTTCGGCCTCGCCGACGATCCAGATGAAGGTGCTGCGGAGCCTCGCGGAACGGCTCGCTCCGGACGACCTCTGACGAATGGGGCTTTCACGAACGCGTGTCGCGCAACCCAACGATGAGAGCGAATGGGCCGGCGCGAGCGCGAGGCCGATCTCGGGATAGCTAAGGAAGTCATTACGCACTCGTTTTCACTTTCGGCAAGGGGGTATCCCCGTCACGAACGAGGAAAGGGGAACACATGCACCATTCAGTCAAGGACGCAATGACGTCGAATCCGACGACTGTCGAAGCGCGCACGACCGTCGAGGAGGCAGCGCGGAAGATGCAGTCCGAGGACGTCGGCTCACTCCCGATCGTCGAGGGCGAGCGGTTGATCGCGATTGTCACGGACCGCGACATCGCAATCCGCGTGGTCGCCGAAGGCAAGGGGCCCGAGACGACCGTCGGTGAGATCGCCTCGCAAGACCTCGTCACGATCGATCCCCAGCAGAGCCTCGACGAGGCCGCGCGGTTGATGGGCGAGCACCAGCTTCGGCGGCTACCTGTGTGTGAGGAAGACGGCAGCCTCGTCGGCATCCTCGCCCAAGCCGACGTCGCCCAGTCGGGGCACGACACCCTCACGGGCGATGTCGTGGAGCAGATCTCGAAGTAGGCCGCCAACGAAGAGCGCTTGTGTTCCAAGAACACAAGCGCTCTTTCGGCACGGTTTCGTCACTCCGTCTGTGCAGGCGCTCCGGCAGCCTGCGGTCATGCGCTGTGCGATTTCGCCGAACGACCCTCGGATCCATGATCTGATCCGCGCTCTGGACCGCGACGAGCAGCCCGCGGCAGAAACGTGGCGCCTGGTCGCCGCAGGCGCAGAACGGCTCGGGCTGCCGCGTCCGAGCTACGGTCACGTCCGCCGACTCGTGCGAGTCGAGCGTGCGCTCCGGCGCCTGCGCGCGGAGGCGCAGAGGATCATGACAGACGCGGGAGTGGCCCTTCTCGCCGGCCGGGTTCCGCCCGTGCTGCAAGTGATCGAGGAGGTCAGCGAAATCCGATCTCGAGCTGAGCTTGTGTTACAGGAACACAAGCCTCCCCCGGCCGCTAGCTGAGGCGCTCGAGCGGATACCCGCGCTCGTTCATCACCCGCACGAGCTCCTCGCAGTGGGTTTCGTCACGCGTCGCGAGAGTGAGCTCGACTTCCGTCTGCGCGATCGGCAGCGCCATCCCCTCCCGATGATGCTCGACCGAGACGACGTTCGCCCGCTCCTCGGCCACGAGCTGCAGGAGCTTGATCAGCTCTCCCGGACGGTCGGGGATCCGCGTGCGCAACACGAGGTAGCGGCCGGCCTGTGTCAGCCCATGTCGCATCACCTGGATCAGCAGCGTCGGATCGATGTTGCCGCCGGAGAGAACGACACATGCCTCGTCGTCTCCAGGCACCTTGCCCGCGAGGAGCGCGGCGACCGGCGCCGCACCCGCGCCCTCGACGAGCAGCTTCGTGCGCTCGAGGAGGAGCACGATCGCGTGGCTGATCTGCTCGTCCGTGACCGTGACGATCTCGTCGAGGCGCTCGCTCAAGATGGACGCCGTTAGCGTTCCCGGCAGCTTGACCGCAATTCCCTCTGCGATCGTGTACCGGTGTTCGGTGCCGCCGGCGAACGGGCAAACCGCCTCCGCCTGGACGCCGACGAGCCGGACATGCGGGCGAAGCTCACGCAGCGCGATCGCGATCCCTGCCGCGAGCCCGCCGCCGCCGACCGGAATCACGACCGTGCCGACCGAGGGGAGCTGCTTCACGATCTCGAGCCCCACCGTTCCCTGGCCGGCGATCACTCGCTCGTCCTCGAAGGCGTGGACGAACGTCGCCTCGGTCGACGCGACACGCTCCTGGGCGGCGGCGAGCGACTCGTCGAAACCCTCGCCGGTGAGCTCGACCCGCGCCCCGTAGTTCCGCGTCGCGTCGACCTTGGCCATCGGCGAGTCCTCCGGCATGAAGACCGTCGCCTCGATTCCGGTCTCGCGTGCTGCCCACGCGACCGCCTGGCCGTGGTTACCGGCGCTCGCTGCGACGACCCCCGCCGCGCGCTCCTCGTCGCTGAGCGCGGCGATCGTGTTGACGGCACCGCGAATCTTGAACGAGCCCGTGCGCTGGAGGTTCTCGGCCTTCAGCTGGACAACGCGACCAGCGCGGCGCGAGAGCGTCTCCGACGGATAGACCGGCGTGACGCGGGCGACACCCTCGAGGCGTCGCTTCGCCGCCTCGAGCTCACGCAGAGTGGGTACGGCTGCCGTTGCCAATCCCGTAGACCTTGTCGAGTATCTCCCGAACGGCCGAAAGCGGATCGAGCTCGCGAGCCGTAACCTCGTCAAGCAGCCGGCGCAGCTCAGCGTTGTCGGCCACCGTTTCCTGCAGATGTACCTTCGCGCGGCTCGAGGCGACGGCGAACACTTCACCGGCGAGGTTCCTCCGCCGCCGCTCCTCAAGCAGGCCCCCGGACTCGAGGAACCTTCGATGGCTCTCGAGCTTCTCCCAGAGCTCGGGCACGCCTTCTCCTCGCACCGCCTCGGTCAGCACGATCGGCGGCTTCCAGGCGCTCTCACGGTCGAGCGCGAGAATCGAGCGCACCTCATTCAACATCGTCTTGGCAGCGGGGTGATCCATCTTGTTGACGGCGATCACGTCCGGGATCTCCATGATCCCGGCTTTCAACGCCTGGACGGAGTCGCCGGAGCCGGGCATCAGCACGAGCAGGACGGTATCCGCGATCCCCATCACCTCGATCTCGCTCTGGCCTGTGCCGACCGTCTCGAGCAGGACGAGGTCCTTGCCCGCCGCATCGAGCAGCAGCGCGGCCTGCAGCGTCGTCTCGGCCAAGCCCCCGAGATGACCACGAGTTCCCATCGAGCGGATGAACACCTCCGGATCGAGGAAGTGGTCGGACAGGCGGATCCGGTCGCCCAGAAGGGCGCCGTGCGTGAATGGACTCGACGGGTCGACCGAGATCACGCCGACCGTCAATCCAAGTCCCCGGACATGCCGCACGAGGGCGCTGATCAGGGAGGACTTGCCGACCCCCGGGGGTCCGGTCACTCCGATCGAGAAGCTGCGACCCGTCTCAGGGTAGAGCTCACGGACGAGGTCGTACGCAAGTGGGTCGGCGTTCTCGACGAGGGAGATCGCACGCGCGAGGGCGCGCCGGTCGCCGCCGCGAACTCCGGCTGCTAGATCCTCCAGGGTCCAGGCTTGGCGCACCACTCGATGCTACTTCGCTCCACTGGTGTCAGATGGGCTCCAGCCGCATCCGCACGCGCCGATCGGGGGCGAGCGAGGCACCCGCTCGTACTCCCGGGAGAGGCCCGTCGAGGACGAGACGGCCGCGGTGCACGAGGTGCACGGGGACGATCATGCCTTCGAGCCAGGCAAGCCGCTCGCCCAAACACTGACGCGGACCTGCTCCGAACGGGAAGTAGGTCAGCTCGGTCGAGGCCGTCCCGTCGCTTGCCCACCGCCCCGGAAGAAACTCTCCGGCGCGCTCAAAGTTGCGCTCGTCCCTGTGCGCGAGATAGGGGCTTACAAGGATCACGGTCTCAGCCGGCACAATGTGCCCGGCAAGCGTTTGCTCGCCCGAGGCGCGCCGACCGATGTACCACGACGGCGGATAGAGGCGTAACGCCTCAGCAAAAACCGCTCGCGCAAACGGCACTTGCTCGAGACTCCTGGGCGCTGGGTCAGCTCCGTCAAGCACGCCCCGAGCCTCCTCGCGCAGCCGTTCCTGCACTTCTGGATGCCGCGCGAGCAGAACGCAGGTCCACGTGAGCGCCATAGATGTGGTCTCGACGCCCGCGAGCAGGATCGCCATGAGATCGCTGCGCCGCTGCTGCGCCGTGACGTCCGCGGCCGGTTTCGCCTGCGCGGACGCCGCGACGACGTCGCCGCCGCTCCCGCCACCCAGCACGGCGGCGTCGACGAACTGTTCAAGCGTCTGCTGTGCGCGCCAGAAGCGCCGGGCCTCGCGGATTCGAAGCAGATTGCGAAGGGCGAAGCCGGGAGCAGCGACGAGCGCGAAGGACTCGACGGACGCCGCACTCGCCTCGGCAAGCTCCGTATTCCGCTCGCTCGACAGCGGCGCACCGAAGACCGACTCCGTCGTAATCCCGGCCGTGAGGCTCGTCATGGCGGCGACAACGTCCTCCAGTCCTCGTTTCCTGCAGACGTCCGCAAAGCTCGCACTGTGGCGGGAGACCGACTCGAGATACGCGCGCGTACGCCCGCTCGCGAACGAGGGCGATACGAGCTTGCGGCCGCGCACATGGTCGTCGGGATCACTGCTGCTCATCAGCCCCGTAGCGCCGGCGCTCATCACCTTCCCAGTGGTCATGAGAACGTTCTGCTTCGTGAACCAGCGGTTACGACTGACAAGCAGCTCTCGGATCGCCGAGGCCGCGGTGACGAGAAAGGCTTCTTGGCGACCGACGCGGAAGGGGACGAAGTCCCCAAGCTCGGAGAGCTCCTGGAGCGTACGCAGCGGGTCGTCTCGGAGCGCCGAGAAGGAGTCGGCGTCGCTCGTCACCGGCGTGCTGCGGGCTCGGCGGCGCACTACGCGGTGAGGCGGACCCGCTGCGGGATGTCCGCGTCCACGCTGGCGTCACCCGGAAATGCTTCACCCCGGCCCAGGACGGCCGCCACCACTGCTCCGAGCAGATAGGTGAGCGCCGCCCCGCCCCACACCCAGCGCGGCCCAACGGTGTTCGTCAGCACGCCGGCGGCTGCCATCCCCAGTCCGAGCACCGCGTACGTCGTGCTCATGAGAACTGTAAAGACACGCCCCCGGAACCTGTCCGGAGCCCCGCGCTGAACGAGGAGGATGTTCGCCACCACGGCGATTCCGTTGCCGGTGGTCGCAAGGACGACCAGCGGCAGGACGAGCCAGATGCTGGGGGAGACCGCGGCGCCGCCGACTCCGGCCGCGAGCAGCGCGATCGAGCCCGCATAGGTTCGGCCGCGACCGAAGCGATCGAGCGCCCGGTTCGCGATGAAGCTTCCGATCGTCAGGCCCAGTCCGCTCGCTCCGACGATCGCGGCGAAGCCGAGATCGCCCGCGCCCAGGGAGGACTTCGCGAGCGCGACCTCGGCGACGTTGAACCCCGCATTGCCCAGACTCACGATGCTCCAGACAACGAGCACGGTGACGAGGGCCCGAGAGCCGAGCACGAGGGCGAAGCCCTCGCGGAGATCGCGCCAGTGGCCCTTGGTCACCCGCTCCTCGGAGCGGAGCAGCCTAGCTGGGATACGGGCGAGCAGCGCCGCGGAGACGAGGAACGTGACGGCATTCGCCCAGTACGCACTAGAGGGGCCCGAGATCGCCAGCAGCACGCCCGCGAGGAGCGGGCCGATCATCCAGGCGAGGTTCTCCACACCCTGAAACAGCGAGTTGGCGCTTGGAAGCTCGGCGTCGGGCACGAAATTCGGCATCCCCGCGAGAACGGCCGGCCGGAACAACCCAGTGGCGACACCGGCGATGCCCGCGAGGGCAACGATTGCCCCCGGGCTGTCGACGAACGGAAGCGCAGCGAACACGACGAAGCGCGCAAGGTCGGAGACGATCATCAATCCGCGCCGGGACAGCCGATCGATGAGCGGCCCGGCCGTGAGCCCGATCGCGATCACCGGCAGGAACTCGACGATCAGAAGGGCGCTGACCCAAGCACCCGAGCCGGTGCGGTCGAACACATCGACCGTGAGAGCGATCGCGGCGAGGTACGTCCCCACCCCCGAGCCGAGCGTCGCTAAGAAGAGGCGCCGAAGCTGCGGCTCCCGAAGCAGCGCGAGCTGGCTCATCGTCTCGGATGACCCTGGTGACGAGTCGAGCTCAGCATTCGGTGCGGATATCTTGACGGATTCGACTCGGCGAACGCGGTCGAGCGCTCACTGCCCCGAGTCGTAGGCGAGGTTCGGCCGGAGCCAGCGCTCGACCTCGGCCACGTCGACCGCCTTGCGCACCGCGTAATCCTCGACTTGGTCGCGGCCGATCCGGCCGACGGCGAAGTAACGAGCCTCGGGGTGCCCGAAGTAGAGGCCGCTGACGCTCGCTGCAGGGCTCATCGCGTAGTTCTCGGTCAGCGCGATCCCCAGCGCTTCGGCTCCGAGGAGGTTGAAGAGCCGCCGCTTCTCCGAATGGTCCGGGCAGGCCGGGTAGCCGAACGCAGGCCGAATGCCGCGAAAGGTCTCGGCACGGAGCTCCGCCTGCGTCGGATGGGCGTCCGGCTCGTACCAGAGCCGCCGCGCCTCGAGGTGTAGCCACTCCGCGAAGGCCTCGGCAAGGCGGTCCGCGAGCGCCTTGACCATGATCGACCGGTAGTCGTCGTGGTCTGCCTCGTGGCGGGCTGCCAGCTCGTCAGCGCCATGGATCGAGACCGCGAAAGCGCCGATGTGGTCGCCCGCGGGAGCGACGTAGTCGGCGAGCGAGCGGTTCGGCCGCGAGTCGCCCCATGCCGCCTGCTGGCGCAGCATCGGAAACCGAGTGTTGTCCTCGACCACCACATCGTCGCCCTCCGCATGCGCCGGCCAGAGGCCGTAGATCCCTCGGGGCTCCAACGCACCCGCCTCGAGAATCTCGTCGAGCATCTCTTGGGCATCGTCGTACAGTTCCCGTGCCACGGGCTGCCCCAGAATCGCCGGGAATCTCCCCTTCAACTCCCAGGCGTGGAAGAAGAACTGCCAGTCGATGAACTCCCGGAGCATGGCGAGATCGGGCTCTGCAATGCGCGTCCCGCTGAAGGCAGGCGGCTCGAGCCGGTCGAACGCGACCGTGATTCGGTTCTGGCGCGCAAGACCGAGCGGCAGCAGCGGCCGACGCTCCTTCTCGGCATGGAGCTCGCGCAGCCGCTCCTGCTCGACCCGGTTTCCCTCGTCGAGCCGGCTGCGCCGTTCTGGATCGAGCAGGTCGGAGACGACGCCGACGACCCGGGACGCGTCGAGTACGTGCACGGTGGGATGTTCGTAGGCGGGCGCGATTCGCACGGCCGTGTGCTGCCTGGAGGTCGTCGCGCCGCCGATCAGGAGCGGCAGCTCGAAGCCGCGCCGGGTCATCTCTTTCGCCACGTGCACCATCTCGTCGAGCGAGGGCGTGATCAGGCCGGAGAGCCCGATCGCGTCCGCACGCTCGGCGATCGCGGTGTCGAGGATCTTCTCGGCCGACACCATCACGCCGAGGTCGAGGACGTCGTAGTTGTTGCAGCCGAGCACGACGCCGACGATGTTCTTGCCGATGTCGTGCACGTCGCCCTTGACCGTTGCCAGCACGATCTTCCCCTGCTCGCGGCCGCCGCCGTCCTTCTCGGCCTCCATGAACGGCTCCAGGTAGGCGACCGCGCGCTTCATCGCTCGGGCGCTCTTCACCACCTGGGGCAGGAACATTTTCCCGGAGCCGAAGAGATCGCCGACGACCTTCATCCCGTCCATCAACGGTCCCTCGATTACCTCGAGCGGGCGAGCCGACTTGGCCCGCGCCTCCTCCGTGTCCTCCTCGATGTAATCGACGATCCCGTGCACGAGCGCGTGCGCCAGCCGCTGCTCGACCGGCGCCTCACGCCAGGAGAGGTCGAGCTCGCGCTTCGTTCCTTCCCCCTTCACCGTCGCCGCGAATTCGACGAGCCGGTCGGTCGCGTCGGGGCGCCGATCGAAAATGACGTCCTCGACGCGCTCCAGTAAGTCGGGCGGGATGTCCTCGTAGACGACGAGCTGGCCCGCGTTCACGATTCCCATGTCCAGCCCGGCGCGGATCGCGTGGTAGAGGAAGGCGGAGTGCATCGCCTCGCGGACGATGTCGTTGCCGCGGAAGGAGAAGGACAGGTTCGAGATCCCGCCGCTCGTGCGCGCCCCCGGGCAGCGCTCCTTGAGCAACGGAAGCGCCTCGATGAAGTTGAGCGCGAAGCGGTTGTGCTCCTCGATTCCGGTTGCGACGGCGAGCACGTTCGGATCGAAGATGATGTCCTCGGGGGCAAACCCGGCTTCGTCGACGAGCAGACGGTAGGCGCGGTCGCAGATCGAAACCTTTCGCTCGACCGTATCCGCCTGACCTTGCTCGTCGAAGGCCATGACGACGACACCGGCGCCGTAGTCCTGAATCCTGCGGGCCTGCTCGAGGAACGAGGCCTCGCCCTCCTTCAGGCTGATCGAATTGACGATCCCCTTGCCCTGGACGCACCTCAAGCCGGCCTCGAGCACCGAGAAGCGCGAGCTGTCGACCATGATCGGGATCCGCGCGACCTCGGGCTCGGTCGCGATCAGGTTCAGGAACGTCGTCATCGCCTGCTCGCTGTCGAGCAGGTCGGCGTCCATGTTGACGTCGAGGATGTTGGCCCCGCCGCGCACCTGCTCGAGCGCGACATCGACCGCCCCTTGCAGGTCGTTCGCCTCGATCGTGCGTCGGAAGCGCGTCGAACCGGTGACGTTCGTGCGCTCGCCGATCATCACGAAGCCGGTGTCCGGTCCGATCTCGAACGGTTCCAGTCCGCTGAACCACGTGCGCGGCCGGTGGTCCGGCACGGACCGCGGCGGCAGGTCCTGCACGGCGTCAGCGATCTGTCGGGTGTGCTCAGGCGTCGTGCCACAGCAGCCGCCGACGACGTTGACGAAGCCGGCCTCGGCGAACTCGCGCAGGAACGAGGCGGTCTCGTCCGGCTGCTCGTCGTAGCCGCCGAAGGGGTTCGGCAGGCCCGCATTGGGATGGCTGCTCGTGTAGCAGTCGGCAAGGCGCGACAGCTCCGCGACGTGCGGCCTCAGCTCGGTCGCTCCCAGGGAGCAGTTGACACCGACGAGCAACGGCCGGGCGTGCTCGATCGAGGCCCAGAATGCCTCGAGTGTCTGGCCTGAGAGCGTCCGGCCGCTGAGGTCGACGATCGTGACCGAGATCCACAGTGGCAGCTCCGGCGCGGCCTCGCGGGCTGCGGCGATCGCGGCCTTCCCGTTCAAGGTGTCGAAGATCGTCTCGACGAGAAGCAGGTCGACGCCGCCCTCGGCGAGTGCGGCGATCTGCTCAACGTACGCGTCCTTGACCTGGTCGAAGGTGACGGTTCGGAACGCGGGCTCGTCGACCCGTGGTGAGAGCGAGAGCGTGACGTTCAGCGGTCCAATCGAGCCGGCGACGAAGCCGCCTCCGGCCTCCTCCGCGGCCTGCCGGGCAAGCCGCGCCCCCTCCACGTTCAGGTCGCGTACGACGCCCTCGAGCCCGTAGTCGGCCTGGCCGATGCGCGTCGCCGTGAAGGTGTTCGTCGTCGTGATGTCGGCGCCGGCCGCGAGGTACTGGCGGTGGACGTCGAGAACGACGTCTGGCCTCGTCAGGTTAAGAAGGTCGGGATCGCCGGCGACGTCGCGCGGATGGTCGCGGAAGCGCTCGCCGCGGTAATCGGCATCGGTGAGCTCAACCTGCTGGAGCATCGTCCCCCAGGCACCGTCCAGGACGAGAATCCGCTCCTCGAGCAACTTCCTTAGCCTCGCTTCAGTGCTCACTCGTCCCTCCGCGGTTGCCGAAAGAGGGCGGAGCGGGAGGCGCGCCGCGGGCTCTTTAGGCGTTTTTTCTCCTGGTCGCCAAGCTGCCGTCAAAGCTCTCCAGGTGCGCGAAGGCTAGCGGACGCGGACGCGGGTGTGGGGAGAGATAGTTGCTGTCAGCAACTATCTCCTCGAGCGCGCGCCTCGACGCGCTCGCCGGCTCGCTGGGCGACCTCGAGGATCGCGAAGGGGTTTGGGTTGCGCTGAGCCACCAGATCAACGAGTGCGTCGACCGCGGCTTGCCGTATTTTGCGCTGGTCGCGACGTCGCCGCCGCTGATCAGCGAGAAGCGCTCGGACATGTACGGGACTTGGTCGAACAATGCCCGCGCGTTCCGCCGCCGCCCCGACCTGCCGGGCAACCTCGGCGAGCGAGAGACTGTCGTCGTCGAACACCTCGATCAGGGCCAGGAGCGTTGGTGGGTATCGGGGCGCGGAGTGCGGAATGCACCGAGCATGCCGAGCGAACCGCGGCTCCCGTGTGCCGATTGTGCAGAGAAACGACACAAGTTGCTGTCAGCAACTTGCCGCCCCGGCGACGTTTGCTCAAACCGACGGAACGCACCTAGTTGCTGTCAGCAACTATCTCCCGGCCGCCCCTAGTAGCCGCTGAAGCTGTCCGTGAACACGCGCTCCTCGGGCACGTCTGCGTTGTGCAGCGTCGCCTCGACGGCCTTGGCCATCTCCGGCGGTCCAGCGACGAAGAATGTCTGCGACTCGAGGTTGCCGAGTGTGTCCCGCAGCATCGCCTCGTCGATGCGGCGCGTCTCACCCTTCCACGACGGATCCTCGGTCATGGTCAGGATCAATTGTAGGCCGTCGATCCGCCGCTCCAGCTCCTCCAGCTCGTCGAGGAAGGCCGCCGATTCGCGGTCTCGGTTCGAGTAGACGAGGATGACGCGGTACGGCAGCTGTTCGTCGGCGATGTAGCGGAGCATCGAGCGGAACACGGTGATGCCGATGCCGCCGGCGATAAAGACGTAGGAGACGCTCACATCCTCGGGCAGCAGAAACGAGCCCTTCGGCTCCTCGACCTCGACCTCGTCACCGACCTCGAGCTTGGCGAGCGTGCGCTTGAAAGCGGTGTCGCGCAGCCGTGTCGCGAGGCCGACGGAACCAGGCTCAGTCGGCGAGGTCACGAGCGAGATGTGGCGGCGGAGCCCCTTCTCGTCCTGATGGCCACGATCGGGCAGCTCGACCCAGAAGTAGCTGCCGGGCCGGTAGTCCGGATAGTCGTCGACTGCGAAGAGCGCCAGCAAGGTCCCCTTCGCCACCTCGCGCGTCTCAACAACGGTCGCTCGCACGAGCGGCAGCTTACTCGGGCAGCGCGTCCTCCTGTGGAGCCCCCAGCACCTGGTGGAGCGATCTCGATCGTGCCGATGCCGTCCCGGACGCTCGTGCTCGCCCTCGCGCTCGCGCTGCTCGGGTTCCAGGAGCGCAGCGGCCCAGCGCGGGAACAACTTCGTACGCATCGTCGCCACACCGAACGTGACCCAGCCGACCGCGACCGCCGCATACGAGATCAGGAAGCCGGCGAGGGCGATCACGAGCGGCTCGGACATCGATCCTAGCGTCGGCAATGAGTGCAACGAGCTTAGGAGTCGGCGCTCACCGGCGCGTCGTCCCGGCGGCGGACTTTCGTGTCCGGCGCGCGGAGGATCCGTCAGTCGCGGCCGGAGACCGCCAGCTGGTTCTCGGCATGGCGGATCCGCTGCTCGAGCTGCCAGCGGTCTGCCTTTGACTCCCCGGCCTCCACGCGCTCGAGCTCCGCCTTCGTCGTCTCGAGCTGCTCGCGCGCCCGGGCGTCGTCGATGTGCTTCACGTCGACCGCATCGTCGACGAGCTCGATCGCGCGGTCGAGCTCGACCTTGAAGAAGCCTGGGCCGGTGGCGAACTCGAGCACCTCCCCCGAGCCGAGATGGACCCGGGTGGAGCCCGCCTTCAGCGAGGCGACAAGCGGCGCGTGCCGCGCAAGGATGCCAATCTCACCCGCGGCACCCGGGACGATCAGCAGCTCGGCCTCACCCCGGAAGGCGTCGCCCTCCGGGGTGACGATCGCGACGTCGAACTTTGGATGCGCGTCGGCCACGGCTCGCGCTACGCGGCTGCAGCCGCTGCCGCGCCGGCCTTCTCGACGGCCTGCTCGATCGTGCCGACCATGTAGAACGCCGACTCGGGCAGCTCGTCGTGCCGACCCTCGATGATCTCCCGGAAGCCCTTGATCGTGTCCTCCAGCTTCACGTACTGGCCGGGCGTCCCCGTGAACTGCTCGGCGACGAAGTTCGGCTGGGAGAGGAACCGCTCCACCTTGCGGGCTCGCGTGACGACGAGCTTGTCCTCATCCGTGAGCTCGTCCATGCCGAGGATGGCAATGATGTCCTGGAGATCCTTGTAGCGCTGCAGGATCTGCTGCACCCCGGTCGCAACCGCGTAGTGCTCGTCCGAGACAACGCCTGGACTGAGCGCGCGAGAGACGGAGTCGAGCGGGTCGACCGCTGGATAGATCCCCTTCTCGACGATGGCCCTCGAAAGCACCGTCGTGGCGTCGAGGTGAGCAAACGTGTTTGCGGGCGCCGGGTCCGTGAGATCGTCGGCCGGCACGTAGATCGCCTGCACCGAGGTGACCGAGCCGGTGCGTGTAGACGTAATGCGCTCCTGAAGCTGCCCCATCTCGGTGGCGAGCGTCGGCTGGTAGCCAACGGCGCTCGGCATCCGGCCGAGCAGC
>Ga0136621_1000354_pt1 | contig 17778 bp, 15 predicted proteins | sample AntDryUQ445A2306_FD_104673 | JGI IMG/M metagenome (GOLD analysis project Ga0136621, IMG submission 104673) | Polar desert sand microbial communities from Dry Valleys, Antarctica - metaG UQ445A (23.06) | ecosystem: Environmental > Terrestrial > Soil > Desert | place: Antarctica: Dry Valley...
GGTATGGACCTTGTTCGCCTTCTCGATCCCCTCCCTGGGCGCGGCGATGCTCCTGGGAGAGAGACTTGTGCAGCGTACCGACCCCGCCAGGTTCGAGCGCTATCTCTCGATCGTCCTGGTGGCCCTTGGCCTACTGCTGATCGTCTAGGCACCTGCGGCGCCCCGGCACCAAGCCCTCCCCCATCTCGGCCGGACCGACCTTGGCAAGTTTTAGGGAAGTGAGCGAAAGTGCACGCCACCTTGTCGATAGGGCTCGGGGGATGACCACGGACGCCGCTTGCATCCGTATGGGCGGCGCGTTGGATGATACAAAAAGAGAGTGAGCCGAGTGAGCCGAGTGAGCCGAGTGAGCCGAGTGAGCCGAGTGAGCCGAGTGAGCCGTTGGTCGATGTGACGGCGCGCCGCGAGGCCGCGCGGGAGCCCGGGTCGGCGTCGGACCGGGCCCCGCGCTTCCGCAGGGTGCCGGAGCCCATGCAAACCCTCGCCGGGTTCTCGTTGTGCTTCCTCGCGATAGTCGCAGGGATAGTCCTGTTGGCGTATGTGCTCGTCTACCTGCGGTTGATCGTGCTCCCGGTCATCGTTGCGCTTTTTCTCACCACCGTGCTCGCTCCGTTCGTGGATCGACTCTGCCGGAGGGGTTGGAAACGCGCTCGAGCGACGGCGTTCGTGTTCGTCACGGCCTTGGTGCTGTTCGTCGCCTTCATCGCCGTACTTGCCCCCCAGGTGGGATCAGAGGTCGGCGAGATGGGCCGTGCGATCAAGGGGGGCGCCGACCAGGCTCTCGTCTACCTGACCGGGGCCCCGTTCAACCTGTCCCAAGATCAAATCGACGCGTTTGTAAACCGGGCATCCGATCAGCTCGCCCAGAACCGCAATCAGATCGCAAGTGGCGTGATCACAGGTGCGGTCAAAGTCGGTGAATTCATTACAGGAACTCTGCTCACGGCCTTTTTGCTTTTCTTCTTCCTCAAGGACGGCCCGTCCATGTGGGGATGGTTCACGGGGCAATTCGACCAACCGGCAGGAGAGCACTTGCACAATGTCGGCCACCGTGTCCTATCGACTATGGGAGCCTATCTTCGCGGTATTTCGCTCGTGGGCCTGATCGAGGGCACCGCCATCGGCATTGTCCTGGCGATCCTCGGAGTCCCTTTACTGATTCCGTTGGTCCTGCTGCAGTTCTTTGCGGCGTTCTTTCCGGTGGTGGGGGCTCTACTTGCGGGGACGATTGCGGTCTTGGTGGCCCTTGTCTCCGGAGGCCTTTCCGACGCGCTGATAGTGGGGGTGGCAATCCTGCTCATCCAGCAGGCCGACAACCACTTGCTTCAACCCCTGATCATGGGGAGAGCGGTGAAGCTTCACCCGATTGCCGTGATCCTGGCTCTGGCCGCGGGGGGCATCGCAGGAGGCATCATCGGCGCTCTCCTGGCGGTGCCGCTGGCGGCGGTGGCTTCTGGTATCGGCAATTACGTCAACGGGCTCCGGGACCGTAACACGCCGACCTTCTCAGAGCTTCAAAATGAAGGCCGCGGCACCCAAGGGGGCGCCTCCGATGCTGAACCAGCGTCCCCCCGGGTGGGTGACGCACGTGAATAGTCCACATTCCGCCCCCATCCGAGTGTCGCCCAGTCGAAGGTTCATTCAGCCCGCGTAGGGATTTGCAGGCAGACCGGCCGGGCCTGGCCTGCACACGAACAACGCGCCCGCATGGGGTTGTGCGGCAAGGGCCTCCTCAGACAACTCCTGCGCTGCGGACGTGATGTAGAGGTCGCGGAAATCGTTCCCGCCGAAGGTGCAGCTCGTTATCTGGGCAGCAGGCAACTCGATAGTCAAGTCGAGCTCACCCTCAGGCGAGTAACGGCGCACTGCTCCTCCGCCATACAGCGCAACCCACAGAAAACCTTGTTCGTCAATGGTCATCCCGTCTGGAAGCCCGGCCTCCTTGGGGATATCAATCACCCGGCGCCGGTTCGACAGCCCACCGGAAGCAGCATCGAAGTCGAACACGTCCACCCCCTGAGTCGGGCTGTCGATGTAGTACATAGATCGGTCGTCCGCGCTCCAACACAATCCGTTGGAAATAGAGACGCCTTGGATCATCTTCGCGACACTATGGTCGCGCTCCAAGCGGTAAAGCGCACCGGCTGCGGGCGACTGATCGAACGCCATCGTGCCCGCCCAGAAGCGTCCGGCACTGTCACACTTCCCGTCGTTCATTCGATTGCCCTTCACATGAGCCTCGGCGCCGGCGATCATCTGGACGTCGCCCGTGTCCGTATCCAAGACGCCAAAACCATCCCTCATGGCGAGAACGAGGCCCGGCGTTGTGCGTGCCGCTACAGCGCCCACCGGTTGGCCCACGTCGGCGCTCTCGTCAGCCTCCGCGTCGGGCGTGAAGCGATGTACCCTGCACGCCATGATGTCCACCCATACCAGCTGACCGGAAGCTCCGTTCCAGATGGGCCCCTCACCCAGTTGGGCACGCGCCTCGACTGCAACCTCGACCTCCACTCCATCATCACGCGCCATCATCGGTCCCCCCTCGACCTCACCACATCGACTCCGACACCAACAAGGGGTAAAGATACGGCCGCATAAAAGATGGCAGAGAGCTAGGACCAGCGCGTCCTGGGCACCTCAGATATCTCGCCGTCCACGTATATGTCCGCCTTCTCGTTGAGAAAACAGACCAGGTTCTCGATCTTGGGACACTCTGGAATTGGGTTCTCGTAGACCCAGGCCAGGTCCTTCAGCACTCCGCCGCCCGCGACGACATCGAAGTAGATAGCCTTTCCCTTGTATGGGCAGCGGGTTACGGTCTCGCTCGGCTGCAAGAGCTCCATCCCGACGTCCAGCTTCGGTATGTAGTAGCGCGTGGGCAGGAGGGTCTCGAACAACAGGCGCGGTCTTGTTGTCTCGGCCACGGTCTCACCTTTGACGGCAACCCGGATGTGTCGCGAGCTGTGAATGACGTCGACGCGATGAAATGGATGTCGAGGATGGGCAAAGACCTCGTCATCCTCTTCGTACCACGAGTCCATCTTGTCCCAGTAGAACGCGACTTGACCCCGGATCTCCTCGGCCTGAGGAACTGGATTCTCGTAGCTCCACGCGGCGTTCTTGGCAGTCGCTTCCCCGGCCTGGATGTTCCAGTAGGAGGCGTCCCCTTTATGCGGGCAACGGGTGCGCCTGTCCGTTGGCTCCATGAGATCCATGCGGACGTCGTCCATCGGGAAGTACACGACGGGAATTCCGTTCCCTTCCAGCACAAGCTGCGCGTCCGTACTGTCGGCGATCACCGTACCGGCCAGAAACGCCCTTATGCGCCTGGACGCAGGTTCGAACCGCATGACAGATACCGGAGAGCGAACGGCTTCTCCGGTCTCTAAATTCTCTGAACGCTGAGACATCTCGTCTCCTTCGTACAATCGTGTGGGCCGCTGCACCCTTTTCAAGGCAAACAATCTTGCTTGAGCGAACATTCCACAACGTTCAAACGACGACGTATTGGTAAAGCACGCCGGCCATAGCGCTTGCGGCAATTACCGGAACCACATGCCAGCGGAACCGCCACAGACCGATGAAAGCGACGGCCGCGACAACTGCCGCAAATGGGTCAAGTGTCGAAAGGACAGGGACGGGCACGGTCCCAGTCAAGACGTCAACACGCCGTACCTCACCAAACAACGTCAGCACACCGAAGGTCACCGCAAGATTTAGGATGACACCCACCACGGCCGCTGTAACCCCGGTCAAGGCACCATTCAAACGGGCGTTCCCACGCAGATGCTCGATATACGGCGCGCCGAGAAGAATCCATAAGAAGCAAGGGGCGAACGTCGCCCACACAGTGACAAGCGCCCCCAAAGATCCCGCTACCACAGGATGTAGCCCCCCCGGAAATCGGTAAGCACCGAGAAAACCGACGAATTCGGTTACCAGGATCAACGGTCCAGGAGTCGACTCGGCCAGGCCCAGGCCGGCCACCATCTGGCCCGGATCCAGCCAGCCGAATTGCTGAACCGCCGCCTGGTTTATGTACGACAGGACCGCATAGGCGCCGCCGAATGTGACCATTGCGGCCTGACTGAAAAAGATGGCTTCCTGGGTGAGGACGTCCTCACGTCCTCTTATGAGTCCCACGACGAGCAAGGGCCCCCACCACACGAGCAGGCCCATAGCGATCACGGCCGCCGAGCGCCGGAGTCCGGGGCGGGAGGACTCTTCGCTGTGATCGCTGATCGCCGTCGGGCTTTCGTCCGCCGCATCACCATGCGTCCCCACCGTGAAGATGTCCCGTCTCCACACCGTACCGATGAAACCAACGATCGCCGCCGTAATGATGATTATCGGAAAAGCGATTTGAAGCGCAAAGATCGCGACGAAGGCGCTCGCCGCAATGACAAGGAGGATTGGATGCTTCAGAGCGTTGCCGCCTATCCGGATCACGGCCGTGCCGACAATGCCTATTACCGCCGCCCCCAGCCCGTAGAAGATCGCCGCCACCCATGCGACGTCTGCATGAACTGCGTAGAGCCAAGCCAACCCGAGCATCAGCAGCGCTGCGGGAAGCACGAACAAGATCCCCGCAGCGACTCCCCCGAAGCTTCCGTTCAGCAGCCAGCCTATGTAGATCGCAAGTTGCTGAGCCTCCGGCCCAGGCAGGAGCATGCAGTAGTTCAGTGCGTGCAGGTAGCGGCCATTGCTTATCCAACGCCTCTTGTCCACCAGCTCCTGGTGCATGAGCGCTATCTGTCCGGCCGGTCCTCCGAAATTGATGAATCCAAGCTTGAGCCACCACAACAGGGCGGCCCGCAGAGGAACGCGCGCCTCCGAGCTCCCGGAGGCATCTGTCACAAAACGACTTCTGCCAGTCGATCCACCTGCGATAGATCTGCCACCGTCGGATCGAGCACCAACTCGTCGACGCCTATGTCTGCGAACGCAGCGACCGTCTGCTTGACGGCTTCGGGCGTGCGAGGAATGCCATTCGCCATCGCATCGACCCACTCCCCGAGAAACGAATAGTAATCCTTCAGGTATCCGATCGATTCGGCCTCGACGTCCTCGCCCAGGGAAAAGTAAGCCAAGGCCGCGATGTGTGGGACGCCTTCACGGCCGGCATCCTTCCATGCGCTGTGAACCTGCTCGACGAACGGCCCCACCTGGTCTGGCGGCATGCCGCCCGAGGTCCATCCCACCCCCCATTTCACCGTTCGCTCTATCGCCTTGTCCGTCATCCCTCCGATCAACAAAGGCACACCCTTCCGGCCTGCCGGTGATGGGGTGACCGGCTTCGGACTTCCGCCGACGGGCTCGCCACGCCACGCCTTGTCCATCAGCCCGAGGGCATCGTCCCAGCGGCGCCCCCTGCTGCCGAAGTCGGCACCGGCCGCCTCGAAGTCGTCCTCGCGTCCGCCCACCCCGACACCGAGGGTAAGGCGTCCATCCGAGATCTGGTGGACACTCGCCGCCTCCTTGGCGAGAAGAACCGGATTGCGGGTCGGGCCCAGCAGGACATTCGTGATCAAGCCGATTCGCTCGGTCACCCCTGCGGCCGCCGCCAGGGAGATGAGCGACTCGTAACTCGGATAGGCGATGCGATCGATGGTGGCAAGGGATGAAAAGCCTCGTTCCTCGGCGCTCCGAGCCCAGTCGACGAGCAAACGTCCCGGCGTTCCCGGAATGGGATTTGGCAGTCCGATTGCGATTTTCACTTCGGTTGCTCCCTCCTACGGACGGGTGCTGATGGGTTTGCACCTCAAGCTTCGGGGCGACTATACATATTGGCTCCGGCCTCCAACGTAGGAGTCTTCGATGACCTCCAGCTCCGCCTCCGTCTCGCTCACGCCCTCGCCGGAGCATCGGTTTTCGTTCGGGCTGTGGACGATCCGCCACCCCGGTCACGACCCTTTCGGCGCGCCGACGCGCCCCTCCATCGACCCGGCAGATTTCGTGAGACGGCTGGCGGATCTCGGCGCCTATGGGGTCCCGGATCTCCGTTTCGGTGCAGAGGACCTGAAGGAGGCGTTGGCGCCGGAAGGCTCCGGGAAGAGTCTTACGATTGGGACGCGCTTGGCTCGAAGTACTACGGAAACGAGCGGCTGGAGCTCGCCGTGGAACTGCTGCTGGGCGCTCGCTGAGACAGCTGTATAGGTCGTGGGCAATCGCTTACTGCTAATCGATGACGGCCGGTTCTTTCTGACGGACGAGAAGGGTGACGTTGTCCTTCACGGCACCGATGGTCTGTTCGTAGCAGACGTAAGACATCTCGCCACCTGGAGTCTGCTGCTCAACCACGAACCACTTCGCCTGCTGACGAGCCGCAATCTCGATGATCGTTCAGCTCGCATCTTCGGGACGCTTGCGGGGGTTGACCTACGCGAAGGACCATCCGTGACCGTGATGCGGGACCGGAAAATCGAAGGGGGGGTGGCTGAGAGTCTCGTGCTGCATAACCACGGTCAAACACCACAGATCGTCGACGTGGAGTTGCGCGCAGGATCTGACTGGAGTGACATCTTTGAGATCAGGGATCCTCCTCTGGAGGCGGAGGGCGCTGCAGACCTCGTCAGGGACGGTCAAACCCTTCGCCTCTCCTTTGAACTGGCCGGCTGGAGCAGAACGACGGAAATAACCTTCAGCAAGCCTTTCGAAGGGGACGAAGCCACGGCGAAGTTCCACGTCGAGCTTGCCCCGAAGAGCCGATGGGGTCTCCGCATAGGCATAGCATCAACCGTGGACGGCCTCAGGGAGTCACCCATCCGCACAACTTCACCTGCGGTTGTCTCAGAGCGCTTGAAGCCTTCGGCTGCAACCTTCATCGACCGAGCTCCGCGACTCGTGACTGAAAACCGGCTCCTCGAGGCAACCTACCGGCAGAGCCTCGAGGATCTCGCTTGTCTCCGATTCTCCGCCCCGCACGACGAGAACCTGTGGATCCCCGCCGCAGGGCTTCCCTGGTTCATGGCGCTGTTCGGGCGTGACAGCCTCATCACCGCCTATCAAGCGCTCCCCTTTGCCCCCGACCTCGCACGTTCGACCCTCAAGGCCCTGGCCCATTACCAAGCCGCCGAACGCAATGACTTCCGCGATGCCGAGCCCGGCAAGATCCTGCACGAGTTGCGCCGCGGAAAACTCGCATCTCTGGGACGAGTTCCCCACACCCCCTACTACGGCACACACGACGCCACTCCGTTGTGGCTCATCCTGCTCGACGAGTACGAGCGCTGGACAGGAGACACCGAACTTGTCGATGAGCTCAGAGGACCGGCATTCGGAGCCCTTGCTTGGATTGAGGGCCATGGTGACGTCGACCACGACGGCTACCTCGAGTACGAGAGCCGCTCGACGGGGGGCTTGACCAACCACTGCTGGAAGGATTCACGGGACTCCATCGTCGACGCACGGGGCCGGATCGCCCAGGGGCCCATCGCAACCTCTGAGATCCAAGGGTATGCCTACGATGCGCGCCTGCGCATGTCCCGCCTCTGCCGGGAGGTTTGGGGTGACGAGCTACGGGCCGCCCGACTCGAAGGCGATGCGTTGACTTTGAAAAAAGCTTTCAACGAGGACTTCTGGGTCGACTCCATGGGACACTTTGCGCTAGCGCTAGACGGGAACAAAGAGCAGGTCGACTCTCTGACCTCCAACGCCGGCCACCTGTTGTGGAGCGGCATCGTCGAACCCAAACGCGCCGCAGAGGTATCCGCTCGTTTGATGTCCCCTGACATGTGCAACGGCTGGGGCCTCAGAACCCTGGCGGCCGGCGAAGTAGCCTACAACCCCATCGGTTATCACACCGGTTCCGTGTGGCCACATGACACGGGAATAGCGGCTGAGGGAATGCGCCGGTACGGAGAGAGGGATTCGGCAGCGAAGTTGCTCGAAGCACTGTTTTCCATCGCCGGCTACTTCGAGCATCGACTGCCCGAGGTCTTTGCCGGGTTCTCTCGCTCAGACACCCGGATGCCCGTTGAATACCCGAATGCGTCTCGGCCTCAGGCGTGGGCCGCCGGAACGCCTCTGCTGGCGCTGCGTACCATGCTCAACATGGATATCGCCAATGGACAGTTGAAGGCGGAGCCATGGATGACCGATGTCTTCGGTCCCGTCACATTGGACGGCATCATCGTGAGGGGCAAGCGAGCAACGGCACCCTGAGCAATTTGGGCTATAGGGCCAGGTTTTGCCCCATCTTCCAGGCCGCCCTGCTACCTTGGGCGCGAAACCCACACACGACAAAGGGGTCACCGTGGACAAAGAGCTATTTGAGAAACTGGTCTCGACACCCGGCATCTCCGGCCGTGAGGAGCGAATCCGAGCCACGGTCCTGGAGGAGCTGAAGGATCTGGTCGACACGGTGAACGTCGATGAACTGGGCAACCTCGTAGGAGTGCGCAACGGAATAGGTCCCAAAGTCATGCTCTCGGCGCACATGGACTCAATCGGATTTCTCATCAGCCACATCGACGACAAGGGGTTTTTGCGCATATCGCCGGTCGGCGGTTTCGACGCGCGCACTCTGGTCATGCAGCGGGTAGTCGTCCTCGGCCAACAGGATTACGTTGGTCTTCTTGCTCCGGCCACGAAGCCCATCCATCTTCTCGATGCAGAAGAGAGCAAACGCGGGACCAAGCTCGAAGATCTGTTCATCGATCTGATGATGCCAGCCGAAGAGGTCAAGGAAAACGTATCGATAGGGGATCCAGTTTCTCTGCTCCGGAGCCCGCTCGCAACAGACTATGCCGTCAGCGCGCCCTACCTCGACGACCGGCTTGGTGTGTACGTCCTCCTCGCTGCCTTGCGCGCCGCATCCTCTACCTCGGCCCAGCTCTGCCCCGTGGTCTCGGTTCAGGAGGAAGTAGGGCTCCGGGGCGCGACCACAAGTGCGTTCGGCCTGCAACCCGACGTTGGAATAGCCTTGGATGTAACGATTGCAGGAGATCTTCCCGGAGCGGACAAGACACAGCAGGTAAGCGCTCTCGGAGAGGGCGTGGCCATCGGGTTGATGGATAGCGGGTCGATCTCGGACCCCCGTCTTGTCGACCGTTTCAAGCGAGTCGCGCAACAACATGAAATCAACCATCAGCTCGAGATTCTCCCGCGCGGTGGAACGGACGCAGGCGGGATCCAGCTATCGCGGGCGGGCGTCCCGGTCATCACCATCTCCATCCCCATCCGGTATGTGCACACCGCCAACGAGATGGCCCTCGTATCCGATATCGAGGCAAGCGTCGATCTGATCGCCCGATTCATGGAGGGCGCGCATGATCTCGAACTCGAGTGGTAGGTCCTCCGGGAGAGAGCTCCTTCCGGAGCCGCGCTGTTGCGGCACGCACGGCAGACGCTTGTCTCGAGTTCTTGGACTCGCTGGGCACGCCGGAGCGGGCGCTGGCCTCCTTTCCGTTCGACGATACCGGACGCAGGACGTGGCACTACGTCCCAAGAGCACGAGACGGACTGCCCCTCAAACAAATGGACGAGGCAGCACGCAAGCTGATGCGCAAGTTGTTGGCCTCCGTTCTTTCTCCAGGCGGGAACGACACGATAGAGGCGATCATTGCTCACGAGGAGATCCTCGGCGCGGCGGAACGCTCCGAGGGGAAGTCCGGCCACGCCCGTGACCCGGGCCTCTACTACGTGAGTGTGTTCGGCACGGTGGGCGGTCCGGCCTGGGGATGGCGGTTCGAGGGGCATCACCTCTCCCTGCACTTCACCATTGTGGATGGCGAGTTCGTCGCGACGCTTCCGTCGTTCGTGGGCGCCAACCCCGCCGAAGTCCGGGCGGGGCCACACAAGGGCTTGCGCATCCTCGCACCTCTCGAGGATCGAGCCCGCGTCCTCCTCGGGAGCCTCCAGCCCGGCCAGCGAGAACGAGCGCTCTTGAGCGATCGGGCACCTTCAGACATCATCACCGCGAACGACCGGAGCCTGTCACCCCGGCGCGCCGAGGGACTTCCGGGGGCCGAACTTGCAGGCAATCAGAGGGATCAATTGGTGGCCCTCCTCGAGGCGTACACCGGCCGACTGGACCCTCATCTGGCCGAGGCGGCCCTTGCGGCCGTGCGCGACCAGGGTCTCGACTCGGTGCACTTTGCCTGGGCGGGTGGCCTTGCCCAGGGGGAGCCTCACTACTACCGGCTGCAAGGGCCCAGGTTCTTCGCCGAGTACGACAACGTCCAAAACGGTGCCAATCACATACACACCGTCTGGCGGGACTCCGCCGATGACTTCGGAGAAGACCTGCTCAAGGCGCACTACCAGCGCGAGCACGAATTACCCGAGGGTGCAGAACGGCGCTTATCCTGAGGCGATGGAGACCTACGACGCCATCATGACGCGCCGCTCGGTCCCGAAAACGGGCGAGCGCGTTCCGGATCGACAGACGATCACCAAGCTCATCGCGGCGGCGGTTCGCGCTCCTACCCATCACATCACTCAGCCGTGGAGGTTCATCGTCCTGGCGGGCGACTCGCTCAAAGAGCTGGGCGAGGCATGGGCGAGGGGTGTCGAACGCCTGGGCAAGAAGACCAATGGACTCCGCGAGAAGGCATTGCGAGCTCCGGTGGTGTTGTGTGTGATCGAGACGCCAAAAGCACACCTACCAAAGGTCGTGGAGATCGAAGAGCATTATTCGGTCGGTGCTGCTATGCAGAACATCCTTCTGGCGGCGCATTCCATGGGCATGGCCGCCATGCTTCGCACCGGCGCGACGGTGTCGATTTCAGAGGTGAGGCAATATCTCGGTGTGACGGACGAGGAGCTCGTCGCCGGCTTCGTCTACCTTGGTTATCCGCAGGAGGGCGCAGACGAGCGGCCGAGATCACGTAGAACCGACTGTAACGAGCTGACCGAGTGGCGAGGCTGGAACTAGTGAAGGGGAAGACATGGGGCTGTACGAGCTGAGCAGACAACTAGAGAAGCTAGAAGGCCTGGACAAGATTGGCGATCCCCTTGCCGAGTTCGTGCCGAAGCTGTTCCCGCCCGGACCGGTCAAGGATCTCTTGAGTGGGACATGGCTGGGACACTCGTTGCACCCTCTCCTCACCGACGTGCCCATAGGGACGTGGCTCAGCGCAACCATGCTGGACCTGGTGGGCGGTGAAGAGAGCCGGGATGCTTCCGAAAAGCTCATCGCCATCGGTTTGCTGGCCTCCCTCCCAACCGCCGCAGCTGGACTGTCGGACTGGTCCGACACCATGGGCGGCGAGCGGCGCATGGGCGTGATGCACGCGGCCTCCAACACCGCCTCGTTGCTGCTCTTCGGCGCTTCATTGGCCGCTCGCCGGCGAGGGCGACATGGGCTGGGTGTAGCCCTTTCCCTGGTGGCTACCGGAACCAACTCGTTGGGCGCTTATCTCGGAGGCCACCTGTCCCTCGTCCAGGGCGTTGGAGTGGACCAGACCGCGTTCGAGGAAGATCCCGAAGAGTGGACTGCGGTGCTCCCGGAAGCCAAGATGCCCGAGGGCGAAGCCGTCAAGGTGGATGTCGGAGGTACGGGCATCCTCCTCTTCAGAAGTGGGGATCGCATCCACGCCCTCGCAAACCGCTGCAACCACCTCAGCGGCCCTCTCGACGAAGGTGAGATAGACGGCTTGACAGTGACCTGCCCCTGGCATGCAAGCTGCTTCCGGCTGGAAGACGGCTCGGTGGTCCGTGGTCCCGCCCGGTCGCCACAGCCCGCCTACGCAACCCGGATCAGGGAAGGCCAGATAGAGGTCGGGGCACGAACGAACTAGTGCCTGGGGCCCCGAACCGGGGAGCGTCTCCGTGCGGCGCGGCACCGGCGGCCCGGTACCATTCAGCTTCGGATCGGACCTGCTCGGAAGGAGCTTGAGGATGTCGTCCAGCCACGTAGCCGGAATCGAGCGCCCCGGGACAGTACATCGAAACCTAAGCGTCGCCCAGTTGGTGGAACGTGGACTCGCCGGGCAAGAAGGGGTCCTTGCAAGCACCGGCGCTTTCGTCGCAGAGACAGGCAAACACACCGGCCGCTCTCCCAAGGACCGCTTCATCGTCCAGCAGGGTGAGCCGGCGGAGAAGGTCGACTGGGGTTCGGTCAACCAACCGATCGACCCCGGTGTCTTCGACGCGCTGGCGCACCGGATCCGCAGCCACCTCAACGGCCACGAGCTGTGGGTCGTCGATGGTTACGTCGGCGCCGATCCCGACTATCGCATCAGCGTGCGCGTGGTCACCGAGCTCGCCTGGCATGCGTTGTTCGCACACCAGCTCTTCCGGCGCCCCGCACCCGAAGAGCTCGAATCCTTTGAGCCCGACTTTCATCTCATTTGCGCGCCGAGTTTCCAAGCGGACCCAGATCGCGACGGCACGCGCACCGAAACATTCATAGGTCTCGACCTGGAGCGCATGCAGGTGGTCATCTGCGGCACGGCGTACGCGGGTGAGATAAAGAAGTCGTTGTTCACCGCCGCCAACTATCTGTTGCCGACTCAAGACGTTCTCACCATGCATTGCTCGGCCAACGTCGGTGAGGGTGACGATGTCGCATTGTTCTTCGGGCTCTCGGGTACGGGCAAGACGACGCTTTCGACGGATTCCTCGCGCCGACTCATCGGAGACGATGAAACGGGGTGGTCGGAAAACGGCAGCTTCAACCTAGAGGGCGGCTGCTATGCAAAGTGCATCAGCCTTTCGGAGGAAAAGGAGCCACAGATCTGGCGCGCCATACGCTTCGGCTCGGCCCTCGAAAACGTCGTGCTCGATGAGAGGACCCGGACACCTGACTACGACAATGATTCCTTGACCGAGAACACCAGAGCCGTGTACCCACTCGACTTCATCGACGGATTCGTCCCCGAGGGAATGTCGGGGCATCCCAAGGCAATCGTTTTCCTGACTGCTGATGCGTTTGGAGTGTTGCCACCGGTTTCGATCCTGGACCGGGAGGGAGCTATGTTCCACTTCCTGTCGGGCTTCACCTCGAAGCTCGCCGGTACCGAAGTCGGCCTAGGCAGTGAACCCGAAGCGACGTTTTCAGCTTGCTTCGGCTCACCCTTCATGCCCCTTGCTCCAAGTGTTTATGCCGACATGCTCGGCGAGCGCATCGAACGGCACAACGCGTCGGTCTTCCTGATAAACACGGGCTGGACCGGCGGGCCATTCGGTGTGGGGGAGCGGATCAACCTCCCCCTTACGCGTGCAATCGTCCGGGCTGCGGTCACCGGCGCGCTCCAGGATGTCGAGAGCCTGCGTCACCCGGTCTTCAACCTGCAGGTGCCGCTCACGTGTCCGGGTGTGCCCCCCGAGATGCTCGATCCCAAGGGCACATGGTCGGAGCCCGAAGCGTACGACAAGCAAGCCCGAGAGCTTGCGGACATGATGATCAAGAACTTCGAAACCTTTGCGTCCGGTGTTCCGGAAGCCGTTGTAAAGGCGGGCCCTCAGCCCGGCTGAAGACCTTCCCATGGAGAAGAAACGTGTTCTGGTAACCGGGGCTACCGGCTATGTTGCATCCCGCCTCATCCCGGCGCTTCTGGATAACGGGCACCGCGTTCGAGCCACCTCACGCCACCCCGAGCCACTGATGCGGCGACACCCACAGATCGAGGCGGTGCCATCCGACATGCTCGACGCCGCCTCTTTGAAGGGAGCTTTGGAGGAGACCCAGGTTGCTTACTACCTCGTCCACTCGATGGCCGGGAAGGACTTCGCCGCCAAAGATCGGAAAGCGGCATCGGTGTTCGCAACGGCCGCCGAGGCCGCGGGGATCAAGCGGATCGTCTACCTCGGAGGACTCGGGAGCTCCGAGGACAAGCTGTCGTCCCACCTCACCAGCCGCCACGAGGTCGGAGAGATACTGGCCCGCGGCCCGGTTCAAACGATCGAGCTCCGAGCCGCGATCGTCATCGGAGCAGGTTCGGTCGCCTTCGAGATGTTGCGATATCTGACCGAGCGACTGCCCGTGATGATCGCCCCGCGGTGGCTTAGCACCAAGATCCAACCGATAGCCGAGTCGGATCTCGTCGATTACCTGCTCGCCGCTGCAACCGCCGAGGTGGAAGGCGATCGCATCGTCGAGATCGGAGGCACCGACATCGTCACCTATCGCGACATGATCCTCGCGTACGCAAAGGAGCGCGGGCTCCGGCGGGGAATCATCGGAGTGCCGGTGCTGACACCGAACCTTTCCTCCTATTGGATAAAGCTCGTGACGCCGATCCCAACCTCGATAGCTCGCCCTCTCATTGACGGGCTGAAGAACGAAGTTGTGGTCACAGATGACAGCGCCGCCAAACTGTTCCCCGGGATTTCGCCGGGAGGCTACCGCAATGCGGTCCGTCACCTCCTCAAGGAGCAGATCGGCCGGCTCGAGGTGGCGACCGCCCCCGACGTCCCTCCTTGGCCCGGCACATTCGACTCGCTCTTCGTGGGTCGGCAGTGGGTCCGCTCGAACGCACCTCCGGCCAGGATGGGTGAGGTCATCGCCTCCATCGGGGGCGACCCGCGCTGGTACCCCCTGCGGTGGACCTGGTGGGTGAGGGCGCGCCTCGACGACCTCTTCGGAGGGACCGGCCTCAGGTGGGAGCGGCCGGAGGGAGATCTGAAGCCTGGGTCCCGGGTGGACTGGTGGACGGTAAGGGACATCGCGCCGGACCGCCTCCTCCTCAGGGCAGAGATCAAGGCGCCGGGCGAGGCGTGGCTCGAGTGGCGGGTCGTCTCCCTCGAGAATGGCTGCGAACTAAGGCAGACCGCCTACTTCCGCCCCCGCGGGGCGGCCGGGCACCTCTACTGGTGGGGTCTGTATCCCTTCCACGCCCCGATATTCCGGCGGATGGCCGTGGGATTGGCGCGGCGCGCCGAGGAACAATCACTGCAATCGAGCAGAGGATGAACTCGGGGGAGGGTGGTCTGCCCCACTTGGGGAAGAATAACGGTATGAGAACCCGCCTGCTTGGCTTCGCTCTCCTCGGACCGGCCTTGGTCCTGTTCACGAGCGCCGCCGCAGGCGCCCAGACTTCGATCATCGAGCGCGCCGCAGAAGGCCTGAAGAGGGCGCCCGTCTACGTGGACCCGCAGGCCGAGTCGATCTTGAGCTCCGGGGAGGCCCAACGACTGAGCGATCAGATCGAGAGATCGCAGGCAGGTCCGATATACATCGCCGTCCTGCCCGAGGAGGCGCTTTCGGAGCGAGGCGGCAGCCTGGACGACGTGCTCCAGACCCTGGGAGAGACTCTTGGCCGCTCAGGCACCTACGCCGTCGTTGCCGGAGGCGCCCTGGCGGCGGGCGCCACGGAGGGGACGCCCTTCGAGGCGGACACGGTTCCCGAATTGGCCAACCAGGCAATCGAAAGTGAGGGAGGCAACGGAGCAAGCGCCGTCCTCACCGACTTCGTCGACAGGCTGGAGACGTCGGCGGCATCAGGAGGCGGGCTGCCCGAAGGCTCCGGTGACGCCCCCAACACCCCCGATGGCGACGGCGGCGGCTTCGGTTTGCTGCCCCTCCTACTGGTAGGCGGAGGGATAGCGTTCATCATCTCGCTTCGCCGCAGACGGGCAGGCGAGGAACGAGTGCGCCTCCAGTTCGAAGAGGTCAAGGGGGCTGCGATGGACGATCTCGTCGCCCTGGGGAACGACCTGAGGGCGCTGGATCTCGACGTCGAGATGCCGGATGCCGACCCCGCCGCCAAAGACGACTACGTCCATGCTCTCGGGTGCTACGAACGCGCCAGCCAATCGATCGACGACGCTCGCCGCCCAGAGGACATGGAGGCGGTCACATCGCAGCTCGAGGAAGGGCGTTGGGCGATGGCGTCGGCGAAATCACGCCTCGCAGGACTCCCTCCGCCGGAGCGGAGACCTCCGTGCTTCTTCGACCCGCGCCACGGGCCCTCCCAGCGAGATGTCGAATGGGCGCCTTCGGGGGGAGCGTTGCGCGCCGTTCCTGCGTGCGCCGAGGATGCCGCTCGGGTGGAACGCGGCGAGGAGCCCATGGCCCGTGAGGTCACGGTAGGCGGGCGCAGCACGCCGTACTGGAACGCTCCGGCCTACTACGGCCCCTGGGCGGGCGGCTACTTCGGAGGTATGGCGGGTGGTTTCTTTCCGGGGCTGTTCCTGGGATCCATGCTCGGTGGCGGGTTCGGCTACGGAGCCGATTACGGGGGAGGCGACGGTGGCGATTACGGTGGAGGTGACTTCGGAGGCGGGGACTTCGGAGGCGGGGACTTCGGAGGCGGGGACTTCGGCGGTGGTGACTTCGGAGGTGGGGACTTCGGCGGTGGCGACTTCGGAGGCTAGCTCGGCCGCGATCGCAGCCCTCTCCCCACTACGTCCTGCCGGGCTGAAGCCGGGCTTGCAGTAGACCGGCCCGCGTCTTGGAGGAAGGCGCAAGTAACCGCAAGGCTGACACTACGATTTGAGCCGGATCATTCGAGGGCGCGCAGCACCCGGGCGAACAGGAGGAGATCAGCTTGGCGGCGGCCGGCGCACCCATCTCCGTGAAAGGGTTGACACACGCCTTCCGTTCGGGGTCGGGAAGTGTCTCCGCTCTTGACGGAGTAGATCTGGAAGTGCCGGCCGGTGGCTACGCGTCGCTCATCGGTGCATCCGGAGCCGGCAAGACCACTCTGCTTGCCATCCTTGGTGGGCTGGAGCCACCTCAGCGAGGCAGCGTTCTCGTGGGTGATATCGATCTCGCCAGCCTCAAGGGTGACGGCCTCGCACGCTACCGGCGCACCACCGTCGGCTTCGTGTTCCAGCATTTCGGGCTGATCGGAACCCTCTCTGCGATGGAGAACGTGGAGTTGGCGTCGATTCTGACGTGTCTTCCCCGGCGAGCGCGTCGCGCTCGGACTCTGGCCCTTCTTCATGCGGTGGGTCTGGGGCAACGTACAACGCACAAACCCGGCGAACTCTCCGGCGGCGAACGGCAACGGGTGGCGATCGCGCGCGCTCTCGCCAACGAGCCTCGCCTGATACTTGCCGACGAGCCCACCGGAAACCTCGACGAGGCCTCGGCGCGCGGCGTCATCGAGCTGTTGGAACAGCTTCACGCCGAACGCGGTTGCACCGTCCTCGTGGTCACCCACAACCGGGCAATCGCATGTCGGGCGTCGCAACAGATCGCACTAACCCGAGGCCGAATCGTGTCTGCATCGAATGACCTGTCTGCTGATCGGGAGAGCTCCGCTCTCGACCGGCGCAGCGGCAGCAGTCGGTCAACGTGAGCCCTCGGGACGCCTTCGCCCTTGCACTGAAGGAAGTGATAAGGCGGCTGGGGCGCTCGGTACTGACTCTTATGGCCGTTTCTCTGGCCGCTTGTCTGTTGACCGCACTGGTGTTGATCTCGAGAACCGCGGAAACCGAGGTGCTGCGGCAGCTTGCAAAGGGTGGACCGCTCGCCAGCATCAAAGTCGCAGCAGCCGCTCCCGACCCCTCTCAGCTCGCCAACGACAACGCCCGTCCCGGTGCGCCTCGTGACCTGGGCCCCCAGGCAGCGCGCGAGATAGGGCAGCTGTCCGACGTGGCATCGGTGGTTCCGGTGATTACCAGCCGGATGATCTTCGTGCCGTCGACCGGCGCGCCCGGTGCTGGGCGGCTCCAGCCGTCGTACTTCTTCGACACTGCCGTCGGCGCCGATCTCCGCGACCCGTCCCTGCTTCCCATAAGTGTTCTCGCCGGGCGGCTCCCCGCTCCAGGCTCACTCACAGAGGTGGCCGTCACCCCCGGGTACCTGGAGCGGCTGAGGCTGGATCCAACCGAGCCCGAGAAGGTGTTAGGCGCCGAGCTGGAGATGGGACCGCCACGGGTCTTCAA
>Ga0136621_1000355_pt1 | contig 17757 bp, 18 predicted proteins | sample AntDryUQ445A2306_FD_104673 | JGI IMG/M metagenome (GOLD analysis project Ga0136621, IMG submission 104673) | Polar desert sand microbial communities from Dry Valleys, Antarctica - metaG UQ445A (23.06) | ecosystem: Environmental > Terrestrial > Soil > Desert | place: Antarctica: Dry Valley...
CCGCCCATCTGCATTGTCGCGTGCTCGCTCGTCACTCGCCTATCTACCTGATATGTCTCGTGACTCGCTCCGCGGCTTCGCGCATCTGGGCATGCTCATAACACTCTTGCAGAGCTTCCTTAGGGTAATCTTGGGTGCGCGACTTGGTCCACGAGATGATTCACCGTTGCGTGCATGACCTCGAGCATCGGGTCCGGCCACACGCCGAAGAGCACGACGGCGCCGGCCAAGGTCCCTAGGATCGCGAGCTCCCGGCCATCAATATCCTTGAGGGCCGCGATCCTCTCACTACTAACCTCGCCGAAGATCACGCGCTTATACATCCATAGCGTGTAGGCCGCGCCCAGGATCAGCGTCGTTCCGGCACAGAGCGCGAACCACAAGCTCGCCTTATAACTGCTCAAGATCACCAAGAACTCACCGACGAAACCGGAGGTTCCGGGGAGCCCGGCGTTGGCCATGCAGAAGATCATCATCAAGGTTGCGAAGACCGGCATGCTGTTCACCACCCCGCCGTAGTCCTGGATCTGGCGGCTATGCAGACGCTCGTACAGCACCCCCACGCATAAGAACAGCGCTCCCGAGACGAAACCGTGCGAGAGCATCTGCACCATGCCGCCCTCGATGCCCATCGCGGCGCCGTTTGGCACATCGTGGCTGTCGAGAAGCCGAAACACAACGAACACGCCCAAGGTGACGAACCCCATGTGCGAGATTGAGGAATAGGCAATGAGCTTCTTCATATCCTGCTGCGCCAGCGCGACGAAACCGATATACACGATCGCGATCAGCGAGAGCGCGATCATGAGCGAATCGAAGGCCTGGCTCGCGGCCGGTGTGATCGGCAGGCTGAAGCGCAGAAAGCCATAACCGCCCATCTTCAACATAATCGCCGCCAGGATCACCGATCCGCCGGTCGGGGCCTCGACATGGGCATCGGGCAGCCAGGTGTGCACCGGCCACATAGGTACCTTCACGGCAAAAGCCAGCAGAAAGGCAATGAAGATAAGCTTCTGCGCCTCGATCTCGATCGGCAAGGATTGCATCGCCAAGATGGAAAAACTTTGGCCCTTCCAATAGAGGTACAGCAACGCCACCAACATGAGCACGGAGCCGAAAAAGGTATAAAGAAAAAACTTGATGGTGGCATAGACCCGCCGCTCCCCGCCCCAGATCCCGATAATCAGAAACATCGGGATCAGCATCGCTTCCCAAAAGACATAAAACAGGATGGCATCGAGCGCGGCGAAGACGCCGTTCATCAGCCCCTCGAGAATCAGAAACGACGCCATGTACTGCCCGATCCGGGTTTGGATTACCTCCCAGCCCGCCAGCACCACGATGACGGTGGTGAAAGTGTTGAGCAAGATGAGCGGCATCGAGATACCGTCGATACCGAGGTGATAGTTGATGTCAAACGCCCCGATCCAACCCGTGCGTTCGCCAAACTGCATCGCATGCGTACCAGTGTCGAAGCCGATGTAGAGCGGTAGCGACAGTAGGAAGGTCGCTGCTGCGATCATCAAGGACCGCATCAATACCGCCTCGCGCCCTTGGGTGGCGCCCGTATAGAGCACCCATACGCCCCCCAAGATCGGGACCCAGATGACGAGACTCAGTAAAGGCATGGGCGCTTACACTGGCGCGAGCTATCGATCATGGTAATCCTACTTACCCCAACCGTAGACGAAATAGCCCAATAACGACAGCAGACCGAGGATCATCGCAAAGGCATAGTGATACAAATATCCGGATTGCGCATGCCTCACCACGCCGGAGAACCACCCCACCAAACGCGCCGAGCCGTCGATGATCAATCCGTCGATGATGCGGACATCCCCGAGTTGCCAGAGCGCCCGGCCCGCACCCCGCGCCCCGCCGGCGAATACAAGCTCGTTGAATTCATCGAATCCGTATTTGCGCACCAAGATCTGGTAAACGAGCTTAAACCGATCGGCTACCCGCGCGGGAAGCTCGGGCCGGTACAAATAGCACATCCACGCCGTGCCAAACCCCGCCAGCCCAAGCAAAAACGGCATGGCGGTAAATCCGTGCGCCACGAAAGCGAATAATCCATGATACTCGCTCCCCATACGCCCCAACACATCGTGTCCCGGCAGCACGTGAATAGCCGGCCCGAAATAAGCTCCGAACAGCATCGGTGCGATGGCGATGGCCCCGATCACCACTGAAGGTATGGCCAGCATGATGAGCGGGCCGGTGACAACCCGCGGGGATTCGCGCAGATGCGCCTTCGCATGGTCGTCGAGCCGCTCGGCTCCGTGGAAGACCATGAATAAAAGACGGAAGCTATAGAGAGAGGTCACGAAGACTCCGCCCAAGACCGCTAGATACGCGAAGCCCGCGCCCGGCAAGTCCGAATTGTGAACGGCTTCAATGATCGCGTCCTTCGAGAAAAATCCCGACATCCCCGGGAAACCGCAGAGCGCCAGCGTCCCGATCACCGAGGTGATCCAAGTGATCGGCATGTAGCGGTACAAGCCGCCCATCTTGCGCATGTCCTGCTCGTGATGCAGGCCGATGATCACCGAGCCCGCGGCCAGGAACAGCAGCGCCTTGAAGAAGGCGTGCGTCATGAGATGAAAGATGGCGGCCGCATAAGCCGAGGCCCCGAGCGCGACGGTCATATAACCGAGCTGAGAGAGTGTCGAATAGGCGATCACGCGTTTGATATCGTTCTGAACCAGTCCCAAGAGCCCCATGAAAAAGGCCGTGATGGCGCCGATGACGAGCACTAGGCTCAAGGCCGTCTCCGAGAGCTCAAAGAGCGGCGACATGCGCGCCACCATGAAGATCCCGGCGGTCACCATCGTGGCCGCGTGAATCAGCGCCGAGATCGGAGTAGGGCCTTCCATCGAGTCCGGGAGCCACACGTGCAACGGAACCTGGGCGGATTTTCCCATCGCGCCGATAAAGAGCAGGATACAAATCAGCGTCATCAACGACCATTCGGTATGCGATCCGACTTGCACCGTCTCGTTAGCGAGGCTAGGTGCTTGCCGAAACACCTCCCAATAGTTGAGCGAATCGAAGTGCGTCAAGATGGCCGCGATCCCGAGCAAAAGACCGAGATCCCCGACGCGATTGACCAAAAACGCCTTGAGATTGGCCTGAATGGCCGACTCGCGCTTATACCAAAAGCCGATGAGGAGATAAGACACCAAGCCCACGGTTTCCCAGCCGAAGAAAAGCTGCACGAAATTATTGGCCATTACCAACATCAGCATGCCGAAGGTAAAGAGCGCGATATAGCTGAAGAAGCGCTGGTAACCCGGATCGTCGTGCATGTACCCGATGGTGTAGATGTGGATCATCCAGGAGACGAAGCTCACCACCACCATCATAGTGACCGAGAGCTTATCGATGAGAAACCCGATATGAAAATTGAGACCATCGCTCGTCAACCAGGTATAGACCGCCTGGTTGAAGGCCGGCTCTCCATCGATGACGATGTCCTTGAAACCGAGGAGCGAAAGAAAAAAGGCGAGTGCAACGCTGCCGGTTGCCACACGATGGGCCCAAACCCGGCCGATCCTCTGGCCGCAGACACCGGCGATGAGCGCTCCGATAAGCGGCGCTAAGACCACGCCCAGGTAGACACCCCCCATGCGGCTAACCGTTCAATCGGTTTAAATCATCGACATTGATGGTGTTGCGGTTGCGAAACAGCACCACCAGGATCGCAAGCCCGATGGCCGACTCCGCGGCCGCCACCGTGAGAATAAAGAAAACGAAAACCTGCCCGGCCATATTCCCCAGGAAATGGGAAAACGCGATGAAGTTCATGTTGACCGCGAGCAGCATCAGCTCGATACACATGAGCAAGATGATCACGTTTTTACGATTGATAAAGATGCCCGCCACGCTCAAGCAAAAAAGAATGGCCCCGAGGACGAGAAAATCCGAGAGCGCTGGCATTGGCTGAGTTGAATCCCTTAGCGTTGCGCGGTTCTTGGCGGGGCTTCGGACGCGGGTTGGCGTGCGGGCGCCGGCATCTTGACGAGGCGGACCCGATCCTCGCGCCGTACCGCCACTTGCTCGCTCGGCCGCTGCGCCTTCGTCTGCCGGGGGCCTCGCATCGTCAATACGATGGCGGCCACGATAGCGACCAGCAAAATCATGGCCGCGATCTCGAAGGGATAGATATAATCCGTATACAGGACTTGCCCAAGCTCGCGGGTATTACTGTAATCCGCGAGGTGCGGCGGCGGGCGCGTAGCCGCCCCGAAATAGCGCGGTCCCACGGCCGCGGCCAAGGCGATCACCATCAGCAAGGCGACCAGGCCGCCTAGCGGTAAATAGCGCATGAATCCCTCGCGCAGCGGAGCCAGGTTTATATCCAGCATCATCACCACGAACAGGAACAGCACCATCACCGCCCCGACATAGACCAGCACCAAGGTGATCGCGAGGAACTCGGCTTCCAGCAGTAACCAGAGCCCCGCGCTGGAAAAAAACGCGAGCACCAGGAACAAGGCCGCGTGCACGGGGTTTTTCACGGTAATAACCATGGTCCCCGCTCCCACCAGGATCAGCGCAAAAAAATAGAATACAAGCTGTTCCATCGCGAGGTGATTTCGCCTCAGAGCTTGTGAAGAAATCGTAGCGAGCAAGTCCGCCCGCGAGGCGCGCGGCGCGCAGGACCGGTTCGCCCGGAGCGAAACGGCGCATAAGCCCCGAAGGGGCGAGTCCCAAGGATGGGGCGAGCAACCGGAGTGTATATGGAAATACATGAGGATTCCGAGCACCGCGCAACGATGCCGGCGGGCTGCGCAGTAGGTTTATTCATGAGCTCTCAGCGATACATCGCGTCCTGCGCCCGATCCGCGGCGATTTCCTGCTCGAAGCGATCACCCATCGCCAGGAGCTTTTCCTTGGTCACGATCAGATCGCCGCGCTGCTCGCCGTGATACTCGAAGAAGCGCGTCTCCACGATGGCATCCACCGGGCACGATTCCTCGCAGAATCCGCAGAAAATGCACTTGGTTAGATCGATGTCGTAGCGGGTCGTACGCCGGGTGCCATCGGCACGTTGTTCCGATTCAATGGTAATGGCCACCGCCGGGCACACCGCTTCGCACAGCTTGCAGGCGATGCAGCGCTCCTCCCCGTTCGGGTAGCGCCGCAAGGCATGGTGGCCGCGGAAACGCGGCGATTGCGGTGTCTTCTCCTCCGGGTACTGGACCGTGATCTTGCGACTGAAAAGGTAACGCCCCGTGAGCTTCATGCCCTTGAGCAACTCCCCCAGCAACAGGCTTCTAAAGTAGTCTTTGACCGCTGGCATAAACTTAATCGAACCAAGGTGGAACGGCGAGCATGACTAACACCGCAGCGACGACCAGCCACGCGATCGTGATCGGAATAAAGACCTTCCATCCAAGCCGCATGATCTGGTCGTAACGGTAACGCGGAAAGGTCGCGCGAAACCATAGGAACAGGAACAAAAAGATCGATGTCTTCGCGAGCAGCCACGCCATCCCCGGCACCCACGCGAACAAACCCTCCAGCAGCGGGAATCCTTGGAACGGCGACAACCAGCCGCCCAGGAACATGATGGCCGCCAAGACCGAGATCAAAATCATGTTAGTGTACTCGGCCAAGAAAAAAAGCGCGAACGACATTCCGGCATACTCGACGTGGAACCCGGCCACGATTTCCGATTCGCCTTCGGCGATGTCGAAAGGCGCGCGATTGGTCTCCGCGACGCCGGAGATAAAATAAATCACGAATAACGGCAATAATGGCAGCCAGAACCAGGTCAAAATGCCGCCGTCCTGCGCCCGCACGATGTCGCCAAGATTCAAGCTTCCGGCTGCGATCAATACGCCCACCAGCGCGAAGCCCATCGCGATTTCATAGGAGACCATTTGCGCCGCCGAACGCATCGCGCCCAGGAAGGCGTACTTGGAGTTCGAGGCCCACCCGGCAATGATGATCCCATACACGCCCATCGACGACAGCGCCAGGATATAGAGGAGCCCGGCGTTGATGTCGGCCAGCACCGTCTCAGCGGCGAATGGAACCACCGCCCAGGCGGCCAAGGCCGGCGCCAGGGCCAGGATGGGCGCCGCTAAAAACAAGAACCGGTCGGCCCCGGTCGGGATGATGACCTCTTTTAACATCAGCTTGACGACATCGGCGATCGGCTGGAGCCAGCCCCGGGGCCCGACGCGATTGGGACCGATGCGGACCTGGATGTAGCCGATAATCTTCCGCTCCGCGAAGGTCAGGTACGCCACCCCGAGCAGGAGCGGCAGGATAATGGCGACGATCTTGACGATGATCCAGGGGACCGATCCGGCGCCGCCCGTGACCTCAACCGCCGCAACTTCGAGCATCGCCGACGCCGTCGCTAAAGCCGCTGCAATGACAGCGGCGCCGTGCCGGCGTCGAGCGTTTCGAACGCCGGCTGCGCGGTGTAAATGAGCACGCAGTCATCCGGCACCCGCACATCGAGTGTCACCGACAACTCGACGGCCTCCTCGCCGTTTTGCAACCTGACGTTCGCCCCTTCGGCAAGGTCGAAGCGCCGCGCCACCCTAGGGTTAATGTGCAGGCGCCGATCACCGGCATCGGGTGTCTGTTGCAGCGCCGTGGCGCGCCGCACGAGCGGATCAACGCGGTACGCGGGCACATAGGGGATCAGATCGAGCTCCGCGGCCGCGTGCCCATCGAGGCTCAGATCGGACTCGCCTCGAGCAACGGCACCAGCCCCCGCGTCTCCGGCGCGCAGATCTTTCTCGATCTCATCCGTTGAGGCATAGTCGAAGCCCGCGAGACCCAATCGGTTCCCCAGCACCCGCAAAACCTTCCACGCCGGGCGCGACTCGCCGGGCGGCGGCACCACGGCGCCGAAGGCTTGCCATTCGCCGCTTGCATTCACCAGGGTACCGGTGTTTTCCGCATAGATCGCAACCGGCAGCATGGCATGGCCATACGCTTCGATGCGCGGCGTGCGGTAGGCGCTCAGCGACACCACGCACTCCGCGTTCCGCAGGGCGTGCATCGCTTGGGCGGGACGGCAACAATCGAGCTCCGGTTCGATGCCCAACAACACATAGGCGCGCAAGCCGGGGTCCAACATCGCCTGCGCGTGTAAGCCCGGTTGCGCGATCGGCTGCCCGAACGGACCGCGGTGAGGCACGGCTCCGGCGATCCAGGCCCCGCAGGTATTCGCGTGTTCCGCCAGGTAGCCGAGCTTCGCTCCGCAGAGATCACTGACGACAGCGGTGAGCTCGCCCAAGGAGCTGGCGCATGGGTGCGTGGCCGCGAGGTTGCCCAATAAGACTGTGGGAGCCGCGGAAGCCTTCAAGCGTTTTGCGATCGCCCGCTGAGTGTCCTCGACCTTGACACTGGCGAGCATGTCGACCACCTTGGGTTCGACCGATTTCTTCGAGCCTCCGACAAGAGCCTTGGCGATCCCGGCCAACGCCGCCACCATGCGAGCCGGCCTGACGATGAGCTTCGCGCCGATGGTGTAATTGAAATCGAAATCGACGGGATTAATTACAGCAATAAACGCCCCGCGCTGCGCCGTCTTACGCAAGCGGTGATTGGCCAGCGGTTGCTCCTTGCGCACATTTGAACCGATCAAGAGCACGGCGTCGCGGCGTTCGAGCTCCGCGAGGCTTTGGCCCAGGCCCGGATAGAGCGGTGCCCGATCCTGGTCCTTGAAATCGCTGTGTAGCAAACGGTGGTCGATGTTATTGCTGCCGAGGCCTCGTAGAAGCTTCTGCAGGAGATAACATTCTTCGGTCGTCGCGGTCGCGCTGGTCAACGCTCCGAGCTGTCCGGCGCCGTGCTTATCCACCGCGGCGCGCAAGCCGGCGGCGGCGAAGTCCAAGGCCGCATCCCAATCGACCTCACGCCACCCTCCGTCGGTCCGAATCATCGGCGCCGTCAACCGATCCGGACTGTAAAGCCCAAGGTAGCTATAGCGATCACGGTCGGAGAGCCACACTTCATTGATCGCCTCGTTTTCGCGCGGCACGACGCGCCGCACCCGGTTGTCCGAGACGTGTAGATAGAGATTCGATCCGATCGAATCGTGCGGGGCGATGCCTTCGCGTTGGCGTAGCTCCCAAGCGCGCGCGGTATACCGGAAGGGCTTGGAGGTCAGGGCGCCGACTGGGCACAGATCGATCACATTCCCCGACAGTTCCGAGACCAGTGCCTGCTCGATGTAGGTGCCGATCTGCATATCCTCGCCACGTCCCGTGGCGCCGAGCTCCCGCACGCCGGCCACCTCATCTCCGAAGCGCACGCAGCGTGTGCAGTGAATGCAGCGCGTCATGTCGGTCTGGATAAGCGCGCCGACGTTCTTATCCTGCACCACCCGCTTGCCCTCGCTGTAACGCGAGATACCCGCGCCGTAGCCCATCGCGAGATCTTGCAGCTCGCATTCCCCGCCCTGGTCGCAGATCGGGCAATCGAGGGGGTGATTGATGAGCAGAAACTCCATCGTCGACTTCTGGGCCTCCTGGGCGCGCGGCGAGCGCGTCCACACCTTCATGCCGTCCATGATCGGCGTTGCGCAGGCCGGCAGCGGTTTGGGCGCTTTCTCGACCTCGACCAGACACATCCGGCAGTTGGCGGCGATGGTAAGTTTCTTGTGGTAGCAAAACCGCGGAACATAGATGTCCGCGGCATCGGTCACCTCGATCAGCATGGCCCCCTTGCGCGCTTGCAAGGACTTGCCATCGACTTCGATCGTGACCATATCCGGACTGATCATTCTTCCCTAGGCGGCCTTGCCCGGAAGGCTCTCGGCCATGCTGCTGCCATGCTCGACATAGTACTCGAACTCATGCTGGAAATGTTTGATGAAACTTCGCACCGGCATCGCGGCGGCATCCCCAAGCGCGCAGATGGTCCGGCCTTCGATCTTCTTGGCCACATCATCGAGTCGGGCGAGATCCTCGACCCGGCCCTTGCCTTCGATGATGCGAGTCAACATGCGGTATAGCCAACCCGTCCCTTCCCGGCAGGGCGTGCACTGGCCGCAGGACTCGGCGTAGTAAAACCGTGCAATGCGCCGCAGCACCTTGACCATGCACGTGGTATCGTCCATCACGATGACTGCCCCGGATCCCAGCATCGATCCGGCCTTCGCGACCGCGTCATAATCCATCGTGAGCCCCAGCATAGTCTCTCCGGGCAGTACCGGCACCGAGGAACCCCCGGGAATCACCGCCTTGAGCCGGCGTCCCCGCCACACGCCTCCCGCGAGATCGAGCAGCACCGAGAACGGCGTGCCCAGGGGGACCTCGAAGTTGCCGGGGCGTTCGACGTGGCCGGTCACGGAGAAACACTTGGTGCCGCCGTTATTGGGTTTGCCGATGTCGGCGAACCATTGGGCGCCGTTCAGGATGATGCTCGGCACCGACGCCAACGATTCTGTGTTGTTGATCGTGGTGGGCCGGCCGTAGAGGCCATACCCCGCGGGGAACGGCGGTTTAAAGCGCGGCATGCCCTTCTTGCCCTCGAGGGACTCGAGCAACGCCGTCTCCTCGCCGCAAATATAGGCCCCTGCGCCGAGATGATTGTAGAGATCGAAATCGACTCCTGAGGCGAGGATATTCTTCCCGAGGAAACCCGCGTCATACGCCACCTTGAGCGCCTGATCGAAGCGCGCGCAGGGCTCGTCCATGAATTCGCCGCGCATATAGTTGTAGCCGACCTTCGCCCCGATCGCGTAGCCGGCGATCGCCATCCCCTCTATGAGCGCGTGCGGGTTATAGCGCAGGATGTCGCGGTCCTTGCAGGTTCCCGGTTCGCTCTCATCCGAGTTACATACGATGTAATGCGGACCGCTCGGGTTCTTGGGCATGAAGCTCCACTTGAGCCCGGTGGGAAATCCGGCGCCCCCACGGCCGCGCAGCCCGGAGGCTTTGACCTCTTCGATAATGTCTTGGGGGGAGATCTTCTCCCGCAAGATTCGTTTCCATGCCTCGTAGCCGCCGATCTGCCGATAATTCTCGAAGCTCCACGGCTGCGCAAATTCGAGGGTGCGGAAACAAACCTGATTGAAGAACGGTAAGCTCACGTGAGATCGTCCAGTATTTTGTCGACTTTGTCGTTGCTCAGGTGTTCATAGAATTTGTGGTCCACCATCATCATGGGACCGCCACAGCAGGCCGCCAGACATTCTTCTTCTTGCTTGAGATAAATGCGGCCATCCGAGGTGCTGTCACCGGTCTTGATCCCACACCGCCGCTCGATGTGCGCGACAATGTCATCCGCCCCGCGCAGCATGCAAGAGATATTCGTGCATACCGAAACACTGTGACGGCCGACGGGTTTGGTCTCGAACATCGAATAGAAGCTCGCCACCTCATAGACCGCGATCCGCGCCATCCCGAGATAGGCGGCCACGGCATCCATCAACTCGGTAGTCAGATAACCCCCGTTTTCATGCTGGACCTCGCTCAAGGCCGCCAGCACCGCCGATTGCTTGCGCTCTTGCGGATACTTCGCGACGCACGCGTCGATATGCGCGCGGGCGCGGGCGGAGATCACCCCTGCCGCGTCCCCGCTCACCGATCGACCTCCCCGAAGACGATGTCCAAGGTCCCGATCGTCGTCACCACGTCCGCCAACATATGGCCCTTGACCAGCTCGTCCATGCCCGCAAGGTGCGCAAAACCCGAGGCCCGGACCTTGACGCGGTACGGTTTATTGGCGCCATCGGAGATGAGGTAGATCCCGAACTCCCCTTTGGGATGCTCCACCGCCGCATAGATCTCGCCTTCCGGGACGCAATAGCCTTCGGTAAAGAGCTTGAAGTGATGGATCAAGGGCTCCATGTCGCCCTTCATTTCCTCGCGGCGCGGCGGGACCAGCTTATAGTCCTCGATGGTGACTGGCCCTGGATTTTTCCGCAGCCACTCGACACATTGTTTAATAATACCGGCGGATTGGCGCATTTCCTCGACGCGCACCAGGTACCGATCGTAGCAATCCCCGTTAACGCCGACCGGGATGTCGAAGTCCACGCGCTCGTATACCGCATAGGGCTGCTTCTTGCGTAAATCCCACTCGACGCCCGATCCGCGCAGCATGGGTCCCGTGAAGCCGAGGGCGAGCGCCCGCTCCGGAGAGACGACGGCAATCCCGACGGTCCTCTGCTTCCAGATCCGATTGTCCGTGAGCAGCGTCTCATACTCATCGACGCAGGCCGGAAAACGCGCCGCGAAGTCATCGATAAAATCCAACAAGCTTCCTCGCCGCGCCGCGTTCAAGCGCTCGACGTCCTTCGGGCTCCGCCACTTGGAAGCTTCGTAGCGCGGCATACGCTCCGGCAGATCGCGGTAAACGCCGCCGGGACGGTAATAGGTAGCGTGCATGCGCGTCCCGGAGACGGCTTCGTAGCAATCCATGAGATCCTCGCGCTCGCGGAAACAGTACAGGAAGACCGTCATGGCTCCGATATCGAGACCGTGCGCGCCCAGCCACATCAAATGATTGAGGATGCGCGTGATCTCATCGAACAGCACCCGGATGTACTGCGCCCGCAGCGGCGGCTCGATGCCGAGCAAGCGCTCGATCGCCAGCACATAGGCGTGCTCGTTGCACATCATGGACACGTAATCGAGGCGGTCCATGTAGCCGATGCTCTGGTTGTAGGGCTTGCTCTCGGCGAGCTTCTCGGTGCCACGATGCAGCAGACCGATATGCGGATCGGCGCGCTCGATGACCTCGCCGTCCATCTCCAGCACCAGGCGCAAGACACCGTGGGCCGCGGGATGCTGCGGCCCGAAGTTTAAGGTCATGTTGCGGATTTCAGGCATTGTAGGCAGGCGTCATCGTGGATCGGACTCGGTCGTTCGCGGCGCGGGATAGTCGCGCCGGATCACCCGCGGGACCAGCACGCGATTCTCGATGGTGACCGGTTGGTAGACGACACGGCCCTTTTCCGGATCGTAGCGGACCTCGACATTGCCTTCGAGCGGGAAATCCTTACGAAAGGGATGACCGATGAAACCATAGTCGGTCAAGATCCGCCGCAGATCCGGGTGCCCCTCGAAGAGGATCCCGAAGAAATCGAAGGCCTCGCGCTCGAACCAGTTCGCCACGGGCCAAATTTCCACCACGGAATCGACCCGCGGCGGATCGCCGGGCGCATACACGCGCAGGCGCAGCCGCTGGTTGCGGCTGACCGAAAGGAGGTGGTAGACGGCCGCGAACCGGGGCCGATCGCCCTGGGCCTCTTGATACGCATTGGCGTCGACCCCGCGGCTGAACCCGGAGCGGCTCGCATCCTCGGTGCACCAGTCCGCCTGCCCGTAGGCGGCGTAGTCCACGCCGCACACATCGATCAGTTGCTCGAAAGCGAACCCCGGCTCGTCCCTGAGTGCCTTGCAGATCTCCAGCACATCGGCGGCGCGGACCTCGATCGTGATCTGCCCCAAGGCCACCACGCAGGAACTGAGTTTATCGCTGAATCGTTCTTTTAGGCGCGCCGTAAACTGTTCGATCGGATTCGACATTCAGGGTTCTTAGCGAGCAATCGTATTGGTGCGCCGGATTTTGTTTTGAAGCTGAATGACCCCGAATAGCAGCGCCTCGGCCGTCGGGGGACATCCGGGCACATAGACGTCGACCGGGACGATACGGTCACAGCCGCGCACCACCGCGTAGGAATAGTGGTAGTACCCACCGCCGTTGGCGCACGATCCCATCGAGATCACCCAGCGCGGCTCCGCCATCTGATCGTAGACCTTGCGCAGCGCCGGGGCCATCTTGTTCACCAGGGTGCCGGCCACGATCATGACATCGGATTGCCGCGGGCTCGGCCGGAACACTACCCCGAACCGATCCAGATCGTAGCGCGAGGCCCCGGCGTGCATCATCTCGACCGCACAGCAGGCGAGCCCGAAGGTCATCGGCCAGAGCGATCCGGTGCGCGCCCAGTTGATCAGGTTGTCCACCGAGGTTGTCACGATCCCCTTGTCGCCGAGCGCTTCTATTCCCATTCCAGTGCCCCCTTTTTCCACTCATAGACAAACCCGATGACGAGCACGGCCAGGAAGATCATCATCGCGGAAAAACCGAGCAGCCCGATATCCTTGAGCGCCACGGCCCAGGGGAAGAGAAACGCGATCTCCAAATCGAAAATGATGAACAGGATCGCTACCAAGTAATAGCGGACGTCGAACTTCATCCTGGCGTCCTCGAAGGGCTCGAACCCGCATTCATAGGGCGAAAGCTTCTCCTCGTCGGCGCGGCGCGGCCCGAGCGCGAAGCCGACGCCGAGCGCGACGACGCCGAAGACCAGGGCCACGATGATGAAGATGAGTACCGGTAGGTATTGCGCTAACACGTCATTTCCAGGGATGGCAGCCGCCCCCACCCGGACACGAATTATACCGGATCATCCCAACCCGCGATAGATGCGATTGCGAGGTTTTGCAAGCGGAGTCTACGTAGTTGCTGGTGCGATGGCCTCTCTCGAATCGTATAACTACATCACAAGCGTGTCGCTATGCTCGTGATGCATTTCGGCCATCCTGTCCCCGAAATGCACTCGCATCACGCGACAAGTGATTACGCCGCGACCGTCCTGCGTCCGCAGCGTCGCACCACGATGCGGTGCGACACGGCTCCCACAATGACTCTACGGCGCGATGCGTCTCCTGCTTCGCCCGTCGACGCGCGCCTATCGCGGGGGGCTCCTCGACTTCGCCTTCGGCTCTCCATGTCTCGTCGTATGCCGAGAAATCTTGCGCGCGCTGTCTTATGGTTACCGGCGTTGCGCGTCATCGGCCAGTGCATTACTCTGTTATCATGATAATCTGAATGAACTTATTGAGACGATCTGCTTGGGCGCTGTCCTTCACGTTCGACAAGGCTGGGCGATGAAACACAGGGCGATTGATAACCTCAAGACTGTCGTTCCCGGTAGACGACCGTTCATCCTGTGCTTTGCGATTGGGACTTGGCTCGCTTCCTTTCCTCCCGCCCGCGGCGAGGACAGCGACCGGCTGCGCTACTACTTCAACTTCAGGGCCCAAGACACCAATGTGCTGACGGACGTGCACGATGCGTGGGGTGGCGCGCTGGGCTTGAACTTGAATCGCTATGTCGGTGTGGAGTTGGCCGTGGACAACTACGAGCTGTTCCTCGAGCCCGGCGGGTATGGTGGCACCATCGGCGAATTGAGCATATGGAGCGTCATGCCGCAGGTTCGCCTGCGCTATCCCCTGCTGCGTGATCGTCTCGTTCCTCGTCGCCGGCGGTGGTCTCGGGTTCACCCAGTTTAATGACCCGAAGCGGCCGGTCTTCGGCCTGTCCGTGAATACCGACTCCAGTACCCCGCTCGGTTCGATAGGGGGCGGCCTAGAGTATTTCATCGGCGACAACATCGCGCTCGGAGTCGAAGGGAAATACCTTTTCGGTGGCGATGTGCATTACGAAATCGAGGGTACGGCATTGGAAACACCGCCTAACGCGCCGTTGTTGATGGCCAGCATGCGCTTCTTCTACCCGGAGCTACGCCCGGCTCTGTTCGCGGAGTCTCGCGACAGGGTGCCCGAGCGGTTCTATTTTGGCCTCCGCGCCGGCGGTGCCGTGCCGGTCAACGACGAGGTGTTCACCGGTATTGAGGCAGAGCCTGAACCGCCAGCCTACTTTGATACTTTCAATCAGCTTTTCGGTGGTGTCCTGGGCCTGAACTTTGGGCGCTACCTGGGCATTGAGGTCTCTGCTGAGACATCCGAAATGAAGCTTCACCTACCGGGTCGCGGCGATCTCGGCGAATTGGCGACTCACAACATCATACCGCAGCTTCGCGCGCGCTATCCTATGATGGGCGGGCGGGTCGTTCCTTATGCCGTGGCCGGCGTAGGCGTGAGCTTCACAGAATTAAACGATACCTTGCCCGCGGCCGAGGGGCTTTCGATAGACGCGGATGGTGCAGGCATGGTAGCGGTGCTGGGCGGCGGAGTCGAATACTTCGTCATGAGCAACGCCTCGCTCAGTCTCGAAGCACGATACCTCTTTTCGCGCGGCCATACGCTGACCATCGACGATGGTCCCGAGCGCGACGGCAACCTGGACTCTGTCCTGTTGTCGTTCGGGCTGCGCGTCTACATGGCCGACTTCTAATGCCGAGAGTTTGTAGCGGGTGAGCATATCCGGCACGGATGCTACGATCATTGCCACATTTTTCTGGCCGCCTTTCGTTCCCGGTCCGCTGGCAAATCGCAGGGGGAGAGGTGACGCTGCGCGTACCAATTAATGAGCGCTGGTAAAAGCGCTCGGTCAGCTCATCCGCCTTCAGGCCGCGCTGATATTATTCGAGCGCCTCTTCCAACTAATCGACTTCTCGCGACGGGACGACCTGGAGGCCGGCGTCGATGTCTTCGAGCCAATCATATTCTCCGCACAGTACAATACCGAACATTGGAGCTTCACGGGGGAATACGCCATCCGCACCAGCCGCGAGCATGGCTTCGGACCGCTGTCCCTCTCTCGGATGCTGATTTGGTGCCGATGGCCGGACTCGAACCGGCACGGCTCTCGCCACTGCCCCCTCAAGACAGCGTGTCTACCAATTTCACCACATCGGCTTTTCTGATCCGCGAACATTCTAATCGAAGGTGTGCCTCATTGCCGAGCGTATCAGCGGCTCTTCTCCGCCGGGATCTTCTTTGCAGCGGCCTTTTCCGCAGGTTTGTCCGCAGGCTTCGCGGATTTTTCAAGCGGCGCGGCCCCAGGCTCCGGGGCAGGCTTCGCCTCGCCCTTGAGCGGAGCGTTAACGGAGCGACGCGCCGCGTCCGGGCCGCTCCCCTCGCTCTCCTTCTCGGGCGCCGGGGCTGCCGTGGGCTGCGCCGGCTTAGGATCGGGCGGCGCCGTTATCTTGTCATCCGGCGGTGCGGCGGGTGCATCTTCTCCCGCCTTGGATGTGCCCGTCGCGGGCTCATCCGCGTCTTTGGCGCCTTCGGAGCTACCCTTCGGATCCGGTCCGATATCGGGCCGTTCCTCGGCCCCTTTGGTCTCGGGCACTTCGGGCAGATCGGTGTCTTCCGCGCCGTCGGTTGCGGGTTTATCGTCCTCGATCGGCTCAATCGTGGTTTCCACGACATCGGTCGAGTCGCTGTCCGCGGCGTTCTGGATCAGGCTCGGTGTCTCGACCGTGCTGGCCGACAGATGATTGAGCCAGAAGCTGGTCGAGAAAAAACACAATGCGAGTACCGCCGTCGTTTTGGATAAAAACGAGGCCGAGCCGCGCGCGCCGAACACCGTCGCGGAAGCGCCGCTACCGAAGGCTGCCCCCGCATCCGCGCCTTTTCCGTGCTGGACCAGGATGAGACCGATCAGGAATAACGAGATCAGCACGTGAAATACTAAGACCGCTGCGTGCATTAAAAGAACTCCACAATCTATGCCGCTCGGCAGATGGCTAAAAACTCATCGCTAACCAACGAGGCTCCGCCGACCAACGCCCCATCGATATCCGCCATGGCAAACAAGGCCCCGGCGTTCGAGGCCTTGACACTTCCGCCGTAGAGGATCGTTAACACCTTGGCAAGCTCCGGATCACGCGCAGCGATACAGCGCCGGACGAAGGCGTGCACGGCTTGCGCTTCCTCGGGCGAGGCCGTCCGCCCGGTGCCGATCGCCCACACCGGCTCGTAGGCGACGACTGCTGCGCGAAACGCCGCGATGCCGGCATGATCCAGTACCGCGCCTAGTTGCCGCGCCACGACCTGCTCCGTCTGGCCTGCCTGCCGCTCGGCCAGGGTCTCACCCACACATAGGATCGGGATCAAGCCGTGGGCAAGCGCACGTGCGAACTTTCGCCCTACCAGTTCGTCGTCTTCACCCATCAAGGTCCGGCGCTCGGAATGACCGACGATCACGTGCCGGCAATTATAGTCCCTCAGCATCAATCCCGACACCTCGCCGGTGTAAGCGCCGGACTCCTCGCTCCAAAGATTTTGGGCCCCCAGGGCAATCGCCGTACCGGCGAGCCGTTCCGCGACGCAGGGCAAATACACATACGGGGGGCACACCGCGACCTCGGCGCACACGCCCGCGTCGATCCCGCGTTTTAGTTCCTCGACGAGAGTTTCAATCGCTGCGCGCGTGCCATGCATCTTCCAGTTGCCGGCCACCAGCCGCGGTCTCATCGGGCCCATTCCTCTTAAGCTCAAAAGGCCGCCAAGGTTAACTGCTCGCTAAGCGGAAATCAATTTGCGAGCCCCACCGCGGGCGTATCGGAACCCTCCTCGGGGAATAGAAAATGCATCGTCCCGCGAAGCTATCTACACCGCGACGCTCGCGAACGTACCCGCGCCGCGGCGAGTCAGTAGGAATTATAGAAGGAGGAAGCTATGAAACTTATGATCTGCGCTGCGCTGATTACTTTGGCCCTACCGGGTCTTGTCCACGCGGATGGCCGTTACCAGATGTTACCGCTCGCGGATCAAATGGGGATCGGGGCCGAGAAGATCGTCATCCTGGATACCGTGAGCGGGCATCTTTGGACCTGGACCGAGCATGCGGCCACCCGCGGTCAAAACGGTGGCCGTTACCTTATCTACCAAGGCCAAGTCACGCCGGGGACGCAGGCCGGCGACGTGGTCCGAAAAGAAGAGTGGGGCGGGCGTAGTGTACGCAACCCTGCCCGCTAAAAATAATTTCTACTTGCCGAACCAGTCTATCGGTTTGCCAGAAAGATCGACCCACACGCTCTTGATCTGGGTATACAGGTCGAGCGCGTGCTTGCCCATC
>Ga0136621_1000356_pt1 | contig 17740 bp, 12 predicted proteins | sample AntDryUQ445A2306_FD_104673 | JGI IMG/M metagenome (GOLD analysis project Ga0136621, IMG submission 104673) | Polar desert sand microbial communities from Dry Valleys, Antarctica - metaG UQ445A (23.06) | ecosystem: Environmental > Terrestrial > Soil > Desert | place: Antarctica: Dry Valley...
GGTCGTCTTGCTGTACTTCTCGAAGCCCGTACCCAGTGTCATCTGTCTGCTCATTATCATCCTCGGCTGTATTCGGTGCGCCTACCGATCAGATCGCGGACTTTTGCAGAGGTTCCCTAAGCCGCTGACGGCCGACACAAAACGGCCCGTTGACTGGTACTTCTGGAGCCGCGACGGCAAGTACGTCTTGTTTGCGCAGGACCAGGCCGGTGATGAAAACTTCAACGTCTACGCCGTCAATCCGGCGGATAGTCCGGCCGCGGGTCAGGATGTTCCAGCCGCACGCAACCTAACCGATGTGAAAGGTGTAGCAGCTTGGATTTCTGCTGTGCCGCGCAGCGAGCCCGACACACTCTACGTGGGCCTAAACGACCGCGACCCTGCCTGGCATGACCTCTACGGAGTGAAGATTTCCACGGGTGAGCGTACCTTGCTGCGGAAGAATACCGGGCGCATCACGTCCTGGGTCTTCGATCTCAAAGATCGGTTGCGCCTGGCGACTCGTTCGGCGGAGAACGGGGATACCGAGGTGCTGCGCGTCGCCCCTGACGGCTTTGCAAAAGTTTATTCCTGCAACGTCTTTGAAACCTGTGGGCCCGTCCGGTACCACAAAGACGGCGAGCGCACCTATTTCATCACCAACAAAGGAAACAATGTCAATTTGATCCGCCTGGAGTTGTTCAACCCCGCAACCGGAAAGGAAGAACTGGTCGATTCGGATCCTCTTGACCGCGTGGATAATAGCAACGCGTGGTTCTCTGAAGTCACCGATGACTTGATAGCCACCATCTACGAGGATGAGCGCCTACGGATCTACTGGAAAGACAAAGCCTACGAAACGGATTACGAACTTCTGAAAAAGCATTTGCCGGATAAGGAGATCGATTTAGACTCCTGGACCAAGGACGAACAACTGTGGTTGGTGAGCGCACGCAGCGATACCGAACCCGGTGAAACTTATCTCTTCGATCGCAATACGAAAAAGCTGACGCTCCAATATCGGGTGCGAGACAAATTGACCCGCAGCCACCTCGCGCCGATGAAGGCAGTCCGTTACAACTCGTCGGATGGGCTCGAGATCCCCGCCTACCTGACACTCCCGAAAGGGGTCGAGCCCAAGCGCCTACCTGCTATTCTCTTGCCTCACGGTGGCCCGTGGGGTCGCGATAGCTGGGGTTATAGCGGCTTTGCGCAGTTCCTGGCAAATCGGGGTTATGCGGTGCTGCAGCCAAACTTTCGCGCGTCAACCGGCTATGGCAAAAGGTTTCTCGACGCCGGCAACCAGCAATGGGGCGATAAGATGCAGGACGACGTGACCTGGGGCGCGAACTATCTGATCGCCCAGGGCATTGCCGATCCCAAACGCATCGGCATCATGGGGGTGTCTTACGGCGGTTATGCCACGCTCGCCGGCGTGGCGTTTACACCCGATGTCTATGCCGCCGCCGTTTCCATCGTGGGGCCGTCAAATTTGATTACGTGGCTTGAATCGATACCCCCCTACTGGGAATCGGGTCGCATGTTTGTCCATCAGCGCATGGGCGACGCCACCACCCCGGAAGGCAAGGCCCAACTCGAGCGCCAGTCGCCCTTGAATTCCGCCAGTAAGATTACAACCCCGTTGCTCGTCGTGCACGGTGCGAACGATGTGCGTGTTAAAAAGCGCGAGTCGGATCAGATCGTGATCGCGCTGCGCGAGCGTGGTTTTCCCGTCGAGTATCTGGTCGCGCCAGACGAAGGTCATGGTTTCGCGCGGCCAGAAAACAATATGGCCATGTTTGCGGCGGCTGAGAAGTTCCTGGCCAAGTACCTCGGTGGACGTTATCAAGAAGCGATGACCTCGGAAGTGGCACAGCGACTGAAGGAGATCACCGTCGATGTGAACACGGTCGCGTTGCCGAACAAGATGGATGCCACGGCAGGTAAGCCCAAGCCCAGTACCGACTAATTTAATGGGTGACTCCGAACTCACCGCTTCGCTGCAGCGCTTGACCCCACCCAAGCGCGTTAACCGCATTGTAGGTAAGAACCGGCTTCATCGGGTCCGACAACGCAAAGCCCAAACACCGCGATTTTGATGGATCGCACATGCGAATCATCGAAGGAATTCACCCGTCACCCATGCATCGGAACCCGAACGCCCCAATAAGGGGTCACGTCTCCCATCTCTCACGGCGCTTTCCCGGAACGGCTCGTTATTCCGCCCGGCAGGTGGCGGCCGCGAGCACCGAGCGCGGCCATCTCAAAGGCGGTATCCAGCGCCGCCAGCAGACTGCTCGGGTCGGCCTGGCCGGTCCCGGCGAGCGAGAGCGCCGTGCCGTGATCGACCGATGTTCGAATGATGGGCAAGCCGAGCGTCACGTTCACGGCGCGGCCGAAGCCTTGGTACTTCAGGACCGGGAGCCCCTGATCATGGTACATCGCGAGCACGGCGTCGGCGCGGTTCACCGGTTCGGCGACGAAAGCGGTATCCGCGGGCAAGGGGCCCTCGACGCGAACGCCCTCCGCCCGCACGATCTCGATCGCCGGAATAATATGATCGATCTCCTCGGTGCCGAGGTGTCCGCCCTCCCCCGCATGGGGGTTTAGGCCGCAAACGGCGATTCGGGGCTGGCTCAGGCCGAAACGGGTACGGAGATCCCGGGCCAGGATCCGCAATACGCTTACGATGCGATCCTCGGTGATGAGATCGCTGACAGCGCGAAGGGGCACGTGGGTCGTGGCGAGGGCGACGCGCAGCTCGGGCGTACACAACATCATCACCGGAAAATGGCCGCCGGTCGCCGCGGCCAAATATTCCGTGTGACCGGTGAAGAGGATCCCGGCATCGTTGAGGATCCCCTTGTGCACGGGCGCCGTCACCATAGCGTCGAAGGTCCCGTCCATGCACCCGCGGCAAGCCTGCGCGAGGGTCTCGACCACAGAGGGGGCGTTGCGCGTATCCAAGCGCCCGCTGACCGCCGGGCGGGCGAGCCGTACCGGGATGAGCTTGATCGCGCCGGGCCGCGCGAGCGTGCGATCTTCGGGCGAGAACGGCTTGATATGCAACTGGAGTTTGAGCTGCGCGGCGCGTGCGGTCAGCAATTCCGGATCGGCGATGACCGCGATCGGACCCGGAAACTCGCGTTGCGCGATGCGGACAATTAAATCCGGTCCGATCCCAGCGGGCTCGCCGGCGGTGATGACAATCCGGGGACGCTGCGCAGTAGATTTTTTCACAAGCTCTCACTCGTCGCGGAAACGATACTCGACATACGCCTCGTCACGCAGGCGGCGTAACCAGGCTTGGCCGGTTTCTTCGATCTTCCGCCGCCGGATCGCATCGCGAGCCTTACCTCGCAGCGCCTCGCGCGTATTGTCGTGGTCGCGGCGTTTCAAGACCTGCACGATGTGCCACCCGAGCTCGGTCTCGAAGGAATCGCTGATCTCGTTGGGGTTTAACAGGCCCATGGCTTCGTCGAACTTAGGCGCCAGATCGCCCGGACTGACCCACCCCAAGTCGCCGCCCTTCGCCGCCGTGGCTTTGTCTTCCGAATGCGATCGGGCCAGATCATCGAAATCGTCCCCGGCTTCGATACGCTTCTTGAGCTTATCGAGGCGTTCCCGCACATCATCGCTCGACATCAGCTCGCTAGGTTTGATCAATATGTGCCGGGCGCGCGTTTGTTTGACGGTCAGCTCTTCCCCGGCGCTGCGGACCCCCAGCAGCTTAATGATATGGTAGCCGCTGGGGCTGCCGATCACGTCGCTGACCTCGCCCTCGCGCAGCGAGGTGACGGCGTCCGAAAACACCGTCGGCACTTCCCCGGCTTTGCGCCAACCGAGATCGCCGCTTTCGAGGGCCTGCGGGTCGCCGGAATTCTCCGCTGCCATGCGCAGGAAATCTTCGCCCGCGCGCACGCGCCGCAGGAGCGTCTCCGCCTTTTTGCGCGCCTTCTCGGCGTTCTCCTCGGACGCGGCCTGCGGTGTGGCAACCAAAATATGCGCGAGACGATATTCCATCTCGATCGTATCTTGTTGCACTTGCGTGGCGAGATAGTTGTCTATCTCCCGGTCCGAGACATGCACCAGGTTCGACACCTCGCGCTGGCGCAAACGGCTGATGATGATTTCATCTCGGATGTCCTCCCGAAATTGCGCAAAGTCATAACCGTCGCGCTCCACCGCTTCGCGAAAGCGCGCCAACGGCATGCCGTTTTCCGAAGCGATATTGCTCACGGCACGGTTCAGGGTATCGTCGTCCACCTTCAAACCGGTCTGCGCGGCGAGCTGCAACTGAATCTTCATGACGATGAGACGCTCCAACACCTGACGGCGCAGGGCGGCGTCGGGCGGCGGATCACCGCGTTGTTGTTGCAATTCCGCTTTCACGCGCTCGAACATACGGTTGATCTCGCTCGTCATGACAACGTCGTCATTGACCACGGCGATGATCGCATCGAGCGGTTCGGCGGCGGCTGTTGCCCAAGCGCTATGAGCCAGGAGAAAGGCGGCGAAGCAGCCCTGTCTTAAGCATTGCAGGATCGGGATTAAGTTTTTACTTGTAGTCTTGTACATGAGTCCAGTTAAAATTCGTCCTCGTAACCGGGAATGCTGCGTTTTAGATAACTGGTGGTGCTGCGTCCAAAGCCGGCCAGCCCCTTGAGCTCGATCTGAACAAAAAACGCGTTGTCGAACTCCCCCGTGGCGCTGCTCAAGAACCGCCGCGCCACCGCGCGGACGCCCCAGCAGCAACTGTTGTATTCAAACCCTCCGGCGGCCTCGAGGGTCTCCTTGGTATCCAAGGAATAGGTCCACTTACCGATGACGCTCCAATTCGGGTCCAACGGCCAACGAAACGCCAGATCGGTCTGCTCGACGAGGGTATCGCCGAGACCGCCGATATCGCGGTTGTTGATGCGATAATCGGCGTTCACGATGGTGTCCGGATCGGGGCCATAGCGCAACCCGATGAGGCCTTTTTCGACAGTCGCGTCGTTGGGGTCCCAGAACAGATCCCCCCGCGCACTGATCCCGTTCGGTAGTCGAGTTATGAGCTCCGCGACGATCTCCGACACCGAATCGGTATCCGCCGCCTCGCCAGGCAAGGTGACACGGCGATCTTCGAAATGAAAGATCTGACCCACGCTCGCGCGCAGATGTTCCCAGCCGGTATCGCGATTTATGATCCTGGAAGTAACCGCGACCACCGTCTGATTCGCGTCACCGAGACGGTCGTGGCCGCTGAACCGGTTCTCGCGAAACAGTTGCCCGAAGGAAATGTCGTATTCGGCGGTATCAAAAATAGGCAGATCATCCTGATCCTGCTCGGGGATGTATAGATAGAAGATCCGCGGTTCAAAGGTTTGCACCGCCGGCAGCGCCGCGAAATCGAGGTCGCGTTCGAATACGAGCCCGCTATCCAAGCTCACGATCGGCAGGGTCCGGTTCGGGCCCGTCTCCGCGGTGTTTTCGAGGTAATACTGAGTATGGTCTAGGCTCACCCGAGGCACGAGAAATCCCCCCGCCGCGTGTACCGGGTAGCTGATGACAGGTTTTAGGTTGATACGGCCGCCGATGACCCCTTCGTCGCGGTAAAAATAGGTGGCGTCCCCGAGAAAGTCGAGGTTGATTCCCCGGTTGCCCGCGGGCAGGCGGGTAAAAAAGAAAATCTGCGGCAGCCGGCTGTAAGGCTGGCTCTGCTCCGGAATGGCGGAATCGACGGTTTGAAACCCGTGCAACCGGCCGAGCGCATAGAAATGGTCGCCTCGGTAACTGACGTCGGCGCGCCTTTCAAGAAAGCGCGTGCTGCTAACCGCAAGATTGCTTCCGAAGTCTTCGAAGTATTCCGAATCGGACACCCGGTTGAAGGTCAGAAAGGCGCTACCGCGGTGGCGCGCAAAATCTTGCTCATGGGTAAACGCAACCTGTGACCGGCCCTCGTCCTCGAACTCGGCGTCCGCGGGCAGATACTCAAAATCCAGCTCTCCCCCGCCTCTTTTCAGGAGGTAACGATATTGGCCCCCAAGCAGGACGCCGCGGTTGGAAAGTATCCGAGGTTGGAAGGTCGCATCGTGTTGGGGCGCGATGTTCCAATAGTAGGGGGTGGTCAGGTCGAAACCGCCGTCCGACGAGCTTCCCACCGTCGGCGGTAAGAAACCCGTCTTGCGCTTGTCGCTGATCGGGAAGGTGAGATACGGCAGATAGAATACCGGCGTCTCCCGCACCCGCAGCACCACGTGCTCAGCCTCGCCCCATTCCTCGTCATGATCCAGTTTCATGCGCTTAGCCGCGAACTGCCAGTCCGGTACCCTGCCGCTACAGGTGGTGTAATCGACGTCTTTAAGCTGGGTGACATTCTCCCGCGTGTCGAGCTTGATGACGCGCGCCCCTCCGCGCCCGCGCCGTTGCAGCAATCGATACTCGCCATATTCAAGATGCGCGCGGTCGTTGTCGAGATCGAGGCGGCCGTATTTCCCCGACCAAAACAAGGCCGGGTCCCACAGGAGCAGATGACCTTCGGCCTCAATGACGGCCTGACCGCGCTCGTAAGTGAGGAGATCCGCAACCAGCGCTTGGTGCTCGCGGACCAAGGAGACACCACCCACGAATGTCGACACATTCTCCTCCAGTACCTCCACCCGGTCGGCCTTCACCTCTATCGACCCCAATTTATGCGCCGCCGGATTATGGGGAGGACGGTCCGGCATCTTCGGATCGGCCGTGCAGAGCGCATAGCGTGGATCTTTAAGCTCCGGCGCACCGGCCGCCGGCGATCCAGCAGCGCACACTACGATCAAGACAGCCAGTAACGCAGACCGCTTGGGCGCGGGTATTCGAGCGAGCGCGGGCAAACTCATCTCAGGACAACCGGCGGCGGTGTAATGGTATGATAAATTTCAAAACTGGGGCTAGCCCGCGAAAATTCGGCGTAATACGGGTGGGGACGGAAGGCCACGCAGGGGTCGCAGGCGGTAGACATGGGGAGTTCATGGTAAAGAGCGACGAGGTGTTATAGCAAGTGATCCATCGCGCGCTCGATGCGCACTTGGTGCGCCAATGAAGTTAGTGACCTTTACCCACATGGGCAAGACGCGCATCGGCGTCGCCTCCGGCAACTACGTCTATGCGATCGGGTCGATCCCCGGCTATCCGGGCGAGATGACGGAGCTGCTCGCGGCCGGGCAAGCGTTATTGGGCGATCTCGCCAACCGGATCGAGCGTCATTGCGAATGCATCGCGCTCGCGGACATCCATCTCGAAGCGCCGGTGCTCCGACCTCCCAAATTTCTGGCAATCGGCTTGAATTATGCCGACCACATCACAGAGAAGGGCGGGTCGCGGCCGGCCTTCCCGACCATTTTCAACAAACAGTCGACCTGCGTGAACGGGCCCTACGACCCAATCCATAAACCCGGCGTCTCGGAGCAAGTGGATTACGAAGGCGAGCTAGGATTCGTGATCAGGCACCGCTGCCGGCACGTGCCCGCGGCCCGGGCGCCGGAGGTGATTGCCGGCTATCTGATCGTGAACGATGTGTCCGTGCGCGATTGGCAAGCGCGCTCGCCGACGCTGACGCTCGGAAAGTCGTTCGATACTCATGGGCCCATCGGTCCGTGGATCGTGACTCCCGATGAGATCGGCGATCCTCACGCGCTTGATGTCCGCACTTATGTCAACGGGGAACCGCGGCAAGCGTTCAACACCCGCGACATGATCTGGAACTGCTACCGCTTGGTCGAGCTGCTGTCGACGGTGTTTACCTTGGAGCCCGGCGATGTCGTTTCCACGGGCACCGGGCGGGGTGTGGGCCTACGCCGAGACCCGCCCTCGTTCCTGCAGCCGGGCGATGTCGTGCGCATCGAGATCGAAGCGATCGGCGCTATCGAGAACCGGGTGATCGAAGAGCCCGCGACGCCGCCTTGAACAGCGTCCGCGGGATCCATGCCCCGCGGACGAACTATGTGATTATGGGTGTGCCGCTCGCCAAGGCTCGCAAAAGTTTTTGGTGGAGCCCGCCGAAGCCGCCGTTGCTCATTATAAGCACCTGATCGGCCGGTTGCGCGAGCGCCAGGATCCTGGCCACGACGGCGTCGAGATCCTGGAGGAGAATGCGTTTACTCCCGAGGCTACGCGTGTTCTCGGCCAGATCCCAGCCGAGGTTGGGTGGACAATAAAAAAGAGCTAAATCCGCCTCGCTGAACGCATCGGCGAAGGACTCGGCATGGGCGCCCAGGCGCATGGAATTGGAACGCGGTTCAAATACCGCAATGATCCGCGACGATCCGACGCGCTGGCGCAAGGCCGAAACGGTGGCGCGGATCTCCGTGGGATGATGCGCGAAATCGTCATACACCGACACACCGCGGAGGACCGCAAGCTGTTCCAGCCGGCGTTTGACACCGGCAAAGTTCGACAAGGCGCGGATAGCCACATCGGGTGCCACACCCGCATGCCGCGCGGCGGCCAAAGCGGCGAGCGCGTTGAGCGCGTTATGCTGTCCGAGCAGTCCCCAGATGACCCGCCCGATCGGATGGCCTTCGAGCATGACATCGAATGCGCTGAAATCCGCGGCCGCATCTCGAAAACCCCATTGCTGTACCCGATCCGTACCGAAGGTCTCTACGGGCGTCCAGAGGCCCATCATCAGCACCTCGTCGATCACCGTGTCCGGGGCCGCCCGGATGAGCAACCCTTGACCGGGTATGATGCGGATCAGGTGGTGAAACTGGCGCTTGATCGCATCCAGATCAGGGAAGATATCCGCATGGTCAAATTCGATATTGGTGATCACCAAGGTGCGCGGACGGTAGTGGATGAACTTGGACCGTTTATCAAAAAACGCCGTATCGTATTCATCCGCCTCCACCACGAAGCAGCGGCCGCTGCCGAGCCGGGCGGTCACATTGAAATTCAAGGGAACCCCACCGATGAGAAACCCCGGCGCATGACCCGCGTACTCCAGGATCCAGGCGAGCATGCTGGCGGTCGTGGTTTTACCGTGGGTGCCGGAAACGGCGAGCACCCAGCGATCCTGCAGCACCTGCTCGGCTAGCCATTGCGGCCCCGATCGATACGCCAAACCCTCATTAAGGAGGTATTCGATGCAAGCATTACCGCGGGAGAGTGCGTTGCCGACGACCACCAGATCGGGCGCGGGATCGAGGCTAGCGGCGCGATATCCGTCCGTGAGCCTGACGCCGCTTTGCTCAAGCTGAGTGCTCATCGGCGGGTAGACGCCCTGATCCGAGCCGGCGACTTCGTGCCCGAGCTCGCGCGCAATGCGGGCGATCCCGCCCATGAAGGTGCCGCACACGCCGAGAATATGGATCTTCACGCCGCGGACGCCGGAAAATATCGCCGGCTGCTCCGGGATGAGCCGCGGGACACCAAGACCCTTAAAAACGTGATAACGGCGCGAGACATCGGTACGATAATGTGGCTCGGGGGTATTTTAGTTGCGGTGTCTATCATAAACTGCGCGCTGTGCGCAGGCTATGTCAGCACCGGCCGTGATGACAGGGGGTGGATAAGACGCGCCTAAGAGAACTATAACTTCGCGTTTCGCGGGTGCTTTTAGATAGCCTCGCGATTTACGCTACGATACGACGACTCAGTTGAGGAGAACAAAGCATGTATAAGAACACAACTCCGGTAAGCATTGCCGTCTTCACCTTCGCGTTGACACTCGCGGTTTCAGGCTGCGAGTCGGAGAAACCCGCCGTGACGAAAGCGCCGAAGCCTGCCGCCGCGCCCTCCGCGCCAGCGGCATCGCGGTCGCTATTCGAGCGCTTGGGCGGGCGAGAGGGGCTCACGGCCATCGCCGAAGGATTCATCTCCAATATCGGCGCGGACCCGCGAACCAGGGTTCACTTCACGAACGTCAATATGGGCACCTTCAAAACCAAGATAGTGGAATACGTGTGCGAGCGGACGGGCGGACCGTGCAAGTATACCGGCGGGGAGATCAAGACCATGGCTGCGCCGCTACAGCTCGGCAATGCGGATTTCGACGCCTTCGTGGAAAACCTGACCAAGAGCTTCGATAATAAACAGGTCCCGCAGGCCGATAAGGATGAGCTCTTGGAGCTCCTCGGCAAGCTGAGACCGGACGTGGTGGCCACGTATGGCGCCGGGCCCTAACGCATCCCCCGCAACGCGCCGCCCGGGATGGCCTGCACGCTGCGGCGGTCTGTTATCAATCACAACGCTTGGCGCTCATCCTCGGTAAAGAGGCGTAGGCGGTAAAGGCGCCAGGGATCGGGATCCGCCCGGCGGCACATCCCGAAACGGAAGGGAGGGAGCATCCCTGGCAGCGTGTAACGCAGATCGGTGAACCATACGCAGCGCGCCGCCCCGCCGCGGTCGACCCGGTACAGTGCTGGAAAACGCGCGAATTCGCGAAAACCGGCGAAACCGTCCAGCGACCAGACCTCGCGCACGAGCGGCGCCGCGCGGGGATCGACGCCGAAGCGCGGGTAGCGCGTCCAGCGCGCGGCATCAGGCGCCACATAGGCGGCCGCCGTGAATGGAAATAGCCACGCGCCGGGGGACGAGAGCCCGTCCGGCCCGGTGAGCCGAAGATGGGTTTCGTAAACATCGAACTCTTGTGAGACGATGATTTTCCAGTTAAACGGCGAGAACGGCTGCGCCATGGCGTGAACCCCGGCCTCGCCGAGCGCCCGGACGCGGACATAGGCGTGACCGAGGGCGAGCGCTTGTGTGTAGAGGGAATACTGCAAGCCGAGATAACTCCCGAGCACGCATAAAGCCAGGATCGCGGCGCGCCGGGCATTCCATTTGAAAGAGACCAAAAGCCCGATCAGGAGCGTCCCGGAAAAAACGGGATCGATGACATAGGTGATCGGCAGGCTCACTCGGACTTGCGAAAACGGCGCCCAGATCTGCGTGCCGTAGGCCGTGATCAAATCGCCCCCAATATGTGCGCTGATCCCGAGCACGCATAGCGGGTAAAAAGCTTGCCATCCGTGCGCGCCGCGTAGCAAATACGGACACGCCGCGGCCACCAGACCCGCCCACAGCGGCATCAACACCAGAGAGTGCGTCAGCCCTTGGTGTAGATTGAGATAGACCAGCGGAGCGGCCCAAAAGACCAGATAATCGATGTCGGGAAACGCCGCCGCGATAAAACCCGCCGACACCCGTTGGCGGACCGGCAAGCTGGCGGATCGTGCCGTGCCGAAGGCCTGGGCCAGCAGCGCGCCGCTTAGGCCATGGGTGAAGGTATCCAAACTAAGAGTTTGTGAAAAAACCTACTACGCTCGGGATCTCGCGTTCCGGCGGTACTCGGAATCCTCATGTATTTCAATATACACTCCGGTTGCTCGCCCCATCCTGGCCTCGCCCCTTCGGGGCTTGCGCTCCGTTTCGCTCCCGGCGAAACCGTCCTGCGCTCCGGCGGAAAGCCAGGGCCAGGGATTGGCCCTTCTTGGCCCGCCGAGGATGCAACGCAACCTCCCTTCTCGCGACGGTTTTTTCACAAACTCTAAGAGCCTCTAAGCGGGCGGTACGGTGCCGCTGCCGGGCACTGCCGCGCTTGGCCCCACCGTCGCGTGGGCGAAGCGTTCCGCGATGCCGAGCAGGCGCTCGAGAAACGCCTCCGTCGCGCCCGATCCCGGTGAATCGTCGTGCATCCAGTAGCAGAACGTGGCCAGGTAAATGCCGGTCGTCGCCACCTCCTCGAACGCTCGTTGCACATAGGCGGCGTCGCGATGCGCCGCCTCGCGGAACCACTGCACGGTGCGGCTCACGCGCATGAGCCCCGGGATCTGGATATGCAAGTGCCCCGGTTCGAGCTTGCCGTAGATCATCTGCCGAGTGACGCGCCGGTGCGGCGCTAGGGCGTTGAGCCAGGCCATGATGACCCGCTGCAAGCGTCGCCGGGTCGTCAGGGTCAGAAAACCGGGCGCCGTGGCGGCACGCAGCATCGCGGCGTCCGCGCGGTCGAACCAGGCCTCGACGATATCCTCCTTTTCGCGGAAATAAACACGCAGCTCATCGAGCGTGATCCCGGCGGCCTCGGCCACCTCATGCAGGCGCACCACTTCCCACGAGCGCGGCTCGGCTAAAGCGAGGGCGGCATCAACGATCCTCTGTTTGAGATCCTGTTCGTGGTCCAACTGCGTGCGCTGAGAATTCCGGTAGTACCTATCATCAAGTATAGCGTTTAATTCTGAATACCCCGCCGTTTACGGTGGGCACTTTAGCATTGGGGTTTCCAAAGGGGAGTAGTGCAACTCTCCCCTTTGGTCAAGGGCGGGGTTCATACACCGCCCGCGAAGTAAAATTGATTTTATCCCCCGCGGCCCCCGGGGACCTTAACAATGGGGTTTCATGGCCTGTGGAACAAACTCTAAATCGACTGCCCGTGGCGGCGGAGCGTAAAGCGCTTGCCGGCACTACCGCGAAGGCGGAAACTATGAAAAACTGCTGTAGTTCCAACGTCGCTATGCGCTTCAAATGCTTAGTTCGGCCCTAACAAGAAAACGCGCCTGAGGGCAGAGGGGAAAAATGGGCGAACGGAAAATCGTCACCATCCACTCCTATCGTGGCGGGACCGGGAAATCCAACATGACCGCCAACATAGCCGTTTGTGCTCAGGCAGCCGGCAAACGGGTGGCGGTGCTCGATACGGACCTGCAATCGCCGGGGATCCACATCCTTTTCAACTTCGATCAAGAGCGCATCAAGCTGACCTTATACGACTTCTTGCGGGGCAAGTGCACCATTGCCCAAGTCGCTTACGACGTCTCCGGGCAGGGTCATCCTGAGGCGACAGGAAAATGCTGGTTGGTGCCGGCCTCGTTGAACGCTCAGGCCATTACTCAGCTCCTTGAGGAAGGCTACGATATCAACCGGCTGAGTGATAATTTCGATGCCTTGCTGGACGAATTCGACCTCGATTACTTGTTCATCGACACCCACCCCGGACTGAACAAGGAGACCATGCTGGCGGCGGCGCTCTCGGAAATCCTGATCATCCTGGTTCGGCCCGACCAACAGGACTACTACGGCACGGCCGTGTTGACCGAAATCGCGGCCAAGCTCGAGGTTCCAAAGGTTTACCTCATTGTCAATAAGGTGTACGCACGGCTCGATCCGGCCGAGCTACGGGCGCGCCTGCAAGAGGTCTTTGGCCACGAGATCATCGGAATGATCCCTTTGAGCGAAGACTTTGCTGCGCTCGCGAGCGAAGGCCTGTTCATCCACCGCTACCCCGAGCACCCAATCAGCCTCAGCATCCGGGATATTACCCAGCGCATACTGAGCACATGAATCGCGGCCGCCCGATATCGAGCGAGGCATAAGGGCCCGGGAGCGGATGATGTCCGATGCCGCCGAGCAAGACTACGTGGCGCAGCTCATGGCGCAGCGCGAGGAGATCGAGGCGCCCTGCAACCCCTCGCACTACCGTATCCTGAAACGGATCGCCTCTAACCCGGACAACCATCTGGCGATCGGCTTTGGTGCCGGAAGTGCACCTGGCCTGGCCGGCAACCTCGCCCTTGCGGGTCTGCTGACTGAGATCGGGCTGCGACCGTTTATCAAGGAAATCTGGGGCGTCTCGGTGGGTGCCATCGTTGGTGGAGGCTGGAGTACCGGGCTATCCGTCGACCATATGCTGTCGCTCGCCGACGAGCTCGATCGCAAGGGCGCCGTGGATTTTGCTCGTTGGGAAGTCCTGGGGGCGGGACTGGCGCGTCTGCTTCTTTTCAAGCAATTGCCCGACGGTCTGGTGCGCGGCCGCCGCTTTCGTAAGGCGATAGAACGCGGGCTTCCGGTCCAGCGCTTCGAAGACTGTGAAATACCCTTTCGTGCCATCGCCTGTACCGATGATGGGCACGCCCAAAAGATCATCTTCCGCCAGGGGCCGTTAGTAAACGCCATCACGGCATCGATGTGCATCCCCGGCGTGCTGTTTCCGATAGCCGACTGGAACGGTCGAGAGCACGGTTATTTCGATGGCGCCGTGGTCGAAAAGACACCCCTGCCTTCCATCATCGAAGAGCACCATCGGGAGGGGCGCAAGAGCCAACTGGTCGTGATCTGCACCCACTTTAGCGACTCGGGCCGAATTACGAAACCGGTGGGGTTTATTCAGCGTATGTTGAATGCCATGCACCACTTGGAAGATGAGGTCTGGGAATACCAGGCGTTCAAGGCGCGAGAGGCGTCCAACTGCAAGTTTCTGGTCCTGAATCCGCACATGAAAGAAGGTACGGCCTTCGATTTTTCTGTGGTACGCTTCAACTATCTCTGGGCGAGAAAGATGTTCAAAGAACAACTCTCCAACGCCAAGCTCGCCACCCGTTTCGAGGCGAGGTGAAAGAGGTGACATGCCCGACCCTACTGAGCAGAACGTAGCGACCGGGGTTCGGCCGGATGAGCAGGTGCAAGAGCCCGGCGCACCTTCCTCTGCCACCCTCCGCCATGAATTGCGCCAACCGTTAAACCATATCATCGGCTACAGCGAGCTGTTGTTGGAGGAGGCTAAGGGCAGGCAGCTAGATGCGTTTAGCGCCGACCTCCAGAAGATCCACACGGCTGCCGCCACGCTCTTAGCCCTCATCGATTCCATCGTCGTTTCGCCCAAACGCGGATCTGGCTCTCTGTCACCCGTCCCGCGTCTAGCGGGCGACGGATCCCGGCAACGAACCAAAGAAACTGACAAGGCGCCGGTGACGGCCAGGCGTGAGGTCACCGCTCGCTCATTCGGGCACCTCATGGTCGTGGATGACGATGATGTTAATCGCGACCTGCTGTCCCGGCGATTAAGGCAGCAAGGCTATCAGGTCAGTGCGGCCGAGGACGGCCGTCGGGCCTTGGAGTTGATAAAGGCCCAGCCCGTCGATCTCGTGCTGCTCGATGTGCTCATGCCGGAGATGGATGGGTTCACCACCTGTGAGCGGCTCAAGGCGCATCCCGGCACCCAGGATATTCCAGTCATCTTCATGACCGCGCTGACCGACACCGTCGATAAGGTGAAGGGCTTACAACTGGGCGCCGTCGATTACATCACCAAGCCCTTCCATCAAGCGGAGGTGCGTGCACGCATTACCACACATCTCGCGCTCCAGCGGCTAAAGAATAGACTCCAGGAGAGCGAGGAGCGGCTTTCGCGCATCATCGAGAGCGCGATGGACGCGATCATTACGCTCGATCAAGCGGGTAATATCGTACTCTTCAATCGGGCGGCCGAGCGCGTGTTCCGCTGCCAGGCAAAAGATGCCATCGGCGTACCTGGTAAGCGATTTTTCTCTGAAACTTTGTGCCGGGTGCTTGCCGACTACATGGGCGCGGACCCGGCCGATCCGAAGGCCCCCATCTGGGTGCCCGAGGGTCACAGCGCGCTACGCGCCGATGGCGAGGCCTTCCCCGTCGAGGCCACCATCTCCCATGCCGAGGCAAACGGCCAGCCGCTCTACACCATCATGCTCCGCGATGTGCAGGAACGCCACAAAGCGGAGATCGAGCGCCAGCAATTACAGGGCCTTAATCGTTACCTCCAAGAGGAATTGCGGGTGTCCCAGGCGGAGGAGGACCTCATCGGCGCCTCCCAGGACTTGCGCGAGGTACTGGAGAAGGTCGAGCAAGTCGCCCCCACCACCGCCACCGTGCTCATCCAGGGCGAGACCGGCACCGGCAAGGAGCTGATCGCGCGGACCATCCATACCCTCAGCCAGCGTAAAGACAAGGTCCTTGTCAAGCTCAACTGCGCCGCCATTCCCAACGACCTGGTCGAAAGCGAGCTCTTCGGCCACGAGAAAGGGGCCTTTACCGGGGCGCTTTCGCGCAGGCTCGGCCGCTTCGAGCTTGCTGACCAGGGGACGCTATTTCTCGATGAAGTCAGCGAGCTGCCGCTCGCGGCACAGGCCAAGCTCCTGCGCGTCTTACAGGAGGGCGAGTTCGAGCGCGTCGGTGGGAGCGAGACCCGCAAAGTCGATGTGCGCATCATTGCCGCCACCAACCGTGACCTCGTGATCCACGTGAAGGAGGGCCGCTTCCGCCCCGATCTCTTTTACCGCCTCCACGTCTTTCCCATCACGCTACCGCCCTTGCGCCAGCGCAAGAAGGACCTGCCGCTGCTCATTAAGCACTTCGTGCGTGCCTATGCCGAGAAGTACGGCAAGCGCATCGAGACCGTGCCCGCGCGGGCCATGACTGCCTTGCAGGCGCATGAGTGGCCGGGTAACGTTCGGGAGCTACAGCATGTGATCGAGCGGGCACTAATCCTCACCCGCGGGGCCGAGCTCGCCTTCGATGAGGAGTTTTTAGCCTCAGGGCCAGCGGGGCAAGGGAGTCCGCCGCGCATAGAGAGATTGGAGGAAGCCGAGCGGATGCATATCCTCAAGGCCCTGGATATGGTCGGCTGGCGGGTGAGCGGCCCGGGCGGCGCGGCCGAGCGTCTCGGTCTCAAACCCTCCACCCTGGAATTCCGCATGAAGAAACTCGGCATCACCCGCCCCGCCTGAACGCTCGCAACATTTTGGGACGCTCCCAAAATATTGTGACTAAAGGCACCTGAAATGGGTGCCGCGCCCTCTGTCCCCGTCCTGATCATCGTTCTCAAAACGCTTTAAAGACAGTCGCTTAAATGCCGCTTGTTGGGGCCTTCACGCGTCTGGCGCAGGCTTTGCGCTAGAGAATGGCATGAAGATCCAGACGAAGTGAAGCTGGATCACCACGTAGATACAGAAACAATGGAGGAGATCCTATGAACACCCAAAACCTCACAGCGAAGATGCTGTCACGATTTAAGACTAGCTTGGATTCATGGTTCTCGCTTTGGAGTTTTCTCGCGGACCTCCACGATCTGGATTTCTACCAAGGCCTAGAAGATCCACAACGCGAGATTTGCCTTGAGTTATCGGACTCGCTCCGCGAGAGCGTGCCTGGGCAGCGATCACGGCCGATAGCAGGTGTCGGCGCAAGAAGGGAGAATTTTTCACAGAAGTCCGCCAACCGAACTCGAACTGATAAACGTGTCCGTGCCGTAATAAATAGAGGGGGCGCACATCAAGATCCTATTCCTGAGCTCGGTCCACAACTCGCTTACTACCGCGTGACCAAGGGCGCGGGCTATTAGACAGAGAGAGGAGGAATGCCTATGAAGCGAATGAACTGACTTGTTCCAACCGATTGTAACCCAATTTATGTGAGGAGATGAGATCATGTACGCAAGAGCAATTAGTCTTCAATTTCACCCCGGAAAGATTGACGACGCAATTCGTCTCTTTCAGGATTCTATAGCACCGATATTCAAGCAACAGAAAGGGTTCAAAAATGGATATCTAGTAGGAGACCGCAAAACAGGTAAAGCCGTGAGCTTTAGCCTGTGGGAGTCAGAATCCGACGCGACAGTCATGGACAGCAGCGGCGCATATCAGAAGTGGACTGGCATGTTAGCGCAATGTCTTGCCGGGCCAGCTGTACGCGAACAAGATGAGGTCTACCTCCAATTTTAAATAATGCCGTCAAGCGCGATTATTGATGGTTTTGCACAAGAACCGCTTCGAGAGGGGCGCGGCATAAAGCGCCGCGTCCCTCAAGCGGAACGCTGGGGAGATTGCGGATTCTAGGCGTTCAGCGAGAGCGAGGAACGCACTCGCTTGATCCGATTGAGCCTTGCATAATGAGTGAACTATTTTCGCTTTCATCGATCAGATCTTTCAGGGATTACACTGGAGGAGACGATGAAGAGCGAAGAGAAACGCAAAGTCCTGGAGAGGCGGCGGCTGCA
>Ga0136621_1000358_pt1 | contig 17727 bp, 15 predicted proteins | sample AntDryUQ445A2306_FD_104673 | JGI IMG/M metagenome (GOLD analysis project Ga0136621, IMG submission 104673) | Polar desert sand microbial communities from Dry Valleys, Antarctica - metaG UQ445A (23.06) | ecosystem: Environmental > Terrestrial > Soil > Desert | place: Antarctica: Dry Valley...
CCGACGATCAGTGAACTAAGGTCATCCGCCACAATTCCTCCCTGACAGTTGTCCGCGAAGTGGACGGCTTCACCTTCCTTCGTCGGCCACTCACCCTTGAGGAGTGCCGGCACGAAGACATGGCGAAATTCGAGGCCCTTCGCCTGGTAGAGGGTCATCAGCCGGACGCCGTCGACGTCCTCGGTCAGCTCGACGCTCGTCGGCAGGTCACCGCCGGCGCTCTGGTACGCGTCGAGGTAGTCGACGAACACGGCGAGGCTGCCCTTCGGGTGGGCCTGCTGCCAGGCCGCCGCGAAGCGCAGGAAGCTCGCGATGTTGGCGACCATCCGCTTGGACTCGAGCGTGTCGACCGCGACGAGGTCGAGCACGAGGCCGGTGCGCTCGACGAACCGCTCCAGGATGGTGAGCGGACCCTCGCGCCAGGTCAGTGGCCCGAGCTCGTCGAGGGTCGCGAGCAGCCGCCGCAGCCGGGCGCGCGTCAGAGTTGCGACGCCGACGCGCCGGGTCGGCCGAACGGGTTCGGCCGGCACCGCCTGGTCTGGCTCGGTCTTGAGGTCGAGGGGGCGCGGCTGGAGGGCAAGGCCGCCCCGCCCGCCTTCGTCGCCGCCCTCGTCGAGCAACGCGCCCTCGGCGGTCTTCGGCGGCTCGTCGACACGGTCGACGGCGATCTCGCCGGACTCGACGACCTCCCGGATGACCTCGACGATGTGGCGCCGGTCGTACCGGGCCATCCGCGCGACCTGGAGGATCTCGAGGGCGTCCAGCCGCCACGGCCCGGCCGACATCATCCGGACGAGCGCGACGTCCTGCTGCGGGTCGACGATCGCGCGGAGGCTCTGCTCGACGTCCCGGATCTCGGGCGTCTCGAACAGCGACAGGCCGCCGACCACCGTGTACGGGATGCCCTCGTCGCGCAGCCGGGCAACGATCGCCTCGCGATGCCGGTGCTTGCGGTAAAGGACGGCGATGTCCGACCACGGGCGCTGCGGCTGGCTGCCGATCGAGCCGTCCCAGCGCGCCTCGGCCTTCATCGCGTCGACGATCGCGGTCGCCTCGTCCTCCGGGCTGGCGCAGACGACGAGCTCGACCGACGGCCCAGGGCCGCGCGTGCCGATCAGCCGCTTGGCCGCCTCGTAGCGCGTCAGGTTGCTCGAGATCAGGCGGTTGGCGACCGCGAGGACGGGCTCGACCGAGCGGAAGTTCTCCTCGATCCGGAGCCGGGTTGGTCGGGGAGGCGTGGGGCCGTGCGGGTCGTGGGCCGGCGGCCTCGAGAACCGCTGGTCGAACTCGGCGAAGGCGGCGAAGCTCGCGCCCCGGAAGCGGTAGATCGACTGGTCGTCGTCGCCGACGACCATTACGTTGTCCGGCCGATCGGGCGTGCGGCCGAGCAGCTCGACCAGCTCGATCTGGGCGATGTTCGCGTCCTGGAACTCGTCGACGAGGATGTAGCGGTACAGGCGCTGGTAGCTCCGCAAGACGTTGGGGCGGCGCTTGAACAGCTGCGTGACCGCGGCGATCTGCTCACCGAAGTCGAGGCTGCCGCGGCGCTCGAGCTCCGCCTGGTAGGCGCGGTAGACGAGGGCGAGCTCGCCGAGCCGCATCACCTCGAGCGCGGCGCCGTCGACGACGTAGGTGTCGGCGAGCGCCTCGATCTGGCCGACCTGCTCTCCAGTGAACTGACTCATGTACAGCGCCCGGCCAGTGCCGCTCATGGTGCGCCGGGCCTCGCGGTTCGCTGCCTTGTCGACCTGTTCGAAATCGAATTCGCCGACGTCCTCGCCGCGGGCGTCGGCGCGCTCCTTCTTGCGGAAGTCGGCGTAGGCGCCGCGGACGGCCTTGGTCGACCCGAGAATCCCCTGCTCGTCGATCCGTTCGAGCGCGCGTCCATACGATCCGAAGCGGCCCTCGAAGGCGGTTCGCTCGCCTTCGACGAACGCATCCATGTCGTCGGGCGTCACCAGCTCGTCCTTCGCGCGGTTGATGAAGCCGACGAACTGGTCCAGCCAGTAGTTGGGGTTGCTGCCGCCGGCGTGGTAGACGAGCGGCAGGTTCGGCCGGATGTCGCGCAGGAGTAGGACCTGGCCGATGCCGTCGAGCACGTCGGGGTGCGGCGCGAGACCGGCCTCGGCCGCATGGTCGACGAGCACGCTGTTGCAGAAGCTGTGGAAGTTCTGGACCGGCAGCCGGGAGCGCGCGGCGACACCAATCGCCTTCTCGATGCGCTCGGCCAGCTCGCGGGCGGCGCTGATGTTGTAGGTCAGGACGAGGATCTGCTCGGGAAGCACCGGCCCGCGGAAGGGATCATGGTCGGGTGCTGGCTCGGGCGGAATCCCGTCGCCGGCGCCCTTGGTCCGGAGCAGGTGGGCGACCCGCTCGACGATGACCCGGGTCTTGCCGGTGCCGGCGCCGGCGATGACGACGAGCGGCCCCTCGTCCCACTCGACGATGCGCCGCTGGGCGTCGGTGACGCCCGTCCGAGCAGTCAACGTCGGGTCCGTGGCTAGCAATTGACGTATCGGATCGGGTTTTGAGCGCCGGCGGGAAGGTACGCCGCAACCGAGCGGCCGATGTACGGAGTTCGCTGCGGGTGTCGCTGTCCGCTCAGCCCTTTGCCTAGCACGACTCGACGGGTGCTGACGGGCTGGCGGTTCGTACCCACGGCTACGTGCCCTCTCGATCCTGGGCCCGCTGGGGATCGGACCGCCGACGACGTACGGTGACAGCCCCCCACGCGGGCGTCATCCGTCATTCGGACGAGTTGGCCGACACCCGTCACGTCTGGCCGACCGGCCCGCGCGACGCGTAGTCATGGACGAAACGCTTCTGGTCGAGGGTCAGGATGGCCTTGGGCCGAGCGGCCCGAACGAGCTCGATTGCCTCCTTTGGCGCCACGCCGAGGTCGCCGAGGACGCAGGCGGCAACCATGCCGCTCCGCTGGAGCCCACCGAGGCAGGCCACGGCGACCGACTCGCCAGCCTGGAGCCAGCCGAGCATCGGGCCGGCCAGCCTATCGGCGAAGTGGGCGGCGTCGGCCGGAACGTCCACGTCCGGGATGGGGTACCGGATGAGGTCGGGACCAGCCGCGAATCGCTCGACGATGCTCGGCACGCCGAACTTCTCGAGCTCGTGATCCTCGACGAGCAGAACGAATCGGTTGACACCTAGCTCGACGAGGGCACGGCGGTCCGCTTCAAGCGTTCTCCAATGGCGGCCACTGCCGCCCGCTGGATCGCGCTTGCCCGGCAGAAAGGTGATCCCGATCTTCCCCTGCCCCGGCGTCTTGTCGGTCTTGACACAGTCGACCCGCAGCGGACTCGTGGTGGAGGTCCGCCAGTTTTCAACCTTGAGCAGGCCATCGACCAGCGGCCACACGATCTCCGGGTTGCGCATGCCGGCCAGCCAGTCGGCCGGGATGCCCGGCAGCCCCCACCAGATGCCGGCGAGGCCGCCCGCGATGGCGGCCGTCGTGTCGGTGTCGTTGCCGTAGCGGACGGCCCGCTCCACGGTCTCCACGTACGACTCGGCGCCTGCGAACGCATCCCACGCCGACCAGAAGCTGTCCCACACGCGACCGCGACCCTCGCGCTCGGGCCAGGCGAGCAGATGCTCGAGCGCGTCCGTCCGCGCGGGATCCGGGGCGTAGTGCGCGCGAAGCCACTCCTTCGCCTCGTCGAGCGCCGCTTGCCGGTCGTCGGCGCCGTCGAGGAGCGCTCGCGCGACCAGCACGTACAGCGCGCACGCGACCTGCGGGCGCGGATGCCCGTGCGTCACCTTCGAGGCCCGGTGCGCCCGATCCACCAGCGTCGCCCGATCGGCTGACCGATAGTCGAGCGCCAGCGGCAGAATTCGCATCAGCGACCCGTTCCCGCAATCATGCTCGCCGGTGCCGCCCGCCTGCTCGGCCGGCGTGCCGGCCTCGAGCCGCCGCATCGCGGCAGAGGTCGCGTTCCCGTAGTCGAACACAGTGGAGCCCGGTGCATACCGGCCCTTCCGGAACCAGGCGAGCGCGCTCCGGCCCTGATCCTCGGTGTCGAAGCCCCTGAGCAGCGAGTCGAGCAGCGCGAGCATCAGCGCCCCGTCGTCGCTCCACGTCCCCTTTGGCTGCGCGTGGGTTCCGCGCTCGCCGAACCGCACCTCGCCGATGCCGGCCGCGGGCCGGAACTCGTACGGCACGCCGACAGCGTCGGCGACGAGGTGGCCCCAGACGGCACCCTCCAGCCGGAGCGGCAGCTCGATCTCGCGTGGGAGGACCGGTCGCGTCATTCCTCGGGCTCCACGAACGCGACGGAAAGCCGATAGAGCTCGCCGTCCTCGACGTCGCCGTACACCGGGAAGCTGCCGTCGCCGCCGAAGTTGTCGACGAGCACGACCGGCAGCTTTGCAGCTGGACGATCCGCTGCACGGGATAGAACGAGGTCCGCATAGTCGACGCCTGGCTTGCCCTGCTCGGCGTGCGGCAGCACGTACGCCGGGTCGCCCACGAGCAGCGTCCCGCTGTCGACCTCGACGTTCCCGAGGTACTTCCACGTGATCACGGGTGGATCGGACATCACGTCGAGCGTGATCGCCAGCGCGATCGCCTTCCAGTCCTCTTCCGTCGGCTCGTCGTCGGCGACCGGGTCGTCCAGCTCGATCGTGGAGGCCCGGGACTCGTCGCGCTCGGGGTGCTCCCACGCCACGACGAGCCGGGCGGCCGTCAGCCACGTCACCCACCCGTGCGCCGGCGACGACGACGCCGGGCTGAGCTCGGCGCTCTCGGAGATGTCGAACACGAACGACGCGTGGCGCGATTCGCCGTCCCAGTCGAAGGCGACGTCGTAGGCCGTCATCTGGCCGCTGTCGAACGGGTCGGCATCGACGGTCACGGTGAACGAAGTCGGGCGATCGGTGGCCACCGTCAGCCCCCCGTCGCTACGTCGAGGTCGAGGTCGATCACGATTCCCGCATGGTCGGAGAGTCCCAAGTCCGCCGCCGCCCCATCAATGTTCGCCGATCGGCGCAAGAAGGCCAGCCCCGAATGCTTCCTCGTCGGTACGCGCCCCACCGGTGGCTTCTCACGGGGCGCCCGCCGGGGTCGAGCCGCTGCGGTCACCGCCACACGCTCAGGTCGTTGCGGCGCGGGCTCACGTGCCCCGGATTGGTGCCCACGTGCCATGCCCACCGGCGGGGCGTCATGCGCCGTCTGAACCAATTGAACGCCGCAGGGAGCCAGCGGCGTTGCCGATGTACTTCCGCTCGCTCACTCGGGGATACCTCCATGTCGACGTCGAGCACGATGGGGGCGTGATCGGAGAGCCCGAGCTCGGCCGGTCGAGGGTCAATCATCGCCTGACGGCGCAAGCCGGCCGTCGTCCGGTCGGCGAAGACGTGGTCCGGCTGGTACGGCCGGCGCGGGTCGCCACCGAACCACGACCGACCCTCGCGTCCGTCCTGGTCGACCGAGAGTTCCGCCCAGCCGGCCGAGTCGGCGCGGGCGAAGAAGGCGGCGTTGCGGGGGGCGATCGAGCCATCGAGCCGGGCGTACCGGCCGGTGTTCCAGTCGCCACCGACGAGGAAGCGGCGCCCGCCGGCGAGGTCTCGGTAGCCCGCGAACGCGACGTCGTTCGACCACGGATCCTCCTCTCCCGGTCGGGCCATGGCCGCGCGGTCGTGGCCCGCCGTCACCCATTCGGGCGCCTCCTTCGCCCGAGTGTGGACCGAGGCGATCACGAGATCGTCCAGCACGGCGGTGGCGAGGTACGCCCCGAACCGGTCAAGCAGCGAGCCGGCGGGGAGCTGGAGCTCGCGGAGGCCGAGCGATGGTCGCGCGAGGACGGCCGAGCACCAGTGCTGGAACGGCCGGTGTACGACCGTCCAGCGCTCGGATGCCCAGGCCGGCGGGATCGTCTCCTGGAGGAGCGCGACGTGGGGGTCAAGGGCCTCGAGCCACCGCCACGCTTCGTCGTGCCGCTCGACATACGGCCCGTATGCGGCCCCGAGGTTCCAGGACACGATGCGCATCAATTGATCTCGCCGTCGAGGTCGCCGTCGGCAAAGTCGAGCTCCCAGAGCAGGTCCTCCAGGTCGCGGTTGCGCCAGCACTCGCCACAGATCCAGAGCTCGACCTCCAGCCGGGCGTCCAGGTCGTCGAGCGCCACTTCCAGACCGCAGGTGGCGCAGTACGGCTCGTTCTCCACGGTCAGCGCCGCCGGCCCGGGGGGTGCCCGAGGTGCCACCCGTCGCAGAAGCCGCAGTGGTACGGCGCGACCCGACCGCCGCCGCGCCGGTTCATCTGAACCGTGCCAACGGCCCGCGCCTCGTGGCGGGACCCATGCGCGACCTTCGACCGGCACGAGCGGTGCTCGAACCAGCTGACCGCCTCGAGCCTCCCGGTCGAGACGGAAACGACGCCAGTGACCATTCGGCGGGCCTCCGACTCTTGGAGGTCCCGGTACGACCTCCTGCGGACCTCACTTTCGGGCCTGGCTGTGTCACCTGTCTGTCACACCCGGTGTCTCCCGGCAACAGCAAGTGAATCGTGGCAACCATTCGCGCCCCCGGCCTGCGAGGCGGTTGACTCATAGCGATGAGTCAACCAGTCTCTCGCGTATGACAAAGCGGCTCCAGGTGCTGTTCGATGACGAGGAGCTTCTGGAGATCCAGCGGCTCGCGCGGCGTGACCGAGTCACGACCGCCGAGTGGGTCCGTCGCTCCCTTCGCGCGGCGCGGGATGCCGCCGTCAGTGCGACGACGAGCGAGAAGCTGGCCGCGATCCGCAGCGGCGCCGGCCACGCGTTTCCCACGGCGGACATCGAGGCGATGCTCGCCGACATCGAGCGCAGTCAGCTCGAAGGAGTGGCGGGGTGATCTTCGTCGACTCAGTCTAGGCGGGGCAGATGAGATCTTCCGACCGCGCCGCGCGCTTCCGTGCCCTCCACGAGACGGGCACCTTCGTGATACCGAACCCGTGGGACGTCGGGAGCGCGCGCTTCCTTGTCTCGCTCGGCTTTCAGGCCCTCGCGACCACGAGCTCGGGCTTCGCCTGGACGCTCGGGCGGTCCGACAACCACGTTACGCTGGACGAGGCGCTCGACCACCTGCGCGCGATCGCGTCGGCCGTCGAGGTGCCGGTCAACGCCGACTTCGAGGGCGGCTTCGCGGTTGAGCCCGGCGAGGTCCGCGCCAACGTCGCCCGGGCGACCGAGACCGGGGTAGCCGGCATCTCGATCGAGGACTCGACGGGCGACCCGGCCGATCCACTATTTGAGTTCGACCTGGCCGTCGAGCGCGTCCGGGCGGCTCGCCGCGCGATCGACGACAGCGGCACGGGCATCGTGCTCACCGGCCGGTCGGAGGGCTTCATCGTCGGTCGGCCGGACCTCGAAGAGACGATCCGACGCCTCACCGCCTACGCTGAGGCGGGGGCTGATTGCCTCTACGCGCCCGGCATCCGAACGACCGACCAGATCGCCGCCGTCGTCCGGGCTGTCGCGCCAAGGAGCGTCAACGTCCTGGTCTCGAATGACTTCACGACGGTGGCAAAGCTGGCCGATCTCGGCGTTCGGCGGATCAGCGTGGGGGGTGCGCTCGCTCGAGCCGCCTGGGGCGGATTCATCGCCGCGGCGACCGAGATCGCCGAGAACGGGACGTTCACTCGGTTCGCCGGGGCTGCCAGGTCGGCCGATATCGAGGGAACGTTTGGTAGCGGGTGAGCGACGCCCGAGCGTCAGCGCGCCGCGACCGCGCGCCCCACGAGCGTCGGCGTCTGTCGATCTCGACGGTGGCGGTATGATCGACCGGTCCGTGGTGCTGTTCGGCACCGTCTCTCCTCGTCGCTGGATCCACCGTCAGGGTCGCCGGCATATGCGATAGGAGCGGTGTAGGCCCATCACCTCGGCGGAACCAAGGAGTTATCTGCGGTTCCAAGCACGAAACCGGCGGGGTGTAGCGAAGCCTGGTATCGCACGTGCTTTGGGAGCACGAGATCGCGGGTTCGAATCCCGCCGCCCCGACCATCGATGTTCTGCCGGGACGGGGCGCAGGAGAGGGGAGAGGGAAACGCGTGTCAGAGATCGGGAGCGCGCTCCGAGCCACGTCCGATGCCCTCCTCGCCGACCTCCAGGCCCTGGAGGAGCTCGAGCTCGAGAAGCGCGAGCTGGCGCCGGACGATCCCAGGCTGGTGGAGAAGGCTCGAAGCGTCGAGACGATCGCCCGACGGCTGCTCGGCCAGAGCGTCCGTCAGCGCGAGCTCACCGCCGTGGTCAACGACCTGGCCCAGTCCGGAGATCCTGCGGCGCCCGCGGGATCGATCGAGGACACGTCGCGCGAGATCCACCAGGTGCTGGCCGACTGGCGCGACGCCGAGCGGCGATCGCGTGACGCCCAGCCCGGCTCGGCCGAGGCCGCGACGGCGACGGCGGACGTGGAGCGCTTCCGCGAGGAGTACCGGATCGCCCACGAGTCCGCCCGCCACAGGCGCTGATCCCGCTCGGAGGAGGCGAGGCGTCTCGCACGACGCGGATCAACCCGACCGTTGCCGGCCCCGAGGCCGTATCGTCCGGTCATGACCCCTGTCGCATTGGACCGATATGGCGGGCCGCCGGCCGCGCCGAACCGACCGCTGCGCGTGGGCGTCCAGCTGCCCGAGGTGGAGCGCGCGGTGCGCTGGGCGGAAGTGCTCGACATCGCCCGCGTGGCCGAGGCGATCGGGCTCGACGGGCTGTGGGTCGGCGACCACCTGCTCTACCGCTTCGCCGACGGCTCCACCCGCGGCCCGTGGGAGGCGTGGTCGCTGATGGCGGCGCTGAGCGCGGCCACGACGAGGATCCGGGTCGGCCCGCTCGTCGCGTGCACCGCCTTTCACAACCCGGCGGTCCTTGCCAAGCAGGCCGCCACGCTCGATGAGCTCAGCGGCGGCCGCTTCGTGCTCGGCCTGGGCGCCGGCTGGAACGAGACCGAGTTCCGGGCGTTCGGCATCCCGTTCGACCAGCGCATCACCCGGTTCGAGGAAGCATGGACGATCATCACGACGCTCCTGCGCGACGGTGCGATCGACGTCGAGGGCCGGTTCCACTCGGCCCGCGACTGCGAGCTCGTCCCCCGGGGACCCACGCCCGGTGGGCCACCGATCCTGGTGGGCTCGAGCGGCGAGCGGATGCTCCGGATCACGATGCCGCAGGCCGACGCGTGGAACGCCTGGTACCCCGACACCCGCAACCGCCCGGACGGCGTCGAGCCGCTGCGCCGGCGCGTGGACCTGGCCTGCGAGGAGGTGGGCCGGCCGCCCGAGGCCGTCGCCCGCACGGTCGCCGTGCTCGTGCGCATGGAGGGCGGCACGGGTCGCTTCATGGGCGACACATCGGAGTCCATGGCGGTGGCGCCGCTGGAGGGGTCGCCGGAGGTCATCGCCGAGGGACTCCGGGCCTACGCGGCCGCCGGCATTGCCGAGGTGCAGCTCGTCCTCGACCCGATCACCCGCCAGTCCGTCGCCGCGCTGGACCCGGTGCTCCGGATCCTGGACGACGCCGCATGAGCGACCCCCGTTCGCCCGCACGCCAGTCGCCACGAGCAGCCGACGAGGTCTCCAGCCTCGACAAGCGGATCATCGAGCACCTCCAGCAGGACGGGCGCCGCCCGTTCACGCAGATCGCCGCCGAGCTCGGCGTGTCCGAGGCAGCGGTGCGGGCCCGGACCAATCGACTGGTGGAGCGCGGCATCATCCAGATCGTCGGCGTCACGGATCCGCTGAAGCTTGGGTTCCACCAGCAGGCGATGATCGGCGTCCGGTGCGAGCGCAACCTGCTGCTCGCCGTCGCGGACGCGGTCTCGGCGTTTCCGGAGGTCGCCTACGTCGTGATCACGGCGGGTGCGTTCGACCTGCTGGTCGAGGTGGTGTGCGAGAACAACGAGGCGCTGCTCGCGTTTCTGACCGAAAAGCTGCGGGCCGTGGAGGGCGTCCGCGACACGGAGACGTTCGTCTACCTCCGGATGGTGAAGCAGACGTACCACTGGGGGACGCGCTAGGCGCCCGGAGGATGGGACTACCATGGCGAGGACGAGCGCGCGCGAGGGGCGCCCGCGGACGGAGCTGGAGGACGCCGCCAGATGACGGTTGATCCCGTCCTGACGCTGATCGTGGTCGTCGTGCTGGCGAACCTCGCGGTGATGGCGGCGGCGCTCCTGCCCCCGCTGATCCGGCAGCGGCGCGGCGTGGGAACGGCGGTGATGGGCCGGGCGGCCACCGGAGCGTCGTCCGATTCGACCGAGCTGGGCTTTTCTCGCAGGCACACCGCGACGGCCCAGGACCGGCAGTCCTCGACCTGGGCTTACGACCGCGTGGTCCGGATCGTCAGCTGGGTCTTCATCCTCGCGACCTCGACCCTCGTCGCGGTCACCGGCCTGTGGCGCGAAAGCCAGGCGGCGATCTTCGTGTTGCTGGCCCTCGCCGGGCTGTTCGTCCTCGTGGTCCACGACGTCCTGCCGCCGGACCTCCTGGGCCAGGCGAAGTACGTCGTCGAGGGCTCCGCCGCCATCACCTTCGCGACGATCCTCGTCGCCTTCACCGGTCAGGACCAGAGCCCGTTCTTCTTCGTCTTCCCGCTGATCGTCGCAGGAGCGGCCCTCGTTGTGAGCCCGCAGGTGACGCTGGCCCTGGTGAGCGCGGGGGCCATCGGCTACCTCGTCGCCCTGACGGCCGCACCGCCGGGCAGCCTCGGCCCCGAGACCGCCGCCCGCGTGGGGATCAACCTGACCGCGCTGATCCTGCTCGCCTATGTCGCAATGGTCATCGCCCGCGAGCAGCGCGGCTCCCGGGACGCCGCGATCCGCATGTCGACGGTCGACTCGCTGACCGGGCTGTTCAACCGGAGCTTCTTCCTCGCCGCGATCGATCGCGAGATCGCCCGCAGCGCGCGTTCCGGGCGTGGGTTCTGCCTGCTGATGATGGACCTCGACGAGCTCAAGGCGATCAACGACCGGTACGGCCACTTCGTCGGCGACCGCGTGCTCGATTCCGTCGCCGACATCATCCGCGATGGCGTCCGGCGGACCGACACGGCCGCGCGCTATGGGGGCGACGAGTTCGTCGTGCTCCTGCCCGAGACCGACGCGAGCGGCGCGTGGGTGCTCGCCGAGAAGATCCGGCTGGGCGTCTCCGATCTGGTCGTGGCCGGGGCTGAGGCGCGGACGTCGATGTCGGTGGGCGTCGTCACCTACCCGGACGACGGTCGAACCGCGGACGAGCTGATGATCGCCGCCGACCAGGCGATGTACGCGTCGAAGCGGACCGGCAAGAACCGCGTGATGGGCATCCCGGTCGGGCGGAAGCAGACGAGCGTCGCGGGCTAGGCCCGCTCCGGCGCGGCGCCTTGCAGGCCCGGTAGCCCCGTTCGCGACCCGGTGTAGGATCGGGCCGTGTCCCACGATCGACCGCCCGATGAGACCACGCCGCGGGGCTTCGCGACCCGCGCGATCCGGGCGGCCGCTCGCCAGCCGCAGGTCGATCAGCGTCCCACCGCCGTTCCGATCTACCAGACGGCGACCTTCACGAGCGACACCGCGGACGAGCTCGGCGCGATCCTCGTGGACGAGCGGCCGGGTTACGCATACAGCCGCGTCGACAACCCCACGACGAGCGCGCTCGCGGAAGCCGTGGCCGAGCTCGAGGGCGCCGAGACCGGCTTCTCGCTTGCGTCCGGCATGGCTGCGGTCCACGCGACGCTCGTCTCGCTGGCCGGCGCCGGCGAGCGCATCGTGGCCACCCGGGCCGTCTACGGCTCCACCCGCTCGCTGCTGGCAGGGTTGCTGACGCGGCTCGGGATCGCCACCGAGTGGGTAGACATCACCGACCATGGGGCGGTCGAGCGGGCGCTCGGCGCCGTCCCCACCCGGCTCCTGTACGCGGAGACGATCTCGAACCCCACGATCGTCGTGGCGGATCACCGGGCTCTCGCGGCGATCGCACACCGCCACGGCGTGCCGTACGTCGTGGACAACACGTTCGCCTCGCCCTACCTGTGCCGGCCGATCGAGCTGGGTGCCGACCTCGTGATCGAGTCGGGCACCAAGTACCTGGCCGGTCACAGCGATGTGCTGGCAGGGGTGGTGGTCGGCGACCGGGCGCGCATCGACGCGATCCGCGCGATCCAGATCGACACCGGCGGGACGCTCTCGCCGCTGGCCGCGTTCCTGGTCCTGCGCGGGCTGCCGACGCTGGCCCTCCGGATGGAGCGCCACAGCGCGACCGCAGGGGCACTGGCCGCCTGGCTGGAGCGTCAGGACGGCGTGGCCCGCGCCTTCCATCCATCGCTCCAGAGCCATCCTCAGCACGCGCTCGCGGGCCGCCAGCTGGCGGCGTTCGGCGGGATGCTCGCGTTCGAGCTGGAGGGCGGCCGTGACGCCGGCCGGGCGTTCGTCGATACGCTTACCCTCACCGAGCGCACGGCGTCGCTGGGCAGCGTCCACACGATCGTGGCGCACCCGGCGTCGACGACCCACCGGCAGCTCGACGAGCGGGGCCTGGCCGAGGCGGGCATCCGGCCCGGTCTGCTGCGCGCGTCGATCGGGCTCGAGGACCCAGACGACCTGCTCGACGACTTCGGGCGCGCCCTGGCCGCTGCTCGCAGCGCCGGTACTCCTCGCGCCGCCGCGCTGGCCGCCGCGGGACCGCGCTAGGAGCCCCGACATCGCGACCATCGCCGCCGGGCGGCCGGCCGCCGCAGCCGCCCGCCCGGATCCGCTGCGCAGGTTGGGATCGGGCGTCTGGGGGCTTCTCACCTCGGTCAACGTGGCGGTCCTCCAGATCACCGTGCTGGCCCTCCTCGCGGTCGTCGGCATGACCCTCCGGCAGCTGCCGGATTTCGCGTTCCGAAGCCCGGCCGACTACGCCGGCGCGATGGACGACATCCACGCCCGCTACGACCCCGGGCTGGGGCGCGCCGTCGTGGACGCCCTCGAGCGCCTGCAGCTCTTCCATGTCTTCAGCTCGGCCTGGTTCTCCATCGGGCTCGTCGTGCTCGTGGTGTCGATCGTCGCGTGCACGCTCGACCGGACGCCCCGGCTCTGGCGCCAGGTGTCGGATGTGCGCGTCGTCCAGCCGCCGCCGTTCTTCGACCCGAAGCTGCCGGACCGCGCGGCGGTCAGCGGGCTCACGGCCGACCGGGTCCACGCGGTGCTCCGGCGGCACCGGTTCCGGGTGCGTGAGGCCGAGACGCCCGACGGGCGGTACCTCTATGGCGACCGCAACCAGTACACGAAGATGGCCACGCTGTTCACCCACCTGGGACTGATCCTGTTCCTGGTGGCGGCCGCCGTCACCGCGCGGCTCGGCGACGAGCAGGGGCTCGTCGTGGCCGAGGGCGACTCGCTCACGGTCCAGCCCATCGGCACGCCCGGGCTGCTCCTGGTCCGCAACCTCGGCTTCGACGCGCCGGGCTTCGAGACCGGCAGCCCCACGGACTTCACGACCGACCTCGCCGTCTTCCGCGATGCACAGGAGATCGCGCGCAAGACGATCCGGGTCAACGACCCGCTGACGATCGGCGGCTACAGCTTCCACCAGAACGGGTTCGGGCCGGCGCCGGACCTCGTCCTGCGCGATCGCTCCGGCAACGTGCTCTGGTCGGGGCCTGTGCCGCTCACCGAGCAGGCGGCCGGCTTCCCGTACGGCGTTCTGTCCGTGCCGGGTCGGGAGGTGGGGCTGCAGCTGCTGCTCCAGCGCGCCAGCGACGGGCGCGGCATCGTGCTCGTGCTGCCCTACCGGGTGGTGGGCACGCTGCCAGACGGGACCACCGACGTCGAGGAGCTGGTCCCGCTGGCCCTCGCCCGCGGCGAGACCCAGACGGCCCCGGGGATCGATTTCTCGGTCGAGCTGCGGGCGTTCTCGGACTTCACCCTGCTCATCGCGAAGAATGACCCTGGCCAGGGCCTTGTCTGGCTGGCCTTCGGGTCGTTGATCACGGGCATCGGGGTCACGTTCTACCTGCCTCGCCGGCGGGTCTGGACGCGCCTGTCGTCGGCGGGCGAGCTCGCGATCGTGGGCCGCTCGGACCGGTACGTCGACTTCGATCGCGAGTTCGGCCGGCTGCTCGGCGACCTGGTCGCGGCGCGCCGGGCCGGCTGACCCCCGCGGCGCGATGCCCACCCTCGACGACGTCCGAGCCGTGGTCCTGCCGGCCGCCCGGATGCTGCCCGTTGATGCCGGCGCCCACGACGGCGGCCGGCCCATTGCGTGGGTTCGGGTCCTGCGCGCGCGGGTGCCTGCGTTCGACGCACTCGAGCCCGGGGATCTCGTGATCGTGCCAGCCACCTCGCTCGTGCTCGTGGCCCCGGGTCGAGCCGAGATCGACCGTCTCGTCGCGGGCCTCGTCGCGGCGGACGTCACGGGTGTCGTGCTCCTCGACGCCGACCCGAGCGAGTCGGGTGCGATGGACGCCACCGATGCGCTGGAGGCGGCCGCCGTGGCTGCCGGGCTGCCCGGCCTGCGAGCGGGGCGCGAGGATCCGGTGGCGCTGGAGCGGAGCGTCGTGGGCCTGCTGGTCAACCGGCGAGCGGAGCTCGAGCATCAATCGCGTCTGCTGGAGAGCAGGCTCGAGGCCGTCGCGCTCGCGGGTGGCGGCCCGGACGGCCTCGTCGCGGCCATCGGCGAGACACTGGGCCGCGCCGTGGCCCTCGAGGGCCCGCGCGGCATGGCGCTCGCGGTCCACGCCCCGCCGGGCGTGGCCGGGGCCGCGCAGGCGGTCACCGCGTACCACGCACGGCCCGCCGCGGTCGCCGCGCGCGTGGAGCTTCCCGGCCCGGCGGGACCGGCCGGGAACCTGGTGCTGCTCGGTGATCGGGCGCCGAGCGACGTCGAGGCCCACGCGGTCGACCGCATCGCCGCGCTGCTCGCCCTCGAGCTTGCACGGGACGATGCGGTCCGTCGCGCGCGCGATCGATCGGACCGCTCCGAGACGCTGCCGGCATCCGGACCGCCGTGGGTCGTGCTGGTGGCCCGCCAGCGGACCGGAGAGCCGGGCGAGACGTCGGAGACGCGTGAGACCACCCGCCGCGAGCTCAGGCGACTCGCGCCGGCTCGCCGGATGGCGCTCCGCGGGGACGCCGAGAGCCTCGAGCTGCGGGCTGTCCTCGCGGTCGACGAGAGCGACCCGCACGGGGTGGGGCTCGCCGAACGGATCGGGCTGCTCCTCCGGCGCACCGTTGCCGTGTCGCGGCCGTTCGGCCAGCCGGGCGATCGACCGGCTGCCGAGGCGGCCGCACGGGCGACGCTCGAGGCGGCGACCGCTCGGGACGGAGCATCGGCGGTTGCCCGCGCCGACCGGCTGCCGGCCGTCCGGCTGGTGGGCAGCCTGCACAACCTTCCGGAGGGTCAACGGCTCGCTCGCGACCTGCTCGCGCCGCTGCTCGAAGGCCGTCCCGACGTGCGGCTGGAGCACGTGGCCACGCTGCGGGCGGTCCTCGACCACCCGGGCCTGGCCGAGGCCGCAGCCGTCCTCGGCGTGCACCGCAACACAGTCGCCTACCGCCTGCGGCGGATCGAGACGCTGACGGGCTGGCGGCTGAGCGACCCCGAATTGCGGTTCGCACTGGCAATTGCCCTCAGACTTGTGCAATCGGAACAAGTCATCTCGAGCAACGACCGACCGAGCTGACCGAGGGCGCTGCTAGACTCGGGTCGTTCCGTCAAGCGTTCGGGTGCCCTGATGCCGGCTGCACAAGATGGGAAGCCCGACAAGCCGCCCGAGGAGGTCCAATCGGTGGTCATCGCAAAGGAAGCCGTCGACGGCATCGAGAAGATCGAGCACGCGCAGGAGTCGGGGATCCGCTTCGTCCAGCTCCAGTTCACCGACATCATCGGCGCGGTCAAGGCGGTCACGATCCCGATCCACCAGCTCGAGGGATCGGTCCGCCACGGCACCTGGTTCGACGGGTCGTCAATCGAGGGCTTCACCCGGATCGCCGAGAGCGACCAGTACCTCATGCCGGACATGTCCACGTTCTCCGAGATCCCGTGGCAGCGGGCCGATGGCCCGCGCGGCACCGCCCGCGTCATCTGCGACGTCTTTACGCCGAACGGCGAGGCCTTCGCGGGCGACCCGCGCTTCGTCCTGCGCCGCCAGGTGGAGCGGGCGCGCAAGCTTGGCTACATCGTCAACACTGGACCCGAGCTCGAGTTCTTCCTCTTCCGCCGTGACGCGGACGGCAGGATCGCGCCGCTGCCGCACGACCAGGCGGGCTATTTCGACTTCTCGACCGATCTCGCCCAGGAGATCCGCCAGGACATGGTCGACGCCCTGGAGGCCTTCGGGATCCGGGTCGAGGCGGCCCACCACGAGGTCGCCGTCGGGCAGCACGAGATCGATTTCGAGTACGCCGACGCGCTGCGCACGGCGGACAACGCGATCACCTTCAAGTTCGCGCTCAAGGCGATCGCCCAGCAGCACGGCCTCTACGCCACGTTCATGCCCAAGCCGATCTACGGCATCAACGGCTCGGGCATGCACACGCACCAGAGCCTCTGGTCCTTGGCCGACGAGCGCAACTCGTTCGCCGATGCCGACAACCCGTACGGCCTGTCGGACGTGGCCCGCTCGTACATGGCCGGGATCCTGGCCCACGCCCGCGGCATGATCGCGGTCCTCGCACCGCTCGTGAACAGCTACAAGCGGCTGGTCCCGGGCTACGAGGCGCCGACCTACCTGACCTGGGGCCGGACCAACCGTTCGGCGCTCATCCGGGTGCCGAAGGTTTCGCCCGGCAAGTCGATCGAGGGGACCCGGGTGGAGGTCCGCTGCCCGGATCCGTCGTCGAACACGTATCTCGCGTTCGCGGCGATGATCGCGGCCGGTCTCGACGGCGTCGAGCGCGGGCTTCAGCTGGGCGATCCGGTCGAGGAGTCGCTGTTCGAGATGGACGCGGCGACGATCGCGGCCAAGGGCATCCGCGAGCTGCCGGGCACCCTCGGCGAGGCGATCACGGAGCTGGAGAACGACAGCGTCATCTGCGAGGCGCTGGGCGACCACGTGCTGTCGCACTTCGTCGAGGCCAAGAAGGCCGAGTGGGACGAGTACCGCACGCAGGTCTCCGCGTGGGAGGTCGAGCGCTACCTCGAGATGTTCTAGGGGCCCCGAACGGCAACGACGACGGGCGAGTCCTCCGGGGCTCGCCCGTTTCGATTCCCCGGGCGGGTACGTCGCTTGGGGGACGTCGATCGCGCGTCCCCGTGCGACCATCAGGCTGGCGGATCCCGATCCGTGGAGCCCTACGGCAAGGCCGGCCTCGAGTCCACCGCGTCGCACCCGCCGATCAGAGGCCCCGATCTCCACCCTGCTAGAATGCGCGGGCCCTCCAGCCGAGGCATTCAGTCGGGGCGTAGCGCAGCCTGGTAGCGCACATCGTTCGGGACGATGGGGTCGTGGGTTCAAATCCCGCCGCCCCGACCACGCAACTTGCCGACGGCTGGAGTCGCGGCCCGCAGGCCCCCGCCGTACGTGTGCTTGCCCTGATCCCGGCACACGACGAGGCTCCGCGCATCGCCGCCGTCGTGACCGGCGCCGCGCGCCATCTCCCGGTCCTCGTCGTCGACGACGGCTCGAGCGACGGGACGGCCGCCGAGGCGGCGGCGGCCGGAGCGAAGGTGCTCCGCCAGCATCCCAACCAGGGCAAGGGAGCGGCACTCCGGGCCGGGTTCCGCCAGGCGCTCGACGACGGCTGCGAGGCGGTCGTCACGATCGACGCCGACGGCCAGCACGA
>Ga0136621_1000359_pt1 | contig 17724 bp, 17 predicted proteins | sample AntDryUQ445A2306_FD_104673 | JGI IMG/M metagenome (GOLD analysis project Ga0136621, IMG submission 104673) | Polar desert sand microbial communities from Dry Valleys, Antarctica - metaG UQ445A (23.06) | ecosystem: Environmental > Terrestrial > Soil > Desert | place: Antarctica: Dry Valley...
ATCGGGACCGGGGTCGAGCTCGAGCCCGTGGCCGCTCTGGGCGGCGCGGGGCTCCCAGCGGCCGCGAGCGGCCTCACACACCTCCCGGAGCCATACCGGCGCCCGCGCCTGCGGCCGATCGCCTTCACGGGCAAGTGTCAGCAGGGCATTCAGGAGGCGGGTCAGCCGCTCGGCCTCCTCCTCGGCAGCCCGCAGCTCGCGCTCGAGCTCCGGATCCTTCGTCTTCAGCCCCGCCGCCTCGAGCCGGAGCCGCAGGCCGGTCAGCGGGGTGCGAAGCTGGTGCGACGCATTCGCGACGAACTCCCGCTGCGCCGCCAGCACCTGCGAGAGCCGGTCGGTCATGTCGTTGAAGGCGAGCGCGACCTCCTGCTGCTCGCTCGCGCCCGAGACGTCTGCCCGAGCACTGAGCTCGCCCTGCTCGACCCGCCGCGCAGTCTTCGCGAGCGCGCGGAGCGGCCGGGAGAGGGAGCCGGCCAGGACCCATGCGAGCGCCAGGCCGAGCGCGAGCGCCGCCAGTCCCACGGCGACCAGCACGAGCACGTTTCGTCGGATGCGCTGCCCCACCGCCTCGACGCTCTGAGTGACCCGAACTGCACCGGCGCGCCGGCCGTCGTCGAGCACGGGCACTGCCGTGAAGAGCAGATCCTCGCCGAGCGTCTCGCTCCTGCGCGTGCCCTGCGTAGCTCGGCCCGCGAGCGCATCTCGGATCTCGGGTCGGTCGGCGTACGGCGCCAACCGCAGCCCGCCGCCGGCCGAGTCGGCAAGCAGGCGGCCACGTGTGTCGACCACGATTACGCGGGCGCCCAGATCCCGACCCGCGCGCCGCACGACCCGGAGGAGCCGATCGGGATCGTCGATTCGAGCCGAGGCTGCGGCGGCGACGACCTGGGCCTGAGCCGACGCCTGTGTCCTCACCTCGGCATCCACGCGATTCGAGAGGCTGAGTGCCAGCGGGATCTCCAGCGCGACCAGTACGAGCACGAGCACGTACGCGAACGCGGCGAGGAGGCGCAACCGGAGGCTCATCGAATCTCGTCGGCCCCCACAAAGCGGAAGCCGACCCCGCGCACGGTGTGGAGGTACCGCGGCTCGGTTGCGTCGTCGCCGAGCTTCTTGCGCAGCCCGCTGACGTGGACGTCCAGGGTCTTCGTCGAGCCGAACCAGTTGACGTCCCACACCTCGTCGATCAACCGCTCCCGCCGCACGACGGCGCCTGCCTCCTGCATCAGCAGCGTGAGCAGGTCGAACTCCTTCCGTGAGAGCTCGAGCGGGCGGCCATCCCGCGTGGCGCTGCGGCGAGACGGATCGATCCGGACGCCGCCGATCTCGATTGGGCCGCCGTTTCCCTGCGGCGAGGTTGCGGCGCGCCGCAACACGGCCCGGACTCGCGCGATCACCTCGCGCGCGCTGAAGGGCTTCACGACGTAGTCGTCCGCCCCCAGCTCGAGGCCGACGACGCGGTCGGCTTCCTCCCCGCGCGCAGAGAGGATGATGATCGGGACGGGCGACGCGGCGCGCAGCGCCCGGCAGACGTCGAAGCCGGAGCCGTCAGGCAGCATCAGGTCGAGCAGCACGAGATCGGGCCGCAGCCGCAGCCCCAGGTCGGTGGCCTGGGCCGCCGTGCGCGCCACCTTCGTCTCGAAGCCCTCACGCTCGAGGGCCTCGGCCAGCGGCGTCGTGATCGATTCCTCGTCCTCGACCAGCAAGATCATCCGCCTCGGTCTCATCGCCTCGGTATACCCGAGCGCACGTGGGAGAGATGCGTGGAGGTGCTCTCAACGTAGCCGAGAGCACCTCCATCGTTCATCCCTCGTGCTCAGCGAGCGACGAAGCTGCCGCTCATCCCCTCGAGGCGGTGGTCGTCAACGGCGCACCAGAATCGGTACCTGACGCCCTTCTTCAGCGTCGCCGTCACCGAAGCGGTGCGACCTTCGCCGAGGATGCGCGTGCGGAACGTCTTGCCGCCGCCGCTCACCCAGAAGTCGTGATCGTCTCCGGAGGCATTCCGGACGACGAAGCGGACCTGGCCGGCCTTCGGGGGCGCCGACAGCTTGATCCGATAGCTGGTCTCGGTGACCCTGATCGTCTGCGCAGTCGGGGCCGAGAAGGCGGTGGGAACGAGGATCGCAATGGCCGCGAGCGCGGCGAGTGCGGGTAGGAGGATGAGTCGCTTCATGGCTGATTGCTCCCTTGTTTTCGTGTCGGTCGGGTCAGTCGTCGTCGGAGCCGCGGCCGGAGTTGTCCTCGCCGTCGTCGTCGCCGCTGTCGTCGTCGCTGCCGTCGTGGCTGTCGTCGCCCCCGGGGCCGCGGCCCGAGCTGTCGTCCGAGTCGTCGTCGCCGTCGTCATCGCCCCGTGGGCCGCGGCCCGAGCTGTCGTCCGAGTCGTCGTCGTGATCGCCGCCGCCACCACGGGCACCCGCGATCGCTCCTGTGCAGCGTGGGTCGGTCGCGTGCTCGGCCTCGTCGCACGGCCCGGACACGTCGTCGTCAGTGGTCCTCACACCGGTTGTCACGCCGCTCGTCGTTTCTGCGGCGTCGGTGGTCGTGCCCGTAGTCGTGCCCGTAGTCGTGCCGTTCGTCGTGGCCGACGCGTTGCTCGCACCGGGCAACGACACGGTCGTCAGCGGCTCCGACCCGCCGAACCCCTCGACGGCCGCGACGAGCCCGCCGGTCGCGAGCAGGGCGAGGCTTAGCATCCCGATCAGGATCTTCGTCATCGCTCTCTCCTTTCGTTTCCTGTCATGCATCGAGAGTGCCCGCGGGGTGGCCAAGCCCCGGGCAAGCGAAGGCAAAGCCTTGGTAAACCGTCCGTTCGGAAACGGAGAGGCCCGCCGTGGGCGGGCCTCTCCGTTGTGGGGGTTGGGGGTAGTGCTTACTCGGGGCAGAACGGGGCCGAGCCGTCGTAGGTCGTAGCCGTGTCGTTCTGGACTGCGCGGAGCGCGTCGATCCGACCGTTTCCGAAGCAGGTGTCGTAGCCCTTCACGCCGATATCGACGGCCGTCTGCTTCAGCTTCTGCTCGACAACCGTCGGGGAGAGCTGGACGTCGCCCACTTGTCGACCTTGCCGAACCGGCTCACCATGAGCGCCGCGACCCCCCGTCGCATGCGGCGATGCCATCGACGTGCCCTGGATGCAGCCGTAGGCGCCGGCCGGCAGCGTCGAGAGGATGGTCGTGCGGCAATCGCCGGTCGTGCCGTTCCCGCCCGGTGCCGCGACGTCGTTGGCCGGCACGCCGTAGTTGGAATAGCCCGACTTCTCGCTGCGGTTGCCGAGCGCCGAGACGCCGATCACGCGGGCTCTCCGCCGGCACGACAGCCGAGGAGGAGAGCGCTGCGGCGAACCCCGGCGAGGCTTGACTCGGCCACAAGGACGCCGATCTGGCTCGAGAGGTCGTTGTCGACCGTGCCGCCGGCGGCGGACACCGCCGCCTTGGCGGCCGCGGGCGTGCCCACGCCGGCGAAGCCGTCGTCCCCCTGCGTTTCCGGCGAGGATCACAATGTACCGCGTTCAGCGCGTGACGAGCCCCAAATACAGCAGCTCGACGACCGTCCGCTCGGCCGCCTCGACGTCACCCTCCCCGGCCGGCAGCCGCTCGTAGACCCAGCCCGTCAGGATCTCCTCGAGCGCGCCGTAGAGGATCCAGGCGGCGAGCCTGGGGTCGAGGTCATTGCGCAGTTCCCCCGCCGATTGTCCCTGCACGACGATCCGCTCGAGCGCGGCGAAGGCATTCTGGATCTCGTCCACCTCCTGCTGCAGGTGCGGGCTCCGCGCGACCTCGCGGACCAGCACGCGCACGAGGTCTGGATCGCCCTGCCACGCGCTCAGCACGATGTGCGCGACCTGGGCGAGCTGCTCGCGCGCCGGAGCGCCGCTGAGCTCCACCTCCTGCACGGCCCCGAGCATCCGAGTCCACGTGCGGCGGAAGATCGTCTCGAGCAGCTCCTCCTTCGACCCGAAGTAGTGATAGACGAGCCCGTAGGCGACGCCCGCCTCCGTGGCCACGTCCTGAACCCGGCAAGTGTGGTAGCCCTTCTCTGCGAACACGCGGATCGCGGCGCGGAGAATCAGCCGGCGTTTCTCCTTCTGCACGTCTGTGCCGGCCACGGGCGGAATCGTATGTTGTTCGCAACGAGCAGGCGGAACCTGATTCGCTAGACTGCCTGCCGCTGCGCGGCCCATTCGTCTAGTGGCCTAGGACACCGCCCTCTCACGGCGGCGGCACGGGTTCGAATCCCGTATGGGCCTTCAAGGGCCGCTGACTCAGCGGATTTGGCTTAAACGAGTGGGTCAGGCGTGTCGGAGATGCCGCGAATGCGCGTGCGGTGCATACCTCGGTGATACCACGGCACGTTGTCAGTTCAAGCGACGGACCGTGACCCCTGGTCACGGTAGCTCGATCTACACCTTCGCCGGCGCGCGACGTCTGCGTGATCCCGCGTGGCTCGAGCTACCGGATGCCGTACTTCGCGTCGAGTGCGGGGAGCCGCTTCGTCTGTATCGTCAGAAAAATCCTTGCGGCTCGGTTGAGCTTGGCGTCGCCGGCATCGAGCAACGCGAGCGAGCTTTCATCATCCGCGAGCGCGAGTCCAGACGCAGCGTTAGCCCGGAGTCCCGCGTTGTAGTCGGAAAAGGCCGACGAGGCTAACCTCATCGCTCGAAGCAGGTCCCGGTCGACTCGCTCGAGGTCAGCGAGCGGGGTCTGAGGCAGCACCGCCAATTGAGCGCGCGCGGCATCGATTCCACCTTGGATCCTGGACGCCAGCGCCCTTACGCCCGCCGAGTTGCCCTCGTTCGTAAGCCGCCGGATGAAGGCGCCGTTCCTTTGAACAGCAGCGCTGTAGCTCAGCAGCACGGGCCCGCGCGTTCGACCCCACTGAGCCGCCTCGCGATTCGCCCGAATCCGTTCGCTGCTCGTTCCGGAGGGGTTGGGTGCCGCCCTCTCGACTGCCTCCTCCTGCGTTGCCACACGTCCCGAGAAGCTGAGCGCGAGCAGAACCAGCGTTGTGATGATGGCGACCTTCCCGACGACGACCCGCCGCCATGATCGCCCCGTTCGGCGGTAGCGGGCGATCCAGTATCCGACCGTGCCCACAACGACCAGGGCCAAGATGCCCGCCACGGCCCCTGTTGCGAGGTTCATCGGCAGAGACTCGTCCACTTCTTTTGGGCCGCCGGCCAGTCGCGCGCCGACGATGAGGGCGGCGCCGTATCCAAGCGCTTGAAGCGCTCGATACCATGCTGGTTGCCTTCTCCGACTGGCTTCGGAAGTTGAAGGGTTGACCTCGACCGGCGTCTCGGAGACAGGTTCCATGCAATGACCTGCTTCGAAGAATAAGCTGCTCGGCGAGCAAGGTCATTCGAAGGTCGTCTGTTGGGGGTATCGCGCAGCTCCCCCCACGCCGTCGAGGGTACGGAGGGGCCAGGGTAGGACGAGCGGACGCTACGCGAACTTCTCGGGATTGACGCTTGCGTTCTCGATTGCATAGTTGAGCGCGCGGCGCCTCGGGTCGACGACCTCGATCGGTGCGTTGCCATGGCGAGTGACTGAGGAGCGCCACGCGTCGAGCAACGGCTGAGCCTCTGCAGAAGTCGCCAGCGCCCGGAGCGCCTGGCCGCGTCGCCGCCGCCAGAAGCGATGCATCCAGGTCTCGCGCCCGCGAGCCAAAGCCACGTCGCGCTGAGCCTGCCGCTCCTGATCGCGGTACTCGTGCAAGGCGCGCTCCTTGAGGCGGGCCAACGCGACGCCGTGAGCGCCCGAGTAGAAGAGGTTTTGCTTGTTCAGCTCCTCGGTGGTCTCAGCCAACTCGCGCTCGAGCGCCAGGCTGCGGTCGGCGATCCACGAAGCCAGGTCTTCATCGCGGTCTTGGACAAAGCGATCAGTAGCGTCGATCTCGCGTCGAGCGGCGAGAAGCCGGCCGCTCACGGCGAGCGTGGCGGTGACGAGGCTGCCGACCGCACCGCCGGCCAATGCGACGAGCCAGGTGCTCACGACACGATTGTGCGCATTCGCCCGGACTGCCTTAGCCCTGCGGGGTCGAGTCGGACGCCGCATTTTTCAGCATCCCCGCGCTTGAGACCGAGTCCGTGAGGAAAGCCAGGAGCACTCGAACCGCGCTCAACCCTCCCACGGCCGAAAACGTGCTCGCCGTCCACCGGCTCTTGCCGCCGCGGTACCGGTTGCCGCTGCTCGTCCTCGACTCGACCGGAATGCGTGTCGGAGAGCTCGAGCAGCCCACATGGGGCGACGTCGACGAGCCCCGCGGGCGCTGGCGCGTCTCGCAGGCGGTCGCGAAGACCGGCCGCGCACGCTGGGTCGCCGTGCCCGAGCCGCTGTTCCAGGCTGTGCTCGACCGTCTGCCTCGGGACGACCGTGTGGGTGGAGCCCGTGTCTTCCTGGGCGTCACGGCGGACCGTTTGCGCACCGCTATCGCGCGTGCCTGTACCGCCGCGGGCGTCCCGGCCTTTTCGCCGCACGACCTCCGACACCGACGGATCTCCCTCTTGCATCTGGGTGGCGTGCCGTGGGCCCGGATCGGCGAGCACATGGGCCAGCGCAACCTCGCCGTGACGGCGAACACACCTCACCTACACGCACGTGCTGGTCGACGAGAGCGAGATCGACTACGCAGCGTTACTGAGCTAACCTCGAGGAACGACTATGGCAGTCAGGGAACCAGCCACATACGAAGATGCCCTCGAGCGCATCAGCGAGCTCGAGGAAGAGCTCGAGTCGCTCGACGCGCTAGTTCTGCTACGCGAGCGGGCTGCGAGCGACAACGGCGTGCGGCATCCCCTCGGAGACGTGGCGCGCGAACTCGGCGCCGAAGATCTCCTCGACCGCTGACCTCTGGGCAAGCTGAGAGCGCCTTCTCGCGCGCCCGGCCGCATCCCGTGATCGAGGTCGAATTCACAGACGCCGCACGCGACGACCTGCTTCGCCTGCGCGACCACTTGCGCGCACGACACGGCGAGCCGCTACCGGGCGAGTTCGCCGAGCTCGAAGACGACGGAACGCTTCTTGCTGTTCAACGCGGGGCGATCAACGCCCTGGTTGGGATTCGCGACAACCCGTGGGCGGGAGCCGAGAACCGCGCCCGCGCCGGCAGCAGACACATCGTCGACGGTCGCCACCTGTACTTCGACCGCGACGGCTATCAGGGCCGTCATCCGGGCGACAACCGCTTCCGGATCGTCTACCGGCTCGAGCCGGACGAGGGCGCGCCCGCGACTGCAACCGTCTACGCCATCGTCGAGCGCGCGAACCTACGCGCCTACAAGCTCGCCGAAAGCCGGTGGCCGCGCGCTGATTAGCGCGAGTTTCGAGTCAGACTGACTCACGGCGTGCATACCCCGGTGATACCGCGGGCGACTAAAACCCACGATTTGCAGGGATGTTCGAATCCCGTATGGGCCATTTCCGGGCTTTTGGTGAAACGAGCGGGCTTAGACAAGCGGTTCATGCGTGCCAGGAGTGTCGGGAATGAGCACTCCGTGCTACCCCCCGGGCTATCCCGCAAATCAGGAGCCTTTTATGCGAGTCGCAACGCTGATCATCGGCTTGATCCTCTTCTTCGTCGTCCTGATTCAGTCGCTCCTCATCGCTACCGGCGAGGCGATCGTGGGCGAGGAGGAATCGAAGGGAGCGGTCGGCGTGCTCGTGGCGGTCGGCTACCTGATCGCTTCCGCGCTCGTGCTCGCGAAGCCAAGATTCGCTATGTGGACGTTCGCGGTAACCGCGGCCATCGGCATATTGGCGGGGCTGACGACTGACTTCAGCGATCTCCTTGTGTGGGGCATCGTCGCAATCGTCCTCGCGTTGATGTCATGGCGCGGGTCAATCGAGAAGCGGGGAAAGGACGCAGAGGAGCGAGCAGGCCGCGACGCGCTCGTGACACTGGCTGCGCAGAAGAAGCAGGAGTCCACCCCGGACTGAGTCCCAGTCATTCAGTCGGCGTTCGCGACGTTCCTTAGCCGCTGACAGACCGGGCACATCCGCGGCCGTCGTGGCGGCTTGTCCGGCCGCTCGTGCTCGTCGAGCAGAGGTACCTCGTGGCCGCACGTAAGCTGCCACGTCGACGCCGAGGCGGGCCGGTCGGAGCGATCAGGATGTCAGTGTGGGTTACGTCGCCGGCGAGCTCGGCGTCTCGCCGGGGTCGCTTCGCCGCTGGGGCGTGGCCGAATGGGATTACGCCGCAGAAGACGCCGTTCTTGTGCGCCTTGATCTCTGAAAGCGCCACCGGCCATGCGAGTGGCCGGGACCGGTAGGCCGCGCCCACGCCCCCTCTGGCCACAAATCGCCGCAGCTCGTCGGCGCTCCTCGTAGGTGGAGGTCGAATCCAGCCTTGCTGACCTTGCGGTTGCCGACCTTGCTGGGACGTGGACGCCGAAGCTGAGGGAGACGAGGACGAGCCGAAGCGCGGCCCGCCAAGGTTGACGACCCTCGGTCGGTTCGTTAAACCGTTGATCACCGTGCGCGCGACGAGCCTGCCCACAGGAACAGTCACCTTTCTCTTCACGGACATCGAAGGATCTACGCGACTCCTGAAGCAGGTGGGTGGAGGCTACGGCGAGCTCCTTGCCGAGCATCGACACATCCTGCGCACGGCCGCGCAGAACAGTGGCGGTGAGGAGGTCGACAACCAGGGCGACTCGTTCCTGTTCGCGTTCCGCCGTGCCGACGACGCGGCGAGGGCGGCGATCGACGCACAGCGCGAACTCGCACGTCACGAATGGCCGGAAGCGAACGAAGTGCACGTCCGCATGGGCATCCACACTGCCGAGCCGAGCGCGTCCGACGAGGGCTACTACGGGCTGGGCGTTCACCGCGCCGCACGCATCATGGCCATAGCCCACGGCGGTCAGATACTCGTCTCGCTCGCGGCGTCGTGCGTGCTCGAGGACGCCGACCTCGACGGCGCGCGCCTACGTGAGCTAGGCGAATACTGGCTGAAGGACCTCGACCGACCGGAGCGCCTCTGCCAGCTCGAGGCGGCGGGTCTACGGAAGATCTTCCCCTCGCTCCGCGGCGAACGACCCGCCTCTGTCGAGCCCCCGTCGGAAGAGGTGCGCAACGAGTTGCTCGAGCGTGACGACGCAGTGTCCGCGCTCACCCAATCCCTCGAGGAGGTTGCGCGGACGGTTCGGGGTCGACTCGTTCTGGTCACCGGCGAGGCAGGCGTCGGGAAGACGTCGCTGCTGCGCTGGTTCTGCGCCGACCAGTGCGACGCGCGGCGTGTGCTCTGGGGTGCGTGCGACCCGCTCTTCACGCCGCGCCCGCTTGGGCCGCTGATCGACGTCGCCGAAACGACAGGCGGCGAGCTTCTTCACGCGGTGGACGAGGGCGCGAAGCCGCAGGCAGTCGCGGCGGCACTGATTCGCGAGCTCGCATTGCGTGGGCCGACCATTCTCGTGCTCGAGGATCTGCACTGGGCCGACGAGGCAACGCTAGACGTCATTGCGTTGCTCGGCCGCAAGATCGACACGACCCCGGCCCTCGCCGTGCTGACGTACAGGGACGACGAGCTGGACCGGCGGCACCCTCTACGAATCGTGCTCGGCGCGTTCGCCAGAGCGGGCTCGCTGGGCCGTCTCGACCTCACGCCGCTGTCACCAGACGGGGTCGCGCGGCTTGCCGAGCCGCACGGAATCGACGCCGAGGAGCTCTATCGCAGGACGGGCGGCAACCCGTTCTTTGCCACAGAGGCGCTCGCCGCTGGCGACACGGACGTGCCGAAGACGGTCCGCGAGGCCGTCCTCGCCCGTGCCGCCAGCTTGTCAGCGGAGGCCGAGGCGTTGCTCGAGGCCGCTGCGGTGGCGCCGCCACACGTACCGCTTTGGCTGCTCGAGGCGCTGGCCGAGCGCCACATCGACGGGCTGGACGAATGTCTAACGTCGGGGATGCTCGTCCACGGTCCGGAGGGCGTTGCGTTCCGGCACGAGCTCGCCCGCCTTGCCGTCGAGGAGTCCCTGTCCCCCATGCGGCGGCTCGCGCTGCACCGGACGGCACTTGCCGCGCTGGCCGCGCCGCCCACCGGTTCCCCCGATCTTGAGCGGCTGGCCCATCACGCCGAGGGCGCCGGAGACGCTTCCGCAGTGCTCCGGTACGCGCGCGCAGCCGGCGACAGTGCCGCCGCGCTCGGGGCTCATCGGGAGGCGGCGGCGCAATACCGACGCGCACTGCGATTCGCAGAGAGCCTCGAGCCACGTGAGCGTGCCGAGCTGCTGCACAAGTACTCGCACGAGTGTTACCTGACGGACCAGCAGCAGGAGGCGGTCGCCGCTCTCGAGCGCGCGGCGGCATCGTTCCGCGAAGCTGGCGACCCGCGCGGGGAGGGCGACTCACTACGGCGCCTCGGCATCATCCTCTGGTGCCCCGGGCGGACCGCGGAAGCTGATCAGAAGGCTCGCCAGGCGATAGCCGTCTTGGAGCAGCTCCAACCCGGGCGCGAACTTGCGATGGCCTACGCCAGTCTCGCGGCGCTCCGGAAGGACGCCGGCGACGTCGAAAGGGCGCTCTCGTACGCCTCGCGGGCTTACGAACTCGCGCAGCGCGTCGGCGACGTCGAGACGCGCGTCAACGCGCTGAACACGATCGGGATTGCGGAGCTGCTCGCTGGACGCCCTCAGGGACGCGAGAAGGTCGAGCAAAGCCTTGCGATGAGCGAGGCGGCCGACCTTCCCGATCACGTCGCGCGCGCGTTCGACCGTCTCCTGCTAGCCGCCGCGTTCCTCCGCTCCTATGATCTCGCGGACCAGTACCTCGAGCGCGGCCTGAGGTACACAGGCGAGCGCGGCCTGATCCTATGGGAGAGCTACCTCCACGCGTTCGCCGCGAAGATCGCTCTCGACCGCGGCCGATGGGATGAGGCCGACGACTTCTGCACGCTCGTCTTCCAGCGGCAGTTGGTGTCGATCTTCCCACGCGTCCTCGCGCTCGTCGTGCGTGGGCTGCTCCGCGCGCGCCGCGGCGAGCCACAGGCCGACGCCCTCCTCCGCGAGGCGCTCGAGCTGGCCGAGCCTTCCGGAGAGGTCCTGCGTGTCGCGCCCGTCTCACTCGCCGAAGCGGAGGTCGCCTGGCTCCGAGGTGACCGCGAAAGCATCGTGGCCGCGACGGACCGTGTGTTTGCCGATGCGCTCGAGCAGGATTACCCGTGGCCGCTTCCCGAGCTGATTTTCTGGCGCTGGCGCGCCGGGCTCGACTGTCCACCGCCGCCCGTTCCGGGGCATCCGTATGCCCTCCAAGTTGCGGGCGACTGGGCGCGTGCCGCTGAGCGGTGGACGGCCATTGGCTGCCCGTACGAAGCGGCGCTCGCGCTCGCCGACGCCGAAGACGAGGAACCGCGTCGCCGCGCGCTCGCCCAGCTTCGGCGGCTCGGCGGCAAGGCGGCTGCTGCGATCGTGGAGTCGCAGCTCCCAGCGCGTGCAGCACGAGCGTAGCGCCGTTGTGCCCGATCAGAAGGCGCGCGCCCAGCGGCAGCCGTTGCGTGGCGCGCCGCGCCGGGCGGCGCGCTGCGCGTGGATGCTAAGGCGTAACCCTGCCGGAACAACCTTTAGGCGCAGCGGGCACGTCGCGGCTACTACTTCGCGGACGAGCTCGAGTTCCGGCTCGGTCTCATCCTCGGCGCCATCGAGACCTCCGACAGACGCGTCCTGCTCACCTGCGACACCCCGGACCGGCCGCGCTCCCGGGTTGTGTAGCCAGAGAAGACAACGGCGATGGAGCCCCTTATGGAGCCCTGTGGTCGCAACTGGTGGCAAACGGTCGCAAATCAAACTGGCTCAAGAACGGCCAAACAAGCGAAACCGTCGCCGTGGGTTGCGACCAGTTGCCGACTCGAGCGCTGGTAAGGAGGGGGTCGACGGTTCGAGTCCGTCAGAGGGCTTCCGTAAAATCCCTGCAAAAGAGACTATTTATGTTGCCTGTACCGGGACAGGCGGACACGAGACGGACACATCCAGGTACGCGCGACGCATCCTGACGTCTCGTGACGCCTTCTGACACACTTCCCCAGGGCGAAGAATGGACGTGCTACGGGAAAGTCCCTGCTAAGAGGAGGCCGCCGTTGTCTGAAGAGGCGAGATCCTGACCCCTTCCCTATCAGAGAAGGGTCACTGATTGCACCCGCCATTCACTCCGCGCCGTCGCGGCGGCGCGTGAGCACCGCCGGCGAGATGTGTGAAGCGAGCTCGGTTCTGGAGCGGATGTTCAACTTGCGATAGACGCGTGACAGGTGCGCCTCCACCGTCTTCACGCCCATGAAGAGAGCGGCCGCGATCTCTTTGTTCGTGGCGCCGCTCGCTGCGAGCTCAGCCACTTGACGCTCGGTTGGACTGAGCTCGACCCCCGATGTTCGCCTGACGCCGGTCCGCTCGAGCTCGAGGCGGGCCTTGTCGAGCCAGAGCCGCGCGCCGAGCTGCTCGAAGATCGCCCGGGCGCGCTCGAGCGCCTCGCGGGCCTCTGCCTTCCGCTTGGCACGCCGCTCGATCACGCCCTGGGCGAGCAGCGTACGACCGCGCTCGAACGGCTCGTCGACTCGCGCATGTGCGGCCAGCGCGTCGTCGGTTGAAACGCGTGCGCCATCGAGATCGCCACGCTCCGCCAAGACGAGCGCGCGACACCGCGCTGCCGAGGCAAGTCTCGATGGTAGGCCGCGGCGGGCGGCGCGCCGCTCCGCCTTCTCCGTCAGCTCCTCTGCCTGGTCGACACGCCCAAGGCCGAGGAGCGCCTCGACCGCGTCCGCGGCCGAGCGGAACCCCGGCGAGGCGCGCAGCGGCTTGAAGCCCGGTAGTCCGACGACAGGCCCCAGGTGGTCGAGAGCCGCCTCGAACTCGCCGAGCGAGAGGTCGAGGAGGCCGAGGGCGGACTCGACACGGGCCAGCGTAAAGGCGTGTCCAGTCTCGCGGGCCAATGTCTTGCTCCGCGCCCCCGCGGCCCGCGCCGTCTCGACGTCGCCGAAATGCGCCTCGACGAGGGCGCGGCCGTATTTCGTCCAGGCCTCGGCGGCGGCGACACCCCACTGCTCTCCGAGCTCCTCGGCCTCCAGCGTGTGGGCGCGTGCACGCTCCCAGTTGCCGATCCGGCACTCGACCTCCGCGAGGTAGGTCAGCGGAATCGCGCGGAACATATGCCCCTGTGCAAGCCCACGCTGGTATGCCTCTTCGAGCGCAACCCGGGCCTCCCCAAGACGATCGAGGCGGTTGAGAACGAACCCGCGGTTGGTGGTCGGGCTATTCGTAATCGGCAACGGTTCGGGAAGAGATTGCTCGATCTCGGCGGCGCGGTCGAGCATCGCCAGCGCACGCTCGGGGGAAACATGGGCTCCTCGAAGGGCCTGCATGGCGAGCGCCGTGGCGAGCGCACGCGGATCCCCTGAGCGCTCCCCAAGCTCGACGGCAGCGCGTCCGTGGGCGACTGAGGCCTCCCAGTTTCCTAGACGGGTCTCCGTCTCTGACAGATCCGCATGGATCACCGCCCGAAGCCCGGGGTCCTGAGTTTCGTCCAACGCCTGTTCGAGCGTCTGAACGTCGTCAAAGATGAAGCCGAGCAGAGCGAGCGCGCGGGCACGAGTCTCGCCGCCCGGCGCTGTCTCGACCACGCGGCGCAACACCTCGCGCGCGCGCGCGCCGTCGCCGGCGGCGTTCCAGTACTGGCCAGCTGCCGTCGCCCGGCGCGCTGCCTCGTCGATGCGGCCGGGCGGGGTGAGCCGCTCCGCATGCTCGGCCAGCTCGGCCGCGGTCTCCAGTAGCCCGCGCCACCGGGCGCGGTCCGCAGCCTGCTCGAGCGTCGCTGCGACCTCCTCATCCGGCTCTTCGGCACCACGACCGAGATGCAGCGCGCGTTCCTCGGGGTCCTCGACGTTCGAGGCGAGCCGCCGGTGCACCGCGCGCCGTTCGTCGGAAGAGGCGTCTGCTTGCACCGCGGAAGCGAGCAACGGATGCGTAAAGCGCAGCCTGTCCCCGTCGAGCTCGAGCACCTGCGCCTCCAGCGCCTCGTCGACACCTTCCTGGGCTTCGACCAAGGCGAGCGTCGGCTGAGCGAGTATCGACACCTCGAGCAGAGCGCGCCGGCCCCCGGGGCTGAGGGACGCGAGGCGCTCGCGTACGGCTGCGCTCAGCGTCTCCGGCAAAACCAGTTCCTCTCCCGGCGCGATCCTACCTCTGGCCGAGACGGCGTCGGCAAGCTGAATGGCAAAGAACGGGTTGCCGCCAGATGTGCGGTGGATCGCGCGCCAGGTAGGACGACTGAACACGACGTCACGCTGCGCACGGACGACGTTGACGAGATGGGCAAGTGGCATCGGTCGCAGTGCCCGACGTTGCAGGCGCTCGGAGGGGATCGCGCGATCGATCTCGAGGGGGGCAGGAGCCTCTTCGCCGCGCTGGGACGCAAGCAGTCCGACGCGCTCACCCGTCAGGCGGCGGAATAGAAAGCGAAGCGCGTCCACGGACGGGGCGTCGAGCCACTGGACGTCGTCGATGGCGACCACGATCGGCCGCTCAACCGCGAGCGCCCTGACGAGATTAAGCGCGCCGCGGGCGAGGGCGACTCGGTCGGCCGGGCCGTCCCCGCTCCTACGTAGAAGGGCCGTCTCGAGTGCCGCTCGCTGCGGCTCGGGCAAGGCGTCGAACGCATCCTCCGGCACCTCCCCCAGCACGTCGCCGAGTCCGAGAAACGAAAGCGACGCCTCCGATTCCGACGGTCGTGTGAGCAGCAGGCCGTAGGCGCGGCCTTGCGCAGCCTCGACGGCAGCCCGCCAGACGGTGGTCTTGCCGATTCCGGCCTCTCCTTCGAAGACGAGGCCGGCGGGCCCGTCCAGGAGTGATTTGAGGAACGTCTCGACCACGGCGACCTCGTCGCCACGCCCGACCACGACCGGCGCGCTTGTCGTCCTCATAGCGAGTTCCTCTGCCCGTTCGAGTCTAGGACGAAAGGCAGGGCTTGCATAGGGATTCCCCCGATTCGTCCTCGTTCCCGGCCCCCTAGCGTGGCTCTGTCTCGACCGACCGAGCACACGAAGGGAGACGGAAGTGATAGGCGTTCGCGCAATTCGGTTCTCAGCAGCGGCGCAGGAAGCGCGAGCCAGCGGAAGGCGGAAACGTTCACGAAGTCTCGCGCTTGCCATGGTCGCGCTGGCGGCCGGTGCGGCCGCAACGTTCCCTGCCTCCACGTCGGCGACCGCATCGGCGATCGAACCGGAGGCGCTCGCACGCGCCGGGGTGATCCGCGCTGAAGTCGATGCCCGGTACCGTCACGTGCCTGGCCGCAAGCTCGCCGTCACCGAGGCGACGACTACAGGCGTGGTCCAGACCCTCGCTCTCGTGACCGACTGGCTCGAGTTGCCGCGCGTCGTCTCGGCGAGCAACGGGGTCTACTTCGCGATCTGCTCCGCGCGCGCCACATGCCCCTACCCCGCGCGATCCGCAGCGTGGCCCGCGGCCGCCTTCCTGCCTCGCCGCCAGGCGCTCGAGCTCGCCCTCCGCACCTTTGTGAAGACGTCCGTCGATCTCGTCGTCGTCGCGCTCCCGACCGCACGGCTGGTCTGGGTCGTCTTCGAGCGGGAGGACCTGCTCGCAGACATCGACGCGCCGGCGGTGCTCGACCAGCTTGCTCGCCACCCGGCGGTCGCCGACACGCCGCTCCGGGACCTCGTCGGCCGGCTCACTCGGCCGCGCCTCTTCCTTCCACTGCCCATCCTCCCGCCACCGGACGACACGATCTACGCGGTGCGACTCCTTGGACCGTAAAAGGAACGGGAGGAGCCTCTCTCGTCCTCGATCCCTATTTCTACCGCTGAAAGGAGATCTTCAGACCCGCGGCCGTGCATCATCGGTGCATCACGAGAGCGTGATCTGGCAGCGTTCCACGACATGGAGCGATGAGGCAAAAACCGCGTGGTTGAGCGAGTTGCCCGAACGAAGCGAAGAATCGGGCGATCGAGGTAGTTGCGACCCGCCCGGACTCCACAGTCACGCTGCCGCCTCACGCTCACGGCGGCGACGATTCTTCCGCGCACGCTTCGCCCGGTACGCCTCCGGGTGCAACCGCCGGTAACGGGCGTCCTTGCAACGGCGACCGCAGACCAACTGTCCCGCCCGGCCCTCGAAGACGGCACCGCACTCGACACACGACAGCTCGACGCGCGGCCGGCGGCGGGCAGCGTTGTCTGCAGCCACCCGCTCCGGATGCTCAGCCCGCCAACGCCGCGTCGCCTCGTTATGGCAGGTCCGGCACCAGGAAGAGAGCCCATCCGCCGACCGCTCGTTCCTCAGGAATGCGGCAGCCGGATGATTCTCGCCGCAATGCGCACACCGCTTTTCGCTCGGTATTGACGCTCCACTTTCGCGGTTTCTTTTGTGGGAAGCCGGCGGAGTATGGGAGCGCGTACCCCTCTGTAAAAGATTGGGGTGGGGTGGTTCTGCGGCTGTAGCTTCAGCGCTCGCGGTAAGTACCTCGCTCATGCCGCCTCCCGGAGCCAGCGGCTCGTCTCTTCCTGGCCGCGCACCTCGAGAAGCCAACTCCCCTCCGCGTGCCCGTACGCCCAGGCTTCAGCGGCGTCGAGCGCGGGGTCGTACGGGTTCGCCCACTCCGGCCGGCCGCAGAACGCGTCGATCGCGCCCTCGCAGACGACGCCCCAGAGGAAAGCGTCTGAACGGCTCACGAGGCCTCGTCGAGCTGAAGGTTTCGCGCCGGCCACCGGCAGCGCCGGGTCGTCAGCTCGAGGCGCCCGGGTGAGGGTGACGGATGACGGATGATGACGCCTTTTTCCTCTTTCCCCCCAGGCGCGTGCGCGTGTAGAGCGATAGAGTGAAAAAGCGTCACTAAGCGTCATCCGTCACCCTTCGTCCCGGATGCCGAGGCCGATCCATGAACGGGCGTTCTTCCGCCGTGCTTGTTGGAAGCCACGCTCGCCGAGTCGGCGTCCGAACGCTTGCTGGCTGAGCCGTTCCTTCTGGCCGCTCTGCTCAGCCCAGGCGCTGAAGCAGTTGTAGAGCGGTCCGGCCAGCGCCTCGGCGTTCTCGTCGATGACGCAGCGGTCTTCGAAAAACTCGCCGAGCACGTCCATCTCGCGCCTCAGCGGCGACCTCCGCAGAGCGCCGTAGTGAGGGTCGGGGCGAGAAGGCGCAGCCGGAGCTGCACTGCGAAGCGAAGGTGCGGTTAGGGGCGCATGCGAATAGCGATCGCTGCGATCCTGCTTGGAGCAGCCACGATGGCGGTCGGTCCCTTCGGACCGGCCGCCGGCAAGACTCGTCCCTGCGTGCCAGCGGGGACGTTGCGCGTTATTGCGGACCCGCGACGGCCCGACTGAGCGCGTTCCCCGGCGTTCTCTTCCGCAACGGTTCGTGCGCCCAGAGGCGAACCGGGCTTGCCCTCGAACGCGTCCCCGGCTACCCCACTCACGTCGATTTCGACGAAACCGGTTTCAACTCCGAAGCCGCCTGGGATTCGGACATTTCCTGCACGTGCGCATTTCGTGTCGAGCGTGTCTCACGGGGGTCTCATGAACGTCCGGCCGACTCCCTCCGACCGGCTCGCCAACCCCGACGCCGTGCTCAGCCGAAGCGACCTACGCGACCTCGGCTATGAGCGTCGAGCAGTGGACGCGATCTTCCGCGCCTGCCCGATCGTTTCCCTGCCCAACTACAGCCGTCCGCTCATCCTCGTGTCCGACTACCGCGAGCTTGTCGAGTGCTCGACGTACCGGGATGGGGAGCGCGTGCGGGTG
>Ga0136621_1000361_pt1 | contig 17683 bp, 16 predicted proteins | sample AntDryUQ445A2306_FD_104673 | JGI IMG/M metagenome (GOLD analysis project Ga0136621, IMG submission 104673) | Polar desert sand microbial communities from Dry Valleys, Antarctica - metaG UQ445A (23.06) | ecosystem: Environmental > Terrestrial > Soil > Desert | place: Antarctica: Dry Valley...
GGGAGATCGAGCGCGTGATGCAGATCCTGTCACGCCGCCAGAAGAACAACCCGGTGCTGATCGGAGAGCCGGGCGTCGGCAAGACGGCGGTCGTGGAGGGGCTCGCCTCGCGGATTTCCTCGAACCAGGTGCCGGAGCTCTTGAGGGGGAAGCAGATCTACACGCTCGACCTGGCCGCGCTCGTCGCCGGCTCGAAGTACCGCGGCGAGTTCGAGGAGCGCCTGAAGAAGGTGATGAAGGAGATCACCCAGCGCGGCGACATCATTCTCTTCATCGACGAGCTCCACAACCTCGTCGGCGCGGGAGCCGCCGAAGGCGCGATCGACGCCGCTTCGATCCTGAAGCCCGCGCTTGCGCGAGGCGAGCTGCAGACGATCGGCGCGACGACGCTCGACGAGTACCGCAAGTATCTCGAGCGCGACGCGGCACTCGAGCGCCGCTTCCAGCAGATCCGCGTCGACGAGCCGACGGTCGACGACACCGTGCAGATCCTGCGCGGCCTGCGCGACCGCTACGAGGCCCACCACCGCTGCAAGATCACCGACGACGCCCTTCGCGCCGCGGCCGTGCTCTCGGACCGCTACATCCAGGACCGCCATCTTCCCGACAAGGCGATCGACCTGATCGACGAGGCCGCATCGCGACTGCGCATCCAGACGATGAGCGCGCCGCCGCGCTATCGCGAGCTCGAGGACGAGATCGACAATGTGCGCAAGGACAAGGAGGCCGCAATCGAGGCCCAGGAGTTCGAGAAGGCGGCGAGCCTGCGCGACAAGGAGCGCAAGCTCACGCAGAAGAAGCGCGAGCTCGAGGAGAACTGGCGCGCCACCGAGGGCGAGGAGCAGCCCGATGTCGGCGAGGACGAGATCGCCGACATCGTCTCGATGTGGACGGGCATCCCTGTGTTCAAGCTGACCGAGGCGGAGTCACAGAAGCTGATCCGCATGGAGGACGAGCTCCACAAGCGCATCGTCGGCCAGGACGAGGCGATCGTCTCCGTCTCGAAATCGATCCGCCGTGCGCGTGCGGGCATCAAGGATCCCAAGCGCCCGACGGGCTCCTTCATCTTTCTCGGCCCCTCCGGCGTGGGCAAGTCCGAGACGGCCCGCACGCTCGCCGAGTTCCTGTTCGGCGACGAGGACGCGATGATCACGGTCGACATGTCCGAGTACATGGAAAAGCACTCCGTGTCCCGCCTCGTCGGCTCGCCGCCGGGGTACGTCGGCTATGACGAGGGCGGCCAGCTCACCGAGGCCGTGCGCCGCAAGCCCTACTCGGTAATCCTGCTCGACGAGATCGAGAAGGCGCACCCGGACGTCTTCAACATCCTTCTGCAGATCCTGGAGGACGGGCGGCTCACCGACGCCCAGGGGCGCAAGGTCGACTTCCGCAACACGATCGTGATCATGACGTCGAACATCGGGGCAGCAACCATCTCGAAGAATCAGTCGCTCGGCTTCACGGTCTCGGACGAGAGCGGACTCTCCTACGAGGACATGAAGGAACGGATCATGGGCGAGCTGAAGAAGGTCTTCCGGCCCGAGCTCCTGAACCGGATCGACGAGGTGATCGTCTTCCACAAGCTCTCCAAGCCCGAGATCATGTCGATCGTCGATCTCGTGCTCGCCCGGCTACGCGAGCAGATGGCGACCTACGAGACTTCGATCGAGTTGACAGACGAGGCGAAGGAGCTGCTCGTCGACAAGGGTTACGATCCGACGATGGGCGCTCGGCCGCTGCGCCGCGCGATCCAGCACTTCATCGAGGATCCGCTCGCCGACTTCGTGCTCGGCCGCGAGCTGGAGCCGGGATCGACCATCCTCGTCGCGCGCAAGAACGAGGACGAAGTCGACATCTCGGTGATCCCCGGCGCGCCGCCGGTTGACGAGAAGGTGACGGTCCCGCCGGACGAGCCGGCTGTCGACGAATCCACCGATTAGCCTGCCCGTCGTCGCTTCCCCGTTGACGCCAGTGCGCGGTTTGCGCTAAGAACGGACCCATCGGCAAGTCAACAGCGAAGGACGAGCGATGCCCTTATTGATTACCGATGACCAGCGGGAGGAGTTCGAGGCCCGGGGATACCTAATCGTCGATCCTGAGTTCGAGCCGGGTGTCGTCGAGGGGATCGTCGCCGAAATGGAACCGGTCTACGACACACCGACGGCAGTCGAGGGCAGGCGCATCCAGGACGCCTGGAAGTTCAACGAGAATGTTCGCCGCGTAGCGCTTCACCAACCGATCCTGGAGACGCTCGAGCTCCTCTACGGCCGGAAGCCGTTGCCGTTTCAGACGCTCAATTTCAACATCGGCACCGAGCAGCGGGCGCTCGAAACCACCGGGTTTCATGTGTGGTGTTTGGGTGGCGTTAGAAGACATCGACATGGACTGTGGGCCTCTCGTCTACTACGCGGGAAGCCACAAGCTGCCCGAGGTGACGCTCGCGGACGTCGGCGTCACTGCCGATGCGTCCAACTACCCGAAGTACGAGGACTACATCGAGAATTTGATCGAGGATCGCGTGGCCGAGATGCTCGGGAAGGCGTCGGTCGAGCCGGAGTACGGACTTCTCCGGAAGGGCCAAGCGCTCATCTGGTCAGCGAACCTCCTTCACGGTGGCTCGCCCAGGCGCGACGAGCGCCGAACTCGGCACAGCCAGGTCACGCACTACTTCTTCGAGGGCTGCCGCTATTACACGCCGATGTTGAGCACGGAGTCGGCGATCCACTGGCGGAACCCCGAATGGATCACTCCCGAGGGGCCGAAGCCAGATCCCGCTGCGCCCACCCAGGCTCGGAGGGTTGTGGGTGCGCTCAGGGGACGGCTGGGCTCTAAGACGCAAGCTGCGCGAGGCCCGCAAAGGCTAAGGCGCAGCAGCGGGCCAGCTAAACCAGTACCCACTCGTCGTCACGGATGATCGGGAAGGGAGCGCCCTGCCGGGTGATCCCGTCGACTGCGACCTCGGGTCCGCCGACCATGAAATCCGTATGGATCGACGAGACGTTGAAAGCCTCGAGCTCCTTGGGCGATCCGTCTATCCCGAAGGAGATTCCGCAGCCGTAGGCGATATGGCAGGTGGCGTTCTCGTCGAAGAGCGTGTCGAAGAACGTCACTTCCGTCTGGCCGACGCGGGACTCACCGTCGACGAGCGCGACCTCGCCGAGGTACGGCGCCCCCTCGTCCTGTCGAATCTGCCCCCGGACCGTCTCGGCGCCGGCTGAGGCCTGAACGTCGACGATCCGTCCGCCTTCGAAGTGGATCTCGAGGTCGCGGACGATCGTCCCGTTCAGGCCAAGGGGACGCGTCGAGCGGACCACTCCCTCTGTCCGGAGGCGGTCCGGAGTGGTGAAGACCTCCTCTGTGGGCATGTTCGGGACGTGCTTTCGGCCCCAGGCAGTCTCGAACCTGGCGGCGCCCCAGCGCGACCGGGGCATCAGGCCGACCGTGAGATCGGTTCCTGGGCCGTGGAACCGGATCGCATCGACCTCGCGCTCGTTCAAGACCCGTGCCCGCTCCTCGAGCTTTTCCATGTGTGCGTTCCAGGCCGCGACCGGGTTGCTCTCGTCGAGCCGGACGCAATGCGCCACCGCATCCCAGAGCCGCTCGACGTCGGGCTCCCCGAAGACGGTCTTCGCCCACCCCTCGTTCGGACACGCGATCCCGGTCCAGTTGACGAGCTTCTCGTTCAACTGGCGCAAGCCCTCGGCGGCGAGGTCCGCCATGCGAGCATCTGCGACCCGGGTTGGATCGAGATCGGCGAGCAACTCGGGCTCCGGATTCCCCGTCGTTCCGATGCTGGCAGCGCGCTCGTCACCGAGCTGCCGCCTCCGCTCGAGCAGCCAAGGCGGTGTCCACGACAGCGTTGCTTCCGGGGCGGACTCGATCATCGACCGGCGGACGTGCTCGTCGTCGTAGCGGACGTCGACGTAGCGCGCGCCGGCCGCGTAGGCTGCGCGCGCCAGGGCGCGCACGAGGGGCGCGTGCTCGACCCGGGCGTCGATCGAGACGAGCTGTCCCTCGGCCACGTTCGCCCCCACCTTCACTGCGAGCTCCGCATAGCGGCGGAGACGTTCGTCCGGAGCTGTCACGGTGCTCACGATACTGCTTGCGCCATCGGCCGAAGTAGAAGCCGTGGCGAAGCAGCGCGTCGATCGATCCAGAGGCGTGACAGGGACCGTCCTTGCCCGTCTCTAGGCTGCACTGAATGGCGAGGCCAGCGGCCCAATATGCATGCAGCGACTGTGGCTACTCGGCCGGGCGCTGGTTCGGAAAGTGCCCCGGCTGCGGATCGTTCGGGACGCTCGCCGAGGAGGCTCCGCAAGCCACCTCTCCACGGCGCGAGGCGAGGCCGCTGCTGAAGCTCGTCGAGGTCGAGGTCGAGGAGGCCGCTCGCATCACGACAGGGGTCGCGGAGCTCGACCGGGTGCTCGGCGGCGGTCTCGTGCCGGCCTCGCTCGTCCTCGTCGGCGGCGAGCCCGGAGTCGGAAAATCGACGCTCCTGCTGAGTGCGCTCGCCGCCATGTCGCAGAAGCAGCGCGTACTCCTCGTCACAGGCGAGGAGTCGGCGTCGCAGGTGAAGCTGCGCGCGGCGAGGCTCGGCGGCGCAGAGAACGTGGAGATCCTCGCCGAGACGGAGCTCGAGACGGTCTGCGTCACACTCGAGCGCGAGCTTCCGGCCGTGTGCGTGGTCGATTCGGTGCAGACGCTCTACTCGGCCGAGATCGGGTCGGCGCCCGGGTCGGTCGCCCAGGTGCGCGAGGCAGCCTCACGGCTCCTCCGGATCGCGAAGGAGCTTGGGATCGCAATTCTGCTCGTCGGCCATGTGACGAAGGACGGCTCCGTCGCCGGGCCGCGCGTGCTCGAGCATCTCGTCGACTGCGTGCTCCAGTTCGAGGGCGACCGGTTCAACGCTCATCGGATCCTGCGGGCGGTGAAGAACCGGTTCGGCTCGACGAACGAGCTCGGCGTCTTCGAGATGACCGGTACGGGCCTCGTCGGAGTCCCGAACCCCTCTGCGCTCTTCGGCCAGAGCACCCCCGGCGAGATCGGGGCGGCCGTCGCCTGCGCCCTCGAAGGGACGCGGCCGATCGTGCTCGAGATCCAGGCGCTCGTCTCGCCGACCGACCTCGCGATGCCGCGGCGCGTCGGCACGGGCGTCGACCCCAAACGGCTCGCCATGATCGTGGCCGTCTGCTCCCGCCACGCAGGCATCGCGCTCGCCGGGGCAGACGTCTTCGTCAACGTGGCGGGCGGACTTCGCGTCGACGAGCCCGGCGTCGATCTGGCCGTCGCGCTGGCGATCGCCTCGGCGGCGAAGGGCGTGGCGGCTCTGCCGGAGACGGCGGCGATCGGCGAGATCGGCCTCACAGGCCGTCTACGGACCGCCGCACAAATGGATCGCCGACTCGACGAGTGCGCCGAGCTCGGCCTCGGAGCGGTCGTGGCGCCGGCCGGGACAGGAGGTCGTGGCAAACTACGCATATTGCAGGCCGAGAATCTCCGGCAGGCGATCGTGACCGGCCTCCATGCAGACCGACAAAGGGCATAGGCGTGACGCAGCGACGCAGGGCTCGCTCGGATTCACCCGTTCGCCGTCCGAGCACGATCCGAGGCAGGAGCCGAAGCTTCTAGCTGCGCTCGCGCGGATCGCCCCCGGTACCGAGCTTCGGCAGGGAATCGACGACATCATCCGCTCGAAGGAGGGGGCGCTGATCGTGATCGGCGATCCGAATGCCCTCTCCTTCCTCTTCTCGGGCGGCATTCGGCTCGACCAGCCGTTCACCCCCCAGCTGCTCTACGAGCTCGCGAAGATGGACGGCGCGATCATCATCAACACGAGCCTCTCGAAGCTCGTGTACGCCAACGTCCAGCTCATGCCCGACCCGACGATCTCGTCGGCCGAGACCGGCACACGTCACCGCACTGCCGAGCGTGTGGCCAAGCAGACGAAGGCGCTCGTGATCTCGATCTCGCAGCAGCGCGAGACCGTCACGGTCTTCGTCGGCGAGCGCCGCTACCAGCTCGACTCGATCGCGGACGTGCTCGCCAAGACCAACCAGGCGCTCCATACGCTCGAGACCTACCGCCAGCGCCTCGAGCAGGTGCTGACGCGGCTGACGGCGCTCGAGTTTCAGGGTGCGGTGATGCTGGACGACGTTCTCATCGTTCTCCAGCGGGCCGAGATGACGGCGCGGATGGCCGGCGAGATCGAGCGCGACTGCGTCGAGCTCGGCTCCGAGGGCCGCCTGATCAGGATGCAGCTCGAGGAGCTGCTCGGGGAGGTGCCGACGGCGAGAGCCGCAGTCGTCGATGACTACCACGCGCGCGGAGGCGAGAAGAGCCGAGAGACGTTGACCCGGCTCGGCTCCCTTGCCTACCAGGAGCTGCTGGAGTTCGACGTGCTGGCGGTGACCCTGGGCTATCCGCGGTCGGTGAACCCACTCGACCACGCCGTCGCCCCTCGTGGCTACCGCGTGCTCGCCCAGATCCCGCGCCTGCCGGAGACCGTGATCGGCCGCGTGGTGACGAGCCTCGGTGGCCTGGATGCGATCGTGCGAGCCTCGCAGCGCGAGCTCGAGTCGGTCGACGGCGTCGGGACGATTCGGGCGCGGGAGATTCGAGAGGGCTTGCGGCGGCTGCAGGAGCACAATCTCGTCGACCGCCACCTGCAGCTCTAGGTTCGACTCGCACCCGCCCACTAGCAGGGACTTTGCTCGATTTCGGCTCGAGGCGGCCACTTTTCGCGCACAAAGTGCCTGGAAAAGCTGGCATTTTCGTTACACTTCCGTTATAGTTACTAGCTATTCCGCCGGCGACCTCGTGCGCCGGCGGCTTGGCGACTACAGCTCGAAAGGGAGGTCGGCTTGTACGACGTCGGCGAAAAGGTCGTGTATCCGCATCACGGTGCCGGAACCGTTGTGAAGAAGGAGTACCGGGAGGTTCTGGGAGAGAAGCGCGAGTACCTGACGATCCAGATCCTGCACAACGACATGACCGTGAACGTGCCGTCAGAGAACGCAGAGAGGGTCGGCCTGAGAAGAGTGATCGACGAGCAGATGGTCACCGTCGTGCTGAAGGCGCTGACCGGTAGCGGCACCGTCATGCCCAAGAACTGGAACCGGCGGTTCAAGCACAACCGGGACAAGATGAAGACAGGCGATATCTTCGAGCTCGCCGAGGTGGTGCGAAATCTGTCGCTCCGCGACCACGAGAAGGGACTCTCGACGGGCGAGAAGCAGATGTTCGTGAAAGCCAAGAAGATCCTCGCGAGCGAGCTCATGTACGCCAAGGAGATGGACGAGGAGGAGGCGGCCCTCTGGCTGGACGACGTGCTGGCCGAGGTAGGCACGACGGCGAAGGGCCAGGTCCCCGCCACCGTCTGACCGCACTCGGGAAGGTGAGTTGAGCGTCTGGGCCGTTCTCGTCGCAGCGGGGCGCGGAGATCGGCTCGGGCTGGATCGACCGAAGGCGTTCGCACCGCTCCGGGGAAGGCCGCTCCTGGCGGAGAGCCTGGAGCGGCTGGACGGCTGCGAGTGGGTCGATGCGATCGTGGTCGCCGCTCCCGTCGGCTGGGAGGAGCCGGCGATCCTCCTGGCCGAGGAGCTCGGCGTGGGAAAGGTGAGCGCGTGCAGCCCGGGGGGGCAGAGCCGAGCCGACTCGGTCCGGCTCGCCCTTGCCGAGGTGCCGGATGACGCGGCAGTCGTGCTCGTCCACGACGCGGCCCGGCCCGCGCTTCCCGCCGATGTCGTCGGGCGCGTGCTCGCACCGCTCCGCGAAGGTTGGGACGGCGCCGTCCCAGCCCTGCCGTTTGCAGACACGATCAAGCGGGTGAGGGAGGAGGCGGTCGTCGAGACCCTGGATCGGGAAGAGCTCGTCGCCGTACAGACGCCTCAGGCATTCGTCGCATCGGTTCTGCGGCAGGCCTTCGCTGGCGATGTCGCCGGCGCGAGTGACTGTGCGACCCTCGTCGAGCGGCAAGGTGGTCGCGTCAAGGTGGTCCGGGGAGATCGCCGTCTCCAGAAGGTGACGACCCCCGAAGATCTCGAGGCGATCGCGAGCTTCCTGTGATCGTCGACTACCACATGCACCTCCGCTCACCGACGGAGGAGATCGAGCACACGGTCGGGGCCGTGGAGCGCTTCGTCGAGACGGCCGACCGGCGTGGAATCGACGAGATCGGCTTCACCGAGCACGTCTACTACTTCCGCGAGACGCTCGAGCTCTGGGACATTCCGTACCAGTACGAGCGCTGTTGCTACGAGCTCGAGGGCTACTGCGACGCCGTGGTCGAGGCGAAACGCCAGGGCTATCCGGTCAAGCTTGGTCTGGAGGTGGACTGGGTGCCCTCGCGGGCGGACCGGCTGGCAGAGCTGCTTCGGCCCTACCCCTGGGATTACCTGCTGGGCTCGATTCACTTCATCGACGGGCTCGGGATCGACGCGCCGCCGAGCCTGATCGAGAAGATCGAGATCGGGCCGGCTTTCGATCGCTACTTCGACGAGTTGACCGACCTTGCGGGCAGCGGGCTCGTGGACGTGCTCGCCCATCCCGACCTGGTCAAGTTCTTCGGCAGGCGACCGGACGAGCCCCGCCTGCGCCGCCTGCACGCCGAGGCCGCCTCGCGCCTGGGGCGTACAGGCGTGGCTCTCGAGATCTCGACCGCCGGTCTCCACAAGCCGGTCGGCGAGCTCTACCCGGACCCGCAGCTTCTCGCGCTTGCCCGGGCGGAGGGCGTTCCGATCACTCTGGCGTCGGATGCGCACTCACCGCAGAACCTCGGTCGCGATCTCGACCGCGCGATCGAGCACGCGCGCGATGCCGGCTACGACACGATCACGGTCTTCGACGAGCGCGGCGCTCGGCAGGAGCCGCTCGGGTGACCGAGCTCCGCGTCGGTATCGGTATCGATGCGCACGCGCTCTCGGATGCGGCGTCGCTCGTGCTGGCGGGCGTCGAGTTTCCAGGCGAGCGGGGTCTCGCCGGGCACTCCGACGGCGACGTCATCTCCCACGCGCTGATCGACGCGATCCTCGGGGCGGCCGGCATGGGTGACATCGGCGAGCTCTTTCCGTCGACCGACGCGCGCTTCGCCGGCGCGTCGTCGCTCCGCCTCCTGAAAGACGCGTACGGGGCCGTTCGGGAAGCGGGTTTCGAGCTCGTGAACGCCGATTGCATCCTGGTCGGCGAGCGGCCGCGAATTGCAGGCTCTCGGAGCGAGATGGCGGCGCGCCTGGCCGGCGCGATCGGCGTCGGGCCGGAGCGGATCACCGTACGCGCGACGACCACGGACGGTCTGGGCTTCACCGGTCGCGGCGAGGGCCTCGCGGCGCACGCGGTGGCGCTCCTAGCCAAGGGCTCGTGAGCTCTAGCCCCTAGTCGGGCAGCGAGGCGATGCCGTCGCGCACGGCCATGAGTCCGTCTCGCTCGAGTGACTCGACGGCTGCAGAGTCGAGCTCGCGCAGCGGCCGGGGGTGCTCGACGACGAGCCGAAGCGCCGCTGCGCGACGCTGCCTGAACGACCCCTCGAAGCGAGCCTGCCTGCGCCTCGGCTCGAAGCGGCGGCCCCGTGACGGGCACCCGCCGGCGAGCGGACAGATCGGGCATCGCGGGACCCGCGCGAGGCAGATAGTCGCACCGAGGTCCATGAGCGCCTGACCGCAGCGGGGCCCGAAGCGCGCACCGAAGCGCTCCTGTACGCGGCGCACGTTGGTGTCGACCGGGAGTACCGGCCGGCCGAGCGCGAACGCCGAGATGGCATCGGCCGTGTAGCGGCCGACGCCTGGCAGCTGGGTGAGGTCGCCGGGCCAGCCTCCGGCGGCGATCTGCCGAGCCGCCCGGTGAAGGCTCAGCGCGCGGCGGTTGTAGCCGAGCCCCTGCCACTCGGTGATCACTTCCCGCGCCGAGGCCGCGGCCAGCGCTTCGACCGTCGGCCAGCGCTCCAGCCAGGCCTCGTACCGCGGAATCACGCGCTGCACCTGAGTCTGCTGGAGCATCACCTCGGACACGAGGATCGCGTACGGCTCTCTGGTGCGGCGCCAGGGCAGGTCGCGGCCGTTCGCGCCGTACCAGGCGAGGAGTCTCGACTCCACGGCGGGACTCTAGATGGTTGATCGGAAAGGACGCGCGGCGCCGGGTTCAACCATCAGGCAGGCAGCCGTCCCTTCGGGACATGATCTGGGGTCTGACCCCGGAGATGGCGCTTCGGGCCAGGGCCGCGGCTCAGGCTGCTCCTACACTGCCACGATGGTGAAGGTTCGCTTCGCGCCCAGCCCGACCGGCTCACTGCAGCTCGGCAATGCGCTGACGGCGTGCGCCAACCGGTCGTTCGCGGACAGTCGTGACGGGGCGCTCCTGCTGCGGATCGACGATACCGATGCCGCCCGGTCGACCGACGAGAGCGCCGAGGGCATCGTTCGAGACCTGGAGTGGCTAGGTATCGGCTTCGACGAGGGTCCGGTACGGCAAAGCGAGCGTGTCGAGGCACACCGAGCGGCAGCCGGCAGGCTGCTGCGTGCCAACCGCGCGTTCGAAGAGAAGGGCGCGGTCCGGTTCGACTCCGAACGGCGCCCCACCCTGCTGCGTCCGAACGGTGCGCCTACCTACCACCTCGCGAGCGTCGTCGACGACATCGATCTCGCCGTGACGCACGTGATCCGGGGCAAGGATCACTTGGCGAACACACCGCTCCATGTCGCCCTGGCCACGGCTCTGGGAGCAAATCCACCCGAATTCATCCACCACGGCCTGATCGTCGCCGACGACGGCCGAAAGCTTTCCAAGCGTCACGGGAACTCGTCGATCGCAGACCTTCGTGAGGCCGGGATTCCGGCGCAAGCGGTCAGGCAATACCTAGAAGAACTAGGTATTCCTCGCGGGGACGTGCACCTCGACCTGAAACGGATCCGACGCCTCGCCGTGGAGGCGATCGCCTCGCTGCCCGACGAGGAGCTGGCCGTCTCAGCGGGGGCGCCGCGCGAGCTCGTCTCCGCTCTCCGCGGCGCGCGCGACCTGAACGAGGCGCGGAGCTACGCGCGGGCGATCCTCGAGCCACCGAGCGCTGTGCTTCCCGCGGAGGCCCGTCCCACCCTCGAGCGCTTTCGGGAGCTTCGCGAGCGCAGCGAGGACGGCCACGACGAGGCTGCTGCACGCGCGATCGTCCGCGAGCTGAAGGCCGTCGGCGGCGACCTGCGCCAGCTCCGACTCGCGCTGACGGGCCGCGAGAGAGGTCCCGAGCTCTGGGCGGTAATCGCAGCGCTACCGCGCGACGAGGCCCTGCGGAGAGTGGATGCGGCTCTATAGCACGCTCTCCCGGCAGCTCGAGGAGTTGCCGCCGCCCCCCGGGCCGATCGGCATGTACGTCTGCGGGCCGACCGTCTACCAGCGCGCGCACATCGGCAACGCCCGGCCGTTCGTCGTCTTCTCGTGGCTTCGAAACTGGCTCGTGGAACGCGGCTACGACGTCACCTTCGTCCACAACATCACCGACATCAACGATTCCATCTACGAGGCGGCGCCGGGCGCGAGCGCCGAGCTGGCGGCGAAGGCGACGGGGTGGTATCTCGAGGACACGCGGGACCTCGGCCTCGGCATGCCGGATCACATGCCGAAGGCGACCGAGACGATCGACGAGATCATCCGCCTGATCGAGCGGCTGATCCGCGATGGATTCGCCTACGCCGTCGAGGGAGACGTCTACTTCCGCGTCTCGCGGTACTCCGATTACGGACAGCTCTCGGGGCAGCGGCCGGGCGAGGTCGAGGAGCAGGAGCCGAACCCGCGCAAGGAAGATCCGCGCGACTTCGCGCTCTGGAAGGCGACCAAGGACGGGGAGGACACTCGTTGGGCCTCGCCGTGGGGTCTCGGTAGGCCGGGCTGGCACATCGAATGCTCGGCCATGGCCGAGAAGCTTCTCGGACCCCGCTTCGAGATCCACGGCGCGGGTCTCGACATCGTCTTTCCGCACAACGAGAACGAGCTTGCTCAGTCGCGCTGCGCCGGTAGCGACTACGCCCGAATCTGGATGCACAACGGCATGCTCCGCTTCACCGGCGAGAAGATGTCGAAGTCGCTCGGCAACGTGAAAACCATTCGCGAGGCACTTGACAGCTGGGGCCGCGAGACCCTGCTCCTCTTCTTCATGAGCGCGAAGTGGTCACAGCCGATCGACTTCTCGGAGGACACGCTGGCTCAGGCGAAAGCGCAGTGGCAGCACTTCGCCCAGGCGCTGTACGAGAACCGGCCGCCGCGGCCGGCTACGAGCTGGGAGTCACTCGAAGCCGCCCTGGATGACGACTTCAACACCGCCGCGGCCCTCGCGGTGATGCACGAGTGGCGGGACGCTAGCCGGCTCGACCTGCTGGGTCGAGCTCTCGAGATCTTCGGGCTGAAGTTCGTCCAGGCGATTCCCCCAGCGGAGGTCAAGCGGCTGGCGGAAGAGCGTCAGCACGCTCGGAGCCGCCAGGATTTCGCCGCCTCAGACGAGCTTCGCGATCGGATTGCGGAGCTCGGCTGGTCCGTTCAGGACACGGCTACCGGCCCTGTGCTCGTACCGCGGTGACCCGCGATCTCGTCTACGGGCGGCGGTCGGTGCGTGAGGCGGTCCGCGGGCCTCGGCAGGTGCTGGAGGTGTGGGCAACCGAGCGCGTCCTCGTGGCCGAGGCGTGGCTTCGTGAACCTGGGGGCCTGCGCGTCCAGACCAAGCCCGAGCGCTTGCTCGGGGAGGCGGCCGGCACGCGGGACCATCAGGGGGTGGTGGCCTGGTGCGAGCCGTACCGCTACGCGGACGCCTACGAGCTGGCCGGAGTCGAGCGGCCCCTGATCGCGTGCCTCGACCGCGTCACCGACCCGCGGAATCTCGGTGCGGTGTGCCGGAGCGCGGAGGGAGCGGGCGCGACCGGCGTGGTGTTACCGGCGCACGGCTCAGCCACGATCACGCCGGCGGTGTGCCGCGCCTCGGCCGGCGCCGTGGAGCACCTGCCCGTGGCTGTCGTGCCGAATCTCGCGCGCTACCTCGGCGAGATCAAGGCTCCCGGGCTCTGGGTATGGGCCGCAGTCGGCGACTCCGCGACGACCCTCTGGGACGCGGACCTCGCGGGTGGCACGGTGCTCGTCTTCGGAGCCGAGGGCAGAGGCGTACGCCCGCTCGTTCGGCGGACCTGCGACGGGGCGATCTCGATTCCGCTTGCCGGGCAAGTCGAGTCTCTGAACGTCAGCGTCGCGGCGGCTGTCCTTCTGTACGAAGCGCACAGGCAGCGCCGTGCCTGAGCCGACGCTCTACCTCTTCGACGGCTACAACCTGCTTCACACAGGTGACTTCGAAGACGTGCGGGCGCTTCGCGACGAGCTCGCCAGCTTCGTCGCACTGAGGGGTGCGCGAGGCGTGCTCGTGCTCGACGGGGTGGGAGTCGACGAGAAGCGAGGATCCCTCGAGGTCCGGTACGTCCCCGACGCCGACTCCCTGCTCGAGCGCCTCGCGGCCGAGAGTCGAAGGAAGGAGCGCGTCTGCCTCGTCTCCTCGGACGCAACCGTGCTCGGCACTGCGGGGCAGGAAGTCGGGAAGGTGAGCTCCGCCGCCTTCCTCCGCGAGCTCGGGCCCGTGAGTCACGACGAGCCGGCCGGCTCGCGCATCCGCGACCGTCTGGACGAGAAAACCCGAGCGCGTCTGGAGCGCCTCCGGCGCAACCGATAACGAGCCGGGTTCGAGAAAGTGTTGTAACTTCTTGCGGCGAATGCTATGGTCTTGCTCAACTTAAGCTTGAGACTCGCCACGAAGGCACCTCACTTAATCTTTCCAAAGCTATGTCCAGACGCGCCGCTCACGCACTCCAACCGTCCCAGAAAGCTCAACGAGAGCTTGAGGATCTGCAGCTCGCGCTGCGCGCACGAAACGGCGACAGCGGCGCGCTCGACGCGCTCATCCGGCGGTACACCGGATTCGTGCGGCTGAAGGCGAGCTCGTACTTTCTCGCCGGCGGCGAGTCCGAGGATCTCCTCCAGGAAGGGTTGATCGGCCTCTACAAGGCGGTCCGCGACTTCCGGCCCGAGATGGAGACGTCGTTCCGCAGCTTTGCGGAGCTCTGCGTCACGCGCCAGATCATCACGGCGATCAAGACAGCGACGCGCTTCAAGCACGCCCCCCTCAACACCTACGTCTCGTTCAGCCACACACCCGCGGGCCAGGAGTCGGAAAGTGACTGCACCCTCGGCGAGGCGCTTCCGGGCCCGAGTGTCGACGACCCCTCCGTCTGCGTGATGTCGACTGAAGAGCTCCAGAGTCTCGTGTTCTGCCTGGGCACCGGTCTTTCGAGCCTGGAGTCGGATGCGCTGAAGCTCTATCTCGAGGGCTCGTCCTACGAGGAAATGGCCGAGGAGCTCGACTGCGACACGAAGACGATCGACAACGCGCTCCAGCGGGTCAAGCGCAAGGTGCTGGCGCACCAGCGCTCGCGCCAGGTTCTGCAGTAGCCGCAGTACCATAGGGATTTGGCTATTCGCCGGAGTAGCTCAGCTGGTAGAGCAAGCGATTTGTAATCGCTAGGCCGTCGGTTCGAGTCCGACCTCCGGCTTTCCTTTCCGAACGCTAGGAGCAGCCCTCCACGTACCGAACTGCGCGGTTGCCGAATGCGATTTCCGTGACCCGGCCCCGCGGCGAGACGTCGAATCGCAGCGCCCACAGCGGCCTGCTCGGGCTCCGCAAGAAGTAGTCGCGCGCGCCGGGCGTGTATAGGTTTCGCCGCGAGCCCAGACGGAAGCCGTACGCCTTCCGGAGCGCTCCCACAGTCGAGCCGATCCGGATCCCGGCCGGGGTAGCAGCGCCCTTGTCGAACCAGACGGCGCCGAAGCGGTCGTTCTCGAAGAGCGCGTAGCCCGACATGCCGCCGCGGCGGACGATGGCGGTCGCGCATCCCGGCGAGGCTGCACGATTGAGCCGCAGCTTTACACCCCAGCGTGCCTCCACCTGTGCGACGGTCATTCCCGGCCGGACTCCTCCGACGCCCTGCAGAGTCATTTTCGCCGGGAGATCGCGAACCTGGGCGCCGACTACGGGCACACAAGCGGCGGTTGCGGAGAAGGCGACGCTCGAGACCAGCAATCTCCTCATGGAGAAATCGTAACGCTCCCCCCACTGTGGAGCGCCTGCTCGAGGTCTGCCCAAAGCTCCTCGACGCCCTCCAGGCCGACGCTCAACCGAACGAGACTCTCCGGAACTCGATCACCTTCCCAGCGGTGTCGTGTCTCGAGCACCGATTGGACCCCGCCCAGGCTCGTCGCGTTCTTGATCGCGCGGGTGGAGGTCTCGACCGAACGGGCGGCCTCCGCTCCTCCCGCCACGTCGAAGGAGAGCAGGCCGCCGAAGCCGCCTTGCATGTAGCGGGCTGCCTGCGCGTCACCGAGCCCCGGGTAGCGCACGCGCTCGACCGCAGGATGCGCCTGCAGGCGCCGGGCCAGCTCGAGCGCGCTCGCCGACTGGCGCTCAACCCGCAGGGTCAGGGTCTGGAGCCCTCGAAGCAGCAGCCAGGCGGGGTCCGGGGCCGCAACAACGCCGGCGTGGCCACGAAACTCCAGCAACCGCCGGTGATCATCCTCGGACCGGCTCACGGTCACGCCGAGGAGGACGTCCGAGTGCCCGCCCAGATACTTCGTGGCGCTGTGGACGACGACGTCGGCCCCGTGCTCGAGCGGCCGCAGGAGCACCGGTGTGGCGGCGGTCGCGTCCACGACCACCCGCGCTCCTTGCGCGTGGGCGGTCTCGGCAGTCGCAGCCAGGTCGGGAAAGCTGAGCAGCGGATTGGAGGGCGTCTCGAGCCAGACGAGCTGGACACGCTCGGGGGGCGGACCGGTCTGGTCGAACTCCACGAGCTCGACACCCCAGCGTGCGAACTCCGTCCGGAAGAGCCGCTCCACTCCGTAGTAGGCATCGCGGGCGAGCGCGACCCGGCCGCCGGGCTCGAGCAGCGCCAGGATCACGCTCGTCACCGCGCCCATCCCGGACGAGAAGAGCAACGCGTGGCCGCCGTCGAGCTCGCCGAGCACACTCTCCGCCTCCACGCCTGTCGGGTGGAGGTAGCGCTGATAGAAGAACGCTCCCGGCTCGCCTGCCTCGTAGGGCCAGATCGTCGACCGGTCGAGCGGCTCCATGCGGCGACTGTACTAGTCTCCTCCCTCGCGATGGCAGCCACGGAAGACTCGACGCCCGCGAAGCTCGAGCGGCTCCGCGCGCTCCGGGAGGAGTCGCAGCACGCCGGGAGCGAGAAAGCTCGCCAGAAACACCACGAGAAGGGCAAGTTGCTCGCCCGCGAGCGCCTCGAGAAGCTCCTCGATCGGGGCTCCTTCGTCGAGCTGGACCGCTACGTGCGCCACCGCAACCCCGAGTTCGGGATGATGGACCGCCGTCCTTACGGCGACGCGGTCGTCACGGGCTACGGGACGATCCTCGACCGCAAGGTCTTCGTCTTCTCACAGGACTTCACGGTCTTCGGCGGCAGCCTCTCGGAGGTCTTCGCCGAGAAGATCTGCAAGGTGATGGATCTCGCCGCCAAGTACGGCTGTCCGGTGATCGGGATCAACGACTCGGGTGGAGCTCGCATTCAGGAGGGCGTCGTCTCGCTCGCGGGCTATGCCGAGATCTTCTGGCGGAACGTCCAGTGCTCGGGAGTGATCCCGCAGATCAGCCTCGTCATGGGGCCCTGTGCCGGCGGGGCCGTCTACTCTCCCGCGATCACCGACTTCGTCCTGATGGTCGAGGGCGACTCGTACATGTTCATCACGGGCCCAGACGTGGTCAAGACGGTCACCGGAGAGGAGGTGACCTTCGAGGAGCTCGGCGGTGCCGCGACGCACGCCGCCAAGTCGGGCGTCGCGCACCTCGTCTCTCCCGACGAGGAGGCCTGCCTCGAGGACGCGCGCTACCTGCTCTCGTTCCTGCCGCAGAACAACGTCGACCCGCCTCCCTCCAGCGAGCCGTCGGACCCGATTGGGCGGGAGGACCCCGAGCTCGACTCGATCATCCCCGACAACCCGAACAAGCCCTACGACATCAAGGGAGTTATCTGCCGCGTCGTCGACGACGGGGAGTTCCTCGAGCTGCACGAGCGCTTCGCGGAGAACATCGTCTGCGGCTTCGCCCGGCTGGGTGGCCGGCCTGTCGGGGTCGTGGGCAACCAGCCTCGCTCGCTGGCAGGGGTGCTCGACATCGACTCGTCGGTCAAGGCGGCCCGTTTCGTTCGGACGTGCGACGCCTTCAACATCCCGCTCGTCACGTTCGTCGACGTGCCCGGGTTCCTGCCGGGGACGGCGCAGGAATGGGGCGGGATCATCCGGCACGGCGCCAAGCTCCTGTACGCCTACGCCGAGGCGACGGTCCCGAAGCTCGCGGTGATCACGCGCAAGGCCTATGGTGGCGCCTACGACGTCATGAGCTCCAAGCACATCCGCGCCGACTTCAACTTCGCCTGGCCGACGGCGGAGGTCGCCGTGATGGGGCCCGAGGGCGCGGTCAACATCATCTTCCGCGGTGAGCTCGAGCAGGCGGCCGATCCGGATGCACGCCGGGCCGAGCTGATCGCCGACTACAAGGAGCGCTTCGCCAACCCGTACTCGGCCGCAGAGCGGGGTTACGTCGACGACGTGATCGAGCCCCGCCGGACGAGACCGGTGCTGATCGACGCGCTCCAGACCGCCTCGACGA
>Ga0136621_1000362_pt1 | contig 17680 bp, 16 predicted proteins | sample AntDryUQ445A2306_FD_104673 | JGI IMG/M metagenome (GOLD analysis project Ga0136621, IMG submission 104673) | Polar desert sand microbial communities from Dry Valleys, Antarctica - metaG UQ445A (23.06) | ecosystem: Environmental > Terrestrial > Soil > Desert | place: Antarctica: Dry Valley...
GGCCAGCCTGCCGACCGGGGTGAGGACCGCGGCGGTGCCGCAGGCGAAGACCTCGGTGATGTCGCCTGAGGAGACGCCGCTGCGCCACTCGTCGATACCGAACCGGCGCTCCTCGACCTTGTGACCGCTGTCGTCGAGCAGGGTGAGGACCGAGTCCCGGGTGACGCCCTCGAGGATCGAGCCGGTCAGCTCGGGGGTGACCACGGTGCCGTCGGCGTGGACGAAGTACAGGTTCATGCCGCCCAGCTCCTCGACCCAGGTGCGGTCCACCGCGTCGAGGAAGGCGACCTGGTCGCACCCGTTCGCCGCAGCCTCCTGCTGGGCGAGCAGGCTCGCGGCGTAGTTGCCGCCGCACTTGGCCGCTCCCGTGCCGCCGGGCGCGGCGCGGGTGTAGTCCTGCGACAGCCAGATCGACACCGGCCGCACCCCGCCGGGGAAGTACGCGCCAGCAGGTGAGGCGATCACGCAGAAGGTGACGTGCCGGGCCGGCCGGACGCCGAGGAACACCTCGGAGGCGAACATGAAGGGCCGCACGTACAAGCTCGTCTCGCCACCGTGCGGCACCCAGGCCGCGTCGGTGCGCACCAGCGTCTCGATCGCCTCCAGGAAGGTGTCGGGCGGGAGCTCGGGCAGCGCGAGGCGCCGAGCCGAGCGCTGGAAGCGGGCCGCATTGGCGTCGGGTCGGAACAGCCAGGTCGAGCCGTCGTCGTGCCCATAGGCCTTCATGCCTTCGAAGATCTCCTGGGCGTAGTGCAGCACGGCCGTGGCCGGATCGATCGACAATGGCCCGTACGCCTGCACCCGGCCGTCGTACCAGCCCCGCTCGGGCGTCCACTCGATCAGCGCCATGTGGTCGGTGAAGTGGACGCCGAAACCTGGCGCGGCCAGAATCTCCGCGCGCCGGGCGGCGTCGGTGGGCGTGGGGGTCTGCGCGACCGACAATGCTGTGGTGCTCATGCTGGCACGCTAACCGACGCCACCTGCTCGGCAATGGCCTCGCCGGTCTCCCGGGTGCCGCGCGAGGCATGGCCCCGCACGGCGAGATCTGCGGTGACGGCGGTCTCGATGCGGGCGGCGGCCGCGGTCAGTCCGAGGTGGTCGGCGAGCATCGCCGCGGACAGGATCGCCGCGGTCGGGTCGGCGACGCCTCGACCGGCGATGTCGGGCGCCGACCCGTGCACCGGCTCGAACATGCTGGGGGTGGTGCGGTCGGGATTGATGTTGCCACTCGCGGCCAGCCCGATTCCACCGGTCACGGCGGCCGCCAGGTCGGTGAGGATGTCGCCGAACAGGTTGTCGGTGACGACGACGTCGAAACGCGCCGGGTCGGTCGTCATGAAGATCGTGGCCGCGTCGACGTGCAGATAGTCCACCTCGACGCCGGCGAACTCCGCGCCGACCTCGCGGACCGCCTGGCTCCACAGGCTCCCGGCGTGCACCAGCACGTTGGTCTTGTGCACGAGGGTGAGCCGGCGGCGCGGTCGCGCGGCGGCGCGGCGGAACGCGTCGCGGACCACCCGTGCGATGCCGAACGCGGTGTTGATGCTGACCTCGGTGGCGATGGCGTGCGGCGTCCCGCCGCGGAGGACGCCGCCGTTGCCGACATACGGTCCTTCGGTCCCCTCACGCACCACCACGAAGTCGACCTCGCCCGGGTCGCGCAGCGGTGAGACCGCGCCCGGCCAGAGCCGCGACGGGCGCAGGTTGACGTGGTGGTCCAGCTCGAAACGCAACCGCAGCAGCAGCCCCCGCTCCAGCAGCCCGGGCGGCAGGGCGGTATCACCCGGCCGGCCACCGACCGCCCCGAGCAGGATGGCGTCGTGGCCGCGGATCTCGTCGAGCACGGCGTCGGGCAACACCTCTCCGGTGCTGAGGTACCGCTCGGCACCGAGGTCGAAATGCTGCTCGTCGACCCGCACGCCGTCGTGCTCAGTGGCCACAGCGAACACGCGCAGGGCCTCGGCGGTGACCTCCGGGCCGATGCCGTCGCCCCCGATGACCGCCAGCGAGACCCGGCGTACCGGCGCGACCGATTCAGTTGTCGTCAGGGCGCTGTCCCCCGTTGTCGCGCAGGTCGAGTGCGACCTGCAAGGCCTTGGCCGCCTGGCGGCCCTCGTGACGGTCCTGGCTCGGAGCCCAGTCGTCGGGATACATCTCGTACATCGTCTCGTCCGTCTCGTCGCTGTGTGGGTCGGGGTCAGCCCGGATCACACCAGCCACAGCGGCCAGAACGGCGCCGACACGGGTGTGGGTGCGGGCGATGCGCCCGACACCTGCGTCACTGCCAGACTGCGGGATCCGTGGGCCACAACGCCGAACGCCGCAGTGGGGATGGCCTCAGAAGGCCCCACTACGGCAGCGAAGGATCACGACGACGGTCCGCATGACCGGGCCAACGTACGACGGACGGCCCGGCGACGACGCGGAACGGGACGGCTGTCTCATTCCTCGGGACCGACCGGTGCGCCGGCTGTGCCAGAATCCCCCCGTGAGCGCTCCCCCAGAGCTGCCCGAGGTCGTCCGGCGGGCCCTCGACCTCTCCCGCAGCCAGGGCTTCGTGAGCGCGACCCGACATGAGACCGGCCGCCTGCTGGCCACCCTGGCGGCGATGCGCGGTGGCACCCTCGGCGAGCTCGGCACCGGGTGCGGCGTCGGTGCGGCGTGGCTGTCCAGTGGCGCGACCGCCGACGCCCGCATCGTCACCGCCGAGCTGGATCCCGGGCTGGCAGACCTGGCGCGCGGGGTCTTTGCCGACGATGCCCGTGTCGAGGTGCTTACCGGGGACTGGACCACGCTGGAGCGCTTCGCCCCGTTCTCGCTGCTCTTCGTCGACGTCCGCGAGGTCAAACTCGGCTCCGTCGATGTCATCGCCGACCTGATGGCGCCCGGTGGGGTGGTCGTGCTCGACGACTTCACCCCAAGCAGTCAATGGCCGCCGGTCTACGCCGGTCGCGTGGATGCGATGCGCGAGCGCTGGCTCACCGACGAGCGGTTCACCGCGGTGGACGTGATGGTGACCAGCGACGCGTCGGTCGTGCTGGCCGCACGTCGCTGAGCGGGTCGCGGACGGCCGGCAGCTCGACGACGAGGCGGGGCAGGAACACCTGCACCAGCGGGCCGACGGCCAGGGCATAGAGCACCGTCCCGATCCCGACCGTGCCACCGAGCACCCAGCCGAGTGCCAGCACGCTGAGCTCGATCGAGGTCCGCACCAGCCGGATGCTGCGCCCCGTACGCCGCACCAACCCGGTCATCAGGCCGTCGCGCGGCCCCGGACCGAACTGTGCACCGATGTACATCGCACCCGCCAGCCCATTGAGCCCGATGCCGCCGAGGACCAGGCCGGTACGCACCGCCATCGACTCCAGTGCGGGGATCAGGGCCAGTCCGAGGTCGGTGACCAACCCGATCACGACCGCGTTGGCCACCGTGCCGAGGCCCGGCCACTGCCGCAGGGGTATCCACCCGACCAGCACGACCACGCTGACGGCGATCACCACCGTCCCGAACGACAGTCCGGTGCGTTGCACGATCCCGTCGTGGAACACGTCCCAGGGGTCGAGGCCGAGTCGCGAGCGGATCATCATCGCCATCGACCAGCCGTAGAGGAACAAGCCAGCGAACAGCTGCACCAGTCGGCGCGAGGTGCGCCCGGCGGTGAGCTGCTCGCGCGGGGTCAGCGGGCTCAGCAAGGCGGTCACGTATCAAGACTGGCGGGCATTGGACTGGAAATCGATAGCCACTTCGCACATAGTGGTCGGGTGGCGTGGACCAAGGTCTCTGCGGACAAGATGGTCAGACTGCTCGGTGACCTGCCGGCGGGTGTCGCGGCCTACTCAGGGCTCGCGGCCCGGGTGCGCCGCCTCGTCGGTGAGGGCCGGCTCACCGACGAGCACCAGTTGCCGTCGGAGCGCGAGCTCGCCCGCTCGCTGGGCGCCAGTCGCACCACGGTGACCCGTGCGTACGCGGAGCTGGTCGACACCGGCTACGCCCAGGCCCGGCAGGGGTCCGGCACCGTCGTGCGAGTGCCCGGCAACAGTCGCGGCGCACTCGGCGGACTGGTGGCTGTGCACGACGCGGCGGCCGGGACGATCGACCTGACCTGCGCGGCACCGGCCGCGGTGCCGCAGGCCCACGAGGCGATCGCCCGAGCGGGTGCGCAGATGCCTGCCCAGCTGCGCGGCTCGGGCTACTACCCCGAGGGGTTACCCGAGCTGCGCGAGCTGGTCGCCGCCCGCTACTCACAGCGCGGCCTGCCCACCTCGGCCGACCAGGTCCTCGTCACCAGCGGCGCGCTGGCCGGGTTGGCGATAGTCGCGCAGCTGCTCGTCTCCCCCGGGACAAGGGTGCTCACCGAGGACCCGACGTACCCGAACGCGATCGCGACGCTGCGGGGTGCGCATGGCCGGATCGTCACCCACCCCATGGACGCCGACGGGTGGGACCTGCCGACCCTCGAGTCGAGCTTGCGCCGCGCCACGCCCGCTCTGGCCGTGCTGATGCCCGACTTCCACAACCCCACCGGTGCGCTGATGGACGAGCCGACCCGGGAGCGGCTTGCCGCGGCGCTGGCTCGTGCCGGCACCACCGCGGTCATCGACGAGAGCAGCGCAGAACTCGCCCTCGACCCGGCAGCGCAACCCCTGCCCCGGCCGTTCGCGGTGTTCGCGGCGGCCGGCCAGGACGTGATCACCGTCGGCAGTGCCAGCAAGTCGCTGTGGGGCGGCTTCCGGATCGGCTGGGTGCGCGCCCCCCGCGCGATGCTGCCCGCGCTCCTCCGGGCCCGCACGACGCGCGACCTCGGCTCATCGGTCTTCGACCAGCTTGCGGTCGCCCACCTGCTCGGTGACCTCGGACCGGCCCTCGCCGAACGGCGGGCAGGGCTGCGCCGCACCCGAGACGCACTGGCCGGCGCTCTGCGCATCGACCTGCCCGACTGGCAAGCGACCGTGCCCTCGGGCGGGCTGAGCCTGTGGTGCCGGCTGCCGCGACCGTACGGACCAGCGCTCGTGCAGGCGGCGGAACCGGCCGGGGTGCTGCTGGTGGCTGGCGGCCGCTTCGGGGCGGGCGGCGGCCTGGCGGGCCACCTGCGGCTCCCGTTCACCGTCGATGCTTCGACAGCGGTCGAGGCCGTGCGCCGGATCGCCACCGCCGACGCGCAGGTACGCGGCGGCGCGGGAGCGACAAGGCGTGACAGCGCCGGGCAGCGCAGTCCGCTGATCGCCTGAAGACGTCAGCCGACGTGCGGTCGGTCGGCAGACATCAGACCGCCAGATCGACCCGGCGCACCCAGTCCGCGCTCATCGCCACGCGGACCTCCTCGCCGACGTCTGCCGGCACCGGCGAGTCGACGGCCAGGACGACCAGCGCGTGCCCACCTTGACGGTCGCGGCTCACCTGCATGCCCGCGATGTTGATGTCGGCCTCGCCCAGCAACCCGCCGACGGTGCCGATCATGCCGGGACGGTCCTGGTAGCGGACGAACAACAGCCGCTCGGTGGGCTCGATCTCGACGTCGTAACCGTCGACCTCCACCAGCCGCTCGCGTTGGTGGATGCCCACCAGTGTCCCCGACACCGAGACCTGCGAGCCGTCCGCACGAGTGCCGCGCAAGGTGACCAGATTGCGATGGTCGGGGCTGTCGGCATCGGTCACCAGCCGCACCTCGACGCCGCGCTCGGCCGCCAGCAGCGGCGCGTTGACGTAGGAGACGTTGTCCTCGACGACGTCGGCGAAAACTCCCTTGAGCGCGGCCAGCTCGAGCACCTTGACGTCGTGGGCGGTGATCTCACCACGCACCTCGACGTCGAGCTGGGACACGATGCCGTCGGCGAGGGCGGTGAAGATACGGCCGAGCTTCTCGGTCAGGGCGATACCGGGGCGGACATCCTCGGCGATGACGCCGCCCTGGACGTTGACCGCGTCCGGCACCAGCTCGCCAGCCAGCGCCAGCCGTACCGAGCGCGCCACCGCGACTCCCGCCTTCTCCTGTGCCTCGTTGGTGCTGGCGCCGAGATGCGGAGTGGCCACCACGTTGGCGAGCTCGAACAGCGGCGAGTCGGTGCAGGGCTCGGTGGCGAACACATCAAGGCCGGCACCGCCGACGCGGCCCTCCTTGAGCGCCGCGAACAGCGCCTGCTCGTCGACGATTCCGCCACGCGCCGCGTTGACGATGATGACGCCCGGCTTGACCTTGTCCAGCTGCTCGGCGCCGATCAGGCCGACGGTCTCCGGGGTCTTGGGCAGGTGGACCGAGATCGCGTCGGCCTCGGCGAGCAGCTCGTCGAGGCTGACCAGCCGCACGCCCATCTGCGCGGCCCGGCCGGCCTGGACGTACGGGTCGTAGGCGATGACCCGCATGCCGAAGGACGACAGCCGCTGCGCGACGAGCACGCCGATCCGGCCCAGCCCGACGATGCCGAGCGTCTTCTCGTACAGCTCGGTGCCGGTGAAGGCGCTGCGCTTCCACTGCCCGGCGCGCAGCGTCTGGTTGGCTGGCGCGATGTGACGCGCCGCGCTCAGCAGCAGCCCCACGGCGAGCTCGGCGGCGCTCACGATGTTGGACGTGGGCGCGTTGACGACCATCACTCCGGCCTGGGTGGCGACCTTGACGTCGACGTTGTCGAGCCCGACACCGGCCCGGGCGATCACCTTGAGCCGACTGGCGGCGGCCAGCGCCTCGGCGTCGATCTTGGTGGCACTGCGGACGAGGACCGCGTCGACGTCGACGATGGCGGCCAGCAGCTCGGCGCGGTCGGCCCCGTTGCAGTAGCGGGTTTCGAAGCCGTCTCCCAGCGCGTCGACCGTGGCGGGAGAGAGCTCTTCGGCGATCAGGACGACGGGCTTGCTCACGAAGGATCCTTTGCGAAGTCGTGCGGTCAGGGTGTTGACGGGTGCACGACGTTGTGCCCAACAACCGATGCTAGCCCACCGGGCTCAGTGGCCCTTCTCGTCGGCGGGCTCGCTTCGTGCCGTCGTCGTCGTCGACGACCACATCCACACCAGCATGCCGAGGCCGAACACCAGCATCACCGGGCCGGACCACAGGTTGATGTCAATTCCGGCGGCCTTGTCCTCGGCTTCCTCGGAGTCGAATATCCCGATCGCGGTGATCACGATGCCGTGGAAGACGAACAGGAAATGGGCCGCCTCGCGGGACCGCTGCACTCTGGCACGCAGCCGGAGACCCCGCAAGCACACACACGGGTCGTCCAGCGTGTACCTCAGCGGGAGACAGAGCCCTCGGTGTAGTCGTCGTCGTGGCTCTTGACCCAGCTCATCAAGGTGCGCAGGTCGCGGCCGGTCGCCTCGATCGGGTGCTGCTCGCCCTCGGCGCGCAGCTTCGCGAACTCCGGGGCCCCGGCGTCCTGGTCGGCGATGAAGCGGTCGGCGAACGCTCCGCTGGTGATGTCGGCCAGCACCTCGCCCATCCGCTGCTTGACTGACGCGTCGATGATGCGCGGTCCGGAGACGTAGTCGCCGTACTCGGCGGTGTCGCTGACCGACCAGCGCTGCTTGGCGATGCCGCCCTCGTACATGAGGTCGACGATCAGCTTCAGCTCGTGCAGGCACTCGAAGTAGGCCACCTCGGGCTGGTAGCCCGCCTCGACCAGCGTCTCGAAACCGGCCATCACCAGCGCCGAGGCGCCGCCGCACAGCACCGCCTGCTCACCGAACAGGTCGGTCTCGGTCTCCTCGGTGAAGGTGGTCTTGATCCCACCGGCCCGCAGCCCGCCGAGCGCCTTGGCATAGGACAAGGTCAGCTCCCATGCCGAGCCGGAGGCGTCTTGCTCCACCGCCACCAGCACCGGGACGCCACGGCCCTCGGTGTACTCGCGCCGTACCAGGTGCCCCGGCCCCTTCGGGGCCACCATGCACACGTCGACCCCCTCCGGCGGCGAGATGTAGCCGAAGCGGATGTTGAAGCCGTGCCCGAACAGTAGCGCGTCACCGTCGACGAGGTTGGGCTCGATCGCCTCGGCATACAAGGAGCGCTGCGCGGGGTCGGGGGCCAGCACGACGATGAGGTCGGCCTCCTCGCACGCCTCGTACGGGGTCAGCACCCGCAGGCCCTGCGCCTCGGCCCGCTCTCGGCTGCGCGACCCCGTCGGCAGCCCGACACGGACGTCGACCCCCGAGTCGCGCAGCGAGAGGGCGTGCGCGTGCCCCTGGCTGCCGTAGCCGAGCACCGCGAGGTTGCGCTGCTGGACGATGCTCAGGTCGGCGTCGTCGTCGTAGAACATCTCGGCCACGGGGTGTGCTCCTTCGATCGGGGTGGGGCGTCAGCCGGTCTGGGTGACGGTGCGCAGCGTCCGATCGGTGATCGAGCGACCGCCACGCCCGATCGCCACCATGCCGGACTGCACGAGCTCGCGGATGCCGAAGGGTTCCAGCACCCGCAGCATCGCAGCCAGCTTGTCGGGGTTGCCGGTGGCCTCGATGGTGACGGCGTCGGGGTCGACGTCGACCACCTTGGCCCGGAAGAGCTGGACGGTCTCGAGCACCTGACCGCGGGTGGCCGCGTCGGCGCGCACCTTGACGAGGATGAGCTCGCGTTCGACCCCGGCCCCAGGCTCGAGCTGGACGATCTTGATGACGTTGACGAGCTTGTTGAGCTGCTTGGTCACCTGCTCGAGCGGCTGCTCCTCGACGTTCACCACGATGGTCATCCGAGAGATGTCGGGGTGCTCGGTCGGGCCGACCGCCAACGAGTCGATGTTGAAGCCGCGCCGAGCGAAAAGCCCGGAGATGCGCGCCAGTGCGCCGGGGGTGTTCTCGACCAGGACCGACAGGGTGTGGCGGCTCACTGCTCCTCCTCGCGGTCCCATGCCGGCGCCAGGTCGCGCGCGATCATGATGGCGTCGTTGCTCATGCCGGCGGCGACCATCGGCCAGACCATCGCGTCGCGGTGCACGCCGAAGTCGACCACGACCGGTCGGTCGTCGACGTCCATCGCCTCGGCGATGATCGCATCGACGTCGTCGGGCTTGTCGCAGCGCAGTCCGACGCACCCGTACGCCTCGGCAAGCTTGGCGAAGTCGGGGATGCGCCGCGACGCTGAGCTGGTGTGCAGGTCGGTGTGGGAGTAACGGCCTTCGTAGAACAGGGTCTGCCACTGCCGCACCATCCCGAGCGCGGAATTGTTGATGACGGCCACCTTGATCGGGATGTTCTCCAGCGCGCAGGTGGCGAGCTCCTGGTTGGTCATCTGGAAGCAGCCGTCGCCGTCGATGGCCCACACCACCCGGTCGGGCGTGCCGACCTTGGCGCCCATCGCGGCCGGGACCGCGTACCCCATCGTGCCGAGGCCACCGGAGTTGAGCCAGGCCCGGGGCCGTTCGTAGCCGACGAACTGGCTGGCCCACATCTGGTGCTGGCCGACGCCGGCGACGTAGGTGGCCTCGGGCCCGGCCGCGGCGGCGATCCGCTCGATGACGTACTGGGGTGCCAGCGACCCGTCATCGGGTGCGTCGTAGCCGACCGGGTAGCGCTCGGCCAGGCCGCGGCTCCACTGGCTCCACGCAGTGTGCTCGCCGGACTGGCCGGCGGCCTGGTCGGTCTCCACTGCCGCAATGAGCTCAGTGATGATCTCGCGGCAGTCACCGACGATCGGGACGTCGGCGTGCCGGTTCTTGGAGATCTCGGCCGGGTCGATGTCGGCGTGGATGACCGACGCGCCCGGGGCGAAGGTGTCCAGGCGGCCGGTCACCCGGTCGTCGAAGCGGGCGCCGAGGGCGATCAGCAGGTCGGCACGCTGCAGCGCAGCGACCGCCGCGACCGAGCCGTGCATGCCGGGCATGCCGAGGTGCTGGGGATGGGAGTCGGGCAGTGCGCCGCGCGCCATCAGCGTCGTGACGACCGGGATCCCGGTGAGATCGGTCAGGCGGGCGAGCTCGGTGGACGCGTTGGCCTTGATCACGCCGCCGCCGACGTACAGCACGGGGCGCTCGGCGGCGGCGATCAGACGGGCTGCCGCCCGGATCTGCTTGCTGTGCGGGCGGGTCACCGGTCGGTAGCCGGGCAGCGACAGCTGCGTCGGGTAGTCAAACGTCGTCATGGCCTGCAAGGCGTCCTTGGCGATGTCGACGAGCACGGGGCCGGGGCGCCCGGTGGAGGCAATGTAGAACGCCCCGGCCACCGTGCGCGCGATGTCGGCCGGGTCGGTGACCAGGAAGCTGTGCTTGGTGATCGGCATCGTGATGCCGCGGATGTCGGCCTCCTGAAAGGCGTCGGTGCCAATGGCCGCCGAGGAAACCTGGCCGGTCACCGCCACGATCGGCACCGAGTCCATGTACGCGTCGGCGATCGGCGTGACCAGGTTGGTGGCGCCTGGCCCGGACGTGGCCAGGCAGACGCCCACCCGGCCGGTCGCCTGGGCGTAGCCCTGCGCCGCGTGCCCCGCGCCCTGCTCGTGGCGGACGAGGATGTGCCTGATCTGCTGGGAGTCCAGCAGCGGGTCGTAGGCCGGCAGGATGGCGCCGCCGGGGATGCCGAAGACGGTGTCCACGCCGGCGTGCTCCAGCGACCTGATCAGGCTCTGCGCCCCGGTCAGCTGCTCATTCATCTATTTGCTCCCACTGGTCGACTCCTGACCCGTCCCGTACATGAAAAAACCTCCGGTCCGAGGAGCGGACGGGAGGAAGCGTGCTGGCTGTCGAAGCGGGATCAGCCGGCACGCTTGATAAGTACGAGGGCGAGGTGGCGCACGCATCTACTGTGGCCGGGAACCCGATCGGGCGTCAATATCTTGAGACGTGCGTCTCAATTGTCGGGACGTACGGGGACGTGGCCGCTCGCGGCTCAGCCGCAGACCGCACCCTGCGCGGCCGAGCCGACCAGCTTGCGGTACTTGGCGAGCACGCCGGTGCGGTAGCGGGGCTCCGGCGGCGCCCAGCCGTGCCGGCGGCCGGCCAGTGCGGCCTCGTCGACGATGAGGTCGATGGTGCCGTGCTCGACGTCGAGGCGGATCTGGTCGCCGTCGGCCACGAAGGCGATCGGCCCGCCGTCGACGGCCTCCGGCGCGACGTGGCCGACGCAGAGCCCGGTCGTGCCGCCGGAGAACCGCCCATCGGTCAGCAACAGGACGTCCTTGCCCAGGCCGGCTCCCTTGATGGCGCCGGTGATGGCAAGCATCTCGCGCATACCGGGACCCCCCTTGGGGCCCTCGTGGCGGATCACCACCACGTCGCCGCTGGAGATGGTGCCGTCGGACAGGGCGTCCATCGCCGCCTGCTCACCGTCGAAGACGCGAGCGGTGCCCTCGAAGACCGCCTCGTCGAAGCCGGCGCTCTTGACGACCGCCCCGTCGGGGGCCAGCGAGCCGTGCAGGATCGTGATACCGCCGGTCGGGTGGATCGGCGCCGCCAGGGCGCGGATGATCTCGCCGTCGACATCTGGTGGGGCGATCTCGGCGAGGTTCTCGGCCAGCGTGCGGCCGGTGACGGTCAGGCAGTCGCCGTCGAGGAGCCCGGCCTCGAACAACGCCTTGGTGACGACCGGGATGCCGCCGACGCGGTCGACGTCGGTCATCACGAATCGCCCGAACGGCTTGAGGTCGCCCAGGTGTGGCACCCGTGCGCCGACCCGCTCGAAGTCGGCCAGGCTCAGGTCGACCTCGGCCTCGCGGGCGATCGCGAGCAGGTGCAGCACGGCGTTGGTCGAGCCGCCCAGTGCCATCACGACGGCGATCGCGTTCTCGAAGGCCGGCTTGGTCATGATCTGGCGGGCAGTGATCCCGCTCCGCAGCATCTCCACCACCGCCTCGCCGGAGCGATGGGCAAGGACGTCGCGCCGCCGGTCGACCGCCGGGGGGGCCGACGAGCCGGGTAGCGCCATGCCGATCACTTCGGCGACGGCCGCCATCGTGTTGGCGGTGTACATGCCGCCGCAGGCGCCCTCGCCCGGACAGATCGCCCGCTCGATGCGGTCGACTTCGTCGCGGCTGATCAGGCCGCGCAGGCAGGCCCCGACCGCCTCGAAGGCGTCGATGATCGTGACGTCGTGGCCGTCGACGCTGCCCGGCATGATCGAGCCCGCGTAGAGGAACACGCTGGCCAGGTCGAGCCGTGCGGCCGCCATCAGCATCCCCGGCAGCGACTTGTCGCACCCCGCGAGCAACACCGAGCCGTCCAGGCGCTCGGCCATCATCACGGTCTCCACCGAGTCGGCGATGACCTCCCGGCTGACCAGGGAGAAGTGCATGCCCTCGTGGCCCATGGAGATCCCGTCGGACACCGAGATCGTGCCGAACTCCAGCGGGAAGCCGCCGCCGGCGTGGACACCGTTCTTGACGGCCTTGGCCAGCCGGTCCAGCGACAGGTTGCAGGGGGTGATCTCGTTCCAGCTGGACGCGACACCGATCTGCGGCTTGGCGAAGTCGTCGTCACCCATGCCGACGGCGCGCAGCATGCCGCGGGCGGCAGCGCGTTCGAGGCCGTCGGTGACGTCGCGGCTGCGCGGCTTGAGGTCTGCTGGCATGCGCCGCAGTCTACGGCTCGAGCAGGCGCAGGCCGGGTGACATCCCACCGGTGATGACAAAGGCGCAGGCCACCGCCCACAAGACGCTGACCAGCGTGCCGATGATGAAGCCCTCGGCGGCTCCCTGGCTGTCCGCCGCGCGCAGCTCGGGATAGCGGCCGAACGCCTTGACCGCGAGCACCACCGCCATCCCCTCGGGCCAGCCGGCGACCAGGGTGGTCACGATGGCCAGCCGCTCGAGGGCTCCGATCCAGGCCCCGCCGCGCAGGGGGTCGCCCATCTGGTCCGCCGCGTTCGCCCGGTCCACCAGGGTGAAGACCGCGACGGCAGCCGGACCGCCGCCGAGGACGGCCAGCGGGACGGCGAGGACCGCCACCCACTCCTGCAGGTCCCCGCGGGTCCGCCCGGCGAAGTGCACCTCGAGCACGGCGACGAGCAGCGCGGCGCCCGCGAATGCCGCCAGTGCCATCTGGGGCGTCTTGGGCAGGTGTCGTGACCAGGCGAGCAGAGCGGCGAGCGACCCGGCCGCCAGGGCGCCGAGCAACAGCAGATGGGTACCGGTCACAGCTGCTCCAGCAGCCAAGCGGCCAGTGCTCGGCCACGCTCGGTCTGAGCGAAGCCCGCCGCCTGCAGCACCTGACTCACCGCCTGTTCGCTGACACCGAGCTCGGCGGCCGCCACTCGCTGGCTCCCACCGGCGCGCACCGCGTCCACCACCTGCCACCCTCGCCGGGTGCGGCGACTCTCGATCGCCACCAGCAACCACAGCGCCGCTTCGGCTCTGTCCGCAGCGTACGGGTCGCCACCCCCGTCGATCGAGGACTGGACGATCGACAACCGCGCGGGGGTGCGCTTGGCCCGCTCGACCGCCTCGCGAGCCGCGAGGAATGCCGAGCCCCGAGCCGCCCGAGTGCTCGTGGCGACGGGCTCGTCCATCGCGCCGACCCCGACACCGAGCGTCCAGTCTCCGAGCCGCCAGCAGATCTCGACCGCGGCCACGACCGAGGCTGCGTCATCGACCACGAGCTGGACCTCGTCGCCGACCGTACGCTCGGCCGCTAGCACAGCGCGGACGTCAGGCGCCGCCGCCAGGCCGGCCAGGAGCTCCGGTACCCGGTCGTCGGCGCGCCGGCTCCCCCGCTGGTCGATCGTCAGCACGAACATGAGAGCCTCTCAAGCTCATAGTCTTGATCTGACTTTATCAAGCATGGCGTCTTGATGTCTACGGGTCACCGGATGCGGGGTGTCGACCGCTGCCGCAGACTGGACCGATGCCCTCATCCGCAAAGCTGGACCGCGTCCGCAGTGCAGTGGGCAGCGCGATATTCGCCCGCGTCGCCGGCACCGACGGTCCGGCCAACCGCGCCCGCATCCATCTGACGCCGGGACCGCGGTGGTTCGCCGAGGATGCACCCATCCGTCGGGTGCACGGCGATGCGTCCATGTTCGTCGGCGGCTTGCGGGCTCTGCTGCTGCAGTCGCTGCACCCGCTGGCCATGGCCGGTGTCGCCGGACACTCCGGCTTTCGCGGTGACCCCTGGGGACGGCTGCAGCGGACCAGCACATTCCTCGCAGTCACCACCTTCGGCACGGCCGAGCACGCGGAACAGGCCGTCGAGCGGGTCCGGGCAGTGCACAGCCGCGTCCGCGGGACGACCGCCGCGGGGGAGCCGTACGCCGCCAGCGACCCGCATCTGTTGGGTTGGGTGCACGTGGCCGAGGTCGACAGCTTCCTGCGGGCACATCAGGCCTACGGCAGCCAGCCGTTGGATGCGGCCGGCCGCGACCGCTACGTCGCGGAGACCGCACAGGTCGCGGCGGCGCTGGGCGTCGTGGACCCGCCACGCACCGAGACCGAGCTCGCCGCGCAGCTGGCTGCCTATCGTCCGGAGCTGCGCGGCACTCCGGCCGCGCGCGACGCCGCTCGCTTCCTGCTGCTGCAGGCGCCGCTGCCGCTGGCCGCCCGCCTCGGCTACGGCGTGCTGGCCGCCGCAGCGGTTGGTCTGCTGCCGCGCTGGGCCCGCTGGCCGCTGCGGCTGCCGTACCTGCCGCTGACCGAGGCCACCGTCGTACGGGCCGCCGGCTGGAGCATCACCTCCGGGATCCGGTTCGCGCTCACGCCTGTGCCGTCGAGCCGCGCGGGCGCACCGGCAGCGGCCTGACCGGGCCCGCGACGACGTTGACGAGGTCCTCGCCGCCGGCGTAGCGCCGTAGCTGGTCGCGCAGAAGCGCCCGCAGCCGGGGCTGCATCGCGGTGGTCGCCCCCCCGACGTGCGGGCTGATCAGGACACCCGGCGAGCTCCACAGCGGGTGGCCAGGCGGCAGCGGCTCGGGGTCGGTCACGTCGAGGGCGGCGAACAACCGTCCCGACCGAGTCTGGTCCAGCAGCGCAGCGGTGTCGACGACCGGCCCGCGAGAGACGTTGACCAGCACCGCGTGGTCCCGCATCGCCGCCAGGAAGCGGGCATCGACCAGGCCACGGGTGTCGTCGGTGAGCGGCACCGCAAGCACCACCGCATCGGCCTGCGGCAGCAGCGCGGGCAGCTCGTCGAGGCCGTGCACCTGCTGAGCGCCGGTGGTGTCGCGCGGCGTACGCGCGACCCGCAGCAGGTGGCACTCGAACGGCTCGAGCCGTCGCTCGAGCGCCGCGCCGATGCTCCCGTAGCCGACCAGCAGCACCGTGTGGTCGGCCAGCGCCCGCCGCGGCTCGTAGGCCCACCGCCCCTCGTCCTGCGCCCGGACGAAGTCCGGTATGCCGCGCAGGCTTGCCAGCAGCAGCGTCACCGCCAGCTCGGCGGTCGACGCGTCGTGCACCCCGCGCGCATTGCACAGCGTGACCTGCTCGGGCCGGTGCGCCTGGACGACGTCGACGCCGGCGGTCTGCGTCTGCAGTACCCGCAGCGAGGTCATCGCGGGCAGCACCACGCCGAAGTCGACGGGGGTGTCGTAGGCCGGCACGTAGAAGCCCACGTCGGCGATCTCGTCCAGGTCGGCGGCCCGGCCCCCGGGATCGACCTGCTCGACCCGCAAGCCGGCCGGGACCGGGGCCAGCACGGCCGGGTCCAGCGGGGTCCAAACCAGGCTCACGACTCGTCCCACTGCTGCTGCCAGTGCGCGAAGTCCCAGTCGCGGAGGAACCGCTCGGTGGCCCGGCTGCCGGCCTCGAGGAGTTGGTCGCGCTGATCGGGCGTGATGCCGAAGTCGGTGCTGGCGATCCCCGAGGTGTCCACGAAGATGCTGCGCGCGACGTTCGCCGGGTTGTCGATGTACTGGGACTGGCAGGCAGTCAGCGCGGTCTCGACCAGTGCCAGTGCCAGCGAGAGGGGCCCGTCCACCGGCTCGACGATCGTGGGGTCCCCGATCACCGAGGTCACCCGGACTCCGAGCGTCGGCCAGCGCGCCGGCAGACCGTCGGTGCGGTCGAACACCGCAATGGGGTAGTTGCTGAGCAGGGCGCCGTCGACCAGCGTCGAGACACCGCGGCTGCCTCGCATCGTCACCGGCTCGAAGAAGAACGGGATCGACGCCGACGCCCGTACCGCGTCGGCGACCCTCATCTCGTCCGGATCGAGCCCATAGTCGGGGTAGTCCCACGGCAGCCGGACCAGCCGCTGCTGGGACAGGTCACTGGCGAAGACGACCAGCCGGTACGCATGCTCGGGCGGCAGCGCACTGGCCGCATCGTGCTCGCGCAGGTCGCCGAACGTCGAGACCCCCAGGTCCGCGAGCACGCCGAGCAACCAGTCGTGCAGGTACGCCCCCTCGTAGATGCCGCTGTCGAGCGCCAGGGAGAAACCGTCGACGAGCCAACCCAGCGGACCGAGCAGGCGGCCGATCGTCCCGCGGTCACGGAAGCGGGCGTACTTGAGCGAGCGGGCGACGTCCTCACCGCGCTCGAGCGGCTCACCGGCATGTTGCAGCGCGGCCAGCACCGCGCCGGTGATGGCGCCCGCCGACGTCCCGGCGATGCGCCGGAAGGTGTAGCCCTGGCGTGCGAGCGTGGAGACGGCACCAGAGATCGCGATGCCCTTGACCCCACCCGCCTCGAGCACCAGGTCGGCCACCAGATCGTCGCCGGCCGGGGCACTCGTCATGCAGGTGACCCTAGTGCGGGCACAATGATCCGGTCATGACTCGTCCCACGCACGCGCTCGGGCTGCGCGTCCTGGCCGCGCTCGCCGGCGCCGCGTTGGTGGTCTCCTGCTCCGGCGCCGAGGACGACAGCGCCGACGAGGCCGTGGTGGTCGGCGGCACCACCGACCACTCCGGCAGCGACCAGTCAGGCACCGGCCCATCCGACACCGGACGACCCAGCGTCGACACCGTGGTGGCCTCGGGGCTCACCACCCCGTGGGGTCTCGCCTTCCTGCCCGACGGCTCCACACTGGTGTCCGAACGCGACACCGCGGCGATCAAGGCGGTCGACGGTGACGGCACGGTCGCCACCGTAGGCACAGTGCCCGGCGTACGCCCGTCCAGCGAGGGCGGTCTGCTCGGCATCGCCGTCGGACCGGGGCAGGCGCAGCGCTCGTGGGTCTACGCGTACTACTCCGCCGCCGAGGACAACCGGGTGGTGCGGATGCCGTACGACGGGGACCAGCTCGGTCGCCCCCAGCTGGTGCTCGGCGGCATCCCGATGTCTGACTTCCACAACGGCGGGCGGGTGGAGTTCGGTCCGGACGGGATGCTCTACATCTCGACCGGTGACGCCACCGAGGGTGGCAACGCCACCGATCCGGACTCCCTCGGCGGCAAGATCCTGCGGGTCACCCCCACCGGCGACCCGGCGCCGGGCAACCCGACTGCGGGCTCCCCGGTGTGGAGCTCGGGGCACCGCAACGTCCAGGGCATCGCCTGGGACGACAGTGACCAGCTGTGGGCCTCGGAGTTCGGCCAGGACACCTGGGACGAGCTCAACGCGATCGAGGCGGGCAACAACTACGGCTGGCCCGAGTACGAGGGCACCGTCGGCGAAGCGGGCGTCACCGACCCGCAGGTGCAGTGGAAGCCCGAGGTGGCCTCGCCCTCGGGCATCGCCTACGCCGACGGTGCGATCTGGATGGCGGGCCTGCGTGGTGAGCGGCTCTGGCGCATCGAGGTGAGCGCTGGCGAGGTGACCGGCGAGCCGGCGGCGTTCTTCACCGAGCAGTACGGCCGGCTGCGCACCGTCGTGACGGCGCCGGACGGTTCGCTGTGGCTGACC
>Ga0136621_1000363_pt1 | contig 17658 bp, 17 predicted proteins | sample AntDryUQ445A2306_FD_104673 | JGI IMG/M metagenome (GOLD analysis project Ga0136621, IMG submission 104673) | Polar desert sand microbial communities from Dry Valleys, Antarctica - metaG UQ445A (23.06) | ecosystem: Environmental > Terrestrial > Soil > Desert | place: Antarctica: Dry Valley...
AGATTAAATCTTTTTTGCCGTTTTATTGACCTCTGTATAATATTTTAAGATTCAGACAATTAATTTTTCTTTCTGAAAATATCTTTTCTGCATTCTGCAACTTAACGAAACAGCCTTTAAGTTAAAATGTGTAAATTGTAGAGTTTGTTAATCATGACGTTAATTGAACAATATAAAAGCGACATTCAACAACTTTGCTTTCAACACAAGGTCAGGCGATTGTATGCATTTGGTTCGATCTTGACCAGTCGATTTAAAGCAAACAGTGATGTTGACTTTATTGTGGATTTTCAGCCGCTTGAACTCAATTAGTATGCAGACAACTATTTTGAATTTAAATTTGCCTTAGAAGATACACTTCGGCGGTCAGTTGATCTTTTGGAAGAAATGGCTATCAAAAACCCTTATTTTCGGCAAGCGGTTGAAACCCAGCGTCAACTCATTTATGGACATTGAACTAAAGGCTTGGCTCTTTGATATTTTAAATGCCATCAATGAAATAGAAAGTTTTCTACTTGATTTTTCAAAGTTTTCAATTTATCAAAAAGATTTGAAAAACAAAACGGGCTGTTGAAAGAAACATAGTAATCATCGGAGAAGCTACAAACCGAATTTTGAATAAAGATTCGTCCCTTCAGTTATCAAACTCCCGAAAAATCATTGCTGCGAGGAATAGGATTATTCATGGTTATGATACAGTATCTGACGAAGTTATTTGGGGCATTGTCATCAATCATTTACCAACTCTGAAGTAAGAGGTTGAGCTACTTTTAAATGAATAATCAGAGTACATAAGTTGGTTGAGCATGCATTCATTTTGTTTCTTTTTTCTTTTTAAAACTTTGTAAGTTCATTTTAAATCTTACATTAGTTGCACATGAAAAGTCTTCTAATATTTTTATCCTTTCTTATCTCAACTGGTACTTCATCTGGTGGCTTTAAAAAAATATTCAACGGTAAAGATCTTACGGGCTGGAGAATACATGGCACAGAAAAATGGTATGTAGAAAACGGCGAGCTTGTATGTGAAAGTGGTCCCGATAAACAATACGGTTACCTGTCCACTAATAAGTCTTATGATAATTTTATTCTGCAATTAAAATTTAAGCTTGAAGCAAATGGCAACAGCGGCGTATTTATCCGCTCGGGTATTGAAGGAACAAAAATCAGCGGCTGGCAGGTAGAAGTGGCGCCGCCCAATCATAACACAGGTGGCATCTATGAATCGTATGGAAGAGGGTGGCTGATAAAACCAAAACCTGAAGATGAAAAAAATCTCAAAGCAGGTGACTGGAACGATATGCGCATACAGGTTATTAACGATGAAGTAACAACCTGGCTAAATGGCAAGCAAATGATTTATTTAAAAGATGAAAAGATCGGGGCAGGAAAAGGTTTTATTGCGCTGCAAATTCATGACGGAGGAGGTATAAAAGTGCGGTGGAAAAATCTGCGCATCAAAGAATTGAAGTAAATTGGCTGGCTAATGTCAAACATCACAAATCTCACGTCTCACCTTTCACGTCTCATGAACGGCAAATCCGTCACATTAATTAACAGCTTTAAATATTTGTATGAAAAATAATTCCGGATCATCACGACGACATTTTATAAAAAATCTTGCGGCATCTACGGCGGCGGTTGCTGTTGGTTCAAATGTATTTGCAACAGTAAGCAAGGAGAATTATTTTGAATTTTTAAAAAGACAGGGGAGCAGCGTAAATGATAATATAAATATTGCCTTGATTGGTGCGGGTGGTATGGGAACACAGGATACATTAACAGCATTGCAGGTGCCGGGAATCAAGTTAGTGGCTGCCTGCGATCTTTATGATGGCCGCTTAAAGGAAGCAAAAAACCGCTGGGGAGCCGACCTTTCTACTACGCGTAGTTATAGGGAAATATTAAATCGTAAGGATGTAGATGCCGTCATTATTGCCACACCTGATCACTGGCATCAACAAATTTCAATAGATGCCATGAAGGCCGGCAAACATGTATATTGCGAAAAACCAATGGTACATTCTATTGGTGAAGGTCCTGCTGTTATAAAGGCCCAAACAGAAACAGGAAAGGTGTTCCAGGTAGGTAGCCAGGGCGTTTCTTCACTAGGCAATGAAAAAGCAAAGCAATTATTAAAAGACGGCGCAATTGGTGAATTAAATTATGCAGAAGGTTTTTGGGCACGCCATTCTCCTACCGGTGCCTGGCAATATCCAATCCCTGCAGATGCGTCACCTGCCAATGTTGATTGGGAAACATATATAAGCAACACCACCAAACGCCCATTTGATGCCACACGTTTTTTCAGGTGGAGAAATTATCGTGATTATGGAACGGGAATGTCAGGCGATCTTTTTGTACATCTTTTCTCGAGCTTACATTTTATTACTAATTCATTAGGGCCAAACAAGGTTTATGCTGCAGGCGGCCTGCGTTATTGGAAAGACGGACGCGAAGTTCCGGATGTTTTATTGGGCACTTTCGATTATCCGAAAAGCGCTGCTCACCCGGCATTCAATCTTTCATTAAGATGCAATTTTGTAGATGGCACCAGCGGCACCACTTATTTGAAACTGGTAGGCAGTGAAGGATCTATGGATGTAACCTGGGATAGCGTTACACTAAAAAGAAATAAAACCATGGCTTCTGATGATCCTTTTTTTATCGAGCAAATGAAAAAGGCCGGTACACCAATGTCTGATCGCAAAAGAATATTAGCTCCGGAAGAATATACTTTCGCAGCCGAAAAAGGTTACCTCGGTGGGCCTTATGATCATTTTGTAAATTTTTTTAATGCTATAAAAAAAGGTGGAAAAGTTACGGAGGATGCTGTATTTGGATACAGGGCAGCAGCACCTGCTCTTTTATGCAACGACAGTTACAATAAAGACATTGCTATTTCCTGGAACCCTGAAAAAATGCAATTAATAAAAATATAGATCAATTTTAATTTTATGAAACAACTTATAAAAAACGCCGGTATTGCATTACTCATTACTGGCATTGTATCCTGTTCAGATCAAGGCACCACAGCATCGACTACAAAAGATTCTACTTATTCTGATACTGCTAATAAAATGAAAGCTCAAGATGAAAAATGGATCCGCCTGTTTGATGGCAAAACACTTAACGGCTGGCATGGCTTTAATAAAACCGGAGAAATTAAAAACTGGACAATCGAAGACGGTGCAATGGTTTGTCTTGGAGCAGCAAAAGGTGATACCGGTGGTGATATTGTTTCAGAAAAAGAATATGAAAATTTTGAATTGAGCTGGGAATGGAAAATTACAAAAGGTGGTAATAGCGGTGTAATGTATCATGTTGTTGAAAGTCCAAAATATAAGGCGCCGTATGAAACCGGGCCTGAATACCAGGTATTAGATGATATTGGTTTTCCCGGCAAATTGGAAGAATGGCAGAAGGCCGGTGCAGACTATGCAATGAATGCAACGAATGATAAGAAAAAGCTTAACCCGGTAGGCGAATGGAATACAAGTAAAATAGTTTTTAACAACGGTCATGTTGAACATTGGTTAAATGGAGAAAAAGTAGTTGAATTTGAGGCATGGAATGATGCCTGGAAGAAAGAAAAAAACGAAGGCAAATGGAAAGATTTTCCTGATTATGGTTTAGCTAAAAAAGGAAAGATCGCTTTGCAGGATCATGGCAACAAAGTATATTTCAAAAATATTATGATCAGGGAACTTTAAGGTGACTCTGCGAAATTTGAAGTTTCGCAGCCATTTTTTATCGTCTTTGACGATTGTTTATTGCTAAAGCAATATAATAATAATGCGAGGCTAAAAGCCTCGCATAGCTTTAAATCTTTTTCGCATTTTTGTAACCGTTTTTTTCCAACCATTGTAACACTTTATCCCGTTGATCGCCCTGGATAATAATCTCTCCATCTTTTACCGAACCTCCCGTACCACAAAAATTTTTTAAAGCTTTACCTAAGGTTTGTAAGTCTTCTTCTTTTCCAGTAAATCCTTCTACCAGCGTAACAGCTTTTCCACCGCGATGTTTAGTTTCCAATTTTATTTTTAATTTTTGTTGCTGCGGTGGCAGGGTTTCTGTTACAGGTGTTTCTTCCTCCTGGAAATTAAAATTTGGATCGGTGCTAAACACAAATCCGTTTCTATTGTTTTTATTTTTTTTGTTCATAACCTCACCCCAAACCCTACCTCATCCGCCCTTCGGGCACCTTCTCCAAAGGAGAAGGAAAAAGGGACGACTCTAATTTGGAGAGGGGCAAGAACCCTGCGCTCCGGAAAGTATAAGAAGGGAATATTTTAATTGTACATTATAAATCATCCTGCGAATCTTTTAATCATAAAAATCTTAGTTCAGACTATCGCCTTCAAACTAAGATCAACACTTTTTGCCTGGTGTATTAATGCGCCTACACTTATATAATCCACACCTGTTTCTGCATATTGCTGAATGTTATCAAGCGTAATGCCGCCACTGGCTTCTGTTTCAAAAAGACCATCAATTAATTTCACACCTTCAGCTAACTGTGCAGATGTAAAATTATCGAGCATGATACGATGCACTTTATCCTTACCAAGGTCAATCACTTTTTTAATATCTTCCAGGCTTCTTACTTCCACTTCAATTTTCAAATGAGGTTTGTATCGCTGTACATAATCATAAGCCCTGTCAATTGCCTGTTCAATACCCCCACAATAATCGATATGATTATCCTTCAGCATGATCATATCGAACAAGCCGAAGCGATGATTAACGCCACCACCAATTTTTACAGCTTCCTTTTCCAATAAGCGAAAATTTGGTGTGGTTTTCCTCGTATCCAGCAACTTAGTTTTATAACCTTTTAATTTATCGGTGTATTGTTTCGTCAATGTTGCAATGCCGCTCATGCGTTGCATACAATTCAATACCAAACGTTCACATTGTAAAATGGTGTGCACAAATGTTTTTACTTCAAATGCAACTTCTCCAAACTTCATTTCATCACCATCGTTCTTGAACCGAATAAAATCGGCGGAATGCTTTTTATATTTAAATATTTTTTCTGCGACGTCAATACCTGCTAACACACCTTCCTGCTTAATTTTTAATACAGCTTTGCCTTTTGCGTCTGCAGGAATACAGCTTAAAGTAGAATGGTCTCCATCACCCACATCTTCCTTTAATGCGCCATCAATAAGTTTATGTAAACGGGCATCAAATTCATTCATTAAAACAAAGATAAGTGAGTGGCAATTTTGTTTGAGGTTGGATAGTGTACCGGGTCAATCAAATATAGTTATAGATAAAAAATTACCCTTCGGCAAGCTTGGGACGGGCAGTATGAACAGCGCTCTTTATATCAGATCTATTATGCAATCATAAAATCTGCGATAAAAAAATCCCGCTAAAAGCGGGACTTAAAAAATTATTTATTTTTAATTACATCGATTGAAATTTTATTTCCTTAACCAGTTGTCTGCCGTTCTTCGTATTCATAAATACAGTCGTTCTGTAATTGCCGGCTTTTGTTTGCAGCGTACCAATACAAAACTGGCTTCCCCCGTTATCACCTTTGTGTTTTAATTCATAGCCTTTAACACCGTTATTGTTAAAGAAGTCCTGTAATACCGCAACTGCCTGTGAGCGGCTATAGCTTTCTGCTTTATCAGGTAAGGTTATCTCAATATTATCATCTATGTATTTTGCCAGTTCTGTAGCATTCCCAGAACGCAAGGCAGAAATTACATCATCTAAGCTTCTTGCAGGTTTAAATGCGCTTATAGTAAAAAGAACAGCTAACGAAAGAAAAGTAAAAATCTGTTTCATATTAGTGGGTATATTTTGAACCCGTAAAGTCGAAAAATGTGCCACAATACATAACGGTTTCAATTTAAAATCTAATATAAACAAAACCTTTGCGTTTTAATAGCTTTGTGCCCTTTATAAGCCACTATGATGCAAAAAAAAATTATCCTGGTTATAATGGATGGATGGGGATTAGGAAAAATAAAAGCTTCAGATGCCATTGTGGCTGCACACACTCCTTTTGTTGATTCTCTTTATAAAAGCTATCCTAACACTACCTTAACTACTTGTGGCGAAGCCGTGGGATTACCAGAAGGACAAATGGGCAATTCAGAAGTTGGACATTTAAATTTGGGTTCAGGCAGGGTCGTTTACCAGGAATTACAACGCATAAACGTAGCCATACGGGAAAACATGTTCCCGCAAAACAAAAACTTATTAGCCTCTATTTTTTATGCGCTTGAAAACAAAAAACCTTTACACTTAATAGGGTTAGTCAGCGATGGTGGTGTGCATTCGCACATTAATCATTTAAAGGCAATCTTAGATGTATGTAAAGAAAAAGAATTGGAAAATGTATATATACATGCGTTTACTGATGGACGCGATTGCGACCCAAGAAGTGGTTTAGCATTTATCAAAGAACTGGAAAAACACATGGAGAAAACTGTGGGGAAAATGGCAACTGTTAGTGGTCGTTATTATGCTATGGATAGAGATAATCGTTGGGAAAGGGTAAAATTAGCTTATGATGCATTAGTACAGGGAGTAGGAGAAAAAAATACCGCTGCCACAGAAGCCATAGAACTGTCTTACGCACAAAATATCACTGATGAATTTATAAAACCGACTGTAATTCTAAAAAACCTAAAGCCTGTTGCAACAATAAAAGATGACGACGCTGTTATTTGTTTCAATTTCAGAACAGACCGTTGCAGGGAAATTACAAAGGCATTAACACAGGCCGATTTTCCTGTTTATGATATGAAGAAATTGAACTTGCATTATACAACCATGGCTGAATACGATGCAACATTTCAAAACGTGCATATCATTTTTGATACTGATAATTTAAACAATACGCTTGGCGAAATATTACAACAAAATGAGTTAAAGCAAATCCGTATTGCAGAAACTGAAAAATATCCGCATGTCACTTTCTTTTTTAGTGGCGGTCGCGAAAAACCATTTGAAGGAGAAGAACGGATTATGATAGCCTCTCCTAAGGTTGCAACTTATGACCTGCAACCAGAGATGAGTGCCAATGAAGTAACAGAAGCAATTATCGGTGAAATAAAAAAAAGAGAAGCATCTTTTATCTGTTTAAATTATGCCAATGCCGATATGGTGGGCCACACGGGTTTCTGGAATGCTGTAATTAAAGCGGTAGAAACTGTTGATACCTGCGTTGAAAAAGTTGTGACGGCTGCCTTGCAAAATAATTACATAGTATTTTTAACAGCAGACCATGGAAATGCTGACTATATGATCAATGAGGATGGTTCACCCAACACAGCCCATACCTTGAATCTCGTTCCATTTTTTATTATAGATAATGAATGGAAAGGAAAAATTAAAGCAGGTAAACTGGGTGATCTTGCGCCAACAATATTAACGATGATGAATTTGCCTGTACCTTTAGAAATGTCGGGAGAGGTATTAATATAAAAATTGATTTGTTATTATTGTATTGCAAAAAGTGAGTAAACCAATACGAAATATCAGCACACTTTTTCTCCTGATGCTTTTGAGCCTCCCATTTTTTTTTGTAATCATTCAACAAGTCAGGCAATTGCATATACAGCACATTGTAAAGCATCGCCTGGAGGTGAAAACGCTGCATACCCTTATGCTAAAAAAAATTGAATGGATAAAAAAGGGCAAAGAAATAATGGTTAATGGAAAGTTATTCGATGTAAAAAAAATAGTGAAGGAAAATGGTCAGCTAATAGTTACAGGTTTGTTTGATGACGAAGAAACCGCAATCGAAAACTACTTAAAGCGCCAATCACAAGGCACACAAAACTCTTTTGTCATCAGGTTTTTGTTGTGGACCCAATCCCTTTTATGTATAAGTTGGTGTTTTTTTGTTTTGCTTTTTTTTAACCGCAACCTGTCTTTTTCAATTACTGCCCAAAAAAAATATACCAATCCTTTTTTACCTGTTCTTACTCCTCCCCCTTGTTGCTTATTCCAAGAAGCTGTTTAAAAATAGAATTTTGATCCACCGTGTAAGCGTTCGTGGAATACGAACGGCGGTGACCTGCCGTGGTCGAGGTCCCACCAACCACTTTTAGCTATAGGGAATTTGCCGAATTAATTTCAGGCAGCTTCTAGCAAAGAAAAGTAGAATCAGTAACCAAAAATAAACTGAAATGAAAGAACATTTAGCGCTTTGCATAGGGCTTGGTCTTACTGTGGTTTTATCAGCTCAGGAAGATAGTTTGCGGAAGGAAAAAAGACTGGAAGAAGTGATCATTTACTCAAACAAATTTGCCGAACGCAAAAAAAATATTGTACAGAAAATTGATGTTATTGCTGCAAAGCAGATTGCTCAATTGAATGCACAAAACACCGGCGACCTTTTAATTAATACCGGAAATGTATTTGTACAAAAAAGCCAGCAGGGTGGCAGCAGTCCTGTTATACGCGGTTTTGAGGCAAGTAGGGTTTTACTGGTAGTAGATGGTATTCGTATGAACAATGCCATCTATCGTGCCGGGCATTTACAGAACATTATTACAGTAGATCAAAATATGCTTGAACGGGTAGAAGTTTTATATGGTCCTGCTTCTACAATTTTCGGCAGCGATGCACTCGGTGGCGTAGTTCATATGCGTACCAAAATGCCTAAGCTTTCAACAACTAATAATTTATTTATTACAGCGACTGCTTTTGGAAGATATAGCAGCGCTAACAAAGAAAAAACCGGTCATCTTGATCTAAGCATCGGGAGAAAAAAATTCGCATGGTTACAGTCTTATAATTTCAGTGATTTTGAGGATACCCGTATGGGTGAGAATTATCCGGATAAATATCCAAATTTTGGACGTCGTTCGCAATATGTAGCCCGCATTAATGGCATTGATTCTATAGTTAGAAATAGTGATGATCGCATCCAAAAATTTTCCGGTTATGAACAATGGGATATCACACAAAAATTTTTATTTCAATACAATAACAAAGTATCACACTTAATTAATCTGCAATATTCCGTCTCTGGTAATGTGCCGCGCTATGACCGGTTGCAGGATGTACGTAATGGATTATTACGTTATGCAGAATGGTATTACGGCCCTCAAAAAAGGCAGTTGGCTGCCTATGAATTAAATGTAGATAGTGCAGGGTTTTTTACCAATCTCAAATCAATTATCAGCTATCAGCATATTGAAGAAAGCAGGCATACAAGAGAATATAAAAAACCAAATCTGGATAATCAATTTGAAAAGGTGAATGTCTGGAATATTACATTGGATGGCCGAAAACTTTGGCCTACAAATGAACTTACTCTTGGTATTGATGCACAGTTTAACGATGTAAGATCAACGGCAAGGCGGGACAGTATTACTAACGGAAGGACAGGTAAATTAAATACGCGTTATCCAAATGGTAATAATCAGATGAATTATTTTGGTGCTTATGCCCAGCATTTATTTAAGTTTAGCGATGGCAAATTTGTTTTAAATGAGGGCCTTCGCCTGCAGTATGTTTCTCTCCATTCCACCATTGCAGACAATTCATTTTTCCTGTTTCCGTTCACCAGAATTGATCAAAAAAATTTTGCAATTACCGGAAACCTTGGTTTAGTATATATGCCTAACGATCAACTGCGGCTCAATGCAGGATTATCATCCGGATTCAGGTCGCCAAACGTGGATGATGCTACCAAAATTTTTGAAACCAGTACAGCGTTACGCCAGCTTATTATTCCAAACCCGGGCATTAAACCTGAGTACACTTATAATGCTGATGTTAGTATTACAAAACAAATAGCAGGTTTTATCCAATTTGAAGCCACAGGTTTTTATACCCACTTCCGAAATGCAATTGGCTTAGCTCCTTTTCAATTGAATGGCCAGGATTCGATAAGTTATAGTGGTACAGTTGTAAAGGTTTTTGCCAATCAGAATATAAACCGGGCTTATTTATATGGGTTTAACTCCAGCGTTACTTTCGATATCACCAACAAGTTTGAGCTTTACTCAACCATTAGTTATACATATGGCAGATCAGTAGGTAAGGATAGTAAAGACTTGCCCTTAGATCATGTGCCTCCGCTATTTGGAAAAACAAGCTTTACTTTCATCACCAAACTTATTAATGCTGAAGCCTATGCTTTGTATAATGGATGGAAGCATATAAAGGATTATAACCCCAGCGGAGAAGATAATCCACAATATGCTACACCGAATGGTTCTCCTGCCTGGTTTACTTTGAACCTTAAAACCACATTTAACCTGTCACAACATTTTTCCTTGCAGCCCGGCATTGAAAATTTACTGGATAGAAACTATCGTTATTTTGCTTCCGGTTTTTCAGCTCCGGGTAGAAACTATATTCTGGCCATCAGGACAAAATTTTAATTCAGACCTATTTATTACAATTGCCAGCTTTAATTTTTTTAATAATTTGACAAATGAATGCAGCATTCTAACTGAAAAATTGTCTAAATTACAGGCAACCCACACGGATATGAATATATGACGGAGGAAGCCCTTTTACATGGTTGTATAGAAAACAATGCAACAGCACAAAATGAACTGTACCAAAAGTACAGTGGAAAAATGCTTGCTGTTTGCTACCGTTATGCACACAATCGCGAGGATGCTGAAGATATGTTGCAGGAAGGTTTAATAAAAGTGTTTTCGCAAATACACACTTTTGAAAACCGGGGAGCGCTGGAAGGATGGATACGCAGGATAGTGGTACATACATGTATTAATATTTTAAAAAAGAATAAAAAGTTCAACGAAAGTGTGGACATTATTCATGCAACATCATTGCAGGTGCGAGAGGAAAGTATTCCATCCATTATCCAGGCAAAACAGGTAGTTGATTGTATTAGATTATTACCGGTTGGTTATCGTACTGTTTTAAACTTGTATGCTATTGAAGGATTTTCCCATCGCGAGATCGGGAACATGTTAGACATTGAGGAAAGCACTAGCAGAAGCCAGTACACCAGGGCCAAAGCAATGTTAGAAGATATTTTAATAAAGAAGAAAATATTATTTAAACCTAAAGAGCAGGAACTTTTTACTGCTTCAGGGCGGCGATAAATCCGAAACCCTAAACACGGCTGATTATGCAGAGAAATTTTACAAACCCCGACTTTGAGGACTTCTTAAAAAGAAGTTCCGATAGTCTGTACATGCGCCCCTCCGACAAAGTGTGGAAGGGCATATCCAAAAATTTACGTCAACGAAGAAGAAGAATTGCTTTTGCTACCGGAACCTTTTTAATGATCGCTATGCTCTCCGGCTTTTTTTTAATGAAGGATTCAAAAGATTTTTCCTCCCCGCTGGCTTATGCTAATGCCGAGGTAAGCAACAAACAAAAAAATGCTAATGAAACACGTAGAACTTCAACCGAGGTTAATACAGAGCCTAATGCGGAAACCAGGTTAAATAAAATACCAAGCCCAACTAGCGGAATTGTAAAAAATAAATTAAAAGCAACCTCTAATTCCATTCTCCCTAATTCAGAGCAAACACTTGTTCAAACGCCTTTAGAAAACAAAATGCTTTCTGAATCTATAACCGCGAATCCTTTCCTTCCAACTATCGTTGATTCTTATCAGGAAGAAGGAAAAGTAACTGAGCTTGCTCAAACTGAAAATAAAAAAGAAATTCCTGATAATTCAGACAAATTGTTAACTATTGAAAGTGTGACAAATATTTTTAAAGCAATTAGCAGAAAGAAAAGTAAACTCGCCTTTCAACTCTTTTTTACCCCAACTGTCAGCTATCGTAAATTATCTGAAAACAGAGTATATTTAAATGCGGTACCTCAATATAATGCAGGGCCGAACTATGCTCCCCTTTATGATATTAATAATGTAGTTACCCACCGTCCTAATATGGGTTTAGAATTGGGCTTTGCTGCTAAATATCCCGTTGCAAAAAATGTAAGGATAAGAGGTGGTGTACAATTTAATCTTAGTGGGTACGACATTAAATCTTTTACCTATACACCGGAGGTAGCTTTATTAGCTTTAAATACTGGTTATAACCAGGTTGATTACGTGGGCACAGTAACAACCCATCGCAATTTTAGTGGCGGCAAAGCTGAGTGGCTAAAAAACTTTTACTTACAGGTTTCAGCACCTATTGGCTTTGAGGTTAAATTATTAGGAAATAATAAAACCTCCCTTGGTATTGCCAGCACGGTGCAACCAACTTATATAATTGGAGACAGGGCCTATTTACTATCTACTGACTATAAAAATTATACAGAAGTACCTTATTTAATACGCCGTTGGAACGTCAATACTAACCTTGAGACATTTATTTCTTACTCTACCGGTAAAATGAATTGGCAGGTTGGTCCCCAGGTACGTTATCAGCTACTTTCCAGTTTTGTTGATAAATATCCTATTAAGGAAAATTTATTTGACTTTGGACTAAAGGTTGGGGTTTCTATTAATAACAATAAAACAGATAAACAACCATAAGCAGCCATCCTAATTGCTTTTGTTCCCGCAATAATATTGCGGGATTTTTGTTTTTATCAATACTTAAATCTACCAGATGAATAAATGCCTTTTATTTCTTGTGGCCATCAGTGCTTTATTGTGTAAAAGCAAAAAGGAAAATGAAAATAATAAATCTTTTTTCCCCGTCTTATCCTTTATAAAAAGCCAGGTGGCGGAAGTGGATACTTCTGTATATCCCATTTTAAAAATTGTAACAATGAATAGCTCCCCAGATACTGTGTACATTAAAAGAGAAGAATTCCGGCACTATGCAAATGATTTTTTAACTATGCCTGATATTTCCGCAAAGAAATGGAATGATGATTACCAGGAAACTAAATTATATGATGGGGATTTGAAAAGGGTGATTTTAAATTACATGCCTAAAGATGTAAATCAAGAAATTAGAAGGCAGGAAGTTATGATAGAACCCGGCCAACAGTCAGAAGATAAGGTTAGAACAATAATTATAGAACGGGTGGTAACGAATGAAGATAGCACAGTACAGAAAAACATGCTTTGGCAGGTTGATAAACATTTCCAGGTAGTTACGGTTACCACTAAAAAAAATCAGCCGGAAAAAATTGAAAAGCTCAAAGTAATTTGGAATAAATTTTCTCCGGGTCAATAATGTAGAGAAATAAAAATGACAAATGCAGAATTTCTACAAATTGCTTCCACACTGCCTAACCAGCCAGGCATCTATAAACATTACGATGTAAACAATAGTCTGCTTTATGTTGGAAAGGCAAAAAATATCAGGAAGAGAGTTGGTTCATATTTTAACAAAAACCTTGATAGTTATAAAACACACGAACTTGTTAAGCGAATAAAAAAAATAGAGTTCACAATTGTTAATTCTGAGCAGGATGCTTTTTTACTTGAAAATTCCCTGATCAAACAATTTCAACCTCTTTTCAACATTAATTTAAAAGATGATAAAACCTATCCATACATTGTTTTCAAAAATGAATTTTTCCCTCGTGTATATCTTACTCGCCAAAAAATAGCAGATGGTTCACAATATTTTGGCCCTTATACTTCTGTCGGTAAGGTAAGAGACCTCCTGAATTTTATTAAACGTACCATTCCCCTGCGTTCCTGTTCACTCAACTTAACACCAAAGAATATTGAGAAAAGAAAATTTAAAGTCTGCCTGGAATATCATTTAGGCAATTGTAAAGGTCCTTGTGAAGGTCTCCAATCTTTAGAGGATTATAATGAAAATATAGCGCAGGTAAAAAATTTATTGCGGGGAAATCTGTCACCCGTGTTTCAACATTTTAAAAATGAAATGAAAATGTACATGGAAGCGCTGGAATTTGAAAAAGCAGCGCTTGTTCACAAAAAAATTAAACACCTTGAAAAATACCAGGCTCGTTCTATTGTGGTTAATACTTCATTAAGCCGGGTAGATGTATTTACTATTCAAAAAGACAATGACATTGCTTATGTAAATTTTTTAATGATAGAAAACGGCGCCATTGTACAAACAAAAACCATTAGGGTTGAAGCACAATTGGATGAAACAGTTGAAGAAATTCTATCCTTTACAATTGGTCAGTTACGTACAACATTTAATAGTGATGCTGTAGAAATTGTAGTTCCATTTATAATAGATTATGATGAACCTGGCGTAACCATAACTGTTCCCAAAGGAGGTGACAAAAAAAAATTGCTTGACCTGGCAGAAAAAAATGTCCAGTATTTTATTAATGAGCAACGTAATAAAGAAAGGCTTCAATTAGGGGTAAAAGATGCGGATAAATACAATGTGTTGTTACAAGCTAAAAAAGACCTGCAACTAACAGAAACCCCTGTTCACATTGAATGTTTTGATAATTCCAATTTCCAGGGCAGCTACCCGGTTTCAGCCATGGTGAGTTTTAAAAACGGGGAACCAAGTAAAAAAGATTACCGCTTATTCAATATTAAGACAGTTATAGGCATTAATGATTTTGCTTCCATGAAAGAAACTGTTTACCGGCGGTATAAACGATTAGCTGCAGAAGATGGCGCATTCCCGCAATTGGTGATCATTGATGGGGGTAAGGGCCAGTTAAGCGCAGCTAATGAAGCCATTGAGGAATTGAATCTTTCTGGTAAAATGACTATGATAGGCCTGGCAAAAAATGAAGAGGAAATATTTTTTTTAAGTGACAGGCAATCATTAAAACTTCCTTATGACAGCGCCAGCCATAAACTGATAAGACGTATCAGGGATGAAGTACACAACTTTGGTATAAATTTTCACCGCAAAAAACGCAGCAGTGGCACGTTTAAAAATGAGTTAGAAGATATAAAAGGAATAGGTGATTCAACCGCTAATTTACTTTTAAAAACTTACCGCTCCGTCAATAATATACGCCAGCAAACCTTTGCAGAACTGGCAAAAATTATTGGACCATCTAAAGCTAAAATAGTAAAGGCTTATTTTAATGAAGAAGAACAAATAGAAGGTGTATAATAAAAAAAGGCTGTCATTCGTACAACAGCCAATTAGTAAAATATTTTACCATTAAAGCACCAGCCAGTTCCGAATAGAAGTAATATAGTCAAACCCCGGAATGCTACCTTTTATATAAATTAACCCAATACCCTTTGCATAATAAGCTGTCCAATCCAGAGGTTCATTGGTAAATGCCCCACCCGAGGTGCTTACCTGTGGCTTAAAATTAATTTTATAAACATTGGTAAATGATTTACCTCCTACAGAAAATGTTGCATTGGCATCTATACAGGTAAATACATATCGTAATTTTTTAGCAACACCGTTTTCTTTCCCTGAAAATTCTGCAGAATTCCAGGTTGCATTTGTTGTAAGATTTTCCTTCAAAAAAAGAATATCCCCTTCTATTGTTGAGTCAAACGTGAGGAGGCTATACGCATCAACAAATGTATTTTCAAAATAATCGTTACCGGCTTTGCGATAATAATAACTTCCGGAATTGCCTGTTTTATCTGTTTCCACGAACTCCTGGTAAGTAGTGTTGTTGAATGAAATGGATCCTTTGTTTACCCGTTTAATCGTATCTCCTGCATTGTTAGGATCATCATAGCTCCACCAGCTATTTTGAGTAAGCGGGAAATGATCGTTAGAAGGAACCGGCGGAGGTGTACCGGCCGTAGTTACTGTTGCGCTGAAAGTACAGGTATTAGCTCCTGCTGTAACAGTAAAGGTGGTGGGGCCGTCGTTAAGAGGTGTGCCATTTGCACGTAAACTAATGGTTTGCAAACCTGTTGCTGTAAGACTACCGGTGCCAGAAAAAGAGAAGCCATTGACAGTATTAGTGGAAACAGTGTAAGAACCGATGGTGGTTACATTTATCTGCACATCAACTTTACTGGCGGCAGTCAACGCCTGGCTTTTTACAAAACTTCCACTAACAACTGCATTCATACAAGTTGCACCGGCGCCTTGTAAAGTAAAGGCTGCAGGGCCGCCACTTCCGCCAGATAAAACAGTTATTTGAATGAGGCAAACACTTGAATCATACCGTATAATGAAATCATCAGTTCTGGAAGTTATTGGCTGCCCTGTTGCTTTTAACTTAACGCGGTTAGCGCCTATTGAAGAAAATGTGCCACTACCACTAAAGGAATATCCATTGTGAGCATCACTATTAATCGTGTATGATCCCGGAGAGGATACAGATACTTCTACTTCTATGTAATTGCTGTCATTCAATGCTTTACCAGCTACATACGTACCGAATATTGTTTTTGGTAAGCAATCACCCGTTCCATCAGCTTGTAAAGAACCTTTGCCTGGTGAAGCAGTTTCAAAACTTCTTTCTTTTTGGCAGGAGATTAGAAAAGATAAAAATAAAATACATATTAGGGAGGATAACAGATTCTTCATAATGGCTTGTAAAATTTAAACTGAACTATAATTATTTAACTGAAATATTACAAATATTGGAAATTATAATGCAGTTTACAATTTTGTGGAAATAAGATTATAACTCTCCCGTATTTGAGACTTTAACGTTTAAAGAAGATATATATTTCACAAGCTGCTATTTTAAAGGTTTACCTATAAACGTCTTCAGCTTTCCTCTCTCACCTTTTTTATTTTTTCAAGGTAAAAAACATCAAGCTGGTCTTTGGGGCGGTTAACTGCTTTCTTATTTGCGATAAGATGATTAAGGTGTAGAACCGGAACTCTTACTTCTCCTACCTGACTAAGCCTGGCTGACTTTAAACATTCGTCAAAAGATAAATCTATCCCTGCCATATTTGTCATAATATCTAAACGAACACCATTGTTTAGCGGAAAATCAATCCAGCCGGGAATAAACTGAATCGTTTCAAACCCCTCAAAATCTATTTTACTATATACCTTATATGCTTCGCGAATTTTCTTTCTGTTTTCCAGGGTATCCTCAATATATAGATCCATATCACCAGTATAGCGCTGATATCCGTGAAGATTGGTCGCAAAGCCACCCACTAAAATATACTTTACCTTGTGCTTGTTTAACTGATTCCAAAATTCAACAAAGCTGTCGTCAAACAGATCCATTATTTTTCATCAATAAATTTTGCTTTCTGCATTACCAATTGCATTTTCATAAGGTTTGTGAGAAAGAGGAATTTTTCTTCATCTGTTCTTTTCAAGGCCTCTTTTAAATAAGCAAGCTCCTGCGCTTCGGAGGAGTTATAAAATCGTATTCCTGCTTCTTTCGCTTTTTGAACGTCAATGTTATCCGGATAATCTTTCATCATGCAAGACTGAGCTTTTTTCAAACTGTATTTGATGCAATTTACTATAAAAACCTCCTTTATATAATAACTCCCCGTGGGTACCAGTTTCTTTAATCTCACCTTTATCCAGCACAATAATTTTATCAGCACGTTGAATAGTTGATAAGCGGTGAGCAATAATGATTGATGTTCTGCCGGCAATTAATTTTTGTATAGCCCCTTCAATCAGTAACTCACTTTCTGTATCTATGGAAGAAGTTGCTTCATCTAAAATCAGAACAGATGGATTATATAGCAAAGCCCTGATAAACGATAATAGCTGCCGTTGCCCCAATGATAAAGTTGCGCCTCTTTCCATAACATTATAATCATAGCCACCGGGCAACTGCATGATAAAATCATGCATCCCAATCAACTTTGCCGCTTCTACTGCATTTTCTTTAAGTATATCTTTATTACGTAGTGTAATATTA
>Ga0136621_1000365_pt1 | contig 17650 bp, 20 predicted proteins | sample AntDryUQ445A2306_FD_104673 | JGI IMG/M metagenome (GOLD analysis project Ga0136621, IMG submission 104673) | Polar desert sand microbial communities from Dry Valleys, Antarctica - metaG UQ445A (23.06) | ecosystem: Environmental > Terrestrial > Soil > Desert | place: Antarctica: Dry Valley...
GAGGCGGCCCGCACTGGTAGCGGACCTCGAGCGTTGTCCACGACCCGGCCCGGTAGCGGTGTGTGAGCACGCCGGCGAGGCCGCCGGTGCAGCCGGCCGGGGGCGAGAGCTGTACCACCTCCTGCGTGTCGACGCCCGAAGCCTCGGTGATCAGGAACCGGACGAACCCGGCCTGGAGCGAGCAGAAGGTCTCCGGGCTCCGTTTCACGAAGCCGAGCTCGTAGTTCGTCTGCTCGAAGCAGGGCCCGCTGCCCGGCGGGATCGGACGGCCGTTCTCGTCCCGGAGGTAGAGGACGAGGAACGAGTCGCGCTCGGGCTGGACGCCGGGCGTCGGGTCGCAGGTATTGCCGAGCCCGTCGCGATCGTCGTCGCGTTGATCCGGGTTGAAGAGCGCCGGGCAGTTGTCCGCTCCGTCGTCGAAGCCGTCGAGATCCGTGTCGGCCAGACCGCCGGTCGCGCTCACCGCGAGCGCCGCGGCGACGGCCGCGAGCAAGAGGACGAGCCTGACGATAGAAGACCCCGTACGCAAGACGGATCAGTGTAGAGAGAGGCCCAGAGGGCTACGCCAGGAGACGGTCCCCTGGCCGTGCCCGATATCCTTCATCGCATGCCGATGTACCAGTGTCGGGGGGATGTCCCCCGCAAGCGCCACATCCAGTTTCGGGAGAACGGGACGCTCCTGACCGAGGAGGTCACCGGGCTCGAGGGCTTCTCCGGAAACGAGTCGATCCTCTACCACCTGCAGTCACCGTGCCGGATCCGGGAGATCGGCTCGTTCGAGCCGATCGTGCGCCAGGAGTGGGTCCCGGACGCACATGCTCATCGTCATCTCCGCACGATCGGCATCGAGGAGGGCGGCGATGCGATCGGCGGGCGCCGCCTCTTGATGTGGAACGCCGACGTCGAGATCTCGCTCTGCCGGCCGTCCGAGCCGATGGAGGGCTTCTACCGAAACGGCGAGGGCGACGAGGTGATCTTCGTCCACGAGGGATCGGGCACGCTCGAGTCGATCTACGGCGAGCTCCCCTATCGGGAGGGCGACTACGTCGTCATCCCGCGCGGCACGACCTATCGCTTCGAGTTCGCCGAGCCGCAGCGCCACCTCGTCTTCGAGTCCGGAGGATTGATCGAGATCCCTCGCCGGTACCGGAACGAGTACGGTCAGCTCCTCGAGCACGCGCCGTTCTACCACCGTGACATCAACCCGCCGAGGGAGCTGACCACCCACCGCGAGCGGGGCGACCACCGGGTCAAGGTGCGGGTTCGCGACGGCTATCAGACCTACGTGCTCGACTACCACCCGTTCGACGTGGTGGGGTGGGACGGCTACGTGTATCCGTGGACGTTCAACATCAATGACTTCGAGCCGATCACGGGCCGCATCCACATGCCGCCCCCTTCACACCAGACGTTCGCCGGCCGTAACTTCGTGATCTGCTCGTTCTGCCCGCGCAAGCTCGACTTCGACCCGCTTGCCGTTCCGATCCCCTACCACCACTCGAATCTGAACTCCGAGGAGATGATCTATTACGTCTCCGGGAACTTCGGCTCGCGTCGGGGGATCGACGTGGCCTCGGTGACGCTGCACCCCTCGGGGATCCCGCACGGGCCTCACCCCGGGCTTGCCGAGCGCTCGATCGGGATGACGGAGACACACGAGCTGGCGGTGATGTGCGACACGTTCCACCCGCTGCGGCTGACGACGCTCGCGCGCGACCTCGACGACCCGAGCTACGCCTACTCCTGGTACGACGAGCCCGTACCGGCGGAGAACGCCGATCAGGACCCGGCGGGGGTCACCTCACACTTCTAGGCCGCTAGCTCGGCGGTGGCGCGGTCGAGCCCCCCGCGCACCGTATTTCGCCGTCGAGCTCACAGCGTGAATACGCCTCGACCGAATACGACCGTGATCTGCGACTTCGACGGCACGATCACCGAGGACGACATGCTCGACGAGGTCGCTCGGCGCTTCGGCGATGCGGCCGTGTATGCCTCGGTCGACGAGTCACTGCACCGCGGCGCGCTCTCGCTCCGCGAGGTGATCCGGCGCGAGTTCGAGCCCGTCAGAGCCCCGCTCCCCGACGTCGTCGCCTGGGTGCTGGAGAACGTTCGCGTACGACCGGGGTTCGGCGAGCTCGTCGGGCTCGCACGGAGGCGCGGCCACCGGCTCGTCGTCCTCTCGAGCGGTTTCCGGGAGCTGATCGAGCCCGTTCTCGCTCGCGAGCGCATCGAGGTCGAGCTGCACGCGAACAGTGTCGATCCCCGGCCGGAGGGCTGGCGGATCCGCTGGCGCGACGAAGCGGTGTGCGAGACGTGCGACGAGGCCTGCAAGCGGGCCACCGTTCGCACGTTCGCGCGCGGCGGCCCGCTCGTCTACATCGGCGACGGGTACTCGGATCGCTGCGCTGCTCTCGCCTCCGACCGTGTCTTCGCCATCCGGGGCCTCGCGGCGTACCTCAAGAGCGAGGGCATACCCTACGAGCCCTTCCGGGACTTTTTCGACATCGCGCGCGCGCTCGAATCTCGGAACTCGTTTCGAAATGACGCTTCGTCGTCGGCATAAGGCTTCGTTTTGAAGCGAGTCTTAAGCTCTAGGGAAATACGAGCGGCTCGACTGGAACGCGGCTCGTCAACAGCACGGCCAGGGCGCTGAACGGCGAGATCGTCGGCGGGACGACGGTCGGCTGACGGCTGATCCGGAGCGCGTTACAGGCGCCGTCGTCCGGAATGTTCACCGCGGCCGGGAAGATCGCCCGCCCCGCAACCTGGTTGACGACCGCCCAGGTTCCCTGCAGCGCGTCTGCGGTGATCGCGGTCTGGCACGTGCCGAGCGCGTAGGTGAAATCCGCGAATCCGTCGAGATCCTTGACGGTCTTCTGGAGTGCCTTCACCTGCTTCTGCAGCGCCGCGGTCTGCTTCTGCAGAGCCGCAATCTTCTTGTTGGTCGGAGTGGCTGCAGAGGCGGTCCCGGCCGCGAGGGTGGCGAAAGCTGTAACGAAGACGGCGAGGGCGCGAATCATGGTTCCTCCTGACTGGGTGTGGTGAGCTCGAGCCTGCGTGCGCGGGGCGAACCGTACAGGCGGCTAGTGCACCCGTCCGCAAGTTCAGGCACGCGCCCGGCGCCGTCTCGCCGCCCGTGGCTGCGTCCTCGGTCGCCCCGATAGAACCACTATCGGGACTCCCTGCGTCCTTGCCACGAACGACGATCCATCCCCCGGATCACGCACCAAACTTACGGACGGGTGCACTAGCGTCTCGTCTGCCGTGCCGCTCCTTCGCGTTCCCGCACCGTACGACTTCGAGCTCTCGACCGAGCGCTTCCGCGCGTTCGGGCCGGATCTCGCCAACCTGTGGGTGGACGGGGCTCTCCACCGGGTGGTCGCAGGTCGCGAGGTCCGGCTGGCCCCGGGTTCCGGCGGCGTCCTCGTCGACCTGCTCGACCCGGCGACCGAGCCCGTCGTAGGCCGACTTCTCGGGCTCGAGTTCGACCTGGCCGCTTTCGGTTCCTTCGCGAACGAGCACGACCGCGTGCTGGCACGTCTCGTTGAGAGGCTCGCCGGGTTTCGTCCGCCACTCGCTCCTGACCCCTTCGAGGCCCTCGTCACCTCCATCACGGCACAGCAGGTCTCGCTTCAAGCGGCCTTTGCCGTGCGCAACCGGCTGATCGCGCGCTTTGGCTCGCCCGCGGGCCGTGCCTACAGCTTCCCCACGCCGGAGCGCCTGGCCGGCGCCGAGCCGGAGGAGCTCGCGGCGCTCGGCTTCTCGCGCCGAAAGGCCGAGTACATCGTGGGGCTGGCGCGCTCCCCGCTCGACCTGGCCGGGCTTCGGGACGCCTCGGACGCCGATGTCAAGGCGCTGCTCAGATCGGTTCGCGGTCTTGGCGAGTGGACGGCGGACTGGTTCCTCGCTCGACATCTGGCCCGGCCCAGGGCATGGCCGGCCGGCGACCTCGGGCTGCGCAAGGCCGTCTCGGCCTTCTATGGTGCCGGGCGAGAGCTCTCAACCGAGGAGGTACGCGCGCTTGCCGACCGTTTCGATCCGTTCCAGAACCTCACAGCCCACTACCTGCTGACGGGCAAGCGCCTTGGCTTCGACCAGGATCAGACGGGCTCGCGAGACTGACCGCGAGACGCTTCGCTCACTCTGGGACGAGCTCGCCTCCGAGCAGCCCGCACCCTGGTACGTGGAGAACGCTCGCGAAGAGGCCGCGGCCGACATCGACCGCAGCCTGAGCGAAGGTGCCGCGTTCCTCGCCGAGGCCGACGGCGAGGCGGTGGGTTTCGCGCTCGCCTTTCCCGGACGCTGGCGTGCGTTCTATCTCAGCGACCTCTTCGTCCGCCCGTCCGCACGGCGGAGAGGGGTGGCAAGCGCGCTCGTCCGCGACGTCGTCGGCGCCGCGCGCTCGGCGGGTATGCGCGCGGTGACACTGAACGTGGGGGCTCAGAACGCCCGGGGACGGGCGTTCTACGAGCGAGTCGGTTTCCACGAGGAGTCCGTCGACCTGGCCGGGGACCTGGACGACCTCGAGTCGCGGCTCGGCCACGAGGAGGAAATCGCGGCCTCGTTCGGCTCGATTCACATCCAGACCGACGACCTCAATGCGGTGGAGCGAGCCGTGCGCCAGTTCGTGCCACGGCTTCCGGGTCGCTCTCTCGGGAGCATCGTGACACCTCCGAGAAACGGCTGGATCGGCGTCTACGACGAGCTCTGCGACCGCGAGCCGCGCATGCGCCGCCGCCTGGCGCGCGAGCTCTCCGACAGGATGGGCGGCGTCGTCCTCGCCATCGGCGTAGACGGCAGGGTCGTCTCCTACCTGCTGCTCGAGCGCGGACGGATCGTCGATGAGTACGTCTCGGTGCCGGAGCTCGAGCGGCCCCTGCCGCCGGGCGATGTGATCGCCCTCTCGGCGAACCCGACGGTCGTGGCACGGCTCACGGGCGCCTCCCCCGAGCGTGTGCGCGAGGTCGCCCGGACGGCGGCCTCGCCCGCCGAGCTCCCACCGGCCACCGAGCTCGTCGCGACGCTCGGAGACGTCCTCCGCGTGCCCGGCACGGCACACGGCTACGGCGGCGAGGCGAGGAGCAGCTCCGGCGCGATCGTGATCGAGCGCTAGAGGCTCAGGCGGCTTGTGCGGCCCGCTCGGCCTGCGCGAGAAACGCTTCGCAGAGCTCCCCACCGAGCTCGTTCCATTCTCCGATCCGCTCGCTCGTCTCGGCGAGCAGCTCCGCGCGGGGGATCGGCGTCTCCCGCGTCTCGTCGGCCGCCCACCGCTCGATCTGCGAACGCGTCACCTCGGCGTGGAACTGGATCCCCCACGCGAGCTCGCCGAGCCGGAAGGCCTGCGTGCAGATGGGGCTGCGCGCCAGCTCGATCGCCCCGGCTGGAACCCCGTGGGTGTAGAAGTGCCATTGGAAGGCATGGAACTGCTGGGGGACCCCTCCGAAAACGGGATCGCTCCGCGCGGCGTCGGTCAGCCGGACCGGGAACCAGCCGATCTCCGGCTCGGACGCGCGAAAGACCGGCGCGTGGGCCGCTTTCGCGATCAGCTGTGCCCCGAGGCAGATACCGAGCAACGGAATCCGCACCCCGAGCAGCCGCTGGAGCAGGAAGTTCTCCTCCCGCAGCCAGGGATGGTGCTCGTCCTGGTCGGCGTGCATGGCACCGCCGAAGACGAGCACGGCGCCGTAGGAGTCCAGCGGCCGGGGCGGTGGTTTCGCCCAGGCGAGACTCCACTCCTCGAGCGTATGGCCGCGCGCGCTGACGACATCGCCGAAAACGCCGGCCCTGACCTGGTCTCCGTGAATCACGGCAAGGACGTTCACGCCGTATGTCTACCCTCTCCGGCCCCACGTGAATCCAGAGGTCGAGCAGGGGCCGGCTCGCGGCCCCTGCTCGCCAGTACCTAGCGGCCTCGCCGCTTTGCCTTGGGCACGACGACGCGCACGACGGCGCTTCGCGCGCTGAGGGCGCCGGTCGTGACGCTGACGCACGTTGCGACGCCGGGGATCGAGGCCGTGCAGGTCGGAGGCGTGACGTCGCCGGCCGGAGCAGAGACTCTCGCCTGGTACGAGGTCGTCCTCGTGATCCGCACCGTCCGGCTGAAGCTCCCGCTCCCGTCCGTCGTCACCTGCCCGATGCTGCGCCCTCCGGCCAGGAGCGTCACGCGCGCACCCGAGGCCCCCGGAACCGACCCCGTGAGCCGGACCGATCGCGAGATCACGCGCTTGCCTCGAACCTTCCGGCTCGTCGTGAGCAGGCGCGCCCGCAGCGTGAGTGCGGCATTGCTTCGGACGATCGCCTGGGCCTGAACGGATCCGGCCGCGTTCGGCCGGCCCACTCCCGGCGTGTAGGGCGTGAAAACGGCGGTCCAGCGCAGCTCGCCACTCGTGCCCGCGGCGGTGCTGAAGATGTTCGAGACGGTGAACCGCACGTCGGTCACGCGCACGCCGAAGGTCGCCCGTCCGGGCGTACCCGGAGGAACATCTGGCGGCGGGAGGCACACCTGCAGCTTCGTCGACCCGAACGCGGTCTCCGCTCCGCTCGTCGCGTCGACGTACATCGGTACCGGAGCAAGGGACGATCCGGCGGCGGAGAGTTGGAGGAGCCAGATCGCCTGATGCCGCCCAGGCGCGCAGGGTGAGGTGTTGTACTCGGGCTTGGCAGGGTCGTCGGTCTTCACCGTCCCCGAGATCGGAATGTTGGCGTTCCCGAGGTCGGCCGCCTGGACGAGGCTTCCCTCGCCGATCTGACCGATCGTGGTGCCCGTCGGCTGCGAGAGCAGAGCCCTCACGCCCACCGGGGCGTAGATCGTGACCTTGAAGGTCGGATCGTCCGTCGGTGCGATCTGCAGGCGGATGGTCGTGTCCTGCCCCGCGGTACTGACGCTCAATTTGGGTGCGTAGGCTGCGAGCGCGGAGCCCGCCAGGCTGAGTCCGGCCAGTCCGGTAGACGCCAGGACGGCGAGACGCAAGAGCTTGTTCATACCTCTCCCTTTCCCTCGGTTGACAGGCAGTTCGTAGACGCTTGAAGAGCTCAAGATGGATAGCGGGCGCCAGAGACCGGCGTCTCCAGCAAGGACAACTTCACAGTGGCCTTGCCGAGCCGCACCCTTGCGGACGGGGGGACGCCGATGTCGAGGTAGAGCAGGTTGCCCGGGTTCTGCGCGGTCGAAGCGGGTGCGAGCGTCAGGCGCAGCCTGGAACCTGCCGGAATGAGGGTGGCTTGGCTCAGCAGCCGGATCGTCACCGCTCGCGCCTTCGCGCCGAGCCTCGCCGTCTTCGCGCCGCCTTGCGTGACGACGATCTCCCTGCCGTCCGGCGTCAGCGCGGAGACGACCGCGACGATGTGTGGCCAGCCCGATGCGCTCGACGCCGTCGTCGTCACGGAGCCGCCTCCGAAGGTCTCGAGCAGCCGGCGGGGAAGCGGCTTCGTACGAACGACCTTGCCCCGTGCCCCGATGGTGCTCGTGCCGGTGAACGAGAGGGTGAGCGTTCGCGCTCGGGGGAGCGACGCATACTCGAACGTCTTCCCCGTCCACGGGTCGGGCGCCAACTCGACCGGGGGTCGGGTGTCGATGCCGTTCGGGATCCCCTTCAGGAACCGGTCGAGCCAGAGTCGTATCTGTGTCCGGAAGTAGGGGCGCTCGGCCGTCGGGTTCGGCGCAGGCGCGTGGCCGAGGTCCCCGAGGTAGAGGCGTTTCGGGACCCGCAGCGCGCCGAAGGCCGAGGCTGCCTGAGCGATGTCGAAGGCGAAGTCGCGCCTCCCCTGCAGCATGAAGACAGGTGCCCGCACCCGATCGAGAGCGCGGCGGCTCGAGCGCTCCTCGGCGAAGCCGCGCAGAGCCGGGAGGTCGGTACTCGTGAGTGACGCCTGGCGAATCCCGTTGACAGCAGGCGCCGAGCGCTCGGGCGGGACCGCCTGCAGGAACTGGTAGACCGCACCCGATTTGGCCAGATCCTGCGGGATGAGCGCCTCGTAGAGGTCGGTCCAGGTGATCACAGGGACGATCGCGGCGAACGGCAGACCCTCGACTGCGGCGCGCCAGACGGCTCCGCCGCCGAGCGAGAAGCCGACCGCGCCGATGTGCGCACGATCGATGTCCGACCGCCCGCCGAGCCAGTCGAGGAGTGTCCGAACGTCCTCGAGCTCGCGTGGGCCGTCTGCCGAGAAGAGTCCGCTCGAGGCCCCGTGGGCCCGCGCGTCGAAGGTCAGGACCGCGTAGCCCTCGTTCGCGAGGAAGCCTTCGGCGATCTCGTTCATCGACTCCCGTGTGCCGCCGAGGCCGTGGAACAGCATCGCGGCTGGCCAGCCCGCGGCGGGCGGCGCGCCGTCCGGGATGAAGAGCGAGGTTGCAAGCAGGGCGCCGTCGGACATCTGAATCGCCGTCTCCTTCTTCGTGAAGGTCCCCGCCTCGGCGAGCGCCGAAGCGACGAGCGAGGCGAAGCAGAGGCCAACCAGGCAGGCGATGCGGCGCACGACCGCAAATCGTAGTGGATCTGCCTCGCTCACTACACTCGCGGAGATGGATTCGAGGCCTGTCGGCGTCTTCGATTCGGGCATGGGTGGCCTCACGGTCCTGCACGAGTGCCTCGTCACGATGCCGAACGAGGACTTCACCTACCTGGGCGATGCTGCTCGCCTGCCGTACGGCCCCCGGCCGCTCGCCGAGGTCAGGCGGTTCGCACGCGAGATCGCCGAGTACCTCGAGCAGGAGGACGTCAAGCTGATCGTCGCTGCCTGCAACTCCGCCACCTCCGCCGCGCTGCCGGAGCTCCAGGCCTCTCTGTCCGTGCCGATCGTCGGCGTTCTCACGCCCGAGGCCCATGCCGCAGTCCAGGCGACACGCAACCGTCGTATCGGGCTGCTCGCCACCGAGGCGACGGTTGCGAGTGGGCGCTATGCCGAGCTCGTGCACACGCTCGACGCGGGCGTCGAGCTGATCTCGGTGCCCTGCCCTCTGCTCGTGCCCCTGATCGAGAGCGAGACGCCCTTCGGCACCGCGACGGTCGAGGCCGTGCGTGCCTACGCCAAGCCGCTCAGGGAGAGCGAGGTCGACACGGTCATTCTCGGCTGCACGCACTACCCGCTGATCCGCCCCATCTTCCAGCGCGTGTTCGGCCGCGACGTTACGCTCGTCTTCTCGGCCGAGGAGACCGCACGTGATGTGGCCGAGACGCTCGTGCGCAAGAGCATCGAGAACGAGCCCGGGCGCGAGGGTGTCTACCGGTTCATCACGACCGGCGACCCGGAGCTCTTCCGCAGGCTCGGTGAGCGCTTCCTCCAGCTCCCGCTCGAGGACGTGGAGCAGGTCGCGCTGGACGAGCTCGAGAGCTCGGTGGCGTGAGCACGCGCGCCGACGGCCGCAGGGCTGACGCTCTGCGTCCGCTCGAGATCGAGCCCGATTTCCTCGAGCAGCCGCACGGCTCGGCCGTCATCTCGTGTGGCAAGACCCGCGTCCTCTGCACCGCGTCTCTACAGGAAGGTGTTCCGCGCTGGCTCGCGGGGCGAGGGCGCGGCTGGCTGACGGCGGAGTACTCGATGCTCCCGGCCTCCACGGGCGAGCGCACCGCCCGCGAGGCGAGCCAGGGCCGCCAGAAGGGACGGACCGTCGAGATTCAGCGCCTGATCGGCCGTGCCGTGCGCTCCGTGGCCGACATGGAGGCGCTCGGCGAGCGCACCCTCTGGCTCGACTGCGACGTCCTGCAGGCCGACGGGGGAACGCGCTGTGCCGCTATCTCGGGCGTGTACGTGGCTGCCTGGAAGGCGCTCGACCGTTTCGGTCTCTCGCGCGTCCTCACGGACTCGGTCGCCGCAGTGTCGCTCGGGATTGTCGCCGGGGAGCCCCTTCTCGATCTCGATTACGTGGAGGACTCGAGCGCCGAGGTGGACCTCAACGTCGTCGCCACGGGAGAGGGCCGGCTCGTGGAGGTGCAGGCGACCGCCGAGGGGCTGCCGTTCACACGCGAGCAGCTCGACGAGCTACTCGCGCTCGCCGCCGCCGGCATCGAGCAGATCGGGATCGCCCAGCGAGAGGCGCTCGCGATCACCACCGGCTGAGGCATGCAGTGATCGAGGCCTGCCTCGCCTCGCAGAACCTTCACAAGCTGCAAGAGCTCGCGGCGACGTTGACGGGCTGGAACCTGAAGCTTCTCGACGCGGACGAGTTCCCGGCCGAGGAAGGTGAGACCTACTACGAGAACGCGCGAGCGAAGGCCCGCTTCGGTCGCAGAACGGGCGATTCCGAGTGCTGGATGCTGGGGGAGGACTCCGGGATCGAGGTGGATGCACTCGGGGGCAGGCCGGGAATCGCCTCGGCGCGCTTCGCGGGCCCCGGGGCCGATCCCGTCGAGCGGCTGCTGCGTGAGCTCGAGGGCGTCGAGGGCGAGGCTCGGCGTGCGCGGTACGTCTGCGAGCTCGTGTGCCTCTCGCCGGGGCTCGAGGAGTTCCGCGGCACCGGGACGCTCGAGGGCAGGTTGGCGGAGGAGCCGCGCGCCTCAGAGGGGTTCGGTTACGACCCGATCTTCATCCCGGACGGCGAGACGCGCACCGTCGCCGAGCTCGGCGACGAGTGGAAGCGGCGAACCTCCCACAGGGCGAAGGCTGCAAAGACATTGCGAGCCGCGGTTCGATCCTCAGCCGGCTAGTGCACCCGTCCGGAAGTTCAGGCACGCGCCCGACGGCGTCTCGCCGCCCGTGACTGCGTCCTCGGTCGCCCCGATAGAACCACTATCGGGACTCCCTGCGTCCTTGCCACGAACGACGATCCATCCCCCGGATCACGCACCAAACTTACGGACGGGTGCACTAGATCCTCCGGTCCCCCGCTCAGGCGAGGCCGGGGATCTCGTCAGGGCTCTCTCCGCGCCGGCGCAGCCACCAGTTGATCTCGGCCCCGAAGACGAGCACGTTCGACATCACGTAGAGCCAGACGAGGAGAATTGCCGGGCTGCCGAACGTCTTGAGCGCAGGGTTGAGCCTGGCGTACTGGACGAACAGCGGCAGGACCTGGAAGCTCGCCTCGAGGAACACGGTCGCGAAGGCCGCGCCGGGGAGGACCTCCCTCACGCTCAGGCGTGCGTTGGTCAGCAGGTAGTAGCTCGAGATGATGAAGCCGAAGATCCCGAGCGTCGAGATCCCGATCGTGAGAACGTAGGCGACCACGCCGTTGTCGATGAAGCCGGGCGCAACGCGCCGGAGGACGGTGACGCCCAGCGAGCCGACGAGGAGGGCGACGAAGAGCGTCACCAGCGAGCCGAAGACGAGCATCAAGGCCAGCGCCTTACCATGGAGGAACCGGCGATTCGGTCGCCCGTACACGATGTTGAAGGCCGATTCGAGGACGCTGAAGAGGGAGAGCGCGGTCCAGACGAGGAACGCTCCACCGATGATCCCCAGCGTCGCCGCGTTCGACTGAACCGTCCGGACGAGCTTGACGATGTCCTCGATCGGCGTCTCCGGAAAGGCCTGCTGAATCTCCCTGACGAGAAAGCTCGATTCGTCCGCGCGGTGCGTGAGCCCGAGGAGCGAGAGGGCGAGGAAGGTCAGCGGGACGAACGAGAGCAGAGCGAAATAGGCGATCATCGCCGCGAGGTGCGTGCCTCGATCCGCGAAGAACTTCGAAAAGGGCTCGCGCATCGGCCCGAGTATGGCGGACGTCTCCTGCATCGGTGTTAGCGTTGCGTTCTCATGGATGCCGAACAGGCGCTCGCCGAGCTGACCGAGCTGTCCACCCAGGTCGAGTCTGCGGTGGTCTTCGACGGCGCTGGCAAGGTCATCGCCTCGACGCTCGCGGACGAGGTGCGCTCCCGGGAGGTGGCGAGGATCGCCCTCGAGCTCGCGGAGGCCGCCGCCCGGGCGCGTCCGTCGCTGCCGGAGGAGCAGTCATTGGTGCAGGTCGAGGTCGCGATGCGCGCCGGAAGCGCGTTTCTCGTCAGGCACGAGGGGCGCCTGATCGCTGCGACCACGTCGCCGGAGCCGACCGTGGGGCTCGTCTTCTACGACCTTCGTACCTGCCTGCGCACGATCGCAGAGGCGGGCGAGGCAGAGGGAGCCGGGCGGAAGCCGAAGCCGAAGCCCGCGCGCAAGCGTGCGCCGGCGAAGCGGAACAAGACGACCCCTGAGGCAGATGCGCCGTCGTAGGGGTCTCGGGCTCGTGCTCTTGCTCGGGGCGAGCGGCGGCTTCGCGCTGCTTCGCCGGCGCGCTCGCCGCGCGCGTGAGCGAGCCGACCTCTACTTCGAGGACGGCTCGATGGTCTCGCTCGACGAGCGCTCGCCCGAGGCGATGCGCCTGCTGCCGCTCGGTCGGGACCTGCTCCATGCGGTCCGGGACTAGCGTCCCCGGGGCCGAGGGCCTGCTGGCGGAGATCTGCCGCCATGCGCTGATCGAGGGCGACTTCGTGCTCAGCTCGGGCCGCCGCTCGCCCTACTACGTCGACAAATATCGCTTCGAGACCAGGCCTGAGTTGCTCGAGGTGCTCGGCCAGCGGATCGCCGCCGTCGCGCGCGAGGTCGAGCCGCAGGCCGCCCGGCTCGCGGCTCCCGAGCTGGGCGCGGTCGCGCTCGCGGCCGCCGCTTCCCTTCACTCCGGCCTGCCGTTTCTGATCGTGCGAAAGCGCGCGAAGGAATACGGCACGCAGAACCGCCTCGAAGGCGCCTTCGAGGCGGGCGAGCGGGTCTGCCTCGTCGAGGACATCGTCACTTCCGGCGGGGCGGCGGCGACGGCGATCGCGGCTCTGCGTGAGGCGGGTCTCGAGTGTGCCAGCGCCGTCTGCGTGCTCGATCGTGAGGAGGGCGGAGCCGACGCGCTCGCGCGCCTCGGGGTACGACTTCGCCCCCTTTTTCGCGCCTCGGAGCTGGCCCTAGGTCACAAAAGCGCAGCAAAACCGCTTGGTTGAGCGAAAAGGAGCAGCCTGTTAGGCTCTTCCTCGCTCTTGTTACGCAAGCGGAGGAGGAGAGGCTCGTGACCAAACAGGACTTCGTGGACGAAGTCGCGTCGAAGACAGGACTCAGCAAGAGGGATGCGAGCAAGGCCGTCGATGCCTTTCTCGACACCGTGACTGACACGCTCAAGGGGCGCGATCAGATCAGCTTCACGGGCTTTGGCAAGTTCTCGACTGCGAATCGAGCCGAGCGCCAGGGCGTCAACCCCCGGAACCCGGGGCAGAAGGTGACGATTCCGGCGGCGACGGTTCCCCGCTTCTCGGCAGGAAGCGCGCTGAAGAAGGCCGTTCGAGGAGGCTGAGGCCGCCCCCGGAGCAGGCCGCACGCAAGCCTCTCCGACAACTCTGCGGGGGGTCGCCGGCCGGCGACCCCCCGCGTCTTCGTCTTGGCGCTTCGGCGACCTGCGCGGGCGCTAGCCTAGGGGCGGATGGAAGCGGCGCTCGCAACGGCCCTCTTCGCCGACCGGCTGGCGGAAGCGGTCGAGCGAAAGCGTAGTCAGCTCGTCGTCGGACTCGATCCGCGCCCCGACCTCCTTCCGGTCGAGCTCCGCGGTGAGTCCCAGCTCGGTCGCGAGCGTGCGGCCGACGCCTGCGGTCGCTTCTGCCGCGGGATGATCGACGCCGCCGCGCCGTACGTGGTGGGCGTGAAGCCCCAGCTCGCCTTCTTCGAGGCGCTCGGGTGGCCCGGCATCCGAGTATTCGAGCAGGTCTGCGCGTATGCGCGGGCGGCGGACCTCCTCGTCATCGTGGACGCCAAGCGTGGCGATGTCGGCTCGACGGCCCGAGCCTACGCAACGGCCTACCTCGAGCCGCACGAGGGAGACGCGCCGCTCGCCGACGCGATCACGCTCAGCGCGTACCTCGGCCGGGAGTCGCTCGAGCCGTTCCTGCTCGCGTGCAAGCGCGGCGGGGCCGGTGTCTTCTGCGTCGTCAAGACGTCGAACGCGGGCGGAGACGTGCAGGACCTCGCGCTCTCCGACGGCAGGCCGCTCTGGCAGCACGTCGCCCGGCTCGTGCACGACTGGGGTGAGGAGCTCGTGGGCGATCATGGCCTCTCGAGCGTCGGGGCGGTCGTCGGGGCCACCCATCCCCGAGCTGTCGGCGAGGCGAGAAAGCTCCTCCCCCGGGCAGTCTTGCTCCTTCCGGGCGTCGGCGCCCAGGGGGCGACGCCCGCCGACGTCGCGCGCGCCTTCACGAGCGGGCCCGCGAGCGCGCTCGTCACTGTCTCGCGTGCGGTCATCTACGCCTTCAGGATCGACGGCGGCGACTGGCGGAGTGCCGCGGCAGCCGAGGCTGCCCGGCTGCGCCGCGAGGTCTGGGCCGTCTCGGGCTGGTAGCCAGTGCCCGGCCGAGGGATGCGTGCCGAGGTTGCCCGGTACGGGGTTCCAGCGGCGCTGCTGGCTGCGGCGACCGCTGCCGTTCTGCTCGTGCGCGCGGGTCTCGATCGTGGTCGAGGGCCCGAGCAGGGGGCGCCGACGACCGTCGTCCGGACCGCTCCCGGCGCGCGACCCGAGCCGGCCCCGCGGCCGGCTCGCGGCAAGCGCCGCGAGCGTTATTACGCGATCCGGGAGGGCGACACGCTGGACATCGTCGCCGGACGCTTCAGGACCACGGTCGAGCGCCTCGAGCGCATGAACCCGGGCATCGACTCGAACTCGCTGCGGATCGGCCAGCGTGTGCGAGTCTCCTGACCGGCCCGCGGCCCTTAGGATTCAGACCGGTGAGGCTCCTGGCGCCCATCCTGCTCGCCGCGCTCGCCCTGGCGGCTTCGGCGAGCGCCGGACGCCCGCGCGTCGATGCCCGCGCCTTCCTCGTCCAGAACGGCGCGAACGGCGAGATCGTCTACGAGCACGACGCCCGCGAGCGGCTCCCGATCGCGAGTATCACCAAGCTGATGACCGCTCTCGTCGTCGTCGAGCGAGCGCCGCTCGACGCGCTCGTCGTCGTCTCGGCCTCGGCGGTCGGAGTACCCGGCTCGACGATCGGTCTGCGGGCGGGGGAGCGTCTCACTGTTCGCGAGCTGCTCGAGGCATCGCTCATTCAGAGCGCGAACGACGCAGCGAACGCGCTCGCGGCTCACGTGGGGCGCGGGAGCATCCCGCGGTTCGTCGAGCTCATGAACCGGCGAGCGCGGCTCCTCGGTTTGGCCGATACGCATTTCACGCGCCCGGATGGGCTGGACGACGCGGGTCATCTCTCGAGCGCTCGGGACGTGACGAAGCTCGCACGGGTGGCGATGCAGCGCCCCGCGATTCGCACCATCGTCGCGAAACGTCGAGAGACGATCGCCGGCGGACGTAGCCTCCATACCTGGAACGACCTGCTGGGTACCTTCCCGGGCGTCGTCGGCGTCAAGACGGGGCACACCTCGGCGGCCGGCTGGTCGGAGGTGGCGGCTGCCCGGGGGGCGGGCTTCACGATCTACGCGACCCTGCTCGGGGGCTCGACTCGAAACGGGCGCAACGACGACCTGAGGGAACTGCTGCGCTACGGGCTCTCGCGCTATCGCCCCTTCGCCGTGATCAGTGCCGGCCGAATCTACGGACGCGTTTCAACCGAGTTCGGCAGGAAGCCGATCGAGGCCGTCGCGACGCGTGCGCTCGTCCGCGTCGTCCGGGTGGACCGGCCGCTCGTCGAGCGCGTCGTCGTTCGGACGGTGGTTACCCTTCCGATCCGCAGGGGCGCAGCACTCGGCGAGGTGCGCATCTACGACCGGGGAGCGCTGATCGGGCGACGGCGTCTCGTCGCCGCCCGCGCGGTCGGGCGACCAGGTCTTTCCGGCAGGACGGCGTGGTATGCCGGCCGAGCCCTCAGCCAGATTCGAGGCTGGCTCTAGTGATTGTCACGGTCACGATGAACGCGGCCGTCGACCGGACGCTCACGGTGCCGAACTTCCAGCCGGGACACCGGCATCGGGCAAGCGAGAGCCTCACGCTTGCGGGCGGCAAGGGCATCAACATCGCGCGGGCTCTGAAACGCCTCGACATCCCGGTCGTCGCCACCGGTCTCGCCGGTGGCCGCACGGGCACCCGGATCGTCGAAGAGCTGACGGGCGAGGCCATCCTGAACGACTTCGTCCGGATTGCCGGCGAGTCCCGCACATCCACCGTTGTCCTCGACGACATGGTGACGTCGTACACGGAGATCAACGAGTGGGGGCCACAGGTCTCCCCCGAGGAGCTCGGGATGCTCCTCGAGAAGCTGCACTACCTTGCGCGCGGAGCTGACGTGGTGGTCTTCGCGGGCTCGCTGCCCCGCGGGGTCGACGCGGGCTTCTACGGTGAGTCGATCCGCGACCTCAATCGGCTCGGCGTTCAGACGGTGCTCGACTCGGCCGGCGAGCCGCTTCGTCGAGGCGCCGAGGCCGAGCCGTTTCTCGTCTCGCCGAACCAGGAGGAGGCGGAGGGCCTCGTCGGACAGGAGTTCCAGGACGACCAGGACTTCATCCTCGCGCTCGACGCGATCGCCGAGCTCGGCGCCCGCAATGTTCTGCTCAGCCAGGAGTCCGGCTGCTTCGCGCTTCTGCGCGAGGAACGCGTCGTCCGCAGGCTGCACGCAGCGACGAGGAGGCTCGAGGCTGTCTCCGCGGTCGGCTCGGGGGACGTCTTGCTGGCCGGCTTCCTCGCGGCGCGCTACACGGGGCAGAGGCTCGAGGAGTCACTCCGCAGCGCCGTCGCGGCGGGCACGGCGGCGACGCTCCAGAAAGGGGCGGGTCGCTTCGACCCTCGAGAGGCGAGCCGCCTGGGTGCCGCCGTCTCCGTGCTCGAGCTCGAGCCCGCCGCCCAGCGGTAGCGCCGTCATCGGGCGGTGGTACGATCGTCTTCAGTTGAGAGACGCCGCGAACGACGCTTTTCCGGGCCCAGGCAAGCTGTACGCGCCTGGGCTTCGTGCAGCTAAGGGAGGCAGGGACGCTGGCGGTTGAGCTGGACGGACAGGAGGTAGGGCGCCTGCTCGGACTGGCGGAGAAGTTTGCGCGCGAGGGGCTCACCTTCGACGACGTCCTGCTCGTGCCCGCCGAGTCGCTCGTTCTCCCCAACGACGTCTCCACGCGGACGCGGCTTACACCGCGCATCGAGCTTCGGCTGCCGATCGTCTCGGCCGCCATGGATACGGTGACCGAGGCCGGGCTCGCGATCGCCCTCGCGCGTGAAGGAGGCATCGGAATTCTTCACCGCAACCTCTCGATCGAGGCACAGGCCGCCGAGGTGGACAAGGTGAAGCGCTCCGAGGCCGGAATGATCGTGGAGCCGGTCACCCTGCAGCCCAGCGACTCGGTTGCCGACGCGCTCGCGTTGATGTCCCGTCTCGGCATCTCGGGGGTGCCGATCACCGAGGTGGACGGACTCCTCGTCGGGATCCTCACGAACCGCGACCTCCGGTTCGTCAGCGACCCGACGCAGCCCGTCTCGGCTCTGATGACGAGCGCAGGGCTCGTGACCGCCCCGGTCGGCACGTCGCTCGAGGCGGCCGAGGAAATCCTGCATCGTCACAAGGTCGAGAAGCTGCCCGTGGTCGATGCCGGCGGGCGCCTCAGGGGTCTGATCACGGTGAAGGACATCCAGAAGCGGATCGACTTCCCCAACGCGACGAAGGACGAAGCGGGACGGTTGCGCGTCGGCGCCGCCGTGGGAGTGGGTCCCGAGGCGCTCGAGCGCGCGGATGCCCTCGTCGGCGCGGGCGTGGACGCGCTCGTGGTCGACACCTCGCATGGC
>Ga0136621_1000366_pt1 | contig 17626 bp, 17 predicted proteins | sample AntDryUQ445A2306_FD_104673 | JGI IMG/M metagenome (GOLD analysis project Ga0136621, IMG submission 104673) | Polar desert sand microbial communities from Dry Valleys, Antarctica - metaG UQ445A (23.06) | ecosystem: Environmental > Terrestrial > Soil > Desert | place: Antarctica: Dry Valley...
CTATCGTTGCCGCCTCCGACACATACCGCTCTGATGCGAAACCTACCTCAACGCGTCGACCCAGGGTCATATCAGTGTCTGAACTACCGTCAAATGACAATTGATTCACAGCCTCTCAGTCTGGGAGTCTTATTATCCGGGCGCATGCATTCTGCAGCAGGGCGCTATCGGAGCCGCCTTTTATATCCTCGTTTCCGGCGAGGTTGCAATCCAAAAAGACCGCAAGGACATCGCGGTATTAAGGGAAGGCGAATGTTTCGGTGAGATCGGCTATCTCACCGAGGGACGCCGTAGCGCAACGGTGGTCGCTACCCAAGCAGTCACAGTAATGAAAATCAGCGCCCCCGTTCGAGACTGGGCCTCGCTGCCCACGCAACTGCGGTTGGGCAAAGTGTTTCAGCAAGGCCTGATCGAGCGCTTGATCGAGTCCGGTAGGGCGCTCGCGAAGGCGTTACCTTAAAGCACCGGGAAATCGCGGTCAGACAGCGGCGGGCATCGCCGCTAGCGTGGACATTGTCGGCGTGACGGCGGAGAATGTCCCGCATCGCGCGGGGTCCGGAACAAGCAATCGCCGCGCATAACCGAGCTTATTCGGACGTCGGTCAAATGGCCTATAAACACGTCGAGTTTCCGCAACAGGGTCAACGCCTATCCATCGAGAACGGCCGGCTCGTCATCCCCGATCATCCCATCCTCGCTTACGTCGAAGGTGATGGTATCGGTCCGGATATCATGCGGGCATGTCTGCGGGTTTGGGATGCGGCGATCGAGCAGGCCTACGGCGGCAAGCGCAAGGTCCATTGGATGGAGCTCTACATGGGTGGAAAGGCCGCCGAGAAATACGACGGCAACGTCTTCCCCGACGAGGTGAAGGAGGCGTTACAGCAGATCATCGTGTCGATCAAGGGACCGCTCACCACACCCGTGGGGGGCGGATTTCGCTCGCTGAACGTGGCTCTGCGCCAGGACTTGGATCTCTATGCTTGCGTACGCCCGGTCCGCTATTACCCGGGGGTGCCTTCGCCTATGCGCCAGCCAGAATTCGTGGATGTGGTGATCTTTCGCGAAAATACCGAAGACGTTTACGCGGGGATCGAATATCAGGCCGGGAGCACTGAGGCCAAACGTGTCGAGCGGTTCCTGAAGGATGAGATGGGGGCCGAATTCTTCAATGACTCCGGAATCGGCGTCAAACCGATCAGTGCCTTTGGCAGCAAACGTCTAGTTCGCAAGGCGATCCAGTATGCTCTGGATCACGATCGCGAGAGCGTCACGCTCGTACATAAAGGGAATATTCAGAAGTATACGGAAGGCGCGTTCCGCAACTGGAGTTATGAGGTTGCACGCGAGGAGTTCGGCGATCGGACCATCACCGAGGCCGATCTTTACAGCATCTACGGGGGAAAGCAACCCAAGGACAAGGTGGTCATCAAAGACCGGATCGCGGATATCATGTTTCAACTGATGTTGCTTCGACCGAACGAGTTCGACGTGATTGCGACCACGAACCTCAATGGCGACTATCTCTCCGACGCCATCGCCGCCGAGGTGGGCGGGGTGGGGATCGCCCCGGGCGCGAACATGGCCGACTTCGTGGCGGTGTTCGAGGCCACCCATGGCACGGCGCCTAAATACGCCAACCAGGATAAGGTCAACCCTGGCTCGCTCTTGTTCAGCGGCGTCATGATGTTCGAATACCTCGGCTGGAACGAGGTGGCGGATCTCATTACCTTCGCGTATCCCGAAGTCATTCAGCGGAAGATCGTGACCTATGATTTCGCGCGCTTGATGGACGGTGCGACCGAAGTTTCCACGAGCCAATTCGCGGACGCGTTGATCGATCAAATCAAGGCCAAGGTCGATATCGAGGCGCGGCGCAGGGAGTGGTTCACGGCCGTTCAATCCGGGAGAGAAGAGCGCGAGGCGCGGCGCATGGCGGAGCCTTTCGTCGAAATGCGCGCCTCGGGACGCACGCCGCATACGGTGGCGGACATCATGAGTCACATCAGGACCGTGAAGCCCGGGGTGTTCGTCGATCAAGTAATGCACTTGATGCGCGAGCACGGCATCAGCAGCGTGGTCGTGGAACCCGGCAGGGACGGCCTGTGGGCAATCATGACCCAGCGAGATATCATCGGCCGGATTATTCACGCCAATCGTTCTCCGGCGCATGTCAAGGTGGAGGAGATCGCTACCAAACCTCTGGTTACCGTGCCTGTCGACATGTCCTTGCAAGAGTGCGCCTCCAGGATGGTGGAGTCGCATATCCGCCGTGTGGTCGTAGAACAGAGTGGTTTGCCCGTCGGTATCGTGAGCGACACGGACCTGTTTCGGATCGTGGATGAGCTCGGTTGGGAGCCGGTGGTTTTGTAGCGCCATGGCCCGCCGCGGGGCGCAATCCGCTTCCACCAAGCACCTTTAGCCGGAGCCGGATCTACCGTACCGGCTCGTGCTCTGCCCGAAGTGCAAGCTTGATGTCATCGGAGTTGCCGAACCTGAGCCGGTACAGCACGTACTCCGTCGCGCGCGCCACCGCCGAGCCGATGGTCATGCCTTGGGCCAAGCCGGTGGCGATGGCGGAGCCCAGCGTGCATCCCGTGCCGCGCAAGTGCGGCGTTTCGATGCGAGGATGTTGAAATATCTGGAGGTCCGCGTCGGTGACTAGAAAATCGCTGATAGTATTCCCGGATCTGTGACCGCCTTTCAATAGAATCGCCTTCGGACCTTGTCCGAGCAAGCGCTTGGCGGCGTCGATCATGTGCTCGTCCGTGGTAATGCGCATGCCCGTGAGCCGCTCGGCCTCGGGTACATTGGGGGTTAAAACGGCCGCGTGCGGGAAAACGCGTCTCACGAGGCGCCCGATCCCCGGGGGATCGAGAAGGGGCGCGCCGCTGGTCGCAAGCAGCACCGAATCGACCACCCAGGGTAGGCCGGGCGCTTGGGCTTCGATCAGATCGCAGACCGCGTCAATGATCTCCGCGCTGTAGAGCATGCCGGTCTTGATGCAGTCGGCGCCGATGTCTTGAAGCACGGCCTCCGCTTGGCGGGCAACGAAATCGGGATCGATGCCGACGATCGCATGAACGCACCGCGTGTTTTGCGCCGTTAGCGCGGTGATCGCGGTGGCCGCGCGACCGCCGAGGGCCGCGATGGTCCTGATGTCGGCCTGAATTCCGGCCCCACCGCTCGAATCGGACCCGGCGATGACCAGTACGCGGCCTTGCATGCGATTCAGACGCTAGGGGTGCCGCGTTTCTCCAACAGGTAGTCCAACCACAGAGCGGAGAGCTTTTCCTGAACGGAGTTCTGGCGCAGCCGCGCATTCAAGTGCGGAAAGTCGACGCGATCGAGCTCTTGGTCCTGGTTGTAACACGAATAGACAAAATATTCCTGGCCGCTACCGGGATCGACGTGCTTGCACAGGCATTGCGCACATACGCCCTTCATCATGCACTGCATGGGAGAGTTGATCGAACCGATGGCGACGTGCTTAGGTTTCAGATAGGGTTTTAGTATTCCATTGCGGGCTTCTTTCACGGCCGCCATCATGCGATCGGAACCGATGGCGATGATATGGTCGACATCATCCAGATGGACCGGCGTATCTCCGAGCTTGCCCTTGGCATAGGCCACCATGGCCTCGAGGATGTTACCTATGAAACTCTTGTCTTGGGGCCGCGTGATCGAGATCGGCCGCGCCGTGGGTGCGGGATCCACGGACCACACGATCACATCCGACGCGGCCTCGATGTCCTCCGCCTTGAAGACATCATCGTGGTTCTTGTAACCGGCGAAATAAATCACTCGGTTGCCGGCCGCGCGCAAGGCTTTACCGATCGAGAACAGCACCGCATTGCCCAATCCGCCGCCCGCAAGCAGGACGGTTTTACCCGAGGGGATGTCGGTCGGCGCGCCGGTCACGCCCATCACAACGACCGGATCCCCCGGTCGCCACAGCCGGCAGAGCCGGGAGGAGCTTCCCATCTCGAGCGCAATCAACGCTATCAAACCTTTCTCCTTGTCTACCGAGGCGCCGGTGAGCGCCAAGCCTTCCGCGGCCAAAACAGTGCCTTCCACCTTTGGTGCGAGCGTCTCGAGATTTTGAACTCGATAAAACTGACCGGGACGAAACTTGCGCGCTTGCATCGGCGCATGCACCACGATCTCGATGATGGTGGGCGTGAGCCGCTGGACTGCCACCACGGTCGCGAGCAGTGACTCATCGAGCGTGGCGTGAAACGCCCGCAGCGCTTGATCGCGGTGGCGCTGATCGGACGGATCGAGTTGGCGCAGCTCGCGTTCGAACAATCTCACGATGTACGGGTAGCCGTCACGGGCGCTGGCCATCGCCTTGACAACGTTCCCCGCGTACACTGGATGGTTGTCCCCATAGAAAGTAATAAACCTACCTTGCCGCTGATACGAGGTGAAGGGAGCGCGCTTGCCGACTTTCGGCGCGGTGAGATCGCGCATCGCTTCGAGGCCGCACGCATTCGGCTCGTATCGTTGGTAGAAGTGGGCCTTGGCGTCCATCTCGAAGCTGCCGGGGTGTTCGCTCTCATAGATCGTATTAGGCGAGGTGCCGGCGGCAATGAAAAGGCTGCGCAGCGGCACTTCAACCTCATCGTCCGCGGCGATCCAGCGACCGTCCTTTGGAGTCAGACGCTCGAAACGCACCGCCCGCAGATGGCCGAAGCGGTCGCCAATGGCCTCGCTAGGCCTCATGCCTTCCGCGAGGGCAATGCCTTCTTCCAGCGCTTTCTCGATCTCCTCGTGGTTCTGTCTGTACGCCGGAGCGTCGCGCAGACCCTTGCGGTAGAATAATGTCACACCGCCCCATTGTTCGAGCAACGGCAGGAAATTCGGGGTTTCGCCGGCCGCATGAGCGCGCGAGCGCTCGGCGCGTATGGCGCGTCCGTGATCAAGCAATTCATCCAGGATCAGCAGTTCCTCTTCGTCATAGCGGGCACGCACGGATTGCTCTTCATAACGCCTCGCCAGCACTTCGTAACGGCGCAGGACCCTCTCGACCTGCACCGGATAATAAGCGAGCAGCTCGGTCGCCGTATCGATCGCCGTAAGTCCGCCGCCAATGACCCCCGCGGGCAACCGCACCTGAAGGTTAGCAAGGGAGGAATGTTTGGCGGCCCCGGTCAGTTGCAGCGCCATGAGAAAATCCGAGGCCTTGCGGATCCCGCGCATGAGGTTATTCCCAAGCTCGATAATCGTGGGTTTGCCGGCGCCGCTCGCGACGGCAATATGGTGAAACCCGAGATCCCAGGCCTCGTTGATCGTCAGCGTGCCGCCGAAACGGATGCCACCGTAACAGCGAAACGTCCGCCGCCGCGCGAGCGTGAGATAGATGACCTTGAGAAAGTTCTTGTCCCAACGCACGGTGATGCCGTATTCCGCCACCCCGCCGAAACCCGTCATGACGCGGGTATCCAAGTCCTCGTAAAGCTCGCCAAAATCGCGGACCGGCCGCGGTGGTCGATCCCAATCGCCGCTCAGGTCTCGCGGCAGAGGCTCGATCTTCAAACCATCGATGCCGACCACGCCGAACCCCTCGTTGAGAAGGTAATGGGCCAAGGTGTAGCCGGCGGGGCCGAGGCCGGCGATGAGCACATTCTTACCGTTATAGGGCAGGGCCACGGGGCGTTTGACATTGAGCGGATTCCAGCGTGTAAGTAACCCGTAGATCTCGAACCCCCACGGCATGAACAAAACCTCGGTCAGGACGTTGGTTTCGATCTGTGGAATATTGACGGGCTCGGTCTTCTGGTAGATGCATCCCTTCATGCAGTCGTTGCAGATCCTGTGACCCGTGCCCGGACACATCGGGTTGTCGATCATGATGAGCGCGAGCGCTCCGATATTGTCCCCCTGCCGCTTGAGCACGTGCATTTCGGAGATCTTCTCCTCCAGCGGGCAGCCGGCGATCATTACCCCGAGCGGGTTGATCTTGTAGGTCCCGTCTCTGCGGTTGCGCATGCCCTTGGAACAGGAATCGGTATCGCGGTCGTGACAATAAATACAGTGATCTATTTCATATAGCACGTGGCGCTCGTCATAGCGGTGATCGGTCAGAGCAAAGCCGTCGCGCCGCCGGCGTCGCGCCATCGGTCCGCTGAGGACCTGATAGCCGTCGCGTTGGAGTTGCTCGGCATGGACCAGGTGCTGGAAGTCGGTTTTCTTTGGTTGCTTGAAGCTCACCCAATTCGCCACCGTAGCATTCATTCCCGCATCGTGGCGTGCGGCGAAGCTCCAGCGCTCGATGCGATCGAGCAGCAGAAGAACGAACGCGTGCGCGCGCGTTTCGGTCAAGCAATCGGCAAAGGTCGCCCGCGCTTCGGGGTCGGCCTCGATACGGGCGCGAACGGCGCACAGGTCTTGCTCTAAGCGCTTGTCCGCCGGTTCTTTACTAGAGGTCCGTGCGGCGAAGCGCTGATGCAGACGCCAAAGCTCGCTCGCGACGCCAGCGAGGGCCCGCTCAGGAGCGCTCGCATCGGCGCCGGGAGCGAGGATGTGCTTAAGAATCTCGATTTGCCGCTGCAATTGTTGGAGGTCCCAGGGGATCAGATCCTCCGGCCTGAACTTTTTTTGCGCTTGCGCCAGGACTTCATTGCGGAAGACAAAAACCGTGTCCAGTTCTTCTTGTATGGCAGCACGCTGGCGGTCGCGCTCGCTCGCGACGCCGAAGAGCTTGGCGACAAATTCCCCGACGTAGGGCGCCATGCGCACGAGTAAATCCGATATCGTTTGCGGCGGCAGTCCTGCGCCCAATGTGGCGCGGTATCGCCCGAACTCGGTAGACAGAGCGGGGTTTCGATCCGCGACGTAATCATCGAAAACAGCAAGCAGATCCCGTAGCCGGTAGGGCTCGTATAGGTCCGCATACGCAAACGCGGTAAATCCGAGCGTTAGATTTACCTGCGCGGATGGTGAGGCGCCGGCCGCGGGGTATGGCGGGACCCGTTCGGAAAACTCCATGACAAATGGTTTAAAGTAAACCCGTCACTACGCCGCGGGCCAATCGCTGAAGGGATAAGGCTTATCGTCCGACTTGAAGGTCACATACACCAATAGCTGATAGATATAGGTACTGAGCCGCTGGCCAAAATCCACGAGGCGCGGATTGATGTCCCCGGTGACGAGCTTTGAACCGAACTGGAACAGCGCGACCCCCCAGGCGACGAGCTCGGCGACGGCATAGATGACCGCAAACAGCAACATGTAAGCGCCTCGCTTCCAGGTCTCGCCGTTCTGAAAATGCTCCGCAAAGCTCATGTCATTCTCCCCTTGCTAAAAGCCGCTCATGATAGACGCAAAAAATCCGTAATGCCATGTTCGCGCAGCTGGGGGTATCTTGGATAACTGTGGGACCGGTGCGAGCATAGCGCCACGGCGAATAATACCACCCCCAGGTATCGTAGCGGTAATCGGGGGGACTAAGAAGGCTGCTAAGTCAGGGAACGGGCGATGAGCTCCCGGCCTTGGCGGGTAATGAAACCGTCCTCGGTAATCAGCCCAGCGTCGACGCAGGTGTGATAGAGCTGGAGCGATCCTCCGCTCGGCACATAGACGGTGCCGTCTCCATAATGATGGTTTAACAGCCTCGCAAACTCGCCGGTGCTCTCCGCCATCGCCTCGAAGGTATTCATCTGTCTTTTCCCTGTCACCTCGGTCCGCATCGTGAACATGTGTTCCGGATCCTCACCGATCCCTTACGTGCATTGTGTGCCTATGGATTTTGCGCACGCCGCTGTTCCCATATCGACGGTAAACGCGGGAAGATTAGGCGCCGGGAAGTCATGATGCTCACTAGAATAGGCGACAGAAACGGGGAGTTCTGCGAAAAATTACCACCTGGTTTGCGACTTATTGACGATTCACGCGCGCCAACGCTTAGCCGCTGCAAGCCCGGCCGGGCCGGCGCATCAGATCGCGGCGTCGGGGGAGGATCGAAAGTCAATTTGAATTTCGCCACCACGGGGTATACAACCCCGTGGGGCTAGGGGAGTCTTTCGGCGTCGGGCCGAAGAGGACAGCCTCTAGCCGACGGAAAGTATCGTCGACCGGGGTGGCAGAAGTTACCCGACAGAGCGCATGGGTGAGAGCGTTATCGGGTTCTTCGGCAACGATGAGTATGCGGGGAAGCTGGCGGCTGCTTTTTGTCGAAATAGGCGCCATGTCATTCCTAGGCAAACATTGCGCCCACTTTCGACCGGTGTATGAGTCAGGGTAGGTGCGCCGGCCTCGAAGAGCGCCGGCGTGATCTGGTCCCGCTGCTCCTTCCATCAACTGCATCGCCTCGGGGCTCGGCTGGAGCGGTTAGCTGGGCACTGAATTCTTAATTTGGGTCCTAGTAATCACCGTGGGCGCTGCCTTTCCTTGCGTCCACCGGCGGCCAGCGGATTTTTTACCGACTTGTGCGTTTGCATCCCTATCCGAAACACACGATAGCCCGGCATGACGACCTGATTGATGGCCATGCCCAGCACGTGTCCATCATGGGAAGACAAGATCTCGTTACGCTCCTCGCTGATGGGGTCGGTCACGATGCCCAATAGGTGCCCGGCGCGTACGGCCTCCCCCAGGCTGACGCGCGACAAGAACAAACCGTCGTCGTTGGCGCGAACCCATTTCGAACGATGGAAGAATAAAGAGGCTTCGGCTGCCGGCTTTTTCTCATCGACCATCTTCAACGCGGCCATCAGAGATTGAATCCCCCTGTACCCTTGCTCCACTTTGCCGGGCTGGATCCGGTGCGATTCTCCGAGTTCCAGTGTCACGGCAGGCACGCCTGCGGCCTCAGCAGCGCGGCGCAATGTTCCCCGGATCCCCTTGCTGTGTAAGACGGCGATCGGGCCAAAGCCTTGTGTCAGTCGTTTAACCGCGGGCTTAAGCGCGTTGGCGCGCAACTGTGTCAGATTCGTGCGCTGAAACGATGCAGTGTGAATGTCGACTAGCGCGTCGCATTGCATCACGATCCCATGGAAGAACAAGTAAGCTATCCTGGCGGCCGCGTTGCCCTGCGGATGACCCGGAAAGTATCGGTTCAGGTCTTGCCTATCCGACAGATAACGGGATTTTCGGCGAAACCCCTGCAGGTTCACGATCGGCACCCCGATGACATTGCCGCTCAGTTTGTCCGGTTCGAGCGAGCGTATGATTCGCTGCACGATCTGGATACCGTTGAGCTCATCACCGTGGACAGCAGCGGTCAGACAGAGCGTCGGCCCGGGCCTGACGCCCCCTACGACGATGACGGGCGTCGCCTCGGTGATGCCGGAGAAAGGCGCCCAGGAAAGCCGCTCAATCGAGCCAGACTTGACGTTCTGTCCCAATAACTGGAATGGCTTCCTCGGGTTGGTGGCACCGCTTGGTTCGGTGTGCCTTCTTTCATTTTTGATGCTCTTACCTTCAGCCCGAAAAGCTGCCTCCTTTGATTTGATCGTAAGGTCGCTCGGCTGGGGAACCGCAGTTCGCGGGTAAAGAACGGTGAGCGACAACATGACCAGCGCGAGCCGGCAAGCAGCCGCCCGCGCATGGTGGCGTCGATTCGGCGATAATCGAACCGGCAAGGCGATATTCATGGGCATAGACTCTTTCATTGTGACTTCTTTGCATTTGGCAAAGAAGTTTCGTTCTGGCATTTGCTTGCGGCCAGCGGCCGCGCTGGAAAAATAAACGCCCTTTCTTGTCACAAGCAGAGTAGTGTGGGGCTAGTAAGCTGTCAAACATGCGGGGCCTCGGCCTAGAATCGGGGAATTCGGGGCCGGCCCAGGCAGACATTGCGCCCCCTTCGGCCGGTGTATGACTCAGAGTCGGGTCGCTGTCTCAGAGGTTGTGAATCAATCTACTGCGCATCCCGATCCCGAGAACTTCTTGTGCCTTCGGTGTCTTAAGGGAGAACCACCTTGAGGGCGGGGAGTGCAATCACGATAACCGATCGTGCATAATGGGAGGATGCCGGGTTGGATAACTGCCAATGCGGCGCGCTCGAAGGCCCAAGTAACGAGTTGAGGGATTTCTGAAATAATGTTCCACAGCCTGTTGGACTATTGCGATCGGTTTGCCGGGTGGATCCTGGACGAAAGCTTGGACATCGTACGGTCCCCCTTCAATGCTAGCAGCCGCCTGTACTGGGTGTTTCTGCTCTCGGCGTTAGTGTTGGCGGCTATCACCTATAAACGCTATTACCATCGTGATGGCCCGCTACGTTTCGCGGAATTTATCAAGTTTGTTTTCCCGAAAAGCATTTATTCGCATCCCTCCGCGATCGTCGATTACAAGCTATTCATTAGCAACCGCCTTATCGGTCCGGTGACGCTTGGACCCTTCGCCGAGGGATTCAGCGCGGCCCTGGTCGCGAGTTACGTCATCGGCTTGCTCGCTTCCGCGTTCGCGGCCACCTGGCAAGGCCTACCGATCGGTGTCGGGGTCATCCTCGCGTTTACCATCGTTTACGGCCTGGTATCCGATTTCGTCACGTATATCAACCACCGGCTGCATCACCAAGTGAATTTACTCTGGCCGGTCCATCGAGTGCACCATTCCGCGGAAGTGCTGACCCCGTTTACCTATTATCGCAAGCATCCGCTCTATAACACCGTCAGATTGTTTATCAGTGCGCCCGTGCTCGGCGTATTTCAAGGGATCACCCTCTTTTTATTTCTGGGCGAGATCGAGGCGTTGACGATTTTCGGGATCAACGCCGTCTCCGCACTGTTTCGGATATTCGGCGCGAACTTACGCCATTCCCATATTTGGTTTTCTTTCGGCCCCGTGCTCAACCATATTTTCATCAGCCCCGCGCATCATCAAATCCATCACAGCGCCAGGCCTGAGCACTGGAACCGCAATTATGGGGAAGTCTTCGCAATCTGGGACTGGATGTTCGGCACCTTGGTCCTGCCGAGTGAGGAGATCCGCAAGAACCTAATTCTCGGTGTCGGCATCGGGGCGCCGCAACACCACCCAACGCTCGCAAAAGTTTATCTTGAGCCCTTGGCGAGCATGTACGAAATACTTACCCGCCGTTTCCGGTCCGCGCGTTTAGCGCCTTGACGCCGCCGGCAGTAGAGATTAGGGCCGGTGCTCGAGCGCGGCCCGCCCTTTCGGTCGTCGTCCCCATGTGCAACGAGGAAGGCAGTGTCCACCCTCTGATGCAGGAGCTCGTTGCCGTGCTGGAGGGGATCGGCGTTACCTATGAAATTGTCCTCGTCGATGATGGCAGCCGCGACGCGACCTGGGAGCGGATTGCTAGGCTTGCCACCGAAATCCCTGCCGTAATAGGCGTGTCGTTATCGCGGAATTTCGGGCACCAGCGCGCTTTGCTGGCGGGACTCCAGCTTGCGCGCGGCCAGGCCGTGGTCAGCATGGACGGCGATCTACAACACCCCCCCCAGCTTATCCCTTTGCTCTATGAAGCTTGGCGGCAGGGTTACAAGGTGGTGAACACCCAACGGCGCGATGAAGAGGTGGCCAGTCGCTTCAAGCGATTCACCTCAAGGTATTTCTATAAGGTGTTCTCGATCCTCGCCGAGGTGCCGATGGCCGAAGGTAACTCCGACTTCCGGCTTCTCGACCGCACTGCGGTCGATGCCCTGGTGAATCTCAAAGCCGCGGAGCTTTTCTTGCGGGGTGCGGTCCAGTGGCTGGGTTTGCCTGCGACGGTGGTGCCCTTCCAGCCCGAGCGGCGTTTATACGGGTCGAGCAAATACACTGTGCGAAAAATGCTCAGGTTCGCCGGCGACGCCATCATATCGTTTTCGACCAAGCCGCTGCGCATTGGGATCTGGCTCGGGATCACCACCAGTCTCTTGGCCTTTGTCGAGATTGCTTACGTGCTGGCGCGGTACTTTCGAGGGGAGACGGTTTCGGGCTGGGCCTCCACCGTGGGGATCCTGTCGTTCTTGTTCGGGGTGCTGTTTATCATCCTCGGCATCATCGGCAGTTATCTTGCCTGGATCCACCAAAGCTTGCAGAACCGCCCGACGGTGATCATCCGCGACAGCGTCAATCTGCCACAGAGGTGATCGAGGACTTCATGGGAGTGCGTGTCTGGAACTCACCGGTCGCGCGTTTTATCACCGTTGGCATCACGAACACGGCACTCAGCTACGCAGTATTCGTTCTCGCCTTCTCGCTATTGGGTGATTATTCCTACCGCGCCGGGGTTGCGCAGATGGCGAGTTATGGGCTTGGATCAGCGTGGAGCTTCTATTGGAACCGCGGCTGGACCTTCGGAGCCGAAGGCCGAGTCCTGCGACAGGCGCTACGCTTCACGTTCGTGCAAGGCTTGTTGCTCATGGCGAGCAGTGCGCTGATGAGTGTTACCGTGGACATGTGGAGCTGGCCCGCAGCCCCCACATGGATCACCGTGATGGCGTTCATCACTGTCCTGAATTATTTATCGCTGAAGTACTGGGTATTCTAAATGGCAGGGCGTGAAGGAGCCGCGTTTCAGCATGCGCTGGTTCTACTGCTAGCGGTGGCGGTGGGGTTGAGCTTTGGTTTGTGCTATGGGATCGCGAACCACAACACCTATCTTCTGTACCCGCTCCGGGAGCTCGATCCAGAGTTCCTGCGCTATGACTGGCTCGCCGCGCAGACCACGGCGTATCATCGAAATTTCGCACTGTTGATCGAGCTTTTGGCATCGTTGGGTCCGGCGCCATGGATGGTCGCCGGCGCGAATGTGGCGCTGGTGGCCGCGCTGATGCTGACGATTTACGGCTTCTTATATCGCCATTATCGGCGCGATGCTCTAGTCGCGATCCTGCTCCTCATGTGCTTTGTGCTGTTGGAGAAGACCCGCAGCGTAGCCAGCAGCCATATCCTGACCTCGATTCTCGAGCCCTCCTCGGTCGCGGCCTCCGCGGTCGTGATCGGGCTCCTATTGCTGCTCGCGGAACGCTACCTCTGGTCCGGCGTGCTGGTGGCGATCGGCGGCTTTTTTCATACTAATTTTTTGCTGCTCGATTTCGTTTTCTTCGGTCTCGTTCATCTCGCCCTCGGGCGCGAGGACCTCGCGCGCCGCCTGTGTCAACAGTTGGGGCCGAGCGTCGCCGTCTTGCTCTTCGAGTTTCCCATGCTCTATGCCATGGCGACCGATCCCCTAGGAGGAGAGGCGCGCAATATCTTTCAGTTCATACGCTCGCCGCATCACTATGTCCCGCGGAAATATCTCGCGGACTTTATTCCCTTCGCGGGATGGCACTTGCTGGCCATGAGCTGTCTCGACCTGAAATCCTCCGAAGCGCGGATCTCCTCCCGGCTGGCGAAGGTCTATGCGGTGTTTCTTGGCCTCGTCATGACCGCCACGGTACTGACCACGCTGATTTATGTCCCCTTTGTTTCACAGCTATTCTTCTGGCGCATGGCACCGTTTTCGGTCTTGCTGGCCCAGCTTGTAATCATCACTCGGATCGCGCCTTATTTCAGTGCGAGCGCGGAACGCGATACCGCTAAGGGTCTTAACTGGCAGTGGGTCTTGGCGGCCGTCGGAGGCGGGCTCATTCTCATCCACCATGGCTCCAAGGTAAAGCCCACCGAGGTCGGTCTCCTACAGGTCAAGGCTATCTACGTCGTCATCGTTATTGTTACCTTGTTTGCCCATGTGTTGCTTGCGCGCGGTAAGACCCGGCGCTATCTCACAATGATCCCTCCGGCGATGGTGCCGCTTGGGCTGGTGGTTGTGGGACTTGGCTTCTCGGCGGCCCCCGCCTACAAAGCGTCCAATGTCCTGCACGGGCTCTCGCCGCCCAAGCAGGAGCTCTTTCAGTGGGCGCGATCTACTGCCCCGGATGCGCAATTCCTCATCCCACCGAGCTTCAAGACCTTTCGGCTGCATGCCGCCCGGGCGGTGGTCGTGGACTGGAAGTCCACCCCCATCAAGCCCGCCGAGCTCATAGAATGGTATCGCCGCCTGGGGCGTGTGAGCGGCGATCCCAAGGTGAGGAACCTGATTGAAGCCGAGGCCGGCTATCTACGCATGGATCAATCGCGTTTGGCTTCGCTGGCGAGGGAATTCGAGATCGACTACGCCGTGTTCGAGCAGCCCTTCGATGCGCGGCAACTGCAAGCCGAGGTCGTTTTTGCCAATAAGCGCTATCTGGTGCTTAAACCGGGCGCAACGAGCGAAGATTCGGCGCGCCAAGAGTGAACCCTTACACCCGGTGCAGGATCATTTCTCCCCAGCGCCCACCAGTTCCGCCAGCGGCACCGCTTCCATCCGCTTTATGAGCGGATAGCGGCGCTCACCGGGATACGCCACCAAGAGTTGATCCAGCTTGAGGTCCGCCAAAGCTATGCGCATGGAAGGCGTGAGCCTGGGCGCGTCCGCGCGTTTGCATTCGACGCCAATTCGCCGCCCGCCCTTGAAGAGCACAAGATCAATCTCGGCTCCGCTGTGAGTGGCCCAGTAGTACGCTTCGTCCGGGCGCAATGCCTTGAGCACTTCTTCGACGGCATAACCCTCCCACGAAGCGCCCACCTTGGGATGGTGTTCGAGGTCACGCTGATTGGCGACGCCCAGCAGTGCGTGAAGCAGGCCGCTGTCTCGCACATAGACTTTGGGGGCCTTGACCTGTCGCTTGCCGAGGTTCTCGAACCACGGCGGAAGTTGCCGCATCATGAACACGCCAGTCATCAGGTCAAGGTAGCGGCGCACGGTCGACTCGTTGACGGCAAGTGCGCGGGCCAGTTCGGCGGCGTTCCAAATCTGGCCGTGGTAGTGGGCGGCCATGTTCCAGAAGCGCCGGAGAGCCAGCGCCGGAACCTGAATGCCGAGTTGCGGCAGGTCGCGCTCCAGAAAGGTCTGAAGGAATTGCCGCCGCCACGCGAGGGAGTTGGCCTCGGTGCGCGCTGTGAACGAAAGCGGGAACCCCCCACGCAGCCAGTGGCGTCCCTGGCTCGCGGCGCCGAGATCGGCCAAGCGGAAGCCCTCCAGGTAAACCGTCTCCAGGCGCCCAGCTAGAGTCTCAGAAGACTGGCGGAGCAGTTCGGGCGAAGCGCTGCCAAGGATTAGAACACGTGCGGGCAGCGGCTGGCGATCGGCCAGAACGCGCAGCAGAGGAAACAGGTCGGGCCGGCGCTGGATTTCATCGATGACGACCAGGCCTTTGAGCGAACGTAAAGCGGTAGCTGGCTCGTCGAGACGGGCGAGGCTCTGAGGATCTTCGAGGTCGAAGTAGTTCAGCGAGTCTGGTCGGACCAGGAGTCTTGCCAACGTGGTTTTTCCGCACTGGCGGGCGCCCAGCAGCGCTACGATGCGGCTACGCTTCAGTGCGGTTCGCACCCGTTGGATGTCCGTCTTTCGGTCGATCATGTTCCTCAGAGTATACCTTGAATATCGGGCAGGCGATGCCGGAATTTCCTCCAGCTGCATTGCCTCGCAAACCAGCCCCACACAAGGAGCCGCCACCACCCAACAACGCTGTGTCAACGCGCAGGGCTTTAGCCTCCATGCCGAGGTCTGCTGCGCCACCCATCAGAGGAAAAAACTCGAAAGCCAGGGCCAGGAGCTCGTACGAGCGCCAGCCGAAGGCTGGCCGGGGCCGAAGGCGGCCTGCTTGGCGCGCCGAGCAACTGTCTTGGAAGTCAAGCGTTTTCGGGTGCACTTTGTGCCCAAGGAGTATTGGTCTTGAGCATCGTATTCAAAATCGTTAACAGCTTTCTCATACACGCGGTTAAGGCGACCTTGGGCGGCTTACCTGCCTTGCATAAGCGTATATAGAACGCGCGGATGACTGCATTGAAACGCACCGCTACTAAAGTCGCCATGTACAACGTCGAGCGGACTTGTGCGCGACCTCCCCAAACACGACGTTTGCCCTGGAGAGTGCCACTGTCGCAGTTGAAGGGCGCCACACCCACCAAGGCGGCGATCTTCCGGCGATTCAGCTTTCCCAGTTCGGGAAGGGCCACCAAGAGAATGCTCGAGGTGACTGGCCCCACGCCGGGGACACTTTGTAGCAGTTGGTCTTTGACCAACCAAAGGGGAGTCGCTTTGATACAGCGGGTGGTCTGCTCGTCGATATCCTTCAGCCGCTTCTTTAGCCAAGCGATATGCTGGAGAATATCTTTACGTGTCTGGGATGATGCCATGGACAAGCGATTGTGCTCGATGGTGAGCATCTCCAAGAGCTGCCGATGCCGGGTAACGAGTGCCTCGAGCGCCTGGAGATCGGCGTCTTTTATTGGCCGCACCGCAGGACCTATCGCTTCTCCAAAGTGCGCCAATATAGCCGCATCAAGGGTGTCTGTTTTTGCCAGCTTGCCTGTGGATTTGGCAAAGTCACGCACTTGGCGTGGATTGACTACCGCCGCAGGTAAGTTGGCTGCCGCCAGGACTACGTCCCGAGATCATTCCGAAACTGCCGGTCAATGCTAATACCGCCTCAGCGGACCACGCCGACGCGCCCCCTCCGCCAGTCGCCTGCCCACATGAGCTGGGCGCTCAAACGAGTGTTCGAGATCGATATCGAAGAATGCCCTCAGTGCGGCGGTACCTTGAAGATCATCGCCGCCCCTTCGACAGCTCAGGACAGGCATCGAACACCCCCCCGTCATCACCAAGATCCTCACGCATCTCGGCTTGTCCGCGCGGCATCTGCGCTCCGCTGTCCATGCTCCGCTTGCTGTCCAGCCAGCACTTCATCGCTGCGCTATCCATGCTCCGCTTGAAGCCCAGGGCAGCCTTCCTGGCTGCCCGCTCGCGGCTCCTTTCCCCGCCGTTCGCCCTGTGCTGGCGTTCGCGCCTCCTTCACCCGGCGCTCACCCACCCCGTTCCCCGGCGCGGCCAGTCGAGGTCCTCGCAACGGCCTAATCCCAAACCGATACCCCATCCCCTCCGGTTCAGCCCCCTGAGCTGCTGACAACCCCCTTCGGCCCTCACGCGCCCGAGACGCCACCCTGCCTCGAATATTGCTGCCTCGGGTCGACGAATGGCTCCAAAGTTCCCCGATCCCGCACAGAGAACTTGCGTGATTGACAGCTCATAGGTTCAGCCATAGTCTTGCTTATCGGAAAAGGTGCGTTTGAAATTCCTATTCACGAGTGAATCGGCTGCGAAACCAAGTTGCGCAAGGACTGTAGCTGAGTCTGCAATGGGTACTGGGTTGAAAGAATTATCAAACAGCATGGGCCTCGTTTGACAAGATGGGCGCGGTATGATAGTTCTGCATCGACGAGCGATAGGTGTCGCATGCGGCTGCGGATAGAGGACACCCTCAGCGGGGAAACTGATAGGTTCCTGAAAAATGAAGCGCAAACAATTTCGGCAATCATTTCTATGTGAGCTCCTGATTGTCATCTTGGTGGTTAACCCGGTTTGGGCTAATCGCTTCCCCACCCTGCCCATTTCCAGTGTCCAGGTCAATCTCTCGGGCCCGATGGGGCTAAAGGTCAACACGTTCAACGGTAATCTCTACTATCCCCACAGCGAACTCACCATCCCCGGCCGCGGCCTGTCCCTGGCCATCGACCTGGCCTACAACAGCGCTCAGAGGCTGTGAAAAAATTGTTTGCAGGGGATCGCCAATTGATCATGAATATGCGATCCTGGCACCATGAGTAAAGAACCTTCGCTGTTCCCTGATCTCCCACAACCCGATACCAC
>Ga0136621_1000368_pt1 | contig 17544 bp, 18 predicted proteins | sample AntDryUQ445A2306_FD_104673 | JGI IMG/M metagenome (GOLD analysis project Ga0136621, IMG submission 104673) | Polar desert sand microbial communities from Dry Valleys, Antarctica - metaG UQ445A (23.06) | ecosystem: Environmental > Terrestrial > Soil > Desert | place: Antarctica: Dry Valley...
CGAGAGCCCCAGCTCGTCACGCTCGTGGGAGTGCCGGGGATCGGCAAGAGCCGGCTCGCCTTCGAGCTCTTCGAGGAGCTGGAGCGGGGCGCGGAGCTCGTCTACTGGCGCAGCGGCCGCTCGCTCCCCTATGGGGAGGGTGGCGCGTTCTGGGCGCTCGCCGAGATCGTGAAGGCGCAGGCGGGGATTCTCGAGTCGGACACCATCGACACAGTCGAGGGCAAGCTCCGGCGCGCCGTGGGCGACCTCGTCTCCGATCCGGGGGAGGCGACGTGGATGGAACGCCGCCTCCGCCCGCTGGCGGGCCTCGAGGCCGAGGAGGCGCGAGACGATCGTCGAGCTGAGGCGTTCGCCGCCTGGCGACGGTTCCTCGAGGCGCTGGCGGATGAGCGTCCGCTCGTGCTGGTCTTCGAGGACCTGCACTGGGCAGATGACGGGGTACTCGACTTCGTCGACCACCTCGCCGAGTGGGCGAGCGGCGTGCCCATTCTCGTCCTCGCCACCGCGCGGCCCCAGCTGCTCGCGCGCCGGCCGGGGTGGGGGAAGGTGAACTCGGCCACGATCCGGCTCGCGCCGCTGTCGGAAGAGGAGTCGGCGACGCTCGTCCATGCGCTGCTCGGGAATGCCGCGCTCCCCGCCGAGGTTCAGGCTGAGCTGCTGGAGCGGGCGGGCGGTAACCCGTTGTACGCCGAGGAGTTCGCCCGCATGCGGGCGGAGCGACCCGGCGAGCTCACCCTGCCGGAGTCCGTGCAGGGAATCATCGCCGCCCGCCTCGACGCGCTCCCTCGCGCCGAGAAGGAGCTGATCCAGGACGCGGCCGTCATGGGGAAGGTCTTCTGGCTTGGCGCTCTCGGCGAGGAACGATGGACGCTCGAGGAACGTCTGCACGCCCTCGAGCGGAAGGAGTTCGGGCGCCGGGAGCGCCGCTCGTCGGTCGTCGGCGATGCCGAGTACGTCTTCCGGCACACGCTGATCCGCGAGGTGGCGTACGAGCAGATTCCGAGGGCGCAAAGGGGGGAGAAGCACCGCCAGGCTGCCGAGTGGATCGAGGCGCTCGGCCGATCCGAGGATCAGGCAGAGATGCTCGCCCCACCGTCGAATCGAACTGATCGAGAAAGGAGTGAGTCGAATGTTCAAAGATACGAAGGCCTTTTCCGGCTTCGCGGTGAACGAGGTGCCACGGGCGAAGCAGTTCTACGGCGAGACGCTCGGGCTAAATGTCTCCGAGGAGAACGGCATGCTGCAGCTGAATCTGGGCAGCGGAGCCACGGTCCTCGTCTATCCGAAAGACGACCACACGCCAGCCGGCTTCACGATCCTCAACTTCCCGGTCGAGAACATCGAGCAGGCGGTCGAGCAGCTTCGGCAGGCCGGAGTGGAGCTCGAGCACTACGAGGGCGACCTCGAGACGGACGACAAGGGGATCCACCGCGGCGAGGGACCGAACATCGCCTGGTTCAGAGATCCCGCTGGAAACATCCTTTCCGTGCTCGAGCTGGAAGTGTAAACGGTTACTGAAAGCGCTTGGGTTACCCTGAGCGGGTGAGCGGCGCCCGACCGACGATCTACGACGTGGCGCGGCTGGCCGGTGTGTCGACGGCGACCGTCTCGCGGGCGCTCAACGGCACGGGGCAGATCGCGCCTGCGACGAGTGCGGCAATCGACGCTGCGGTACGGCAACTCGGATACCAGCCGAGCACGGTCGCGCGCAGCCTCGTCACCAAGTCGACGCAGACGATCGCGCTGCTCCTGCCGGACATCGCAAATCCGTTCTACGCGGCGCTCGTGAACGGGATCCAGCAGCGCGCGCTCGCGGCCGGCTCGACGATGCTCCTCTGTACGACCGAAGGCGATCCCGCGCGAGAAGAGCAGTACTTGAGCCTGCTTCGCGCAAAGCAGGTGGATGGTGTCCTCGTGGACGGCCTCGTGCTGCCGCCCGAGCGGATCGCCGACTTCGTGCGCGCTGGTCTCCCGATCGTCTGCCTCGACCGCGACATCGACTCCACCTCCGTCCCGCTCGTCCAGGTGGATAACCGGCTCGGGGCGCGGCTCGCGACCCAGCACCTGCTCTCGCTGGGCCACGTGCGGATCGCGCACGTGGCGGGCGCGCCGGGGCTGCGGATCAGCGACGAGCGGGTCAGCGGATACCGGGAGGCGCTCGCCGAGGGGGGCGTCGTGCACGATTCGGCCCTCATGGGCGTCGGCTTCTTCACCGAGGAGGGCGGGTACGACGCCACGCGGGCGCTGCTCGGCGCGTCGGATCTCACCGCGATCTTCGCTGCCAACGATCTCTCGGCGCTCGGGGTGATGCACGCGATTGCGGAGAGCGGGCGCAGCGTCCCGGACGACGTGTCGGTCGTCGGGTTCGACGATCTCCGGCTCGCGGGCCATACGACGCCGCCGCTGACGACGATCCACCAGCCGGCGTTTGAGATCGCGCAGAGGGCGACGCAGCTCCTGCTCGACCTCGCCGCCGGGCGAGACGTGCCGCGACGGTTGCACCTGCTCGAGCCCGAGCTCGTCGTTCGCGGCTCGACCGCCGCACCCGTTTGACAGGGGTCGATGTAACCGCTTACGGTAACCGCTTCCATGGCCGCGGGCCTCCACGTGGGTGTGATCGGAGTGGGCAGGATCGGCGCCTTCCACGTTCGCACGCTGCGCGCGCTTGCCGGCGTCTCGTCGGTAACGCTGACCGACGCCAACTCCCTTCAGGCGATGAGGGTCGCGAGCGAGTCGGGTGCCGATGTGGCGGAGACGCCCGAGGCTCTGGTCGAGGCCCGCGTCGATGCGCTCGTGATCGCAACGGCCACGCCTGGGCATGCGCCGATGCTGCGACTCGCCGCCGAGGCAGACATCCCTGCGTTTTGCGAGAAGCCGGTTGCCCTCGACCTCGCGACGCTGGATGATCTCGTCGCGGACGTCGAGCGTGCCGGAATCCTCGTTCAGATCGGCTTTCAACGTCGGTTCGACGCGGGTTACAGGGCCGCGCGTGCGGCGGTCGCCGACGGGGCGCTCGGCAACCTACTCGTCGTCCGTGCGGCGACGCACGATCCTGCGCCCCCTGCCGAGTCGTACGTCGCCGCCGCGGGTGGCATCTTCCGCGACCTTCACATCCACGACTTCGACGCGGTGCGCTGGGTGAGCGGAGAGGAGATCGTCGAGGTGTACGCCGACGGCACGGTGCGCGAGACGCCCTGGTTCGAGCGTCACGGCGACGTCGACACTGCCGTCGCAGCCTTCCGGCTCGGCGGCGGCGCGCTCGGCATCCTTTCTGGGACACGTCACGACGCCCTCGGCTACGACGTGCGGCTCGAGGTCTTCGGCAGCGCCGACAGCATCGCGGTCGGCATCGACTCCCGCAGCCCGATCCGCTCCGTCGAGCCGGGCGCCGCGCCGCCGCAGGAGGCGGGCTACCGGAACTTCCTCGAGCGCTTCGAGGCGGCCTACCAAGCCGAGCTCGCGGCCTTCGTCGATGCGGTGCGTAACGGCGGCGAGAGCCCGTGCTCCCTGGACGAGGCGCGCGCCGCGCTCCGCGTCGCCATTGCAGCCGACCGCTCGCGTGCGGAGCGGCGCCCGATCTCGATCGAGGAGGTGACTAGCGCGGAAGCCCTCGCGGGGTGAGAATGCAGTACTGGAGTTGTCACGACAAAGGAGACGGGACACGATGAACGACGAAGTTCTCGAGACGATCGAGGAGACCGGGCTCTCGCGCCGCGGTCTCCTCGTCAAGGGAGGCCTCGTCGCGGCGGGCCTGACCGCGCTCGGCGGCCCCACCGCGGCAGCGTTCGGCGCGGCCACAGGGAGCAGCATCAAGGTCGCGGTTGTCACTCACGGCGACACCGGCTCGTTCTGGTCGGTGTTCAAGAAGGGCGTCGATCAGGCCGCGAGAGACCTGAAGGGTCGCGGGGTCAGCGTCACGCAGGTCTACGCGAACAACAACGTCGCGAAGCAGGTCTCGGGCCTCAACGCCGCGATCGCCGCGGGAGCGAAGGTCATCGCGACGTCGGTGCCGGACGCGAGCGCACTCAAGGACCCGCTCACGAAGGCGTCCCAGAAGGGCATCCGAATCATCACCGTCAACTCGGGTCTCGGCGCCTTCGACTCGCTACCGGCGTACATGGTTCACGTCGGCCAGACCGAGGACATCGCCGGTCAGGGCGCCGGCAAGCAGTTCAAGAGCGCCGGTGCGAAGAAGGTGCTGGTCGTGATCCACGAGGCCAGTAACTCGGGCCTCGTCCAGCGTGCGAACGGCGTGAAGAAGATCCTCGGCAGCGGCGGCGTGAAGGTGCTGACGATCCCGAACGCGAAGTCGGACATTCCCGGCACGAAGACGAAGGTGAAGGCGGCATTCGCCGCGGACAAGTCGCTCGACGCCTTCCTCGGCCTCGATCCGGACGTGACGATTCCGTGCACGGATATCGTCCCCTCCGGCACGAAGGTTGGCACCTTCGACGTCGGCGGATCGATCAAGCTAATCCGCTCCGGGAAGATGCTGTTCGCGATCGACCAGCAGCAGTACCTCCAGGGCTACCTGCCGGTCGTCTTCGCCGTCCTCTACGAGACCAACCTCAACACGGTCGGCAACGGCGCACCGGTGCTGACCGGGCCCGGCATCATCAACAAGGCGAACGCCGCGCGCGTGGCCGCGCTCGCCGCGAAGGGCACCCGCTAGGAGCCCGTACCGGGCGGGCGACCTCGGCGTCGTCCGCCCGGCAGGGTCCTGAGCCGCGATGGCCCAGACGACCGCACCGACAGCGACGCACGACGAGCGCCTCGTCCGCATCGGACCGCTCAAGCGGGTGCTGACGCGCCCGGACATCGGCGCGCTCCTCGGTGCGGTGGCGGTGTTCTTCGCCTTCGCGTACTTTGCCCGGGCGGTGAACTGGATCGGCGAGCCGGCGATCGCGGCGAGCTGGACCGACCAGGCCGCGCAGTTCGGGATCGTCGCCGTGCCGGTTGCGCTGCTGATGATCGGTGGCGAGTTCGATCTCTCGGCCGGAGCCATGATCGGCAGCTCGGGGCTCTTGCTCGGCTACCTCGCCACCTTCCAGGACGTGAACATCTGGCCCGCGATGGGGATCGTGCTGCTGTTCGGCCTGGCCGTCGGGTTCGTGAACGGCCTGGTCGTCATCCGGACGAAGCTGCCGAGCTTCATCGTCACGCTCGCCACCTTCTTCGTGCTCCAGGGCATCAACGCCGCACTCACCCTGAACCTCACCGGGACGACCGCGATCCAGGAGATCGACAGCGCGACGGGCTTCGAGAGCGCGCGCCGCTTCTTCGCGTCGGACTTCACGCAGTACGACTTCAAGGTGAAGGTCCTGTGGTGGATCGGGCTCACGCTCGCGGGCGTATGGCTGCTGGCGAAGTCGCGCTTTGGCAACTGGATCTACGGTGCCGGCGGCGATCCTGTCGCCGCGCGGAACGTTGGCGTGCCGGTCGCGCGGACGAAGATCACGCTCTTCATGATGACCTCGGGCGTGGCCGCCCTGATGGGGATCATCACGGCGCTCGAGCTCCGCTCGATCCAGGCCAAAGAGGGAATCGGGCTCGAGTTCATCTTCATCATCTGCGCCGTCGTCGGCGGTTGCCTGCTGACGGGCGGCTACGGCTCGGTGATCGGGACATTCTTCGGCGCCGCGATGCTCGGCATGGTGCAGCTCGGGATCATCTTCGCGGAATGGGACAGCAACTGGACCTTCACGTTCCAGGGCGCGATCCTGTTCGCGGCCGTGATGCTGAACACGGTCGTTCGCAGTCGCGCGGAGAGAGCGAGATGACAGCGGCGGCACATTTGCTCGAGGCCGAGGCGATCTCGAAGTACTACGGCAACATTGTCGCGCTGAAAGAGGTCTCGACGCACGTGGACGTGGGTGAGGTGACCTGCATCCTCGGCGACAACGGCGCCGGCAAGTCGAGCTTCATCAAGATCCTCTCCGGCAGCCACCGCCATGACGCGGGGCGGTTGCTCGTGGATGGGGAGGAGGTGCACTTCGCCTCTCCGCGCGATGCACGTGCGAAGGGGATCGCGACGGTCTACCAGGATCTCGCGATGGTGCCGCTGATGTCGATCTGGCGGAACTTTTTCCTCGGTGCGGAGCCGCGCAAGGGGATCGGCCCGCTGCGGTGGTTCGACGCCGCGACCGCGAAGCGGATCGTGCGGAAGGAGCTGAGCGAGATGGGGATCGACATCCGTGACCCGGACCAGCCCGTCGGCACTCTCTCCGGTGGCGAACGGCAGTCGGTCGCGATCGCGCGGGCGGTCTACTTCGGCGCTCGCGTCCTCATCCTCGACGAGCCGACGTCGGCGCTCGGCGTGAAGCAGGCCGGCATGGTGCTCAAGTACGTCCTGCAGGCGCGCGACCGTGGTGTGGCAGTCATCTTCATCACGCACAACCCGCATCACGCCTACCCGGTCGGCGATCGGTTCGTGATCCTGAACCGCGGCCAGCGCCTCGGCACCTACGCGAAGAACGAGATCGACCGGCAGGAGCTGGTGCGCCTGATGGCCGGCGGGCGCGAGCTCGCGGAGCTCGAGCACGAGCTCGAGGCGATCAAGGCCGAGCTCTAGTGAGCCTCCTCACCGGAGCGGGGGCGTGAGGCTCACGGCTGCACAGGCGCTCGTCCGGTTCCTCGCCGCCCAGTACGTCGAGCGCGACGGCGTCGAGCAGCGCTTCTTCGGCGGCTGCTTCGGCATCTTCGGCCACGGCAATGTCGCGGGGATCGGCGAGGCTCTCTACGGGAGCCCCGACCTGCTGACGTACTACCAGGCCCGCAGCGAGCAGGGGATGGTGCACGCCGCTGTCGGTTACGCCCGGATGAAGAACCGGCTCGGTGCGATGGCGTGCACGACGTCGATCGGGCCCGGCGCGACGAACATGGTCACCGGCGCCGCGCTCGCAACGGTGAACCGGCTGCCGGTGCTACTGCTGCCGGGCGACGTGTTTGCGTCGCGCCGGCCCGACCCCGTGCTGCAGCAGCTCGAGCTGCCGTGGGCCGGCGATGCGTCGGTGAACGAGGCCTTCCGCCCGGTGTCGAGGTACTTCGACCGCATCTGGCGGCCGGAGCAGGTGGTGCCGGCGGCACTCCAGGCGATGCGCGTCCTCGTCAACCAGGCGGAAACAGGAGCGGTCACGCTCGCCTTCCCACAGGACGTGCAGGCGGAGGCGTTCGATTGTCCGGGCGGCTTTCTGCGCAAGCGAGTCTGGCAGGTGCCGCGCCCACTGCCCGACGAGGCGGCGATCGCTCAGGCGGGCGAGCTGATTCGCGGGGCGACGCGCCCGCTCGTCGTTGCCGGCGGCGGTGTCATCTATTCGGAGGCGACGGACGCACTCCGCCGCCTCTGCGACGAGACCGGCATCCCGGTGGGAGAGACGCAGGCGGGCAAGGGATCACTGCCTTACGACCATCCCTCGGCGCTCGGCGCGATCGGAGTCACCGGCACGTTTGCCGCGAACCGCGTCGCCGCCGAGGCTGATCTCGTCATCGGTGTGGGCACGCGCTGGTCCGACTTCACGACGGCGTCGAAAACCGCATTTCGGAACGCCGATGTCCGCTTCGTCAACGTCAATGTCGCGGACTTCGACGCGGCCAAGCATGCAGGCGTCGCGCTCGTCGGCGACGCCCGCGCGACGCTCGAGCGGCTTGGGGAGCTCCTCGCAGGGTGGTCCCTTCCCGACGCCTACCGCGCCGAGACAGCACGGCTCAACGGCGAGTGGGACGCGGAGGTGTCGCGCCTCTACGCGCTCGAGCAGGATCCCCCGGCGCAGAGCGCCGTGATCGGCGCCGTCAACGACGCGGTGCGCCCGCAGGACGTCGTCGTCTGCGCGGCAGGCTCGATGCCGGGCGACCTGCACAAGCTCTGGCGCACGCGCGACCCGAAGGGCTACCACGTCGAGTACGGGTACTCCTGCATGGGGTACGAGATCGCCGGCGGGCTCGGCGTGAAGCTGGCGGCGCCAGAGCGCGAGGTCTACGTGCTCGTCGGAGACGGCTCCTACCTCATGCTCTCGAGCGAGCTCGTGACCGCGGTGCAGGAGCGGCAGAAGCTGATCGTCGTCATCGTTGACAACCACGGCTACGGCTCGATCGGCTCGCTGTCGCGCTCGCTCGGCACCGACGGCTTCGGCACCCTGTACCGCTATCGCTCGAACGGCTCGCTCGGGGTCGACAGCGAGGGTTCGTCGGACTATCTGCCCATCGATCTCGCCGCGAACGCCGCATCTCTCGGCGCGAAGGCGGTCCGCGTCACGACCGTCGACGAGCTGCGCGTCGCGCTCGAGGCGGCGAAGGTCGAGGACGGCCCGGTCGCGATCGTCGTCGAGGTCGACCGCTACGAAGGCGTTCCGTCCTACGAGACCTGGTGGGACGTTGCGGTCGCCGAGGTCTCGGACGTCGCCGCGGTACGCGCAGCGCGGGAGCAGTACGAGGCTGCGCGAGAGGACGAGCGGGGTCACCTGTGACACAGGCGGTCGTGATGGGTCGGGTCGGGATCGATCTATACCCGAACGAGCTCGAGACGCCGCTCTCCGAGGTGCGCACCTTCACCCGCTTCGTCGGTGGGTTTGCAGGCAACGTGTCGACGGGGCTGGCGCGGCTCGGCGTGCGCACGGCGATCGTCTCACGTGCTGGCGCCGAGGGGCACGGCGAGTTCGTCCGCGCCTGGCTCGCCGCAGAGGGAGTCGACGTGCGCTTCCTCGCGGTTGATCCCTACTGGCAGACCCCGCCGACCTTCTGCGAGGTTTGGCCGCCGGACAGCTTTCCGCTCACCTTCTACCGCAAGCCGACGGCGCCCGACTGGCAGCTCGCGAGGGAGGACTTCGACGCGGATGAGGTGGCTGCGGCGCCACTGCTCTACGCGACGGGGACGGGGCTCGCGCAGTCGCCGAGCCGCGAGACGACGCTCGGCGCCCTGCGTGCGCACCGCGGAACGACGATCTTCGACCTCGACTGGCGGCCGAGCCTGTGGGACGACCCGCCCGCCTACCCGGGGCTGTCGGCCGAGGCTGTCGCCGCGGCCGACATCGTGATCGGCAACGAGGAGGAGGTAGAGGCGGCTCAGGTCGAGGCGTCGACGCTGGTGCTCAAGCGCGGCGGGCGCGGCGCGACCGTCTTCGAGGACGGCGAGGAGACGGACGTCCCCGGCTTCCCGGTCGATGTCGTCAACGGCCTCGGCGCCGGGGACGCATTCGCCGCCGCACTCGGCCAGGCGCTGCTCGCCGGACTCCCGCTCGTCGAAGGCGTGCGGCGCGGTACCGTCGCGGGGGCGCTCGTCGCCTCTCGCCTCGCCTGCTCAGAGGCGATGCCGCGGCTCGAGGAGCTCGAGGCGGTGCTCGCGTGATCGAGCTGGTGCTTCGGGCGGGCACGTGGGAGCACGTGACCCCGGAGTCGGCGGGTTGGCGCTACCTGCACTTCGGCGTGCGCGACGCTGCGTTTTCGGCCGAGACGGGAGACGTCGAGATCGCAATCGTGCCGCTCGCCGGCCGCTGCCGCGTCGAGGCGGACGGTGACGCGTGGGAGCTCGGCGGCCGCGAGCACGTCTTCGCCGGGATGCCGTGGGCGCTCTACCTGCCGCGCGACACCCGCTATCGTGTCGAAGCGGAGGGTGAGATCGCGATCTGCGGCGCGCGCTGCGACACGCGCCGCAAGCCCGTGCTCGTGCGTCCGGAGCAGGTCGAGGTCGAGGTGCGCGGCGCGGGCAACGCAACGCGGCAGATCAACCACATCCTGAAGCCCGAGTTCCCCGCCGAGCGGCTGCTCGTCGTCGAGGTGTTCACACCGTCCGGCAACTGGTCGAGCTATCCGCCCCACAAGCATGACGAGGACGACGCTCCCGGCGAGGTCGTCCTGGAGGAGACCTACTACTTCCGGACGTGCGCGCCGGAGGCGTTCGCCGTGCAGCGCCTCTACAGCCCACGTCACGGGCTCGACGTCACGGAGACCGTTCGCGACGGCGACCTGATGCTCGTTCCGTACGGTTACCACACGACCGCGGCCGCGCACGGCTACGACCTCTACTACCTGAACGCCCTGGCCGGCGACACTCGCTCGATGGCATCGGCCGACGATCCCGCTCTCCACTGGATCCGCGACGCGTGGGCCGAGCTCGATCCCGATCCCCGCGTGCCCCTCGTTCGGTGACGCGCGTCGCCAATGCGCCGGTCAGCTACGGCGCGTTCGAGCTCACCGTGGGGGTGCTGCCGTACGTGCCGGGGCCTGAGCAGGTGCTCGACGCGATCGCAGCAGCCGGATACGAGGGAACCGAGCTCGGTCCGCTCGGCTACCTCGGCGCCGGCGCGTTGCTACGAGAGCGGCTGCGGCGCCGGGGGCTCTGGCTCGCCGGTGCCTTCGTCGAGCTCCGCTTCGGCGACGGCGATCTCGTGCCGCTCGAGGTCACGCTCGACCTGCTCGAGGGGTTCGACGCGCAACCGATTCTGTGCGACAAGGGTCCGCGTAATGGGGACGTCGATCTCGACGGCGTTTCGCGCGCGGTTGAGCTCGCGCGTGCCCGCGGGTTCGAGCCGAGCTTCCACCATCACATGGGAACACGCGTACAGACCGAAGCAGAGATCGAGCGGCTGCTTGAGGGCACGGACGTCGCGCTCCTCCTCGACAGCGGCCATCTCACCGCTGCGGGTGGCGACCCCGTGCAGGCTGTGAGCGACTGGCGGGAGCGCGTGGTGCACGTGCACGTCAAGGACGTTCGGCTCGCCGTGCTGGAGCAGGCGTCGAGGTGGGAGGACGCCTGGCGCGGAGGCGCTTTCTGCGAGCTAGGCGCGGGAGACGTCGACCTGGCGGGATTCTTCGAGCGGCTCGCGGGCTACTCCGGCTGGATCGTCGTCGAGCAAGACTGGGTCCCGGCCCCAGATCGATCCGGCGGCGCGAATGGCCTGGCGGCGCAGATCGAGGCGCAGGCGCGAAACCGGCGCTGGTTGGCCGAGCACGCTCGCCTGTGAGATCTAGGCGTCGATCCTTCGCGTCGCCTGGGCGGCGAGTCGCTTCTCTGCCCGGCGCTCCTTGAGCGTCTTCTGCGGTTGCTTCTTGTCGAGCTTCTTTGGCTTCTGCTGACCCTTCATCCTTCTCTCCCTCTTCGCTCCCTGTCGGCTGAGCACATCGCGGTTAGCCAAGAGCGACGCGCCCAGTACTCTAGCCGCAACTCGTGCTTCAGCAAGTGTTCAGCCGGCAGTAAGGATTTCGCAACGACTGGCGTCTAGATTCCGCTCACCGACATCGAAGGAGAACCTGATGAAGAAGACAATCGTTCTGGTCGCAATCGTCGCTGCCGCGCTGCCTGCCGCCGGGTTCTCGGGCCAAGGAGCGGCTCCCGCCACGCCGCAGACGGGCGACGGGACTCAAGCACGCACAACGCTGACCGTCCGGACGACGCAGTTTGGCCGCGTTCTCTTCGATGGTCGCGGTCAAGTCCTCTACGGATTCACGCGCGACCGCCGTGGCGGCCCCAGCCGGTGCTACGGAGCGTGCGCCACGGCCTGGCCCGTCTACTTCGCGAAGGACGGGGTGCGGGCGGGCACCGGCGTCAAGCAGTCGGAGATCGGCACGACCCGGAGGCGCGACGGGCGCCTTCAGGTCACCTACAACGGCTGGCCCCTCTACTACTACGCGCACGAGGGCCCGGGAGAGGTGAAGTGCCAGAACGTCGATCAGTTCGGTGGTCTCTGGCTGGTCGTGCGGCCGAACGGCACGCTTGTCAGGTAGCGCGCCTGAACCCCGTCGGCCGATTTAAGGCTCTCGCAACATCGCCACACCTCCGGAGGGTCACAATCCCGTCATGCCGACCGTTCTGATCGTCGATGACGAGCCGATCGTGCGCGAGGTGGTCGTCCGCTATCTCGAGCGTGAGGGATACCGGACGCTCGAGGCTGGGGACGGTGAGCGAGCCCGCGAGCTCCTCGAGCGCGACCCGCCGAGCTTGGTGGTGCTCGATGTGATGCTGCCTGGAATGGACGGGCTCTCGCTGTGTCGCTGGATCCGGGCCCGCTCCGATCTGCCGGTGATCCTGCTGACCGCACGCGGCGAGGAGGCCGACCGAATCGTGGGGCTCGAGATCGGCGCCGACGACTACGTGACGAAGCCTTTCTCGCCGCGAGAACTTGCGGCGCGCGTTCGCACTGTGCTGCGGCGGGCTGCACCGCCCGTACTCTCTGAGGCCAAGGTCTCGGTCGGTGAGCTCGAGATCGACGCCAGCGCGCGTGAGGTGACGAAAGGCGGCGAGCGGCTTCAGCTCACCGCGCTGGAGTTCGACTTGCTTTGGTTTCTCGCGAGCAACCGGCGACGGGTCTTTTCCCGCGGCCAGCTGATGGATCGTGTCTGGGGATACGAGGCGGCCCTCGACACCGGCACCGTGACCGTTCACGTGCGCCGGCTGCGCGAGAAGATCGAGGACGATCCTTCGCGACCGCAAATGCTCGAGACGGTCTGGGGCGTCGGCTACCGGTTCGTCGCGTGATCGGGGTTGCCGTCACTGTTGCTGGCGCCACGCTCATGTCCGGGCTCTCGGCCGGCGTGGCGTTGCGCCGCCTGCCGACGCTACGGCTCCAGCTCGCAGGGCTCGGGCTCCTTGGAGTGTTACTTCCTCTCGCCGCTGTCGTGCTCAGCGGCGTGGTCATGTTCCAGTCGGACCACGACCTCACAATCCTCGCGGTCGCCGCGGGCTCCGCCTCGGCAGCCGTCGTCGCGGCGCTCATTCTCGCCCGCTCGATTGCTCGAGGTGTCGAGCCGCTTCAGCGAGCGGCGGCTTCGCTGGCTGCCGGCGACCTGGGCGCGCGGGCACCCGAGCCCGACCAGCGGGAGCTCGTTGCGCTGGCGGAGACGTTCAACCAGATGGCGGGGCGACTCGAGGAGCTGTTCGACGCTCGGACTCAGCTCGTCGCCTGGGCGAGCCACGATCTCCGCACGCCACTCGCCAACATGCAGGCAATGCTGGAGGCGCTCGAGGACGGTCTCGCCGAGCCCGAGCACTACCTTCCTGCGCTTCAGGACCAAGTGCGAACGCTCGGGAGACTCGTCGACGATCTGTTCGAGCTCGCTCGGATCGACGCCGGCGCGCTGACGCTCGAGCTCCGCGACGCGCAGCTCTCCGGCGTCGTCCGCTCGTGCCTCCGCGGCCTCGAGGCTGAGGCACACGCCCGTCGCGTCCACCTTAGTGCCGACGTCGGCCACGCGGTCACCGTCCGCTGTGCGCCGGATAAGGTCGAGCGTGTCCTCTTGAACCTCCTCACGAACTCGCTGCGGCACACACCGGCGGACGGCTCCGTCGCAGTGCGCGCGGAGCCATCGCGCGACGAGGTGCGGGTCATCGTCGAGGACACCGGTGCGGGCCTCGAACTGGATTCGGAGCAGCGCATGTTCGATCGCTTCTGGCGTGGCGACCGGGCGCGCTCATCGACTCGCGGAAGTGGAGCAGGGCTCGGGCTAGCGATTGCACGCGGCCTGGTCGAGGCGCACGGAGGCAGCATCTGGGCCGAGAACCGCCCCGGCGGCGGCGCCCGAGTCTCGTTCACGCTTCCCGCACCGTGACTACTTTCCTCTAGGTGGAGGAAACGCGCTACATCGGCCGCCGGAACCTCGTGAAGCGGCTGGCGCCGCTGGGGGGCTCGACCGGCCGAGCGGTCTACCGCGACGGGATCGTGCGGCTCGAGCTCACCGACTCCACGCTGACGGTGACACCGCCGTTCGGGGTCGGCCACGAGGGTGAGTACGAGTCTGTCGTGATCGAGCCGCTGCTCGCGGCGCTCGCCGCGGATCACACGGTGGGAGTGTTGCTCGTTCGCCTGGGCGGCTTCGCCGCAGGAGTCTTCCAGGGCGAGGAGCTCGTCGCCTCCAAGGTCGGCTCGCGCTTCGTGAAGGGGCGCCACAAGAAAGGCGGCTCATCGGCCAACCGGTTCCGCCGCCGGCGGGAGGGACAGGAGCGCGACCTCGTCGAGGTCGCGGCTGCCGAGGCCGCTCGAGTCCTCAGCCCGTGGGAAGGAAAGCTCGACGCGGTCGCGCTCGGCGGTGACCGCGAGGCCGTTCGCCGTGTCCTGGCAGCGCGCCGCGAGCTCGACTGGCTGAAGCCGCTCGCGCTGGAGCGGTTCTTCGCCGTGCCGGAGCCCCGGCGACGCGTGCTCGACGAGCTGCCGTACCAGCTCTACGCCGCGAAGTTCGTCGAGGAGGGCTAGCGACCGACCTACGTTCGTCCCGCAGCTTCGCGTAGCAACGCAAGCTCGTTCGCGGAGGGTTCCCAGCGGCCCGCCTCTGCGTTCGCCCGCACCTGCTCGGGCTTGGTCGCACCGGCGATCACCGACACGACACTCGGCTGCGCGGCGAGCCCGCCGATCGCCACGTCGAGCAGCGACACGCCGTGGTCGCGTGCCCAGGCGTCGAGCCGCTCGATCTCGTCGAGGTGCTCGCCGGAGATCTCCCGGCCGTGCAGGCGCGTGCCGTCGGGGGGTGCCTCACCGCGGCGGTACTTGCCAGTGAGGAGCCCGCTTGCCAGCGGAAAGTAAGGGATGAAGCCGAGGCCGAGCCGCTCGCACGCGGGCAGAAGCTCGTCCTCGGCGTCTCTGGCCAGCCAGGAGTACTCGCTCTGCTCGGAGACGAACGGGGACAGTCCCTGCTCGTCGGCGACCGCGCGGGCCTCGTCCACGAGCGCCGCAGTGAAGTTCGACGAGCCGACGGCACGCACGGTGCCGTCCTGCACCAGCTCGTTCAGGGCATCGAGCGTCTCGTCGAGGGGAGTCACGCCATCGGGGCGGTGATACTGGTACAGGTCGATTCGGTCGGTTTGGAGGCGCCGGAGCGACGCGGCGACGGCCTTGCGGATGTACGGCCGCGCGCCGCGGGCAGTCTCGCCGTCGCCGAGATCGTGTCCGAACTTGGTGGCGAGGATGACGCTGTCGCGCCGGCCGGCGAGGGCGCGGCCGATGATCTCCTCGCTCCCGCCGCCGCCACCGTAGACGTCGGCGGTGTCGAAGAAGGTTACCCCGGCGTCGAGTGCAGCGTCGATGACCGCCTTCGAAGCTGACTCATCGATTCGGCCGCCGAAGTTGTTGCAGCCGAGGCCGACGACGGTGACCTCGAGCTCCGAGCTGCCGAGCTTTCGCGTGCGCATCCTGCGCAGCGTACGAGTTGCGCGCCTAACTTGACTTCCGCTTCGGCGTCTCCTTTGATCGTGGGGGCCATGGGAGTCGAAAGAGACAACGCCGCCGTGAGCACGGTCGCAGCGCCAAACGGGGGCGCGCCCGTGGTCCGGCTCGAGGACGTGCACAAGAGCTTCGGCTCGAACAAGGTCCTGTCCGGGATCGACCTGAGCGTCGCCCCCGGGGAGGTGCTCACGATCGTCGGGCCGAGCGGCAGCGGCAAGAGCACCTTGCTGCGATGCGTCAACCGGCTCGAGCCGCTCGATTCCGGCCGCATTTTCCTCGAGGGCGAGGAGATCACGCGGAAGGGCACCGACGTGTCGCGCGTCCGACAGCGGATCGGGATGGTCTTCCAGCAGTTCAACCTCTTTCCGCACCTCAAGGTGATCGACAACGTCACGCTCGCGGCGCGCCGGATCAAGAAGCAGTCGCGCGAGGACGCCGAGAAACAGGCGCTCGAGCTGCTGACGAGCGTCGGACTCGCCGAGAAGGCGCACCAGCACCCGCACCAGCTCTCGGGTGGTCAGCAGCAGCGGGTCGCGATCGCGCGCGCGCTGATGATGGAGCCGCACGTGATGTTGTTCGACGAGGTCACGTCGGCTCTCGATCCCGAGCTCGTCGGCGAGGTGCTGATTGTGATGCGCGACCTGGCGCGCTCGGGGATGACGATGCTCGTCGTCACGCACGAGATGCAGTTCGCGCGCGAAGTGGGCGATCGGATCGTCTTCATGGACGAGGGGCGGATCGTGGAGGAGGGGCGGCCGGCCGACGTGCTCGACCGCCCGCAGGAGGAGCGGACGAGGCGTTTCCTCCGGCGCTCGCTGCAGCTCGCGCATTCGCTCGAGGATCTGGAAATCGACGAGGTTGAAGTCAACGAGGAAGGAGCTACACAGTGAAACGATTCGTTCTTATGGCGACCGTCGTGGCGGTGGTCGCCGCGGCGTTCGCGGCCTGGGGGCTCGCGCAGCCAGCGCTGCAGGCGAGCGGAGCTTCGCCGGCGGCGACACCGAAGAAGCTTCCGCCACTGCCGGCTGAGATCAAGTCGCGCCAGCGCTGGGAGATCGGCGTCAAGTGCGACACACCGCCGTTCGGCTACATCGACGTCCGGGGCAAGAACTCCGGCGTCGACGTCGAGATCGCCCGCTGGTTCGCCCGCTACGCGTTCGGCCGTGAACAGCGGGTCAGGTTCACGTGCGCACCGACCGCGACGCGCGAGCCGCTGCTCACGACGAACCGGGTCGACCTCGTCATCTCGACGTTCTCCTACAGCGCCGACCGCGACACGCGGATCGACTTCTCGCGTGCCTACTACAAGGCGACTGGGCGGCTGCTCGTCAAGAACGACTCGCCGGTTCAGTCGCTGAACGACATCAGGGGCAAGAGAGTCGCGACAACGGGTGGCTCGATCTACGACCGCTGGATGAGGCGCTGCTTCCCGAGTACGGAGGTCATCGTCGTCGAGAGTGTCACCAGCGCGCTGCTCGCCTTCAACCAGGGCCGTGCGGACGCGGTCATGTTCGACGACACGTCGCTCGCCCTCGTGGCGGCGACGGACCGGAGCGCGAAGATGACGCCGGACCTCTTCCTCGCGAGCCCATACGGGATCGGCATCAAGCAGGGGAACGTCGCGCTGAAGCGCTGGGTCGACTCGCGGCTCGAGCTGATGCGCAAGAAGGACACCTTCCTGCAGATCCTGCGCAACAACTTCGCAGCACGATTCGTCACCGCGTTCTCGAAGAACATCCTGCGGCCGAAGAACACGTTCGGGTACCCGCCGCCGGGAGCGCCCAGCGCGGACACCGTTTGCCCGTAGCGCGTGAGCTGGGAGGCGGCCACATGGCCGCCTCCCACTGCGGCTGATGCTGCTCGCATCCTACGACCTCTGGGCGTTCGTCTCAGCCAACTGGGAGGAGCTGCTCGAAGCCCTCGGCAACACGCTGAAGGTGTCCGCCTTCGGAGTCGCAGGCGCGTTCGCCATCGGCGTCGTGCTCGGCGCCGCGCGCGCGCACCGGATCCCGGTTTTGAGCCAGCTCACCGCCGTCTACGTCGAGGTGGTCAGGAACACCCCGATCCTCGTGCAGATCTTCATGATCTTCTACGCGCTGCCGCAGTTCGGGATCCTGCTCAACCAGTTCACCGTGGCGTGGCTCTCGGTGATGATCTGGGGCGGAGCGTTCAACAGCGAGAACTTCCGGGCCGGCTTCCAGGCGGTGTCCTACCGCTACCGGGAGGCAGGCTACGCACTCGGCTTCGGCCGCTTCTCGACCTTCCTCAACGTGACCCTCCCAATTGGCGGCCGCATCGCGCTGCCCTCGTCGATCAACACCTACATCTCGGTGGTGAAGAACACCTCGCTGATGTACGTAATTGGTTACTCCGAGCTGACGACGACGGCGCTGAACATCAG
>Ga0136621_1000369_pt1 | contig 17515 bp, 12 predicted proteins | sample AntDryUQ445A2306_FD_104673 | JGI IMG/M metagenome (GOLD analysis project Ga0136621, IMG submission 104673) | Polar desert sand microbial communities from Dry Valleys, Antarctica - metaG UQ445A (23.06) | ecosystem: Environmental > Terrestrial > Soil > Desert | place: Antarctica: Dry Valley...
ACGAAATCGTTTCCCTTCTGGGAGTGGGTTATAGACGAGATCAGGGCACAGCACCCGAACGTGATCTTCCTTGCCGAGGCGTTCACCCGTCCCAAAGTCATGGGTGTGCTGGCAAAGCTCGGCTTCTCCCAGTCCTACACCTATTTCACCTGGCGCAACACGAAGTACGAGCTCGTCGAATACATGAATGAGCTGGTCCACTCCGACATGGCGCTTTATTTCCGCCCCAACTTCTTCACTAATACTCAGGACATCCTCCACGAGTATCTACAGCAAGGCGGCCCCCCGGCGTTCAAGATCCGGCTCGTGCTGGCAGCTCTGCTGTCCCCGAGCTACGGTGTCTACTCGGGCTACGAGTTGTTCGAGAGGGTAGCCGTGCACGAAGGCAGTGAAGAGTATCTTGACTCCGAGAAGTACGAGCTTCGTCCGCGCGACTTCGGCGCGCCGGATTCCCTCATTCCTTTCATCAAGCTGGTGAATGAGGTCCGGCGTCAGAATGCGGCTGCGGCCGAGCTCACGAACCTTCGATGGCACGAGGTGGACAACGAAGCCATCGTCGCTTGGTCGAAGGCCGCTCCGGGGGAGCAGCCACTGCTGGTGGTGCTCAATCTCAACCCGTTCGGATGGGAGGAGGCAACTCTTCATCTCGACCTCGGCGCCCTGGGTGCCGGCGAAGAGCAGCCGTTCGAGGTGTACGACATAGTGAAGGACACTTCCTACGTGTGGAGCGGCCGTAACCAGTACGTTGCGCTCGACTCCACCGACGACCCTGCCCACATCTTCTTGGTCAAGGCGTAGTGCCCAGCCTTCAGCGCGACCCCCTCTGGTACAAGACCGCCGTCTTCTACGAGGTCTATGTCCGGAGCTTCTACGACGCGAACGCAGATGGCATCGGCGATTTCAGAGGTATGAAGGATCAGCTCGACTATCTCGAATGGCTGGGGATCGACTGCGTCTGGCTACTGCCCTTCTATGGGTCGCCCATGCGCGATGGCGGCTATGACATCGCCGACTTCTATTCGATCATGCCCGAGTACGGAACGCTGAACGACTTCAGCGAGTTTCTGGCAGCGGCGCATGAGCGCGGCATCCGTGTGGTGGCGGATCTTGTCATGAACCACACGTCCGATCAACATCCCTGGTTCCTCGAATCGAGGAATCCCGGTTCCTCCAAACGGGACTGGTATGTGTGGTCCGATACCGACGAGCGTTATCCGGATGCCAGAATCATCTTCGTCGATACGGAGAAGTCCAACTGGGCCTGGGATGAAACCGCAGGCGCTTATTACTGGCATCGCTTCTTTAGCCACCAGCCAGACCTGAACTACGCAAACGAAGAAGTGCAGGCACAGATGCTGAGCGTGATTCGCTTTTGGCTCGATATCGGATTGGACGGCTTCAGGTTGGACGCCGTGCCTTATCTGTTCGAACGCGAGGGCTCGAACTGCGAGAACCTCCCGGAGACTCATTCCTTCTTGAAACGAGTGCGCTCCGAGGTGGACAAGGATTATGAGGACATCGTCCTCCTGGCCGAGGCGAATCAATGGCCTGCGGACGTCGTTGCATATTTCGGCGATGCGGACGAATGTCATATGGCGTTTCACTTCCCGCTTATGCCGAGGATGTTCATGGCCGCTCGCCGCCAGGTCAGATATCCGGTCGTAGAGATACTCGAGCAAACGCCCGACATTGCGGAGGGGTGCCAATGGGGCCTTTTCCTGCGCAATCACGACGAGCTCACGCTCGAAATGGTGACCGATGAAGAGCGCGACTACATGTACGGGGAGTACGCCAAGGATCCCAGGATGAAGGTCAACCTCGGGATCCGCCGGCGGCTGGCGCCTTTGCTCGAGAACTCTCGGAGGGAGATCGAGCTCTTCCATGCCATGCTGCTTTCCCTGCCGGGCACCCCGATCATCTACTACGGAGATGAGCTGAGAATGGGTGACAACATCTACCTGGGTGACCGGGACGGCGTCCGGACACCGATGCAGTGGTCGTTGGACCGCAATGCAGGGTTTTCGCGTGCAGACTTCGCACAGTTGTACCTTCCCGTCCTCCTCGATCCGGTGTACGGCTACCAGGCGGTGAATGTCGAGAGTGCACAGCGGGACCAATACTCCTTCCTTCAATGGATCAGGCGCATGTTGGCGGTAAGAAGGCAGCACCCTGTGCTGAGCATGGGGTCTTTGCAAATGTTGCACCCGGGCAATCCTTCCATCTTTGCCTACGTGCGGAAGCTGAACGACGACATAGTGCTGGTGGTCAACAACCTGTCTGCCCGCGCACAGGCGGCTGAGTTAGACTTGGGTGAATACGAGGGCATGGTGCCGGTTGAGCTCTTGGGGCGAGAGCGGTTTCCCCAGATCGGCAAGTTGCCTTATCTGCTCACCTTCGTACGGCATGGTTTCTATTGGTTTCAGTTGATTTCGGAGAGTTCGCGTGATGATTGATACCGAACAGCTTGTCCGGTCATTGCCCGAGCAACGCTGGTATTCGGGTCGCGAGCGGAAGTTGTCCTCGATCGAGATGATCGACCATGCGGTAATCGATGACGGGGGCGCTCCGCTCGTTACGGCGGTAGTCCAAGCCGAATTCGAGGATGGTGGGGAGGACCGGTACAACCTCTTGTTGGTGCTGCACGAAGACGGATCGATTCGTGACGCGTTCGATGAGGTCGAGCGGCTCCGGGCGCTGGGCCTAGCGATGGCGCAGCACATGTCCTTGAAGGGGCGCAACGGCGTTTTCAATTTTTCTGGGGCGGGTCTGGATCCTGCGGCGGCCCTGGGGCACAAGTCGATTCGCGCGGTCAAGAGCGAGCAGAGCAACTCGTCGGTGATCCTGGATGACGAAGTGATCGTGAAGGCATTTCGGCGGCCCGGCAGCGGTCCGAACCCCGACCTCCAACTGAACCGCTGGCTGACCAGCGAGGGCTTCGAGCACGTTCCTCCCCAAGTCGGGGAGATGGCGTACAGCCCCGGTGAATCCGATTCCGACGAGGACACCGACGCCACGATCGACCTTGCGATCGCCCAGCAGTGGATCGACGGCGCAGACGGATGGCAAGAGGTGCTCAGACACCTCAGGCGGGTCTACGACGAGGTCGATCCTGCTGATGCAACCGAAGACATGCCGGCTCTGGCCGAGCAGCGCTCCGGCCGAATCCTGGGCCAGCTCGAGGAGCTCGGCGACGTCACGGCCGCGTTGCACATTGCGCTCGCACGACAGGAAAACGATGTTGACTTCGCTCCTCAGTCTGTGAGAAAGGGCGACCTCCAGGGTTGGGCGGATGGGATCGAGGCATCACTCCAGGATCTCCTGTTACGGGGGGTGGACGAGCTGGCGGAGCTGCGCCCGGCCATTGAGGTGTTGCTTGGGAGGCTGAGCGCCATCGCCGACGCCGGATATATGACTCGTATCCATGGCGACTATCACCTCGGCCAGGTCATGCTGGCGGAGCGCGGATGGATGATCATAGATTTCGAAGGCGAGCCCTTGCGATCCATCGAAGCTCGAAGGGTCAAACAGTCGCCGCTCCGGGACGTGGCCGGAATGCTTCGCTCGTTCAACTACGCGGTGTGCTCTGGTCTGTTCGAACGATCGGAGCCCGATTCGGATGAATGGCGCTGTCTCCAGCCCTGGGCGGATGCGTGGGAGAGAGTGGCACGCGACCGCTTTCTCAAGGCTTACTTCCGGAAGTCTCATGAGGGGCGTTTCCTCGCCCACGACCGCCACGACTTGAACACAATGCTCCATGTATTCGAGTTGGACAAGGCTCTCTATGAGGTCGGTTACGAGATCAGCCACCGTCCGGGATGGGTTCGTATACCGCTCAGGGGGATAGCACAGTTGCTGGCCGGTGGAGGGGCGCGATGAGGGAAGCGAAGAACCCCGATATCGACCGGCTGATCGCCGGAGAGCTGCGCGATCCCCACGGTGTTCTGGGCGCTCACCCCGCCGAAAAAGGCGGCACCCGGGTCACGACGTTCAAACCGGATGCTCGAGGCGTGCGCCTGCTGATCGATGGCAAGAAGGCTGCGAAGCTCGACCGCCTGGATTCCTCGGGTGTGTTCGAGGCCGTCATCGACGGAGCTGTCGATGACTACGAGCTCGAGGTGGTCTACGAGGGCGGATCGAGCGTCGAGCGAGACCCGTACTCCTTCCTGCCGACGTTGGGGGAGATGGATCTGCACTTTGCGGGCGAGGGTTTGCATCGGCGCCTCTACAGGACGATGGGAGCCCAGGTCAGGCGGCATCAGAATGTCGAGGGAGTCGGATTCGCGGTGTGGGCGCCCAACGCCCGCAGTGTGAGGCTGGTGGGCGACTTCAACGCCTGGGACGGCCGCCGCCATCCGATGCGCGCGCTGGGTTCGTCGGGTATCTGGGAGCTGTTCGTCCCCGGGTTGAGCGCCGGAACGCTTTACAAATTCGAGATACTCACCGCCCAGGGCCACCTTGTGGTGAAGACCGACCCGTTCGCTTTCTACACCGAGATACCGCCGGGTACCGCAAGCATTGTGAATGCGTCGCAGTATCGCTGGGGGGATGAAGAGTGGGTGTCACAGCGGGATTCGGCGAACCCGTACAACTCTCCTATGTCGGTCTATGAGATGCACCTGGGCTCCTGGCGCACGACCGGTGAGGGCGAGCCGCTGAGCTATGCAGAGATCGGTCCCATGCTCGCCGGCTACTGCACCGAGATGGGCTTTACCCATGTTCAGCTCATGCCTGTTGCCGAACATCCTTACGGGGGATCGTGGGGGTATCAGGTGAGCCACTATTTCGCTCCGACTGCTCGGTATGGAACGCCGGACGATTTCCGAAGCTTTGTGGACACCCTTCATCAAGCGGGGATTGGCATCATCGTCGACTGGGTTCCCGCGCACTTTCCAAAAGACTCCTGGGGGCTGGCGCGCTTCGACGGGACGGCTCTCTACGAACACGATGACCCCCGCAAGGGCGAACACCCGGACTGGGGCACACTGGTGTTCAACTTCGGCCGCAACGAGGTTCGCAATTTCCTCATCTCCAGTGCCTTGTACTGGATCGAGGAGTTCCACCTCGATGGACTGCGCGTCGATGCGGTTGCTTCGATGATCTATCTCGACTACAGCCGCGAGGAGGGCGAGTGGGTGCCCAATGAGCACGGCGGCAGAGAGAACCTCGAAGCCATCGATTTTATCAAGCAGTTCAATTCCACGGTCTACGACGAACATCCAGGCATTGCGACCGTGGCCGAGGAATCAACGGCCTGGCCTGGGGTCAGCCGGCCGGTCCATCTCGGCGGATTGGGCTTCGGCTTCAAGTGGAACATGGGATGGATGCACGACACGCTTGAGTTCTTTGCCAGGGATCCGATCTACCGTAGTCACCATCACAACGAGCTGACCTTCAGCTTCGTGTACGCCTGGGGTGAGAACTACGTGCTGCCGCTGTCCCACGATGAGGTCGTCCATGGCAAACGCTCGCTCTTGGGCAGAATGCCCGGTGACGCCTGGCAGCGGCTGGCGAACCTCCGCTCCCTTTTCGGCTATATGTGGGCTCATCCCGGAAAGCAGCTGTTGTTCATGGGCGGGGAGATTGCACAGGAGTCTGAGTGGAACCACGAACAGAGCATCGACTGGCACCTGCTGGCCGACGCAGGGCACGCGGGGGTTCAACGACTGGTCGCCGACCTGAATCGGATCTACGCGGAGGTCCCGGCGTTGTGGCAGCAGGACTTTTCGCCCGACGGGTTCCGCTGGATCGATGCTAACGATGCCGAGAACAACGTGCTGTCGTTCCTGAGGCGATCTACTGATGACGAGCAGCAGCTCGCTTGCATCTGCAACCTGACCCCGGTGGTTCGCCCGGGCTCTCGGATCGGTCTCCCAACGAAAGGGACATGGCGGGAACTGCTCAACAGCGATGCGAAGGCGTACGGGGGATCCGACGTGGGCAATGGAGGAAGCGTGAAGGCCGAGGCTACTCCCTGGCACGGTTTCGACCACTCCGCCGTCGTCACGCTTCCGCCTCTCGGAGTGCTGTGGCTGCTCGGATAGTCCTTCACGGCCACTTCTACCAGCCGCCGAGAGAGAACCCGTGGACGGGGAAGATCGATGCACAACCCAGCGCCGCCCCATGGCACGACTGGAACGAGCGCGTCCACGCGGAATGCTACAGACCAAACGCGTGCGCCGCGATTCCGACCGAAGGGGGCAAGCGGGTGGTGAACAACTTCGAGCGCCTCTCATTCAATATGGGACCGACGCTGATGTCGTGGATGCAGAAGGCGGACCCCGAGATCTACTCCCGCATACTCGACGCGGACAAAACGAGCGGGGCTCGGTTGGGTCACGGCAACGCCTTGGCTCAGGCCTATCACCATACGATCCTGCCGTTGGATTCGGCATGGGACGTGCGCACCCAGGTGAGGTGGGGGTTGGGGGACTTCGAGCACCGCTTTGGGCGGCGCGCGGAGGGTATGTGGCTCCCCGAGACGGCTGCAAGCGACGAGACCTTACGGATACTCATCGAAGAAGACATAGCTCTTACCGTGTTGTCGCCCTATCAGGCGGCGCGCTGGCGCCCCGCCGGGGGCGAGTGGGTGGAGGCCGATCACGAGGCCATCGACGTGCGGCGGCCCTACCGTTACCTCCACCCGGACGGCACCGGGCGCTACATCACCTTGTTCTTCTACGACGGAGAGGTTGCGCAGTCGATTGCGTTCGGCAACCTGGCGGCCTCGGCCGAAGGACTGTTGAACGCCTTCGGAGAGCGCGCAGGGGACGGTCATCTGGTGCATGCGGCGACCGACGGGGAGACATTCGGGCACCATCATCGGGGCGGCGAAATCGGTCTTGCGCTCGGATTGTTCGTGGAGGCGGACAAGCGAGGGCTCGAAGTGACCAACTACGCGGCCTATCTCGAGGGACATCCCGCCGAACACGAGGTCCGGGTTTGGGCGGGTGCGGGGACATCGTGGTCGTGTGCACACGGGGTGGGTCGCTGGAGCAGAAACTGCGGTTGCTCGACGGGTGGCCCCGAGGGTTGGTCCCAGGCGTGGAGAGAACCGTTGCGGGCCGCCTTCCGGCTCATCAAGGGCCATGCCGACGAGGCGTTCACCCAGCTGGGGAGAAGCCTGCTGCACGATCCCTGGGGGGCTCGTGACCGCTATGTCGAAGTGATAACGGGCGCTGCCGGACTCGAGGACTGGGTCGAACGCGAAACGCCGGGCGCGTTGGACAAGAGCGACGTCGACCGCGTCGTCTCCCTGCTCGAGCTGCAGCGGAACGCCATGTCGATGTTCACGAGCTGCGCGTGGTTCTTCTCGGATGTCGGAGGTACCGAGACCGTCCAGAATCTCCGGTACGCAGCCCGCACGCTCGAGCTTCTCGAGGCGCTCGGCCGCCCGATGCCCGGGGACCTGTTGACGTCGTCACTGGCGCAGGCGAAGAGCAACGAGCATTCGAACGGCAGCGCAGCCGACATCCTTCGATCCCTGTCACCGAGCTCATCGCCGAGTGGGTGATGAATGTGAATGATGCACAACTTTCACCCACTCGAGTGGCTTGGTGGAAGCACGGAGTGATCTACCAGATCTATCCCCGCAGCTTCATGGATGCGAACGGTGACGGCGTCGGCGATCTCGCCGGAATAATCTCGAAGCTCGACTACATCCAGGCGCTCGGGGTCGATGCCATCTGGCTGTCGCCGTTCTATCCGTCACCCATGGCCGACTTCGGATACGACGTGAGCGATTACACCGGCGTGCACGAGCTGTTCGGAACCATGGGCGACTTCGATGACCTGCTCACCGAGGCTCACGGACGCGATCTGAAGGTGATCATCGACTGGGTGCCCAACCACACCTCCGACCAACATGCGTGGTTCGCAGAGTCGCGCTCCAGCCGGACGAACGCTAAGCGCGATTGGTACGTATGGCGCGACGGCGCGCTGGATGGTGGGCCGCCGAACAACTGGAGCGCGGCCTTCCGGCGCGCCGGGCGCGCCTGGACGTTCGACGACACCACCGATCAGTGGTATCTGCACTCGTTTCTGGCCGAGCAGCCGGATCTCAACTGGGACAATCCCGAGGTCGAGGCGGCTATGCACGACACCCTGCGCTTCTGGTTGGACAAGGGAGTGGACGGCTTTCGGATCGACGTCGCCCACAAGATCGGAAAGGATCCGGCCCTCGCCGACAACCCGGCCGACGTCGAGGAGTTCACCGCGCTCGATCCGATGCGCCGGCACGACGAGGACTGGCCGAGCGTCCACGAGCGCCTCGCCGCGATCCGCCGGTTGGTGGACGAATACCCCGGCCGTATGATCGTGGGGGAGGTCTACATCCTCGACCTCGAGCGCCTCATGGACTACGTGAATGCACCCGGCGGGCTCCATCTGTCGCACAACTTCGTCTTCCTGCACCAGCCCTGGGATGCAGACGCCTTCCGCAAGCTCCTCGAGGAGATGGAGGAGCTGAGGAGCCCGGCGGCATGGGCGGCATGGTTCCTGAACAATCACGACCACTCGCGGGTCGCCACACGTTACGGCCCCCATGCCGTGCGAGCTGCGGCAATGCTCGTCCTGACCCTCAGGGGCACACCCTTTCTCTTTCAGGGCGAGGAGCTTGGCCTGCCCGACGCTCCGGTGAGCCCGGAGCAGGAAGTCGATGTCGACGGGCGCGATCCGGAGCGCGCCCCGATACCGTGGGAACCACCTTCGACCGGCGGTCCCGGCGCGGGTTTCTCCTCCGGCGCGCCTTGGCTCCCGATCACCCCGGATGCCGAACGGTTGAACGCGGCAACGCAATCGGAGGACCCAGGTTCGACGCTGTCGTTCTACGGGCGCCTTATCCGGCTTCGCAAGGAGGCCGTTTGTTTGCAGTCGGGATCAATCGAGTTGTTGTCGTCGGACAAGGACGTACTGGGGTATGTGCGGGGAGAGGTCGAGCAACGCATGCTGGTCGTGATCAACTTCAGCGACGCCGAAGCGTGCTTCGAGGGCGCGCTTGCGGGCTTTCAGGGGACAGCCCACATTGCCCTGTCCACCGATCCAGAGAGCCGGCGCGACGAGGTCGACCTGCGAGCCGTACCGCTCGGCCCGGGCGAGGGCCTGATCCTGCAGCTGTAGACGCATTCGCTGGTCGAAAATGTTCACACAGCCGCGCTTTTCGACCAGAGAACGCGCTCCGGCGCTTCAGGTGGATTCGGTCGCTACCTCTACCTTCACTTCGATCGCCGTTGCGCCGGTCCCGATTGCGATGTCGAGGACCTTGGTGAGGGTGGCGAGCACCTCGGCGCGCCCCCCTGCGAGAGTGGTGGCCTCGGGCCCGGCTTCCATTGCAAGGCCGGAGGCCCGGGCCTCGTCGACCGCCGCCTTGACGTGGCGAGCCATGTGATCGGGGGCAGGCGGCTCGATCGTGAAGGTTGCGGTGACCTCCGCGGGAGCAACCGGCACTAGCGATCAATCTCCAACGGCACCAGCTCGAAGGTGTCGATATCGATGAGGCCTCGGTCGGTGATCTTGAGAGCGGGTATGACCGACAGCGCCAAGAAGCTGAGCGTCATGAAGGGAGATGCTACATCGACGCCCAGGCCCGCAAGGCATCTCTCGAGCCGCTCGAGGTCGTCCACAACGGACTCAAAGGGCTGGTCCGAAAGCAACCCCGCAACGGGAAGCGGAAGCTCCGCCGGGACAACTCCATCTTCGGCCGCAACCAAACCACCTTCGATGGCGATGAGGCGGCGTGCGCAAATCGCCATGTCGGCGTCGTTCACTCCCACAATCACCATGTTATGGGCGTCATGTGCCACAGTCGATGCGAACGCGCCTCGTCTCAACCCGAAACCGGTCACGAACCCCATGCCGACGCGTCCCGTTGCATTGTGACGTTCGACGACCGCTATCTTTGCGAGGTCCCGAGCGGGGTCGGCGACTGCCACCCCATTCTCTTTCAGGGGAGCCTCGATGCGAACGCGCGTCAGCAGTTGCTTTGGAATGATCTCGATCACGCGTACGTCGGCGCCGCTCGAAGGGATGGCGAAGTCCGCCACCGATACTGGGGCAGGGCGCACCGTGTTGCGCACTTCGGGAGGCACCTCGGCGCGCCGAAAGGCTACGGCGGCTCCGTTTGACGCTACCAGCCGGCCTTCCTTGAAGACTCTGTCCACTACGAAATCGGTCGTATCGGAAAGCAGCAGGAAGTCCGCCTTGTACCCAGGTGCTATGGCCCCCATGTCGCGCAAACCGTGGCAGCGCGCCGGATGGAGGCCTGCAAGCAACAATGCGTCTTCGGGGCTCACGCCGTGGGCCACCGCGACGCGGCACATGTGGTCGAGGTGACCCAGCCGGAAAAGGTCGGTCGGTTCGCGGTCATCGGTGCAGAAGGCGCAATGGTCCGGACCGAACTCTCTTATCAACGGCAGGAGGTCGACCAGGTTATGGGCATTGGATGCCTCTCGGATGAGAACCCACATGCCTTTGCGCCTCTTCTCGAGCGCTTCGGCGAACGTCGTCGCTTCATGGTCCGAGCGGATGCCGGCGGCTATGTACGCGTCGAGAGCGTGCCCACTGACGCCCGGAGCGTGCCCGTCGACATGGGCGCCACCGTCCAGCTCCAGCTTTGCCAGCACTCTCGGGTCGCCCGAGATCACGCCGGGGAAGTCCATCATCTCGGCGATTCCGATCGCATGGCTTCTCCTCAGAACCGACTCCATGTCGTCGGGGCCCAGCGTTGCCGACGGGGATTCGAACGCGGAAGCCGGCACGCACGACGGTGTCATGACGAATACCTCGAGGGGAAGGTCCCTGCACACATCGAGCATCCAGTGGATGCCGTCCCGTCCGAGAACGTTCGCTATCTCGTGTGGGTCGCAAACGACCGCGGTTGTCCCATGGGGAAGAACCGCGCGCGCAAACTCGTCCATCATGAGCTTTGAGGATTCGATGTGAACGTGGGCATCGATGAAGCCCGGCACGAGATAGCGTCCGGAGCCGTCGATCCTGGCGCCCCCCTCGAACCGGCCCAGCCCAGCCACGCGCCCTGCTGCGACGGCGACGTCGGTGGCGAGCCACTCCTTCGTGAATGCGGAGAAGACCTGAGCACCCTCGACCACCAGGTCCGGGGTGGCGTCGCCGCGCGCCACGGCTATGAGCCGAGCGCGCTCATTCATGTAAGCCCCGCGATGTCGTCGGGGGTGAGGGGCACCCGGACGAGTGGTTGACCCGTGGCGGCGCGCACGGCGGCGACAACCGCCGGAGTCGAGGAGATTGTCGGTGGTTCTCCGACCCCCTTTACTCCGTAGGGCGACGCCGGGTCACCGAGCTCGAGCACGTCGGCGTGCACGGCCGGCATGTCGAGGGTTGTTGGGATCAGGTAGTCGGTGAAAGATGGATTGAGGACCACCCCCTCTTTGATCTTTATCTCCTCCATGAGCGCCAGTCCCAGACCCTGCGCGATCCCTCCTTCGATCTGACCTTCGACCGCCTGGGGGTTGAGCGCACGTCCCACGTCCTGGACGGTGGCGATCTCGACGACGCGCACCAGCCCCAGCTCGGTGTCGACATCGGCGATGGCTCGGTGCGCGGCGAAGGCGAAGGAGACGTGTGAGTCTCCCTGCCCGGTATGTGGGTCGAGTGGAACCGTGGGCGCATGACGGTATTCACGGGTCTCCTCGATGAAGCCGTCGCCCAGGAGCTCGGCGAGCGAGGCTATGACGCCGCGCGACTCCGAGATGACATGGCCGTCTGCGAGCCAGAGGTCGCCGCGCCCACCATCGGCGACCTCGAAGACGCGCTCCCTGACGGCCTCGCAGGCGGCCTTGACCGCCCCCCCGGTCATCCAGGTCTGGCGCGACGCGGATGTCGAACCGGCGGACCCAATGGTTGTGTCGGCCGGCATTAGCACCGCCTGCTCGATCCCCAGCTCTGTGCGTGCGATCTGAAGTTGAATCGTTGCGACACCCTGTCCCAGCTCGGCGGCGGCGCTTTGGACCTCCACGAGCGGCTCACCCCCGGGGGCCGACAGTCGGACGCGAGCGGTGGAGTAGTCGTCGAAGCCCTCGGAGAAGCAGATGTTCTTGAAGCCGACGGCGACGCCGGCGCCGCGTCGAACGCCTTCCCCGTGCGTGGCGTTCGACACTCCCCCGGGAAGGGTTCGGATGTCGTGCGAGCCGGCTCGTTCCGGTGGAATCTCCATCGCCCGGAGCCGGTGCAACATTTCGGCCACGGGTGCGGGCCCCTCGACGCGTTGCCCCGTCGGCAGGATCGAACCCGTGCCCATTGCGTTGCGGATCCGCAGCTCGACCGGATCGATGCCGAGCGCATCTGCGAGCTTGTCCATCTGCGCTTCATACGCGAAGCAGGCTTGAACCGCCCCGAATCCCCGCATGGCGCCGCAGGGCGGGTTGTTCGTGTAGACCGCGTAACAGTCCAACTTCGCGTTCGGCACCTCGTAGGGCCCGCACGCGACGCTCACCGCGTTGGCGCATACCGCCGTCGAGCTCGACGCGTAGGCGCCCCCGTCGAGCACGATGCGGGCGTTCACGTACACGAGCCGGCCGCCGCGGTCGGCGCCGTGTTCGTAGTGGAGGCGGGCCGGATGGCGATGGACGTGCCCGTAGAAGGATTCTTCACGCGAGTACATCATCTTCACGGGCTTTCCCGTGTACAGAGCCAGCAGACAGCAGTGGATCTGGATCGACAGGTCCTCGCGTGCCCCGAATGCGCCGCCGACCCCGGCGAGAGTGATTCGGACCCTGTCCGGAGCCAGGCCGAGGCTGGCCGCCAATTGATCGCGATCGACGTGGAGCCACTGTGTGGAGACATACAGGTGCACGCCGCCGTCTTCATCGGGCACCGCAAGCCCCGACTCGGGGCCGAGGAACGCCTGGTCCTGCATCCCCAGGGCGTAGTCGCCTTCGACTACGATCTCGGCGCGCGCATCCGGATCACCGTGGCGAATCGGGATATAGCGGACGATGTTGCCCGAGGGATGAAGCGAGTCGGCAGTGGGAGCGAGCGCCTCCTCAGGATCGGTCAACGGGGTCAGAACCTCGTAGTCGACCCGCACCCGCTCGGCGGCGCGCCGGGCGGTCTCGGGGTGATCGGCAGCCACGAGTGCCACAGGCTCGCCCTCGTAGCGCACCGCGCCCCAGGCCAGCACGGGCTGATCGGGTCGTTCGAGCCCATAGGTCTTCCGTCCGGGAACGTCGGAATGGGTGAGCACGGCGGAGATCCCGGGGAGTTCGAGCGCGCCCGAGATGTCGATCGAGGCGATCTCGGCGCGGGGATGAGGGCTGCGGACGGTGGCGCCCCAGAGCATGTCCTCGTCCCACATGTCCGACGAGAAGGCGAACTCCCCTTTGACTTTCGGCACGCCGTCGGGGCGCGCCGGGCTCGTACCGATGCCGCCGCCGGGTTTTGCGCTTATATCCGGCCGGGTGCCGGGTGGCGCCTCGGGCAGCGTCGTCTCGCCTCTCACGTCTCGGCCAACCGCCGAGACGCCCTTCCGAGCTCGAGCGCAACCCGTGCCACATCCAGCGTCACCAAACCTCCGTCCTCGACGATCCGGCGCCCCGCCACCACCAGCGTGTCGACCCGGCGCGCCGGTCCCAGAACCAGCGCGGCCACCGGATCGGCGATCCCGGCGCCCCCGAGGTCATCCATTCGCCAAAGGGCTACATCCCCCTGCTTACCGGTCTCGAGCGATCCGATGTCGGAGGCGCGCCCGAGGCAGTGGGCTCCCTCTATCGTGGCGAGCGACAGCGCCCGGCGCGCCGTGAGTGCGCCCGGCCCACCCTGAAGCCTGGCAAGCAGCAGCGACTGCTTCATCTCCGGCCCGAGCTCTCCGGCCTCGTTGGAGGCGGCGCCGTCGACCCCCAGACCGACCGAGGCGCCGGCCTCCAGCAGTGCGGCCACCGGCGCCGTGCCGGCGCCGAGCCGCCCGTTCGAGCTCGGACAGTGGGCCACGCCGGTGCCGGTGGCGCCGAAGCGGGCGACCTCCTCCGGGCCGAGGTGGATGCAGTGGGCCAGCCACACGTCGTCCCCCAGCCAGCCCAGCTCGTCCAGGTATCGGACCGGCCGCATTCCGAAGTGCTCGCGGCAGTAGCTTTCCTCGTCGGTCGTCTCGGCCAGGTGGGTGTGGAGCCGGACGCCCTTTGTGCGGGCGAGCTCGGCCGACTCCTTCATGAGCTCCCGGGTGACGGAGAAAGGCGAGCACGGCGCCACCGCGATCTGCAGCATGGAGTCCGGGGACGGGTCGTGCCACTTGTCTATGGCTTCCTCGGTGCGGGCCAGAATGGTGTCGCGCTCTTCGACGACGTCGTCGGGAGGAAGCCCTCCGCGTGAGGCTCCGAGGTCCATCGAGCCCCGGCAGGGATGAAATCGCAACCCGGCGGCCTGGGCCGCCTCTATCTCGGTCCGGAGAAAATCGCCTCGGTCGTGGGGCCAGACGTAGTGGTGGTCGGTCGTGGTGCTGCACCCCGAACGGGCCAGCGTCGCGAGCCCGGCGCGGGCGGCCGCGGACTCTAGCTCTTCGTCCAGGTGCGCCCACACCGGATACAGGGCGCGGAGCCAGCCGAACAGGTCGGCCTCCTGAGCCATGCCGCGCGTCAGCCACTGGTAGAGGTGGTGGTGGCAGTTGACGAGCCCGGGAGTTGCAAGGCAGCCATCGCCGTCGATTCGGGTGGCACCGGCGGCGGCGGCGGCGGGGGCCGGGCCGGGCCCCACCGAGGTGATGCGCCCGCCGGAGATGGCCACGTGCCCGGAGCGATGCTCGCTGCCGGCGGCGTCCATGGTCGCGATCGCGCAGCCCTCGATGACCGTCTTGGGAGTCTCCCCCTGACCTGAGATCTCACCCACCTCCTTGCGCCCTGCCCGCGGCAAGCCGCACTGCGTCGAGGATCTTGGCGTAGCCGGTGCAGCGGCACAGGTTTCCCGCTAGCGCCTCTCGGATTTCGGCATCGGAGGGGTCGACATTGCGGCTCAACAGACTGTGGGTCGATACGACCAGGCCGGGCGTGCAGAATCCGCACTGGACCGCCCCTGCCTCGAGATAGGCCTCCTGCACCCGGTGAAGGTCGCCGTCCTCGGTCAGCCCTTCGACGGTGACGACCTCCCGGCCCTCTGCCTGGCCGGCCAGGACCAGGCAGGAGCACACCAGGGTTTCGTCGAGGTAGACCGAGCAGGAACCACATTCGCCCTGCTCGCAGGCGTTCTTGGACCCCGGCTGTCCCAGTCGTTCGCGCAGCACGTGGAGGAGACTTTCGCCCGGCCACACGTCCTCGGCCTCGTGCTCCCGCCCGTTCACCTTCAGATTGAGGTTCATCCTGAGACCTTCCGAAAGTCGTCCCACGCCCATCCGAGCGTTCGGCGCGCCAAGATCCCGAGGGCGTGGCGCCGGTAGCGGATCGTCCCCCTCACGTCGTCGATGGGTTGGGCCGCGTCTGCGACCAGCTCCCCGAACCGGACTGCGGCGGCCCCGGGAATCACCCCGCGTGCGTCCCACAGGCCCTCCTCCTCGAGGACACCTTCGACAAAGCTCTCGGCGGCCTCGGCCACCAGAGGCCGTGGGCCGGCCGAGCCGATCCCGGTCGTTACCCCGTGTCGCTCCGGGTGGAGAGCGAGGGCAAAGGAGGTCACCGCGATCACCATGGCGTTGCGGGTGCCGATCTTGGAGAACTGCTGCGGACCGGTTGCAACCGGGACCAACACGGCGGTGATCAGCTCGGAGGGCTCCAACGCGGTCGTCTTGGGCCCGGTGATGAAAGCGGTGAGCGGCAAGCTCCGGGATGCAGTGGCGGATGCGAGCTCGACCTGGGCCCCGGCGGCGAGGAGCGGCGGAAGGGCGTCGCCGGCCGGGGACGCGGTCCCCAGGTTGCCGCCGACCGTTCCCCGGTTCCGGATCTGGGGTGAGCCCACCGTGCGGGCGGCGATGGCCAAGCCCGGAAGCTCCGGCGCGACCTCGGCCACGAGACGCGCATAAGTGATCCCCGCCCCCAGACGGATGGCGCCGTCGGCTCGGTCCCACCCGGCCAGCTCGGTCACCCGTGTCAGGTCGATGATCGCGTCCGGTCTGCGGCGGTCGAAGTTGAGGTCGACCATCAGATCGGTGCCACCCGCCAGGGGCACGGCCGAGGGGTTCTCCAGCTTGGCATCGAGTGCCTCCTGCAGGCCAGAGGGGCTCACGACCTCCATCGTCATCTCTCTCCGGCGGCGAGGGTAGGGGCCGCGACCACGCGCGTGCCGGCGCGCCCGTCCAGGGCGGCCCCCAGGTGCTCTGGATCGGTGATGATCGACTGCGTGCCGCCCGCTTCCACGAAGCGCGCCGCGGCTTCGACCTTCGGCCCCATGGATCCCGGGGCGAAGTGACCCTCCGCTGCGAGCGCCCGCAGGGCGTCGGCGTCGACCTCGTCGAGCGCTCGCTGCGCCTCGGTTCCGTATCCGGTGTAGGCGTGCTCGACTTCGGTGAGAATCACCAGCGTGTCGGCCTTGAGCTCGTGCGCGAGGAGCGCCGAGACGAGGTCTTTGTCGATGACCGCCTCCACGCCCTCGAGTGATCCGGCGGCGTCGGCCACCACGGGGATGCCGCCGCCCCCGCAGGCGACGACGATGACGCCGCCGGCGAGCAGCTCGGCCACCACGGGGGCCTCCACTATCTCCCTGGGCTCGGGGGACGGGACCACGCGGCGCCATCCCCGTCCCTGCTCGTCCGGCTTCATGACCCAGCCGTGTTCTTGGAGGTCCCCGAGTGAGCCTTCGGGGTAGAAGCGGCCGATGGGCTTTGACGGGTCCCGGAAGTCGGGGTCGTGCTCGTCGACAATCACCTGGGTGATGACCGTTGCCGCGGGCTGATGCAGGCCGGCTTCCCACATGGCGTTGCCGAGCACCTGCTGGATCATGTATCCCATCCCGCCCTGGGTATCCGAGACCGCGACATCGATCGGAAGGCGGGGGAGAGCCCCGGCTTCGGCGGCGAGATCGGAGCGCAGCAGCACGCTCCCCACCTGGGGGCCGTTTCCGTGCGTGACCACCACGCGCCATCGCCGGGAGGCGATCACCGGCAGCAGAAGCTCAACGGTTGCGCGGGTGCGCCCGAACTGCGCCTCCACCGAACGGTCGTCGGCTGCGCGGGTGATCGCGTTGCCTCCCAATGCGATCACGAGGATAGGTCTGCGGGACGGCGCTGCGCTGGGCTCCATTGGCGCTCCTGTCTGTGGTGCGGGCATCCTAAGATCCACCCAGGTCACCCGGCAACCGCACGAGGTCGAGGAGGCGTCGCGAACCCAGCACAACAGGGGCGGAGGCTGTGCATCAGCGGCGGAGACGTGGTCTCCGCAGCAGAGGTCCGGCGCGCCGACGTGGTGGTGGTGGGCGATCAGATCGACTCGGTCGGCGCCGGCGTCGGGGCCCCGGACGACGAGGTGCTCGACGCGACGGGGTGCCTCGTCATTCCCGGAGCCGTCGACGTCCACACCCACATGGACATGGAGGTCGGCGCTGCCCGCTCGGCCGACGACTTCCTGAGCGGCAC
>Ga0136621_1000371_pt1 | contig 17482 bp, 12 predicted proteins | sample AntDryUQ445A2306_FD_104673 | JGI IMG/M metagenome (GOLD analysis project Ga0136621, IMG submission 104673) | Polar desert sand microbial communities from Dry Valleys, Antarctica - metaG UQ445A (23.06) | ecosystem: Environmental > Terrestrial > Soil > Desert | place: Antarctica: Dry Valley...
ACACAGCCCACTCGCGCTCCAGCAGCCGCACTCCGCCGGAGACGAGCACGTCGATCACCTCGGCGCCGCGGTCGGCATGCCAGTCGTGGTTCCCGAGCACTGCGAAGACCGGGACTGCGAGCCCCCGGCATGCGTCGACGAGCACAGCCGCCTGCTCGGGCCGGCCGTGCGTCGTCAGGTCTCCGGCGAGCAGCACGAGGTCGGCTTCGCCCTGCAGGCCGGCGAACGCCTGCTCGATCTGCCCGCAATTTGACGGAGCGCAGTGGATGTCGCCCGCAGCGGCAATCCTGATCGTCTTCGCTCCCTCCACGGTAGGCATCTTCGCCAAATGCGCCCTCGGGCGCCGACGGGCCCTCCCGGGTGCGATTGAAACCGCGGCGGCAGGGGAACCCGAACGTCGTGGCCGCGGAGGAGGAGAAAAGCTTTCCGGATCTGATCCGGACGATGAAGAAGATCGCGGCCGTGATGCGCGAGAGCGAGATCCCGTTCCTCCTCGGCGGCGGCCTCGCCGCTTGGGCGCGAGGCGGGCCGGAGTCCAGTCACGACGTCGACTTCCTGCTCGCGGGCGACGACGCCGACCGGGCGCTCGAGGTGCTCGAAGCGGCCGGCTTTCGCCCCGAGCACCCACCGGAGAACTGGCTCTACAAGGTCTGGGACGGCGGCGTCTTCGTCGACCTCATCTTCGACACCTCCGTAGGGCCGGTCGGAGACGAGCTCTTCGAGCGAAGCGAGGAGCTCGAGGTTCACGCCGTTCGCATGCGGGTCGCATCGCTCGAAGACGTGATGGCGACGAAGCTCTGCGCACTCGACGAGCAGGATCTCGACCTCGCTAGCTGCCTCGAGCTGGCCCGCCCGCTGCGCGAGCAGATCGACTGGGAGCACGTCCGTTCGCGCACCTCGGACTCGCCGTACGCGAAGGCCTTCTTCACGCTCGTGGAAGAGCTCGGGATCGTGGAGCGGCGCCCCCCTCGCCCCGCCGGGAGCTAGGGGCCTAGAAGAAGAACTGCTTCCAGGCAGTCCACCAGTCGTCGGCCCGCGACGAAATCCGGCGCGGGTCGGTGACCTCGACACCATGCTGGTGCCGGAGGCGATCGACCGGTGCAGTGCCCTTGTACTCGACCACGATCTCGCAGGGGCTCCCGGGGTCGTAGGGTGCCACGGTCTTCAGGTCTGAGAGCGCCCCCTTCGCGCCCGCCTCGATCAGCTCCCTCGCCTTCAGCGGCGCCACCTGGCGGGCGCTCGAGGCGCCGAGCCCCTTCTTCACGGCCACCGTCGTCAGGCCCTCGCCGAGCAGCTCCCTCCCTTCCGCACAGGTCGCCTCGTCGCCGGTCACGAGCAGGACAGGGCAGTCCCAGGTGCCGCAGAGCGCGGCGTTGATGCCCGTCTCCCCGACGGCGACGCCGTTGAACCAGAGGTTCTGCCACTCCTGGCCGGAGACGGTGTGGGCCAGCACGCCCTCCGCCGTCCCCGCACGCGCGTGCATGCCGACGAAGAGCGCTGCGTCGCACCCTTCCTCGAGGAACCCCGTGTACTCCGTCCAGCGCTCCTGCACGACGTACTCGCACCCGGCATCGAGCTGGTCGGGCACGAGGTTGTTGAACGTGGTCCCGCCGCCGGAGCCGTGGCAGTCCATCACCACGATCTCGGTCGCGCCCCCTGCGCGCGCGCCCCGAACCGCCGCGTTGATCTCCTCGGTGTACAGACGGCGCCCCTCCTGAAAGAGCGGCTCGGTCCCGCCCGTCTGCTCCCACTTGACGATCCCGGCGACGCCCTCCATGTCGCTGATGATGTGGACGCGCACGGCGATAGCCTTGCAGGATCGAGACCGGACTTCAGGGGAAGCGTGTGCTCGTCACCGGCGCCTCCGGTGGCATCGGCTCGGCCTGTGCGCGGGCCTTCGCCGAGGAGGGGTGCCGCGTCGTGCTCCACTATCACCGGGGCGAGGAGCGCGCCCGCACGCTGAGCGAGGAGCTCGGCGGCGCCCCCGCGCTCGCGGCCGATCTCACGGACGAGGAGCAGGTCGACCGCCTGTTCACGGAAGCGAGGGACGAGCTCGGGGGCCTCGAGGTCTGCGCTGCCGTCGCGGGCGTCTGGCCGAAGCCCGACGAGCCGGTCTGGGAGCTCTCGCTCGCGCGCTGGGAGGAGACCCTTCGCGCGAACCTGACCGCAACGTTCCTGACCGCACGGGCGTTCCTGCGCGAGGTCGCCCGCTCGGGGCACGGGAGCCTCGTCATGATCGGCTCGACCGCCGGCCTCGTCGGCGAGGCAGGTCACGCGGACTACGCCGCGGCGAAGTCCGCGATCGTCCACGGCCTGCTGCTGAGCCTGAAGAACGAGGTCGTCCGTATCGCCCCGCGAGCGCGCGTCAACGCGATCTGCCCGGGGTGGACGGAGTCGCCGATGACGCGCTCGAGCCTGAGCCCGACGCTCGTCGAGCGGATCACGCGCACGATGCCCCTGCGCAAGGTCGCCACTCCCGAGGACGTGGCCCGACAAGTGGTCGCTCTCGCCTCGGATCGGATCTCGGGGCACGTCACGGGACAGGTGGTTACGGTTGCCGGAGGCATGGAGGGGAGAGTGGTGCACGAGTGAAGGGCGGGATCGCCCACTGGGACGATGTCGAGACCGTCCGGCACGAGGCGGGACATATCGGCGGTGCGTGGCAGAATCTTGGCTCGGCCGCAGAGAGCGTCACAGTCGGCCTCAAGCGGATGCAGATCGACCCCGGCAAGTGGTCGACTCCGGCGCACTGCCAGGGAGGCGAGGAGGAGATCTTCTTCGTGCTCGGCGGCTCGGGTCTCTCGTGGCAGGACGGCGAGGTCTACGAGGTCGCCGTAGGCGACTGCCTCGTCCACCTCGCCGGACAGGCGGTGCACACGCTGCGCGCCGGCCCGCAGGGGCTCGAGGTGCTTGCCTTCGGCATGCGGCTCTACACGGAGATCGGCGAGCTGCCGCGCGCGAACGTAGCCTGGCTCGGGCCGACCTGGGTGACGGTCGGTGAGGATCCGCCTCCGTGGGACCGCGAGGTCGCGGCCGGCGAGCCCGAGGTCGGAGAGCCGAGCCCGCGCCCAGGACTGATCGTCGGGCTCGCTGACGCGAAGAGCGTGGAGCATCGCTCCGTCGCGACCGAGCGCGATCTCGGCAGGCCCGCAGGCTCCGAGCGAACCGGCCTTCGCCACATCGCGCTCGCTCCCGACAAGGCCGGCCCTCCGGCGCACTGCCACTCGGCCGAGGAGGAGATCTTCGTCGTGCTGGAGGGGGGCGGAACGCTCGAGCTGACACCGACGCCTGCGCCCCGAGAGGCGGCGGCGGTGGCTGAATCGCACGCGCTTCGAGCCGGTCATGTCGTGGCGCGCCCTCCTGCCTCACGGGTCGCGCACAGGCTTCGGGCCGGTGGCGAGGGCCTGACCTACCTGGCGTACGGGACCCGGGAGCCGAGCGACGTCGCCTACTACCCCAACTCGGACAAGATCTACTTCCGCGGCGTCGGCGTGATGGCGCGCCTCAAGCGACTCGAGTACATGGACGGGGAAGCCGAGAGCTAAGCCTAGAGCCGCTCGAGCAGGACGCGGTCGCTGTGGCGCCGGACGAAGCGCGCCGCCAGCCACAGCAGCCCGAGCAAGAGCAGCAGCGGGCCGACCACGATCAGCGCGTAGAGCGCCCAGGCGACCTCCTTGGCCAGGATCGCCCCCGCGTCGTCGAGCGCACGGCCGACGCGGCCGGTCTCGTCCGCCTGTGGGGCGATCTCCGCGCGGGTCGTCAGCGAGAGCGAGACCTGCGCCAGGCGACCGCGCCTGACCGTCTGCCGCTGCGCCTCCTTAAAGCGCGCGAGGTCCTGCCGGGCGAAGCCGAGCTGAGCCTGCAGGCGCGCACGAGCCTCGCCCGTCAACGTCGTGTCGGAAAGGCGCCGGTTCAGGCGCGCGATCTGTCGCCGCAGATCGTCGATCCGCCCCGTCTGGGAGTTGAACTGACCCTGCAGGTCGCTAACGCCGAAACTCTGCGCGAGGATCGTGCCGAGCTGCGAGAAGCGAACGACGGCCTCCTGTACGCGGGCGATCGGAATGCGCAACCTAAGGGTTGCGTCTCCGCGCTTGCCGCCCGGCGTGTCGTAGCGAACCGAGGCGACGAAGCCACCGTAGCCGCGGGTGAGGCGCATCGCCTGCGATGTCGTCCGCGAGAGCGCCGCGATATCCGGCACCTTGACGCGCAGGTAGGCGTCGTAGGCCTGCAGGCGGCGGCGACTCGGCGGGATGGGCTGAGCGAGATGAGAGAGCGCCGTACCGGTCGCACCTGAATCCTGCTCCTGCAGAAACGGAAAGCCACGCGCGGGCCGATACGCCTCGAACGCCCGCTCGGACGAGTTGTCGCGCGCTCGCCCGACCGCGGCCGTCCCGCTGTCTCCGCCCCCTGCCCGAAGGGCGGACGGGCCGTCGGAGCTCGCCGAGACGATGCCCTGGACGACAGCCGCCCCCAGGCCAACCACCACTGCGGCCGGCGCGAGTGCGAGCAGGCCGCGGCGCCACGTCAGCCACGCTCGGCGGGGCCGCACCGGTTCGGGATCTGTGAGCCCGGCGATGCGCTCGCGGAGCGCCTCCGGCACGGGCGGCGCGTCTGCCCGCAGCTCGGCGAGGATCGCCGAGATCCTTCGTTCGCTCTCGTCGTGACCGCCTTCGCCGCGCAGCAGCGCGTCGAGGCGCTCTTCGGAGAGGGTGCTAGGCGTCGACATCGGGTTCCACCTTCCGTTCGAGTTTCTGCAGCGCGCGGCTGAGCCGCGTCGAGCAGGCAGTCGGGCTGATTCCGAGTAGCCGAGCGGTCGCCTCGCCGTCCAGCTCGAGCAGCACGCGCAGGGCGATCACCTCGCGCTCGGCGGCCGAGAGCTCCGCGAGCGCGCGCTCGAGCGCGGGTGAAAGACCTTCGCCGAAGAGCGGCTCGGCCGCCGGCGCCTCGCCGCGGACGTAGGCGTCCTCGCGTCTGCGGCGCCGCGACTCGGCGCGCAGATGGTCGAGCGCGCGTGAGCGCGCGATCTGGCAGAGCCATGTCTTCGCGCTCGCGCGGCGCGGGTCGTACCGCCGCCACGAGCGCAGCGCCTTCTCGAAGGTCTCCCCCGTCAGGTCTTCGGCCGCGCCCCGGTCGCGGGTGAGGTAGAGCAGGTAGGAGTAGACGTCCCCGAGATGCCGCTCCGCGACGTCGGCGAAGCTGGGCCGCTCCGCCGGCGCTGGCCGAGTACGGGTATTCCAGGTCGAAGTTGCCTCGTTCACCTTCGACCGTTATACGCCGCCGCCCGCTCGCGCGTCACCTCTCAGCGTCACCACTACCATCCGGGCCATGGCGAGCCGCTTCCTCGAACGCCTCCAGAACGGCCCGGTGATCGTCGGCGACGGCGGCATGGGCGCGCTCATCTCGAGCGCTGTGCCCCGGCTGCGCTGCCCGGAGGAGGCGAGCCTGCGCGCGCCGCAGAGCGTCGTCTCCCTGCACGTCAGCTTCATCCGGGCGGGCGCCGACCTGATCGAGACGAACACCTTCGGCGCCAACCGGCGCAAGCTCACGACCCACTACCTCGAGGACGACTTCGCGCGCATCAACTCCACCGCCGTCAAGCTCGCCCGCGATGCCCGCGAGGTGTGCGGCCGCGAAGTCTTCATCGCCGGCTCGATCGGCCCCCTCGGCGACAGCGAGGTCCCAGACGCCGAGCGGCGCGAGCTCTTCGCCGAACAGGCTCGCATCCTCGAGGGCCGGGGCGTCGACCTCTTCAGCGTCGAGACCTTCTTCGAGCTCGAGGAGCTCGTCGCTGCAGTCGAGGCAGTTCGGAGCATCTCGTCGCTTCCGATCGTGGCGATGCTCACCTTCGACGAGGAGGCCGAGACGCTCGCGGGAGTGCACGCGAGCGACGCCGCCAAGCGCCTGAAGGGCCTCGACGTCGCGGCGATCGGCGCGAACCACGGAGCCGGTATCCACGCCGCGCTCTCCGCGCTGCACGCGATGGGCGGCGAAGGCCTCGCTCTCGCCGCGATGCCGAACATCGGGCTCGCGAGCCTCGCCGGGACGCGAATCATCTACCCGCACGCGACGCCGGAGTACTTCGCCGATTTCGCGGCGCACGCGTCGAGCCTCGGCGCTCGCCTGATCGGGGGCTGCTGCGGCACGACGCCCACCGAGATCGCCGCCATCGCCTCGGCCGTCAAGGAGGAGCGTCAGCCGAGCTCGCCGCTCGTCTTTGCCGAGCGCCACGTAACGGCACCTCGCCCCGAGCGGCCTCAGGACACGGCGCTCGCGCACATGCTGCACGCGGGCGAATGGGTGATCTCGATTCAGCTCGATCCGCCGCTCGGTGGCAGCTACGCCGGCATGCTCGAGGTCGCACGCACCCTCGCGGACTCCGGTAAGGCGCCGTTCGTCGACATCAACGACAACGCGACGGCCCGCGTCGGCATGAACCCGTTGATGGTCGCCGCTGCGATCGAGCGGACGACGACGATCGAGACGATTCCCCACCTGACGCCTCGGGACACGACGATCATGGGCCTCGAGGCGGTTCTCCTCGGAGCGCACGCCGAGGGGATCCGCAACGTTCTCGCGGTGACGGGAGATCCACCGGAGGTGGGCGACTACCCGGGCTCGAGCGGCGTCTACGAGGTCGACTCGATCGGCCTCACGCAGCTGATCTCGCGCCTGAACGAGGGCGAGAACTACAACGGTCGCGTGATCGACGCGCCGACCTCCTTCTTCGTCGGGGTGGCCGTGAATCCGACGGCCGACGACCTCGACGTGGAGGTCGAGCGCTACCGGCGCAAGATCGAGGCGGGTGCGCAGTTCGCGATGACCCAGATCCTCTTCGACTTCGAATACCTCGACCGGTTCCTGGAGCGTTTCGGCGGCCCGTCGCCCATACCCATCCTCATCGGGCTCTGGCATCTCCGAAGCCATCAGCTCGCCCTTCGCCTGCACAACGAGGTGCCGGGGATCGTCGTGCCGGAGCCCGTCCAGCAGGCTCTACTCGAGGCTGGCCCGAACGCGGCCGACGTCGGGCTCGACCTGCTCCAGCGCCTTTACGCCGAGTCGACCGAGCAGGCGGCGGGCGTCTACATCGTCGCCCCGTTCCGCCAGCCCGCCGCGGCCCTGAACCTGATTCCCGGCTAGCGCGCGCAGTCGCCCGGTGGAGACCGACCGCCCGGCCTGATCGCTACACTCCTTGCCGGGGTCTAAAAACTAGCTTCGCACTTCTTTCAACGTGACTGCGCACGCCAAAATCCTGGTTGCGGCCTTGCTGGTCGCCTTTGCGCTGCCGACGGCTTCCGTCGGTGCGCCGCGCATGCTCGTCGGCCTCTACGACGAGAACCAGTCCTTCTACACGAATCCGGCGAGGACGTTTCCGCTCATGCGGACGCTGCGGACGCAGATCGTTCGCGTGAACCTCTACTGGGGCGGGCGCTTCGGCGCTGTCCGCCCCAAGGTCGTGGCCCCGAGGTTCGACGATCCCGCCGGGTATGGCACCAGCAAGCAGCCGTCCGTCGGAGTCTCGGGCCTGTCGGGCGAGTTTCGAGTCCCGGCGCAGCCCGCCCGGTATCAGTACGCGCTGCTGCAGGCCTCGGATCACGACGGCATCGCCGCGCTCAAAGCGGCGAACAAGGGGATCAAGGTGATCGCATACAAGAGCGCCGCGGCGACCTTCAGCTTTGCGACGACTCCCGAGGGAGCCGACCAGGAGTTTCTCCCGTCCGGTGTGGGGTACGCCAAGACTGCCGAGCAGCATCCCGAGTGGTTCTTGGCGGACAAGGACGAGAAGAGAATCGAGTCGTGCATCTCGCAGGGCCGATGGCTCATGGACGTCGGCAATCCCGAGTACCAGACCGCCTGGTTCGAGAACGTCAGCGCCGAGCTGAAGGAGAAGGGCTTCGACGGCGTCCTGCTCGACGACGTCGAGACGAGCGTGGGGCGTCACCTCTGCGGCCGGACGATCCCGAAGTATCCCGGCGACGACGGCTACGCGGCGGCGATGGAATCCTTCCTGGCGAAGGTCGCGCCCGAGCTGAAGGCGAAGGGCCTGCTCGCGCTGCCGAAGATCTCCCTGCCCCGGAACGCCGCCGCCGTCGCGACCTGGACGAAGTGGATCTCGTACGGCTCGGGAGCGGCTCTCGACTCGTGGACGAAATCGGGCTCCGAGCCGTCCGAACATCTCGCCGGCGACGACTGGGCCCACCAGCAGGCCCTTCTGAAGGAGACGGAGCGCGCGGGCAAGATCTTCCTGGGCCTCACCTCTGGCCCGGCGACGGACCTGCGCTCGATCCGTTACTCGCGAGCGAGCTTTCTACTCGGGTGGAACGCGGGCTCGAGCGCCGTCGTGTATACGTCTCCGACCGCGGAGTCGTGGTCGCCCGAGACCGCGGTCGAGGTGGGTCCGCCGCTCGGCGCGGCAAGGGAGGCCGGCGGTGTGTGGCAGCGCGAGTTCCGTGACGGCCTCGTGCTGGTCAACCCCTCCACCACCGCAAAGACCGTCAAGCTCGACAACAGCTACTTCACGCCGAGCAGGCAGCTGATCACGTCGATCAGGCTCGAGCCGGCGAGCGGCATCACGCTTCGCTTCCCCAATTTCGTGGGCGGCACCGATACCGGTGCGGCGAAGCGCCGCCCGCGCGATGCCACCAACCCCGCCGATCCCGCGTACGACTGGTCGCTCTACGACCGCACCGTGCGGTTCGCGGCCGCGAACCGCATCAGGATCGTCTTCTCCATCTTCGGCACGCCCAAGTGGGCGAACAACGGCCTCGGCCTGCGCTACGCCCCCTCCACGCCGGCCGATCTGCTGAAGTTCGCCTACGCCGCGGCCAAACGTTACAGCGGCACCTACCGCGCCGAGGACGGCCGCTTGCTGCCCGCCGTGCGTCACTGGCTCGCCTGGAACGAGCCGAACAACCCGGTCTTCCTTCTCCCCGTGTACAAGCGCGTCGCCGGGAAATGGGTGCTCCAGAGCCCCCGCGACTACGCGGCGATCTGCAATGCGATCACGCGCGGCATCCATCTCACGCTGATACGCGGAGAGAAGGTGGGCTGCGGCGTGACTGCGCCGCGCGGTGGCAGCGGTCCGAAGAGCAAGCGCCCGTCCGTAGCACCACTTCCCTTCCTGCGAGAGGCCAAGAAGGCCGGGATGAGAGGCTTCGACGCCTACGCGCACCATCCCTACTACGACCGGCCCTCCGAGACGCCCGCGTGGCGGCCGAAGAACAAGAGGCACGTGGTGCTGGGGAACATCGACGTGCTGCTCCGCGAGCTCGACCGTCTGTACGGGCGCAAGACGCGCCTGTGGATCACCGAGTACGGCTATCAGACGTGGAAGCCCGACAAGAAATTCGGCGTGACGTGGGCCAATCAGGCCAAGTACCTCACCGAGGCCTACGCGCGTGCTCGCAAGACGCGCCGCATCGACATGATGCTCTGGTTCCTGCTTCGGGACGACCGGAACATCAAAGCCGGCTGGCAGTCCGGCTTCTTCACGACCGGGGGGAAGCGAAAGCCCTCGGCCGAGGCGTTCAAACGTCTGCCGCGCTAGCGGACACAGGCTCGGGTCAGACAGTCTCAGGCCACCCACGTCTTACGCGAGAACGCGACGGCGGCGAAAGCTCCGACCACGACGAACAGCAGAAGGACTACCTGGCGAAGTCGCGGCCTTCCACCTGTCACGTGCGCGAGCGCAAGAAGCCAAAAAATCGAGCGATTTGAGGATGAATCGCCCGGCCTCCGTCGTTGGGGCGTGCGTTCGAAGTCGCGCGAGCCACTCTGCGGTCACACCAGCTCCCCGGCCGTGGAGCGCGGGGTTCGCCCTGAGTCGCGGACCACATCTCCGAGGTTAACGCGTGCAGTCGCCCGTCGAGACGGGCACGCGCCCTTGGCCGAGCGCGCGACGAACGATCGACGCAGGCACGCCGTAGCCGCCCTCGGCGCCGACACGGGACGCGAAGACGGTTGCCGCCACGCGCCCGCGGCGGTCGACCGCAGGGCCTCCAGAGTTGCCGTGGCGAACGAGGCCGCGCAGCGTCGTGATCGTGCGGAGCACGCGGCCCTGCCCGTACGCGTCCCGGCTCAGCACCGTCGTCGTCTGGCCGATCCGTCCGGCCGTGGCGGTGAGCGGCCGGTTCAGCGGATAACCGAGGATGGCGACGGGCTCCCCAGGGCGCGGCTCGACGAGGGCAAGCGGGCGGCGATCGAGGCCGGAAACGCGCAGGACGGCGACGTCGTTGCGCGCGTCGAAGGCGATCGCCTCGGCGTCGAGACGCTCGCCCGAGCCCTGCGGCTGAACCGTCGTATCGTCCTGGCCGGCGACTACGTGGGCGGCGGTGACGACGATGCCGGGTCGCGCCACCCAGCCGCTGCCGACGACGCCGAGCCCGCAGGCCGTGCCGAGGACGCGGACGAGGCTCTCCGACACACGGCGAACGGCGGGGTCGCGCGTGACGCTCGGATCGGGAGGAGCGACCGGAGCCGCAGGCCCGGCGATCGCCGGAAACGGGTCGACCCGGGAGAGGGCGCTCATGAGCTCGCCCGGGGGCACGATCTCGTTCAGCCGCTGGAGCACCAGCGAGCGCTGGGCCCCCTGCCGTAGCTCGCGCTGGCCGGGCAGGTTGAGCGCGACCGCCCCGAGCACCCACACGATCGCGAGCCCGGAGGCGGCTCCGAGCGCGAAGCCGCCGGCCGCGTCGAGGAGGCGCAGCGGCCCGATCCGGATGCCGCGACGAAGGAAGGAGCCGACGAGGCTCCCAACCGTCTCGAGCACGATCGCACCGAGCGCGGCACCGGCGAGCGCCGCGACGGGCGTGTACGGGGAGCGGGAGCCCCCGGAGAGAAACGAGGGCGCGAGGCGGGCGCCGAGGAGCACTCCGGCGACGAGGCCGGTCGTCGAGAGGGCTCCGAAGACGAGACCGCGCCGCAGGCCAACGAGCGCCATCAGCCCCACGAATGCAAGCGCGATCCAGTCGACCTTGGTCACCGGCCAAGGCTAGCCGTGGGCCTGAGCCGCTCTCGATACTATGTCGGGCTCGGGGGCGTAGTTCAGCTGGTTAGAACGCCGGCCTGTCACGCCGGAGGTCGCGGGTTCGAGTCCCGTCGCTCCCGCTTCTCAACGTGCCTGCAAATGAGCACTATCAGTTGTCCAATCAGACGCAAGTAGGCTCTCCGTGGCCCACTCGTGGCCCGTTGTCTGAGTAGCAAAAGACCTGCAAATAGGAATTCGCGGGGCTGGGCTTGTAGCCGGTGCCACGAACAAGAACGGGTCAGCCTGGCTGAGGCGCTCGCTCGTTGCCTGGGTCAGGCGGCGAACCTGCCTGTCGATCATCGCCCTGGCCGCGTGCCATTGTTGCTCTGACCGCGCGCACCTAGACTTCCGCCGTGGTCACCTGCGCAATGTGCGGGTACGAGGCCGCCGGCTCTTTCAGGTTCTGTCCCGAGTGCGGCGCGCGGGTGGATGGGCGGGCGCGCGAGCGGCGGAAGGTCGTGACCGTGCTGTTCTGCGACGTCGTCGGCTCGACGAGCCTCGGCGAGTCGCTCGACGCGGAGGCGCTTCGCGCCCAGCTCGCGCGCTACTTCGAGCGGATGAAGTCGATCGTCGAGCGCCACGGCGGCGTGGTCGAGAAGTTCATCGGCGACGCGGTGATGGCGGTCTTCGGGCTGCCCGTCTTGCATGAGGACGACGCCGTGCGCGCGCTCCGGGCAGCGGCGGAGATGCAAGTCGCCCTGCCAAAGCTCGGCATCGAAGGGCGGATCGGCGTCTGTAGCGGCGAGGTGGTCACGGGCACCGAGGAGCGGCTCGCGACCGGCGATGCCGTCAACGTCGCCGCGCGGCTGCAGCAGGCCGCGCAGCCCGGTGAGACCTTGCTCGGCGAGGCGACGCTGCGCATGGCGCGTGACGCGGTCGAGGTGGAGCCCGTCGAGGCTCTCCAGTTGAAGGGGAAGCGGGAGCCGGTGCCGGCGTGGCGGCTCGTTTCCGTGTCGACCGTGGCGGCGGAGCGGCGTTTCGACTCGGCGCTGGTCGGGCGCGAGCGGGAGCTGGGGGCGCTCGCCGAGGCCTGGGAGCGGGTGCGCGGCGGGCCGGGCTGCGAGCTGGTCACGGTCGTGGGGACGGCGGGGGTGGGTAAGTCGCGCCTGGTTGCGGAGTTCCTGACCGGCGCCGAGGCGACAGTCGTTCGCGGACGCTGCCTCTCGTACGGGGAGGGAATCACCTACTGGCCCGTCGTCGAAGTGCTGAAGCAGCTCGAGGTGCAGCGTTCGCGACTCGAGCTCGACCCCGTTGCGGCCGAAGCACTCGCCGCGCTCCTCGGTCACGACGGCACGGCCTCGACGGATGAGATCGCCTGGGCGTTCCGCAAGCTGCTCGAGGCAATCGCGGCAGAAAGGCCCCTCGTCGCCGTCTTCGACGACATCCACTGGGGCGAGGACGTCTTCCTCGAGCTCCTCGAGCACGTCGCGTTTCTGTCGACGGGCTCGCCGATCCTACTGCTCTGCATGGCGCGGCCGGAGCTGCTCGACCTGCGAAGCGGTTGGAGCGGCGTGCTGCGGCTGCAGCCGCTCGGTCCAAGCGAGGCGCAGGCGCTGATGGAGGCGCGGATCGGCGGGCAGGAGCTCGGCGCCGGCGTGCGCGAGCGCATCCTGCGCGCAGCTGGCGGCAACCCGCTCTTCGTGGAGGAGATGGCGGCGATGGTGCAGGCGTCCGGCGACGGCGACGTAGAAGTTCCGCCGACGCTCCAGGCGCTGATCGCCGCTCGCCTCGATCAGCTCGACGCGCCGGAGCGATCCGTGCTCGAGCGGGGCGCCGTCGAGGGCGAGGTCTTTCACCGCGGCGTCATCCAAGCACTTACGCCCGAGGAGCCGCGCGTCACGAACCAGCTGACGTCACTCGTGCGCAAAGAGCTCATCCGGCCGGACCGGCCGCTGTTCGCCAGAGATGATGCGTTTCGCTTCCGCCACCTCCTCATGCGCGACGCCGCCTACCAGGGCCTGCCGAAAGCGGAGCGGGCAGAGATGCACGAGCGGTTCGCCGACTGGCTCGCCGAGCACGGCGCCGAGCTCGTCGAGCTCGACGAGCTGCTCGGCTACCACCTCGAGCAGGCCTTTCGTTACCGGCAGGAGCTCGGACAGCCCGATGTGCGCGCGCTCGGCGCTCGGGCCGGCGACCGACTCACCGTTGCAGGGAACCGCGCGATCGTGCGGCAGGACTTTCGGGCCGCGCTCGCTCTGCTCGAGCGCGCGGCGAGCCTGTTGCCTGACGAGCGGCGCGATGGACGGTTCGAGATCCATCTCGCCTGGGCGCGCCTCCACACCGGACAGGGCGCCGAGGCGGTGTTGTCGGGTCAAGCCGAGGCTGCGGAGCGAGCGGCGGCCGCCGGCAACCGCGTAGACGAGCTCACTCTACGGTTGGACCGCGCGTGCTATCACGTCGTGTTCGACCCGACAGAGCAGGCCAACAAGCAACTCCTCGGGCTCATTGACGAGGCGGTGCCGGAGCTCGAAGCAGCCGGCGACGAGTGGGGGCTCACGATGGCCTGGCAAACGCGTGCCGTTGCCGCGGGACTCCAGAGCGACGTGGCCTCAGCGGCCGAGCGCGTCGTCGAACATGCGCGACTGGCGGACTCCCACCTCATGATCACTTGGGGGCAGAACTCGCTGGTTTACGCGCAGTACTACGGGACGACGCCTGTCGAGGAGTCCCTGCGCTGGCTCGACGAGCACCCTGAGGTGGAGCGGCGCAACGTTCTCCCTCTCCGGGATCGCCTCCTGGCCATGCTCGGCCGCTTCGACGAGGCGCACCGGCTGCTCGCCGGCGCGGCCAACCGCGTGGCGGAGCTCGGGGTGATCACACACCGGACGGGGCTGGCGTTGCGCAACTTCGACGTCGAGATGCTGAAGGGCGATCCAGCCCAAGCGGAGGAGGCGGCGCGAGAGATGTGCGAGCATTTGGAGGCTACGGGGGAGTTCGGCAGGTTCATGTGGGCGAGCTGCAACCTCGCCCAGGCGCTCCTCGCGCTCGGCCGAGACGACGAAGCCGAGCAGTGGCTCGACCGCGGTAGCGAGACCGCCCCGAGCGAGCACCGAGTCGATCAGATGATGTGGCGCCAGGCGCGTGGCAAGGTGCTCGCTCGGCGCGGCGAGCACGATGAGGGCGAGCGGCTCGCGCGCGAGGCGGTCGCGCTCGCCGCGGAGACGGACATGCTGAACGCGAACGCAGACGCGCTGCTCGACCTCGCAGAGGTGTTGGCCCTTGCGGGGCAGGATGCGAGGGCGGAGCTCGAGCAGGCGCTCGCGCTCTACGAGCGCAAGGGCAACCTCGTCATGGCGGAACGCACGCGATCGAGACTGGCGGAGCGCACGGCGCCGCGGTAAGTCGCAGTCTCCCCGGCGGACGTCAGAGGCAAGGCGGTGAGAGGAGAACCAGCACGCTCGGTTGCCATGGGCGGGCGCGCGCCGTGGTACGACGATCTGCTGTCCTGATTGACAACATTTCGTGGCCCACTCGTGGCCCAAACGTCGCCTCGACGATTGGCTCAACCATGCGCAGCCGCGGCAGCGCGACCGCGAAAAGCACCTGCAAATGAAGCCGTTCAGAGACGTTCGTCGGTGGGCGTCGTCGTGCCCGACTCTGCCTGTCACGCCGGAGGTCGCGGGTTCGAGTCCCGTCGCTCCCGTAGAAATCCCTGCAAATAGGCATCTTCTATCTGACTGGGCCAACTCGCCGGTCGGTCTTGGCGCATCCGGATGCCAGACCCTCTCGATTCCCAGCGGTTCTCGTCCAACGAGCAAGGCCTGGCGCTTGCCTCCCACGGCGATCCGCGCGCAGCGACGCCTCGCTCGGACGGACTAGGAGCGCTGGTCCGGGGGTCTCAAGGCGGTGCCGATGCGATCGTGACCCTCGCCTACGCTCTCCGGTCGCGGATCGCGGCCTGAGGTAACCCTAGGGCTGGGCGACCGGGGTCACGGCCGGGGCGCCGCGTCTCAGTAAGAAGACGGTCGTGACGATCCAGACCGGCAGGAGGCCGAGGAGGAGTGCCGCCCAGCCGATCGGTGGGATTACGAGCAGCAGCGCGAGCAGGAAGCTGCACCACGCCCATACCTTGGGGAAGATGCGAGTACCCAGGGCCACGATGCCGCCGCCCAGCATCAGCAGGATCGCCGAGATAGCCGCCGCGACCAGGAACGCCTCGGGAAGCATGCGCATCGCCGCCGCGGCAGATGCGCTGACCTCCTCCTCCTCCTCCGCGATGATCGCAGCCGCGATCTCGGGTCCCGGCGTCAACATCATGAACGCCCCCACCGCCGCCGCCCCGACGAAGGCGACGTTGGAGAGCATCCCGCTCCCGCCCTCGGCAGCCGCGAGGCGCTCTCGCAGCACGACCGCGAACCAGAGGAACGCCAGGCAACCGAGCATGAAAAGGAAACCGCCCACAATGATCGTGTTGGTGTCCTTCTGGATGTATGCGAGGCACTCCGCTTCGGAGGCGTTCTCTCCTGGAGAGCCGGACGAGATGACCACGCTGGCGACCCACAACGCGACCGCGACCGCTCCCGCCCACCTCGCCCATCGTTCCGCCCCTCGCATGCTCCCCCCTCGACCCCGAAGGTGGTGATAGCACGGCGAGTCGTCGCTCTTGGCCGGACGGCAGGCAGTCAGAGCTGCCAAACTGTTCCATTGGAGCCGCCGTTCGGGCGCTCGCGCCGCGAACGATCTAAACCGGAGCTCACCCGCACGCTCGCGCTCGCGAGATGGCGCTTGGCGCGGCCGACGCGAGCGGACTGGCGTAGGTGTCACCGTGCGGTTAAGGTCGTCGGTGATGCGAGCAATCGGCTGGCAGCCCGGTGAGGGCCAGACCATCCGAAACCCGGTCGGGGGGCCTCTGACGTTCAAGGTCCGCGCGGAGCAGACCAACGGGGCGCCGACCATTGTGGAGACCACCGCGCCGCCCGGCGAAGGACCGCCGCTTCACGTGCACGCCAATGAAGACGAGGCGCTTTACACCCTGGACGGAACGCTCCGCTTCAGACTGGGGGACGAGGTTCGGATGGCCCCGGCGGGCGCGTTCGCGTTCATCCCCAGAGGGACACCGCACACGTGGCAGAACGTAGGCGACGCGCCGGCACGTTTGCTGGTGATCTTCGCGCCGGCGGCGGCGGGAGTCGAGCGGTTCTTCGAGCGCTTCGCGGAGCTCCGCGAGGATGAGATGGGGCTGGAGGCGTTCCGCCGGCTCGCAAGCGAGGCCGACACGGACACCGTCGGCCCGCCGATCGCCGAGTCACACCCGCTCTGAGTTGTCGACGCCTCCGTGGGCGGGCTCGTGGCGACAACGGGCAGCTAACGTCTGAGAAATCGGCGATTTTTCCCGGGTGCCATGAGTTTGGTCGACCACTCGCTGGACGAGATCTCAACGCCTTAGCCGGGGTATAACTCCTTGGCCCAGATGCGAACGACAGATCTGCCGACCGGAACCGTCACCTTCGTGTTCACGGACATCGAGGGCTCTACGCAGCTGCTGAAGCGTCTGGGCAAGAGGTACGGAGAGGTGCTGGCCGAGCACCGAAAGATCCTGCGCACGGCCGCTCGGGCGCACGGAGGCGAGGAAGTCGACAATCAGGGTGACTCGTTCCTCTTTGCGTTCCCGCGCGCCGAGGAGGCGGCCGCCGCCGCGGTCGACGGCCAGCAAGCGCTCGCTGCGCAGAAGTGGCCGACGGGAAGCAGGCTTCGCGTGCGAATGGGCATCCACACAGCCGAGCCGACCGTGTCTGACGAGGGGTACTACGGCCTCGGCGTGCACCGCGCCGCGCGGATCATGGCCGCGGCGCACGGAGGCCAGGTACTCGTTTCGCTCGCCGCGTCCTCCGTGCTCGAGGACGCCGAGCTGCAGGGAGCCACGCTCCATGACCTCGGTGAGCACTGGCTCAAGGACCTCGATAGGCCTGAGCGCATCTACCAGCTCAGCATGGCGGGCCTGAAGTCGGCGTTTCCGCCACCTCGCGCAGCGCAGCGACCGGGGCCTCGCGGCGACGCGGCGACCGGGGAGGCTGCGGACGGGCTGCTCGAGCGATCAGACCACCTGTCGACGCTCGCCGACTCCCTCGCCGCAATCGCCGGGACCGCTCGAGGCCGACTCATGCTTGTCTCCGGCGAGGCCGGGGTCGGAAAGACGGCCCTACTGCGCCGGTTCTGCGACGACCACAGGGACTCCGCTCGGGTCCTCTGGGGCGCCTGCGACCCCCTGTTCACCCCGCGCCCCCTCGGGCCGCTCCTCGACGTCGCCGAGGCGGCCGGCGGCGAGCTGGCGGACGTCGTCCAGGAGGGCGGCAAACCGCACGCGGTGGCGTCGGCGCTCATGCACGAGCTCGGCTCACGGGCGACGACAGTCCTCGTGCTCGACGACGTCCACTGGGCGGATGAGGCGACGCTCGACGTTGTCGGGCTGGTTGGCCGCAGGGTCGATGCGGTCCCTGCGCTCGTCGTTCTCGGCTACCG
>Ga0136621_1000372_pt1 | contig 17467 bp, 16 predicted proteins | sample AntDryUQ445A2306_FD_104673 | JGI IMG/M metagenome (GOLD analysis project Ga0136621, IMG submission 104673) | Polar desert sand microbial communities from Dry Valleys, Antarctica - metaG UQ445A (23.06) | ecosystem: Environmental > Terrestrial > Soil > Desert | place: Antarctica: Dry Valley...
GTCCGGATTTAGTAGACCACATCACAGATCTTTGAACGAGCTCCGGCCCGCGTGCGCACAGCGCACCCTACGCTTGCTGATGTTACCCGTGCTGCCAAGGAATAAAATCTCCCTGGTGATCGTTATCATTACCCGTAGAATGGGGCTGCGAGATCGGCAAGTGAACGTTCAACATGACGGCTGCCTGCCTTCCCTCTTGGCGGAAGTCAGATCTGATATATTTCTTCCTCAAGGGTGAATGCCGAAACAACTACTTTTCAAAGGTAGTAGTGGTAGCCTGCCGCTATAGAACGCCCGTCAGATTATCCAGTTCGGATCGGATAGGTGTAGTGATAATCAACTCATTCAGCGAGAACCCCCATGCCATTCCAAAGCCCCATTACGGTTTCTGATGCCCTCGCCCGGTAGAACTCCATCCGCGGTAGTCGCCGTTCAGGCGACGCTGGACGGCCGCGAGAGGCGTAATCAGGTTGCCGAAGTCGCACACGATGTCTATCCTGCCCGACTTCTGTGTTCGTCGAGAACAACGAGTCCGCCTGTAGTACAATCGCCAAGTGAGCTATTCCCAAGCAGAGCAAACCATGAAAACCAAGGTAACCGAGCACGGTGTCCTTATCCCTAAGCAGATGTTAGAGGGCGTGGATGAGGTCGAGATACGTAAGGAAAGTAATGCGATCATGCTGTTGCCCGTTGGCCATGCGGACCCGATTCGTAAGCTTGGTAAGCAACCGATCACAGACGATGTCGGTGATGCTTCCATCAATCACGACCGCTATCTGTACGGTCAGTGACCCCGGTTTTCCTTGACACGAGTTATCTGTTAGCACTCGACTTTTCAAACGACCAAAACCATCAAACATCGATACATCACTGGCAGCGGATCACCCTTAACCTTCCGCCGCTGGTGACGACATCATACGTCTTCGATGAGGCGGTAACGTTCTTCAACAGTCGCGGTCACCACGGCAAAGCGATCCAAGTCTGCAACACCCTTCTGCTCAGTTCCTCGGTAAACCTGATCCACGTCGACGAGACTTTGTTCTACGAGGGCTGGCAGTATTTTCAGCAGCATCAGGATAAGCGTTACTCGCTCCCCGACTGCATCTCATTTATCGTGATGCGCAAGCTTGGTGCAGACGTGGCGTTCACCTTTGACAGGCACTTTGCGCAGGCAGGCTTTGCCGTTGCGCCCTAACGGCCGTAGCCGTACAACACGGAGTGGAATTCGGGGCCATGTCCCCGGCGCCTCCGCTGCTGCGCGAGGGTTATCTGTTTATTCAAAACCGTTGCCGTCGGCTTCAAACCGATCTTTTCAAACCCGTCTTTTAACCAAGAAAACGATTTGTCTGCACGGCAGGCGGCAGCCGCGCTGTTCTACGATCCGGAGAAATTCATGCGCGTGGGCGCGCTGCCTGGACGCGTGCTCAATACGCGTGCTGGGCTAGCGCGGTGTGCAGACCCTGGATGGCGACGTCCATAGGCGCCGCAAGGCGATGTTCATGTCGTTTATAAAGCCGGAAGGCTTGCGCGAGATGACCGCGCTAATCGACCCACTGGCAGGCCGCGATCGTGAGATGGGCATATCTGGATCGTGTCGTGCTGTTCGATGAGGTGGCTGAGCTGCCTTTGTGATCGAGCGCGTTAAAATTGCCTGTAATCCCGGCGCGAGCCGAGCTTAGCGGCAGTCACGTCAGGTAAAGGTGCGGGCGGGTAAGATAATCCGTCAAGGTGACCGCGAACCACAGCAGCAACCAGAAAAAGCCCGCGCCCGCGAAAATTCTCACAATCACGGTGCTGCTGCGCAGGCGCATGTAACTTGCCATGATCAGCAGTGCCATCATGGCCGCGATCGGGTACGTGATTATCCAGGTCCAGCTGCCGATCGGCAGGTACGCGGCTGCGATGCTGAGCGCCGCGAGCACGATGAGCGTTATCCAGATGCCGAGAACACCGATCGAGCTGTGATCTGACGTCGTATTCATGCGTCGAGAATGCTCAAGCCAGCGAAATGAGATAAAACGACGGAAACAGGAATATCCACACGATATCGACAAAATCCCAGTAAAGCGCGGTCAGCTCCACGGGCGTGTAATACTCGGGGCTGAACCACTCGCGCCACGTCATTACGGCGATCACGGCGAGAATGCACAAGCCCACGATCAGGTGCAGCAGGTGAAACGCCGTCATCACAAAGTACAAAAAGTAAAACAATTCGACCTGATTTCGATAAGGGCCTTCATACGTGAAGTTCACGCCGGGAAACAGACCTTCCTCGATATGATGATGGTAGCCTTGAAGGTGCATCACAATAAACGCCGCGCCAAGGGCCATCGTGACCAGCGTCATTTGCAACGCCTGCGTCCGCCGGCCGTGCCTGATCGCGCGCGCCGCCATCGCCATTGTGGCGCTGCTGGTGAGCAGGACCGCGGTCTCGATGCCGCCCAGCATAAGATCGCTGTGCTGGCTGGCCGCTATAAATCCTTGCGGATACAGGAGCCGGCTGATCGCATAAGCGGCGAACAGCACGCCAAAAAACAGCACCTCGGTCGCGAGAAACGTCCACATGCCCAGCCGCGACGCCTCATGCTCCTGCTCCAGGTCATCGAACTGCGCGGCCGGCGTAATGGCCGTCATGTTTCGCGCGCCTGGGAAGAATGCGCCTGCCGATCTTCCGACGTATACGCATAAGGTGCTTCGTCCACCGTCGGCGTCTGCTCGAAATTATGCTCGGGCGGCGGTGATGCGGATCGCCATTCCAGTCCCGTCGCCCGCCAGGGATTCGCCCCGGCAGCCCGTCCGTAGAATAACGACCAGGTGAGATAAAAGAGCGGCATCAGATAGGCTACTGCGAGGATGGAAGCGCCGGCCGAGGACAATACGTTCAACACCTGATAGTCCGGCAGATATTCGTGATACCGCCGCGGCATGCCGAGATAGCCGAGCAGGTATTGCGGGAAGAAGGTGAGATTGAAGCCGAAGAACATCAGGATCGCCGAGGCTTGCGCGATCCATTCCGAGTACATGCGGCCGGTGACCTTGGGCCACCAGAAATGAATGCCGCCCAGAAAAGCCATCACCGAGCCGCCCACCATGATGTAATGAAAATGCGCGATGACGAAGTAAGTGTCCGTCAAATGCACATCGAGTGCTACGGCGGCGACGAACAACCCGGTCAGCCCGCCGTTTAAGAACAAGCCGACGAAGCCGAGCGCGTAGAGCATCGGAGCCTCGAAGCTGATCGAGCCCTTGTACAGCGTGGCGGTCCAGTTGAACACCTTGATCGCGGAGGGCACGGCCACGAGGTACGACAGGATCGAGAAGACGATGCTCGCGTACATGGATTCGCCGGATACGAACATGTGGTGTCCCCAGACCACGAAACTCAAGCTGGTGAAGGCGACGATGGCGTACACCATGTACGGATAACCGAAGATGCGCTTGCGCGAGAAGCAGGTGATGATCTCGCTGACCACGCCGAAGGCCGGCAGGATCATGATGTATACCGCCGGGTGCGAGTAAAACCAGAATAAATGCTGGAAAAGAACCGGATCGCCACCGAGCCGGGGATCGAATACGCCGACGCCGAACAGTCGCTCGGCGGCCACCAGCACCAGAACCATCGACAGCACCGGCGTGGCCAGCACCATGATGATGCTGGTCGCGTACATTGCCCACACGAATAACGGCAGGCGCATCCAGGTCATGCCCGGCGTGCGCATGGTGTGTACGGTGACGATGAAATTAAGACCGGTCAGAATCGACGAGAAGCCGACTACGAACACGGCGGTCAGTGCCAGCACCACGCTCGTGTTGGTAAACAGTGAGCTGTAGGGCGTGTAGAACGTCCAGCCGGTATCCACGCTGCCGAGCAGTAAGGTGGCGACGGTGAACAGTCCGCCGGCGGTGTAGAGATACCAGCTCGCCAGATTGATGCGCGGGAAAGCCAGTTCGCGCGCGCCGATCATTAAGGGGAGCAGAAAATTGCCCAGGGTGGCGGGGATCGACGGAATCAGGAAAAACCACACCATGATGATTCCGTGCATGGAGAACAGTTTGTTGTAAGTCTCCGAGCTGACCAGATCGCCCGCCGGCGTGGCCAGTTCCAGACGTATCACGGTCGCCGCCGCGCCGCCGACGAAGAAAAACGCGGTAATCGAAATGGTGAACAGGATCGCGATGAGTTTATGATCGCGCGTCACAAGCCACGACCGCACGGTCGCGGCGGCGGTTAGATAACTGGCGGGCTGCGCGGCGACGGTACTCACGGTACGGTTCCTTCGGTGTAGTCGAGCGACTTGATGTACATGACCAGGTGCAGCAACTCCGCCTCGCTGATCTGCCCCTTGAACGAGGGCATGATGCGTGGGTAGCCTGCGACGATGTCCTGTTGCGGCAGCACGATGGAGTCGTGGATGTAACGCTCGTCCGCCACTTTGGTCGTGCCATCCTGCAACTGCACCGGCTTGCCGTAAAGCCCGTCCAGCACGGGCGCGTGCACGGTGGAATTACCCACGTGACAACCGCTGCAACCATATTGGCGAAACAGTTTTGCCCCGCGTGTGGCCATGCTGGTCGAGGATTCGCGGGTGTGCAGCCAGCGCTCATAGGCCTCCGGCGCCATCACCACCACTCGGCCGCGCATGCGGGAATGGTCGGTGCCGCAGTATTCCGCGCAGAACAGGGCGTATTCGCCGGTTACGGTGGGCTTGAACCACAGGCTGGTATACGCACCGGGCACCGCATCCTGTTTGAGGCGGAACGCGGGCACGAAAAAGCTGTGGATTACATCCTGGGATGTCAGCAACAGCTTGATGTCCTGGCCACGGGGCACGTGCAGCTCGTTGATCTCGCGCTGTCCGCCCGGATGTTCGGCTTTCCACATCCATTGTTTGCCCATGACGTAAATCTCCAGCACATCTTCCGGCGGCGCGCCAGTCTGCATGGTGGTGTAGAGATTCGAGGCCCAGAAGAAGATGACCAGGAAGAACACCAGGGTGATCGCGGTCCATGCGATTTCGAGTGTGTGGCTCTGCGCGTTGGCGTTGCTGCGGTCGGCAGTTGAACCGCGGCGGTATCTGGCCGCGAAGTAGATCATCACCAGATAGATGCCGGCCGACACGGCCACACACAGGATCGTGAGCGCGATGAGCAGCCCATCGATCCTGCCGGCGATGGATGAGGCCCTTGTGATCAGCTCGGGGAACAATCCGGCGCCGCCGCCAGGCGTGGGGTAGGCCTCAACGACCATTGCGGGCATCATGGCTGACCAGCCGTACCGCGGGCTCGGCGCTTGCCGTTGCGATCGCGGCGGACCGCCACGACGATAAATCCGCTCAGCGCCAGCGCGGTCCCGACGCACGCGCCGCGCAGGATATTCCAGATCATATAGCTGTACGTGCCGGTGGCCGCATCGTAGCGCGCGCACAGCAATACAAGCTGGTCCACCACCGAGCCGATGCGGTTCATCGACGCCTCGACCAGGCTCAGGCGCACGTCGCTGGGCTGAAACTGAACGCCGTAGAAATAACGCGCGATTTTGCCTCTCGGGGTCAGCACCGTGATACCGGCGGCGTGCACGTACTGGTCGATCTTGCGGTCGTAGAAGTAGCGGAAGCCGGCGCTCGCGGCGAGTTTTTGTATGGAACGCGCGTCGCCGGTCAAAAAGTTCAGACCGCGCGCGGCGCCGGGGCGGTCGTAGGTATTCAGATAGACCGCCTTTTTCATACGCGCCAGTTGCGGCGTTTCGCGCGGATTCACGCTGACCATGACGACTTCATACTGATCGCCCGCGTCGAAGCGGAGTTGGCGCAAGCTGGCGAGCAGGCCGTCCATCACCACGCTGCACAGGTTCTTGCAGCCGTAGTAGCCGAGCACCAGGATGACCGGCTTATCGCGGAAATAGTCCGCGAGGCGTACGCGCCGGCGTTGTTCGTTGCGAAACTCAAGCGCCAGCGGAAGCTGTGTATTCAGCCGTTGCTCGAAGCCTACCCGCTGCCACAGGTCAGGCGGCTGCGCGGCGGCTAATACGGTGAGCGGCGCGCAGCACACCGCAATCAGCAACCACCGTTTCATGGGCCGCGTCCTGGCCGCGGGGCGCGCTGGTCGAAGCGCGGCAGTCCGTGTTCGGCCACGATATCCATAGCGCGCTCGATCGGGATGCTGACACGCCCGGTTCGCTGGTCGATCCAGCGATAGCCTCGCAGACGGGCTGCCTCGCTTGCGGCCAGTCCCTCGGCGCTTGCGACCGGCGTATCCGGCAGACCGTGCGAGGGCGGCGGCTGTTGACCGGGTATCTCGGCCGCGGAGCGCTCGCCGGTCGCGATTCGCTGGCGCTCGGGTGCGGAAATATCGATCCAGGCGTAGGCGATCAACATGCATAACACGGTGACGAGCAATAACGCGATGCCGGACCCGATGACGGCTCGCGCGTCGATGACATCGAATTCGTGCCCGCGTTGTTCTTTCTCGGGCGATGTAGAAACGTCAGCCATGTCCGAGCGCCTCCCGACCCGTGACCCGCGCGGATGTGGTCACTGTTGCGGTCAGCCGCCAGAAAAACACGGCGAGCCACAGAGCGCCGACGCCAAGAAAAGCGCCCAGATCGGCCCAACGAATTGCAAAGCCGTGCTCCCTGAAGGCCGGCATGATCAGCCAGAAAACGTTGGCGAAGTATCCGCACAGCATGATCGTCGCGATAACGCCAAGCATGAACCAATTGCGCTTGGCGCGGCGGGACAACAGCATCGGCAACGGCGCGATAAAGCAAAGCGTCGGCAGCGCCCAGCTTAAGAAGGACCAACTGGTGTCGATCCGCGGCAGATACCAGGTGATCTCCTCGGGACCGTCGGCGATCCACACCGTGATGAATTCCATGTAGAAGAGATACATCCAGATGAGCGCGAACATCAGCAGCAGATTGCCGAGGTCATGCAGGCGATCGGTCGAAATGTTTGCCGAAGCCGATTCGCGCCGCGACAGCAGCAAGGCGCAGATCACGGTTAGCGCCATCGCGCCCAGCGCCTGGCTGATCCCGACCGACAGGCCGAAGAGAGTCGAATACCATTCCGGCGTCAGGCTCATGATCCAGTCCACTGCCGCGAAGCTCATGGTCAGCACCAGTGCCATCAGCCCGCCCGCGCTAACACGCCGTGCGTCGCCGCCGTCATTCGTGCGCAATCGCTCAAGCCAGAGCATCAGGCCGCTCCAGAGGACGAAATAGCCGGCCGCGCGCAACAGAAAGAACGTCACGTTCAGGTACCACTGCTTCTCGTGCAGCAGTGGGTCTGCCGCTACCGCTTCGGGTCGCGCCCAGACATAGATCTCGTGCAGACTCAGGGCGAGCGGAATGAACAGCAGGCCCATGATGGGCAGCGGCGTCGCCGCCGCCGCCAGCGGGCGGCGAACCGCAACGCCCCAGCTTCCGCCGGTGAGATGATGCACCATGACGAGGCTCAGGCTTCCCAATGACAGTCCCGTCCAGCATACGAAAGCGTACAGATACGACGGATAAAAATCCTGATCGAAAAGAATGCCCAGCGCGAGCAGGGCCGCGCCGAGCAGCGCCAGACGAGATGCCGGGGTTTTGGGCCATCGCGCTTTCATTGCCGCGTTTGACGCAGCGCATGACGTTGCGAGGCGGGCACGTCGTCCAGGCGGGCGTGCCGGCTCAGTTGTAGTGCGCGAACATAGGCCGCGATCGCCCAGCGATCATGCGGGGCTACGCGGCTGGCGTAGGAATACATAACGCCGTAGCCATAGGTGATCACATCGAAGAAATGGCCGATGGGCGCATTGCGCAGTTGATACGTGTGATAAGACGGCGGCGCGGGATAGCCACTGCGCACGATCATGCCGTCGCCATTACCGGTGCGGCTGTGGCAGGGGGCGCAATAAATGTCATAGCGCTCGCGCCCGTGCTGCAGTAGCGCCAGGGTTACCGGCATCGGCATCCCGGCGCGGGCTTTGGCCCGTGCCTGGATCGGCAGCAGTAAGCTCGTATCTGGCGGCCTGATGCGTTTGGGAGCGCCAAGAGCGCCACTCGCCGCGTCCGCCAGCGAGCCGGAAGACTGCGCGATCGTACCGGCAATCGGCGTGCGGGACGACAGCCCGTCAGCGAACAACGGGCTTGCCTCCTGCGGCTCGTATCTGGGCTGGTCGTACATGTCCTGCATGACGTTTTCGCAGCCGCACAAGGCGATGATGACGTGCACCACGGCGGCGAACTTGAGGCTGTTCAACCAGGCACCTCGCTGATCGCCGCGGGAGACAGCGTTTGCAGAAAACGCTGGGCGCCAGCGAGGTCAAACCCGGGGCTGTCGGCGCGGATGCACAGAAAGAAGCGGTCGTAGCTCGCGCGCTCGAAGCGCGGTGTGTTGAATATCGGGTGATAGTATTTCGGCAGGCGGTTGAAGATCAGCAGCGCGGCGAAGCCAAACACCGCCGCGCCCAGAAAGGTGACTTCCAGCGCCGGCAGAATGAAAGCGGGCCAACTGAAATGCGGTCGCCCGCCGATGTTCATGGGGTAGGCCCATACGGACCAGATGACCTCGGCAAGAAACAACCCGCCCGCGAATAGCGCCCCGCCGATAAGCACCATCGGCGCGATGCCGTTAAAGCGTAAGCCGACGGCTTCACTCAACCCTTGCACCGGAAACGGCGAGTACGCCCGCAGGTTTTTGTACCCTTGCGCGCTGGCCCGGCGCGCGGCTTCAAGCAGCTCGTCCGGAGTCACGAACTCGGCCACTAGACCGTGGATAGCCGCGCTCATGTCCGCGGCCCCCGATCGTGCGCGAGATGGCGCATCTCAACTATCGACACAATGGGCAGCAGGCGCACGGAGAGCAGGAACAGGAGCAGGAACAGGCTGATCGAGCCGAGCAGAAACACGCCGTCCCAGACAGTGGGGTAGTACATGCCCCACGCGCCGACCAGGTGCGTTCGATAAAGACTGGTGATGATAAACATCAGGCGCTCGAGCCACATGCCGATGATGACGGCCAGACCGATGACAAACAGCGCGATCGGACTCAAGCGTACGCGCCTGAACCACAAGGCCTGGATCAAAACCACGTTGCAGGTGACCATCACCCAGTAAATCGGCGCGTAAGCCCCACTCCAGCGGTCGAAGAGCGTGTCGATCTCGTATTCGTCGCCGCTGTAAAAAGCGATGAAGTATTCCATCGTGTAGCAATAAATCATCACCAGACCTGCCGCCAGCAGGCATTGGCCCATGACGTTCAGGTGCCGTTCAGTGATGAAATCGTGCAGTCCAAGCAGCGCGCGCATGGGGATGCCCAGCACCAGCGCGAGACCGAACCCGGAAAAAATCGCGCCGGCCACGAAGTAGGGCGGGAAGATCGTCAGGTGCCAGCCGGGCACCAGACCCTGCGACAGATCCAGCGCGACCATGCTGTGCACCGAGAACACCAGCGGCACGCCGAGCCCCGCGAGCAACAGGCTCAACTGCTGGTGACGCTGCCAGTGACGCGCATCATTGCGCCAGCCCAGCGCGAGCAGGCCGTAGCACACCTGTGCGAAACGCGGTTGCGCGCGATCACGCAAAACGGCCAGGTCCGACAGCAGGCCGACATACCACGTGATGATCGAAAAGATCAGATACGCAAGGATCGCGAAGAAGTCCCACGTCAGCGAACTGGTCCACTGCGGATAAAGGTTCAGCGAGTTTGGGTAGGGGAACAGCCAGTAGAAAAACCACGGCCGGCCCAGGTGCAGAACGGGAAACAGTCCGGCGATGGCGACCGCGAGCACGGTCATCGTCTCCGCGTAACGGTTGATCGAGGTACGCCAGCCCTGCCGCGCGATCAGCAGGGCCGCCGAAATGAAGGTTCCCGCCATGCCGAGCGCGATCCACCAGATGTAATTGGCAATGTCGAAGGCCCAAACCACCGGGATGTTGTTGCCCCAGATGCCGATGCCGGTGGTCAGCAGATACACGACCGCGCTCGCGAACCCCAGCGTGAGCGTGAAAAAGAATCCGACCGCCATCCACCAGCGCCGGCCCCAGTGGCTCAGTACGATGCCGGCGATCTTGTCGGTGACGGAGGCAAGGTCGTGGCGGCCTCTCAGCACGGGGAATGCAGGCGCCTGGCTAGCCATCGTCAAGCACCGGATTCGGATTTCGCAGTTTTGCAAGATACGTCGTGCGCGGGCGCGTGCCGAGCTCCGCGAGCAGCGCGTAATTCAGCGGGTGCTCTTTGAGCTTGCCGACTTGCGCCTGGTTGTCGTTGAGGTCGCCGAACGCGATCGCGTTAGTGGGGCACACCGCTTGGCAGGCGGTCCGCACCTCGCCGTCCCGCACGCGGCGGCCTTGTTTCTCCGCCTCGATCTTGGCGACGCTGATGCGTTGCAGGCAGTACGTGCATTTTTCCATCACACCGCGCGAGCGTACGGTGACTTCCGGGTTGCGCAGCGCGGCGAGGTGCGGATCGCTGGGGTCGGCGTACTTGAGCCAGTTAAAGCGCCTGACTTTGTAGGGGCAGTTATTGGAGCACCAGCGCGTACCGACGCAACGGTTATAAACCTGCACGTTGAGCCCGTCCTCATCGTGGATCGAGGCCCCCACCGGGCACACCGGTTCGCAGGGTGCGTGTTCGCAGTGCATGCACGGCACCGGCTGGAAGAAGGTCTCGGGGTTGTCGACCGGCCCCTTGTAATAATGATCCACTCGAAGCCAATGCATCTCCCGGCCCATCTGCACCTGTTGCTTGCCAACCACGGGGATATTGTTTTCAGCTTGACACGCGATGGTGCAGGCCTTGCAACCGATGCAGGTGTTCAGGTTCACCGTCATGCCCCACCGGTAGTTGTCGTAGGGGTATGCAGGATAGAGGCTGGGAAACGGCGGGTTCTTGTGCGGGTCGTCGTGCGCGAAGCTCGGGTTGCGTCTGAATTCCTCAAGAGTCGCCTCGCGCACGTCCTCGCGGCCCTGCATTCGATGATGATCCTGTGTTACGGCGAGCGGATAACGCGCGCCGGTCTTTACGATTTCCAGACCCTCATCCGACCACGGCGCATCTGAGCGCCGCAGTCGATACGCGTTGAAGCCGGCATCGTTGGCAGGGCCCGCGCCGCGCGTGCGGCCGTAACCGAGGGCGAGCGTCACGGCGTCGTCGGGATGTCCCGGCGCGATCCACACTGCCGCGCGCAGCTTGCGTCCGTGCAGCTTGAGCTCCACTAAATCTTCGTTCTGTAACTCAAGTCGCCGCGCCAGCTCCAGACTCATCAGCGCGGCGTTGTCCCACGTAAGCGCCGTCAGGGGTTTGGGCAGTTCCTGCAGCCATGCGTTGTTCGCGTAGCGTCCGTCCCAGACCGTCGGGTCGGGTCTGAAGATTATTTCTATGGCTGACGATCGAGACGGCGTGGACGCCGGTAAGCGCGACGCCAAATTCCGCCGCACCGCGATGTTCTTCTCGGGCAACGCCGTATCCGGCACGACCCCCTCGCGCAGCGCCCGTCGCCAGAAGTTATCGAAATCACCGATCTGATGCCGGTTCTGCCAGAAAGCGCGCACGATTTCGCCGCCGCCGCTCGCGGTCACCTGTCCTGTCAGCGCGTTGATGACTTCGTGTGCGGAGCGGTTCTGGTATAGCGGCGCGATCAGCGGCTGTTGAATCGTGACCGTACCATCGATCGCGCGCGCGTCGCTCCAGGTCTCAAGATAGTGCGTCGCCGGAATATGCCAGTGGGTGCGCGCGGAGGTCTCATCGTGGTAGAGGCTCAGGTGCGTAGCGTGCCTGACTTTAGCCAGCGCCTCGGTGAACGGAATATCCGCGGGCGCGTTGTAAACCGGATTGCCGCCCAGTATCACGAGCGTGCTCACGTGGCCTTCGCTCATATCCTGCACCAGCTGTTTGAGCGATTGCATTTGTTCGCCGGGAGCGTGCACCACCGGTTCGGTGTACGTGACCGTGTTGCCGTGGTTGCCCAGCCGCTCGTTCATCGCGTGCGCGAGCGCGTGTACCGTGGGCGGCTGATGATCGCCCGCGATCACCAGCGACTCGCCGCGATGTTGTCGCAGGTCATGCACCAGCGCCTTGACCGCGTCGTGGGCAAGCGGTGCGGCCGATTCAAGCGCCGCGACACCAAGTTGAGCCGCGATCTGGCGCGCGGCCGCATCGATTTGCCGTGCCTGCAACGGCCAGCGGTGATCCGCCGCGGCACCCGTGATGGCCGGCGTGCTCTCGACGGCGTAGAGGCGGTTCATTTGCGGATCACGCGGCTCGACCTGCCGGCCGCTGGCAAATTCGCGCGCGTGCTTCAGGCGGCCCGGCATCGCGCCCAGGAAATCCGCGTCCAGGCTCAGGATCACTTTGGCTTTATCGAAGTGATAGTGCGTCTCCAGCGGTTCGCCGAAGGCCAGCTGTGCGCCCTCGTAGACGGCATCACGCGTCACCGGCTCGTACTGATGCCAGCGCGCCCGTGGATAGCGTTCGAGCAGCGTGCCCAGTTGCTGCGTCAGGGTGGGAGAGGTCACGGTCTCGGTCAGGATTCTCAAACCCGCGCCGCCCGTTCGGTCGAATTCATCGCGCGCGGAGGCCACGGCCGCAAGCCACGCTTCCCAGGTGTTGATCTGCGCCTGATACGTGACGGCTTGTGAGCGGCCCGGGTCCCACAACTGCAACACCGCGGCCTGGGCGTAGATGTCGGTCGCCCCCAGGCTCATCGGATGCTGGCGATTGCCTTCGACCTTGATCGGTCGTCCCTCACGCGTTTCGACCAGCACGCCGCTCGCAAAGCCGCTTACCACGTCCGCCGTCGCGAAGAACAACGGTTTGCCCGGCACGACTTCCGCGGGCGCGTTTACGTAGGGCAGGATTTCTTCGCCCGACGGGCGGCTGCAGGCGGAAACCCCGGCGAGCGCCATCGAAGCGCCCATCAGCTTCATAAAGTCGCGCCGGCTGATGGCGTGCCCCGCCGCGTCGGCGTAGCGGGGAAATTCCTGCTGCACGTATTCCCTGAAGGCCGCGGTCTCGATCACCTCGCCGAGCGTTTTCCAGAACGCCGGTCCACGCGCGTCCAGCAGCCGCGCGCGCAACTGTTTCAAATCAAGCGTACGGTTCGTGGGCTGAGTCATCTAAGATTAGCGATGGCAGGTGGAACAATCGACAAGCTGCGCGGGACTTTTGATGTGATACCGCTCGACCAGCTTTTTGCCCAACGCCAGTTGATTGTCGGGGCGCCAGGCCATGTCGAAGACGCGCGCGCGCGGGCGCACGTGCGCGGCGGGATTCTTGTGGCAGTCCAGACACCACTGCATCTCCAGTGACTCCGCCTGCCAGGTCAGCGGCATCTGGTCTACGCGACCGTGACAGCTCACGCAGCCGACGCCTTTGTGGACGTGGATGCTGTGGTTGAAGTACACGAAGTCGGGCAGGTCGTGAACCCGTTGCCACCGGAGCGGTGCGCCGGTGGCAAAGCTTTCGCGCACGGGCGCCAGCACGGCTGCGTCGATATACAGCTGGGAGTGACAGGTCATGCAGATTTCGGTGGACGGAATGCCGGCGAAAGAGGACTCCTCCACCGAGGTATGGCAATAACGGCAGTCAATGCCGTCGTCGCCGACGTGATGTTTGTGCGCGAACGGCACCGGCTGTTGGACGGCCGCGCCGACGCCATTGCCCACCACGTCCACGGCCGTAGCCCACACTATCGAAGCGGCGATCGCCAGCACGATGACGCCGAGTACGCCGAACCTGAAGATCAGGTCGAAGCCGGGCTTGAATATCTGGCTCATCGCTCCCGTTCATGAGCGCCGCTGGTGGATACGCGAATGCAGCAAGCAAGAACCATGACTGCCGGCGTAACGCTTCGCGCGCTCAATGCCGGCGGCGGTGAGGCGGAGCGCCTGCCGGCTTTCGATGTAAAATTTACCTACCACATGTAAGTTTTACCGCGTGCCGAGCGCACCGGCTGCCGCGAGCGCGGTACGGTCTCAATGACCTGGCGGATGTTGTTGCCCGGGCTGGCACGAGGCTTGCGCCAGCGTTGGACTCCAGGCGTAATTCATACCAGCGGGGACAGATAGAATGAGTGACTCGGTCGGCGATTTCATGCTGCAACGATTGTCGGCGTGGGGCGTCAAGCGCATCTTCGGTTACCCGGGCGATGGCATCAACGAGCTGCTGGGCGCGCTTGATCGGGCTGGTGAGCGCTTTGAATTCGTACAGGCGCGCCACGAGGAGATGACCGCGTTCATGGCCTGTGCGCATGCGAAGTTCACCGGTGAGCTGGGCGTGTGCCTCGCGACTTCCGGGCCGGGTGCTGTGCATCTGCTTAATGGTTTATATGATGCCAAACGCGATCACCAGCCGGTGGTGGCGATCGTCGGCCAGCAGCCGCGTTCCGCGTTGGGCAGCGATTTCTTACAGGAAGTCGATCTGCATTCGCTGTTCAAGGACGTCGCCGGCGAATACGTGCAGATGGTTACGGTGCCCGCGCAGGTGCGGCATGTCATCGATCGCGCGGTGCGCATCGCACTCGCGGAGCGCACCGTGACCTGCGTAATTGTGCCCAATGATTTGCAGGCGCTGGACGCTGTGCCACAACCGCCACACGCTCATGGCGCGAATCATTCGGGCGTGGGTTACAGCCGCCCGCGTACCGTGCCGGCGGCATCGGATCTCGAGCGCGCGGCGCAAGTGCTTAACGAAGGTGAGCGCGTGGCGATGCTGGTCGGTGCAGGCGCGCTGCACGCGACCGACGAGGTGATCGAAGTTGCCGAGATCCTAGGCGCCGGCATTTCCAAGGCGCTGCTGGGACTCGCGGCAGTGCCGGACGATATACCGTTCGTTTGCGGGTCTATCGGTCTGCTCGGCACCCGGGCAAGCTGGGAGCTGATGCAGGGCTGCGATACGTTGCTGATGGTCCGCTCCGGTTTTCCGTATTCTGAATTTCTGCCTGAAGAAGGCCAGGCGCGCGGCGTGCAGATCGACATCGACGGGCGCATGCTCTCCATCCGCTACCCGATGGAAGTAAACCTTGTCGGCGACAGCCGCGAGACCTTGCGAGAGCTTATTCCGCATCTAAAACGCAAGGGCAATCGCAAGTGGCGCGACAAGATCGAGAAAGCGGTGGCTGAATGGCGCAAGGTGCTGGAAGCGCGCGCCATGCATGAAGCCGATCCCGTCAATCCGCAGCGCGTGTTCCGGGAGCTGTCGCCGCGCCTGCCCGCGGATTGCATTCTGACCGCCGACTCCGGCTCGGGCACCAACTGGTACGCGCGCGACATTCAGTTCAAGCGCGGTCAGATGGGATCGGTCTCCGGTGGTATGGCGTCGATGGGCTGCGCGGTGCCGTACGCGATCGCGGCGAAATTCGCGCATCCCGAACGTCTGGTGATCGCGCTGGTCGGCGACGGCGCGATGCAGATGAATGGCAACGCGGAATTGATCACGATCGCGAAATACTGGCGGCAATGGCGCGACCCGCGACTGATCGTGCTGGTATTGAACAACCGCGATCTCAATCAGGTCACCTGGGAGCAACGCGTGATGAGCGGCGATCGCAAATATCAGGCGTCGCAGGAAATACCCGATTTTCCTTACGCGCCGTATGCCGAGATGCTGGGTCTCGGCGGCATCAGAGTAGAGCATCCCGATGGCGTAGGCGCCGCGTGGGATCGCGCGCTCGGCATGGATCGGCCCGTCGTGCTGGAAGCGCTTACCGACCCCAACACACCGCCGCTGCCGCCGCACATCGAAACCAAGAAGGCCAGACAATACATGAGCGCGCTGCTCAAGGGCGACGCCCAGCGCGGCGGCATCATCAGGCAGTCAGTCAAGCAAGTCGCGGGGAGTCTGGCGTCGCGCCGGCGCCGAGAGGACTAACCATTTCGACCACAGGATGACAAGGTTCTGATGAAATACCTCCCTGGCTCACCCTCGCGCGCGGCTTGCGCTACCAGTAAACAGCGCGCGGAATGATTTTGAACCGCTCCGGGTGGTGACCCGCTTGTAAGACAGTGTGATGCTTGAGAAGCTCAAACAAGGCTGGCGCGCCTTTGAACACGATCCGCCCGGCGAGCGGTTCCGGCAACGCTTCAAACGGAGCCAGCAATCCGACCGCAGCGTCGTGTACAAGCTAGTGTTCGTCGCGAGCGGTGTCTTCATCATGGCCGTCGGTGTCTTCCTCCTGGCCGTACCGGGACCGGGTGTGCTGGTGGTTCTTATCGGCGCCGGACTGGTCGCGCAAGTATCCTCGTCGGCCGCTCGCGCGCTGGACTGGTGCGAACTGCGCGTACGCAAGCTGGCGGCGTGGAGCCTGAAAAAGTGGCGGCGCGCCTCCCTGATGATGAAAATCGTGTTGGTACTGCTCGTGGCGGTGTTTGTACTAGCAGCAAGTCTTGCCGCTTACGAATTATTGCTGGCGAAATAAGCCTTGCGCGGCTTGATGATTCGTCACGGATTCCGTTGAGAGCCGCTTTGGCAAGTCCAGCGTGTATCACTTGCACGGAGCAAGCTAATTCGCTTGCGCCCAGGTGAACGTTAATGGAGCAGTGTGCGCGACTCAAAATCCGCATACTGCGTCAGCACATGTTGATAAATGCGCTCGGCTCGAAACTCGACTTCCGCGTCGGTGTAGCTGCCGGTGGGCAAGCCCGTCGCATCGGCATAGAGAAAATCGTGAATCTGCGTGCGGATGGCATCGCGCGCCGCCTGTCTCGCGCGCCAGTCATGGTAACGCTGCAAGTCGGAACGCAATCGCGCCAGCAGTTCTTTCGCAACTTTCTTGATCTGGGCAATATCCTCCTTGTCCAGTTGCTCTTTCTTCAACAGATCGAACAAAGCCAGCGATTCCTCGTCCAGCCCTTCGGCCACCGCGCGCTGCGACTCGTCGTCGAGCGCCTTGACGACTTTCAGGAGTTCCTCAAAGGTGCGCTCAATCGTCACGCGGTCTTTCTCGCGGTTGTAGGTATCGACTAATTCTTCGTAATGGGTCTGGAAGTTAGTCCGTAGCGGATTCTGCGCAATCATCCTCGCCAGGCGCTTTTCCACTGCATCTTTGATGTTTTGCACAGCCGAATTGAGCCCGCCGTGATGGCGCTCGTACTCTTTGCGCAGCGCGTCGAAGTCGATGGCGCTGATGTCGTACACGAGCCGCTCTTCTCCGCTGCCAGCGTTCGTGCGTGGCGCGATCGTCTCATCCACGATTCGATGCAGGTCGCGGATGATCGCGGTGATGTCAGCCGCGTCCCGGTCCTCCTGTAGGCTCTTGTAGACGATGTTAATGGCATCCATGTCCCAGCGATGAGCGTTGACCCCAGGCAACGTCACGCAGGCCCGGAATTTTTTGAATGCCTCACGCGCCAGTAGCTCGAAGCGCTTGCGTTCCTCGTCGCTGTCATTAATGGCGTTCTTGATTGAATTGATCGCGGCGATGCGCCCGAACCCTTCCGCCTCGGGGATCGATTCCAGGCGAGAGTCTTTGGCCGCCAGGAATCCTTTTACCA